>Ga0075421_100013476_pt1 | contig 10191 bp, 10 predicted proteins | sample SoiMetdeltSBSDD5_FD_75292 | JGI IMG/M metagenome (GOLD analysis project Ga0075421, IMG submission 75292) | Bulk soil microbial communities from a Populus tree surrounding site in Tennessee, USA - Soil MetaG P. deltoides SBSDD5 | ecosystem: Environmental > Terrestrial > Soil > Tree plantation... | reverse complement strand
ATCCTCAAGCGGCAAGGCTCGCTTGCCGAGCTCCCGGCCAAGCGGCGCGAGACAGTCGGCCGCTATGCCGAACCCGTGGCCGCCGGGTGGCGTTGTCTGCTTGCAGAAGGACCTGGCCAGCTCCAGTCCGCATCGCCGACTACGCCGGGCCATCGTGCGAACGCGCCAAGATCACCTTGCGGGCGCAAGCTTGCCGGCGTTAAAAGGCGCCTGGAGCTGCTGATCGAGAAGGCGCCCGCTGCGGACGGCGGTCCGCAAGGCCGATGCCCGTCGAACGGTTGCGCTGGAGGCCGAAGGCTGCCTGCGGGCTGTGGCCGATGGATTGAGAACCTGACACCCCAAGGGGGACGGAAAGCATGCAGAAGTTCACCACCCTGACCGGCGTTGCAGCGCCGATGCCGATGATCAACGTCGACACCGACGCGATCATCCCCAAGCAGTTCCTCAAGACCATCAAGCGCACCGGCCTCGGCAAGCACCTCTTCCACGAGCTGCGCTACGACGAGAACGGCAACGAGAAGCCCGACTTCGTCCTCAACAAGCCCGCCTATCGCAAGGCCCAGATCCTCGTGGCCGGCGAGAACTTCGGTTGCGGCTCCTCGCGCGAGCACGCACCCTGGGCGCTTATGGACTTCGGCATCCGCTGCGTGATCTCGACCTCGTTCGCCGACATCTTCCACAACAACTGCTTCCAGAACGGCATCCTGCCGATCAAGGTGTCGCCGGAAGATCTCGAGAAGCTGATGGACGATGCCAACCGTGGCGCAAACGCCACCATCAGCGTCGACCTGGAGAAGCAGGAGATCCGCGGACCTGACGGCGGCGTGGTCACCTTCGATATCGATCCGTTCCGCAAGCGCTGTCTGCTGGAGGGCCTCGACAACATTGGCCTCACCATGCAGGCGGAAAACAAGATCGGCGCATTCGAGAAGCAGGCCTCGGCCGCCCGCCCCTGGGCCTAGCTCGCGCGCCGGACGGCCGTTTACCCTGCCGCACCCATGCCCTCCGTGCCGTTAGGCATTTCAGCAGGTCGTGTGCTACACGCAACCGGCGCGGGGGCATCGGCCCTGGGGCGCGCTTGAGCCAGCAACCGGAACGGACCTGATCTTTGGAACGCGTACAGTCGTCTATGCGGGCCGCCGCTGCCCGCGATTGGGTGAAAATTCTGGCTGGCTACCGCGAACCCAGCCACGTTCGCAGCATCCTGGAAATCGCCATCACAGTCGGCGCCTACGCCGCGCTCTGGCTTTTGAGCTGGCTGGCCCTTGGCTTTGGCTACTGGCTCAGCCTGATCATGGCCGTGCCGGCGGCCGGCTTCCTGGTCCGCCTTTTCATGATTCAGCACGACTGCGGGCACGGCTCCTTCTTCCGCCGTCGCATCGCCAACGATTGGGTCGGGCGGGTCATCGGCGCGTTGACGCTCACTCCCTACGACGCTTGGCGCCACAGCCACGCCATCCATCACGCGAGTTCAGGCAACCTCGAGCAGCGCGGCATCGGCGATATCACCACCCTGACGGTGCGCGAGTATCTGGCACTGTCTCGCTGCAAGCAGCTCGCATACCAGCTCTATCGCAACCCGATCGTCATGTTCGGCCTGGGTCCGGCCTACCTGTTCATCGTCCAGCACAGACTGCCGATGGGCATGATGCGCAGCGGCTGGCAGCCCTGGCTCAGCACCATGGCCACCAACGGTGCCATCGCTTTGCTGATCGTCGTGATGATGTGGCTGGTCGGCGTCGGACCATTCCTGCTCGTGCACTTGCCCATCACCTTGCTGGCGGCCTCGATCGGCGTGTGGCTGTTCTTCGTCCAGCACCAGTTCGAAGAGACGTACTGGGCGCAGGCTGCCGCGTGGAGCCACCACGAAGCGGCGCTACACGGCAGCTCGCACTATGATCTGCCCGCCATTCTGCGCTGGTTCACCGCCAATATCGGCGTGCATCACGTGCATCACTTGAGCAGTCGCATTCCCTACTACCGTTTGCCGCGCGTGCTGCGCGACTATCCCGAACTGAAGGGCGTCAGTCGGCTGACGCTGCTGCAGAGTTTCGCTTGTGTGCGCCTGGTGCTGTGGGACGAGAGCAACCGCCGGCTGATCTCGTTCCGCGACCTGCGCCAATCAACGCGCGCTCCGGAAGTTGGCAGCTAGGCGTATTGCGCCAGGCCGTTGCCGAACGACCAGTTCTCCTTCTTCACCTCGAGCAGGTTGATGAAGACATCCTCGCGCCGCATGCCGGGTTGCTCGGCCAGGTGGTCGACGATGCGCCTGAACAGCTGTTTCTTCTGCTCGAGCGTGCGCGTGTCGCTGACGGTGAGCTGAATGAGCAGCAAGTCGTCGGTGTATTTGATGCCGAGATAGCTCGGCGCATGCACGATCTCGGCCTGCGGCGCCGCCTCGGTGATAATGTGAAAGAGATCATCCTGCGGGACGTTGAATGTCTCCATCAGCGCCGCATGCACCCCTTGCGAAACGGCCTTGCGGTATGCCTGCGTCTTGCCTTTCGGCATGGTTATGCGGACCAGCGGCATGACACGATCTCCTCGACGTGCTTGTTCAATGCCCGTCGAGATAGGCGCGGCCGCGCCAGACCACAAACGACATTGTCTCGCAACACGCTTGAACAAATCTAAAGCGTGCGTCAGTGCGCCTTCGCTTCGGCCTTGTTGGGCTTCGCGCCGGCTGACAGGTGCCCGAGCCGGTCCACATAGGCGATGCCGACCGCCGACAGAATAAAGGTGATGTGGATGATGGTCTGCCACATCACGCCGGCCTCGGTGAACTTGGCGCCCTGCATGCCGATGTTGCCGGCCTCGATGAACGTCTTCAGCAGGTGGATCGAAGAGATGCCGATGATGGCCATCGCCAGCTTGATCTTCAGCACACTGGCGTTGACGTGATCCAACCACTCCGGCTGGTCGGGATGGCCCTGCAGGCGCAGGCGCGACACGAACGTCTCATAGCCGCCGACGATCACCATCACCAGCAGGTTGGAGATCATCACCACGTCGATCAACGCCAGCACCAGCAGCATGATCTGCTGCTCGGAGAACTGCGTGGCATGCATCATCAGGTGCCAAAGCTCCTTGATGAACAGCACGACGTAAACGCACTGTGCCGCGATCAGCCCCAGGTATAGCGGCACCTGCAGCCACCGGGAGCCGAAGATGAACGTCGCCAGCAGCCGCAGATGCGCACGATCGGATGGATGATTAGTCTCAGTCATTGACCTGTCACAGAAGAGTCGAGCACATTGCCCGCGTTGTGGGCGCTCGATAGCATCCGCGGCCGCGTTAGTAAAAGCAGATTCCGTGTGGCAGTCCGCTGCAGCGCCTGAGTAGCGCTAGCGAACATTTACGGATTGCATTGGCGAAGACGCAACCTAATGACTGGCGGCAACGCGCCCCGTCTCCCAGCCAATCAGCGCGCGCTTTCGGGTGAGGCCCCAGTGGTAGCCTCCGAGGTTGCCGTCGCCGCGCAGGACGCGATGACACGGCACCACGAACGAGATCGGATTGCGGCCCACCGCCGAGCCCACCGCACGCGATGCCGACGGCGATCCGATGTGGCGGGCGATATCGGTGTAGCTGACGGCGCGCCCCATTGGGATCTTGAGCAGCGTCTCCCACACCCGCACGTCGAAGTCGGTGCCGATCATGACCAGCCGCACCGGCTGATCCTTGCTCCACTTGGACGCGTTGAAGATCACCTTGGCGTACGGCGCCGTTTTGTCAGGCGCCTCGGCATAGTGCGCCTTGGGCCAGCGCTGCGTCATGTCGGCGAGCGCGTGTTGGCGGGTCTCTCCCTTGTCCTCGTTGACGAACGCCAGACCCGCAACGCCGCGATCGGTTGCGACCAGCAGTGCCTCCCCGAACGGCGAGGCATGAAAGCCGTAGGCCATCTGCAGGCCTTCGCCACGCCGCTTGTAATCGCCGGGCGTCATCGCCTCGTGCGAAACGAACAAGTCGTGCAACCGGCCGGCCCCGGACAGGCCGACCTCATAGGCGGTCTCCAATATGCTGGCTGAGCCTCCCAGCAGACCGCGCGCGTGGTCGACGGTGATGGCCTGCACGAACTCCTTGGGAGACAGACCGCACCAGCGCTTGAACAGCTTCTGGCAGTGCGCCGGACTGAGCCCCAGGTGCTGGGCGAGGCGATCGAGCGAGGGCTGCTCCACCCATGTCTCGGTCAGGAAGGCGATGGCGCGACGGATCAGGTCGTAGTCGCCCGACCGGTCTGAACTGAGCGGTGCTTCGACGGCGCTCGTAGCTATCTGGGAGTGCAACATGGTCAATCTCGCGGTTGTTAGCGGCGATGGACACCATGTAGGGCATGCGCACAGGCGATTCGACCCGTTTCTTGTCATCGTGCGCAATTCATGGCGCCCGGTCGGGCGGCGTCCGCGCACCAAGCCCTTGGCAGGCACGCAGACCGAGCCTGGCCCTAAAGTTGAGGCGAGCCCATCCGCGACCCTTGGCTCGCCCATGCACCGGCAAAGACGCCAGCAAAGACTCCGGCAAAGACTGCGGCCGGGCATGCAGGCTAGATCCGCACGCCGCCCCGCGCGATGAGCAGCGCCTCGCGCAAGGCGCGGGCGAGATCGCGCCGCTCTCTGTCGGTAAGAAAGCGTGCAAACGCCAGCTCCTTGCCCTGCGACACGACGCTGAGCGCGGTGCGGCCGTTCGGCCATTGCCGCAAGCGCACGCTTGCCCAGTAAGGGTTGCAGTCGAATTGCTCGGTGCGTCCGGACGGATGCACCCGCGTCAGCAGGAAGCGCGCGGGCGTCAGTTCGATGGTCTCGTACAGGCGGGCCGCGCGGTAGTTCAGCCTGAACGCCAGGTAGACCAGCGCAACGTCGAGACCGAAGAACCCGAATACCGGCCAGGCCCCCATCAGCAGAAAGGCAACGCCGGCGGCGAGGCTGACGGCGACCAAGGCGCTCATCAAGATGAGGAAGCCACCCGGTCCGAGCGAGCGGTGCGCAGTCAGAACGGCATGGTAGCCATCCGGCCGCGCTTGCGCAGACGTCGCCTTTTCGGTCATGACTGACATCCTACCAGGGTCGTCAAATCCACGCGAAGCTTTCCATGGCCAAAGCCGTCCGACCGGGCTCGACGCCCAAGGCCGCCAAGCGCACACGCGGCGGCACCATCGCATCGGCGGCGCGCATCGAGGAAATCTTCCGCCGCTTCCAGGCGGCCAACCCTGAGCCCAAGGGCGAGCTCGAATACGTCAACCCGTACACCCTGCTGGTGGCTGTGGTGCTGTCCGCGCAGGCCACCGACGCTGGCGTCAACAAGGCCACGCGCGGCCTGTTCAAGGCCGCCGACACGCCGGCCAAGATGGTCGCCCTTGGTCTCGCCGAGGTGCAGGAGCGCATCAAGACGATCGGTCTTTACCGCAACAAGGCCAAGAACGTGATCGCCCTGTCGGAGCTGCTCCTGGCCGAACACGACGGGCAGGTACCCATGGACCGGACTGCGCTGGAGGCCCTGCCCGGCGTCGGCCGCAAGACCGCCAATGTCGTGCTCAATATCGCCTTCGGCGAGGAGACGCTGGCCGTCGACACGCACGTCTTTCGCGTGGCCCATCGGCTCAATCTGGCTACCGGCAAGACGCCCCTCGAGGTGGAACTCGGCCTCTTGCAGGTGATCCCCAAAGCCTATATGCGGCACGCGCACCACTGGCTCATCCTGCATGGCCGCTATGTGTGTCAGGCGCGCAAACCGCGCTGTGACGTGTGTATCGTGTGCGATCTGTGCAGGTCGGGGGACAAGTGGTTCGATTGCGGGCCGCCCAAGTTGCAAGTATCAGCAAAGGTCAACCGATGAGCGTCGCCAAGGGTAGAGAGTTCCTCAGCATTCCCGGGCCCACCAACGTGCCCGACCAGGTGCTGCAGGCCATGCAGCGTCCGGCCATCGACATCTATTCCGGCGAGATGGTCGCCATCACCGACACCTGCCTCGCCGATCTGCGCAGCATCTTCGGTACCAAGGGCCGGGCCTACATCTATGCGGCCAACGGCCACGGCGGCTGGGAGGCAGCGCTCAGCAACGTGCTCTCGCGCGGCGACACCGTGCTGGTGCTGGAAAGTGGACGCTTCGCGATCGGCTGGGGCGAGATGGCCAAGATGATGGGGGCCGAGGTCGAGGCATTGCAGGGTGACTGGCGGCGCGCTGTCGATCCGGCCGCGCTCGAGGAGCGCCTGCAGCGCGACAAGGCGCACACCATCAAGGCCGTGCTGGCGGTGCAGATCGACACCGCGTCGGGCGTCGTCAACGACATCCCGGCCATCCGCAAGGCGATGGACGCGGCCAGACACCCGGCGCTGCTGATGGTCGACACCGTGGCCTCGCTCGGCTGCATGCCGTTCGCCATGGACGACTGGGGCGTCGACGTCGCAATGGCCGGCTCGCAGAAGGGCCTGATGACGCCGCCCGGGCTGGCATTCGTCGCCGCCAACGACAGGGCGCGCGCCGCGCACAAGACAGCCGGGATGCGCACGCTCTATTGGGACTGGACGTTCCGCGAGGGCGAGATCCACTACCAGAAGTATTGCGGCACACCGCCCGAGCATCTGTTGTTCGGCCTGCGCAAGGCGCTCGACATGCTGCTCGCCGAGGGCCTGGAAAATGCCGCCCGGCGCCACGCCCTGCTTGCACAAGCGACCCGAGCCGCAGTGTCCAAGTGGGTGGAAGGCCAAGTGCTGTCCTTCAACATCGTCAATCCCGCCGAGCGAGCCAACTCCATTACCAACATCCTGATGCAGGGACGCGATCCCCAGCCGTTGCTCGACTATTGCCGCGACAAGTGCGGGGTGGTGCTGGGCGTCGGCCTCGGCGAGCTGACCGGTAAGGCCTTCCGCATCGCCCACATGGGCCACGTCAACGCGCCGATGGTGATGGGCACCCTGGCGGCCGTCGAGATCGGCCTGCAGGCTTTGCAAATCCCGCACGGCGCGGGCGGCGTGCAGGCGGCCATCGACTACCTCGGCCGCGAGGTAGCGGCTTGAGCCAAGTCCCGCATCAGAGCCGACCATGCAAAGGGGCCGCCCAATGGGCGGCCCCTGACTTTTTCTAGAACGCCCGCATCAGCCGAGGTGACTGACGAACTTAGCCTGCATGTAGACCTGGAGGCCCTCGATGCCACCTTCGTGGCCGAAGCCCGAATCCTTGACGCCGCCGAACGGCGTCTCGGGCAGCGCAATGCCGAAGTGATTGATCGTCACCATGCCGCTGTCGAGGGCATCGGCGATTTTGGTGGCCGTCTTGGCGTCCTTGGTGAAGGCATAGCTGGCGAGGCCGAAGGGCAGCTTGTTGGCCCGGCTCAGCACGTCGTCCGTCTCCTTGAAGCGCAGCATCACGGCGACGGGGCCGAACGGCTCCTCGTTCATGATGCGGGCGCTCTCCGGCACGTCAGTCAGCACAGTCGGCTGAAAGAAGTTGCCCTGGTTGCCGATGCGCTTGCCGCCCGCCTGCACCTTGGCGCCCTTGTCCTGCGCGTCGGCGATGAAGGCCTCGATGGCGTTGACGCGACGCGGATTGGCCAACGGGCCCATCTTGCTGTCCGCTTCCAGGCCGTCGCCGACCTTGGTCTTGTTGGCGATGTCGATGAACTGGCCGACGAACTTGTCGTAGACCTTGTCGTGCACGAAGAAGCGGGTCGGCGACACGCACACCTGGCCGGCGTTGCGATACTTGAAGGCGCCCATCAGCTTGGCGGCACCGTCGACATCGGCGTCGTCGAACACCAGCACCGGCGCGTGACCGCCGAGTTCCATGGTGGCACGCTTCATGTGGCTGGCGGCGAGCGCGTTGAGATGCTTGCCGACCGGCACCGAGCCCGTAAACGACACCTTGCGGATGATCGGGCTCGGGATCAAGTACTCCGAGATCTCGGCCGGCACGCCGTACACCAGGTTGATGACCCCGGGGGGCACGCCCGCGTCGTGGAAGCACTTGACGAGGCCGATCGGCGAGCCGGGCGTTTCTTCTGGGCACTTCAGGATGATGGAGCAGCCCGCCGCCAGCGAAGCGGCGACCTTGCGCACCGCCTGCGTGACCGGGAAGTTCCAGGGCGCAAAACCAGCGACCGGGCCGATCGGCTCCATGATCACCATGTTGCGCACGCCGTCGGCACGGGCCGGAATGATGCGGCCGTAGGCGCGCTGACCTTCGCCGGCGAACCAGTCGATGATATCGGCGGCGCTCTGCACCTCGAGCGTGGCCTCCACCAAGATCTTGCCCTGCTCCTGGGTCAGCACCTTGGCGATGTCGGTGGCGCGGCTGCGCACCAGCTCGGCGGCCTTGCGCAGGATCTTGCCGCGCTCGAAGGCGGACACCTTCTTCCAGGTCTTGAAGCCCTTGTCGGCCGCGGCCAAGGCCTTGTCGAGGTCGCCCTTGGAGGCAAAGCCAAGCTCGCCCAGCGGCGTATTCTTGGCCGGGTTCATAACCTCCTGGCTTTTGGAGCCGGTCGGCTTGACCCAGGCGCCATCGATGTAGTGCTCGAGCGATGTATACGACATGTGCTCCATCCCTTGCCGGTTAATTGGGAAAATGGGGTTGGGTGAATAACGCCAGGTGGGCGCATCCGCGCAAGCGATTTATGGGCCTGCAGCCCTGTCCCCAGTGACCCTCAGCCATCCATATATTGATTGTTACCACAAATCGGCTATGTGAAGGCCGGCATCGGCCAGCGCGGCCGTGCCGAAAGGCCAGGAGACCCAATACGATGGGCTATAGCGTTGCAATTGTCGGGGCCACCGGAAACGTGGGCCGCGAGATGATGTCGATCCTGAGCGAGCGCCAGTTCCCCGTGAGCGAGGTGCACGCGGTCGCTTCCCGCCGGTCGCAGGGTGTGGAAGTTTCGTTCGGGGATACGACACTCAAATGCAAGAACCTGGAGCAATTCGATTTTTCAAAAGTCGACTTCTGCCTGATGTCGGCCGGCGGCAGCGTGTCCAAGGAGTGGTCGCCCAAGATTGCCGCCAAGGGCTGCGTCGTCATCGATAACTCATCGGCCTGGCGCTACGACCAGGACGTGCCCTTGATCGTGCCCGAGGTGAATGCGGACGCGGTCGCCGGCTACACGAAGAAGAACATCATCGCCAACCCCAACTGCTCGACGGCGCAAATGGTGGTGGCGTTGAAGCCGCTGCACGACCACGCCACCATCAAGCGCGTGGTCGTGGCGACCTATCAGTCCGTCTCGGGCGCCGGCAAGGATGCCATGGACGAGCTGTGGTCGCAGACCAAGGGCAAGTACGTACCGGGCCAGGAGTTCGAGCCTAAGAAGTTCGCCAAGGAGATCGCCTTCAACTGCATTCCTCACATCGACGTCTTCATGGAGGACGGCTACACGAAAGAGGAATGGAAGATGGTGGCCGAGACCAAAAAGATCCTCGATCCCCGCATCAAGGTGACGGCGACCTGCGTGCGCGTTCCCGTGTTCGTCAGCCACTGTGAGGCTGTGAACGTGGAATTCGAGAAGCCGATCTCGGCCGACGAGGCGCGTGCGATTCTGCGCGAAGCTCCGGGCTGCCTGGTGATCGACAAGCGGGAGCCCGGTGGCTACATCACGCCGATGGAGGCGGCCGGCGAGGACGCAACCTACATCAGCCGCATCCGCGAGGATGCAACCGTCGAGAACGGCTTGGCGATGTGGGTTGTGTCGGACAACCTGCGCAAGGGCGCGGCCCTCAACGCCGTGCAGATCGCCGAGCTGTTGATCAACCGCAAGCTCTTGAAGAAGGCGGCCTGATCGACCAACCGGCCGAAGGCGGCCACACGAAGGCCCTCCTGGCGCGAGCCGGAGGGCCTTTTGCATGGCTTACGCTGGCTGTCGTCAGGCGTTCGGCGACAGCTTCTGCAGGGTGTCTACGATGGCCTGCAACTCGTCGATGAACTGCTCGCGCTGCTTATTGGGAAGCGCTTCCAAAATTCGCTCGTCAACGCGCCTCGCGGTCGGCTCAGCTGAGCGCAGAACCCGGCGGCCCTCGTCTGTCAGCTTGACGGCGTAGGCACGCGCGTCCTCCTTGGTGCGGCGGCGCTGCAGCAGACCTTTGCGCTGCAGACGACGGACGATATCGGCTAGCGTCGATCGGTCGATGCCCGTGCGGTCAACGAGGCCCGTCTGGCTCAAGCCTTCGTTCTGCGCCACCGTGACAAGAACAGCGAGCTGACGAGGCGTCA
>Ga0075421_100013472_pt1 | contig 10192 bp, 9 predicted proteins | sample SoiMetdeltSBSDD5_FD_75292 | JGI IMG/M metagenome (GOLD analysis project Ga0075421, IMG submission 75292) | Bulk soil microbial communities from a Populus tree surrounding site in Tennessee, USA - Soil MetaG P. deltoides SBSDD5 | ecosystem: Environmental > Terrestrial > Soil > Tree plantation... | reverse complement strand
CCTGAACGTCAGCGATCCGGTGTGGAAGCCGCTGGTACGCGACGTGCGCCTGCGCCGCGCGCTGTCGCTTGCGATCGACCGCAGCCTCGTCAATCAGGTGCTGTATTTCGGCCTGGCCAGCGAGGGCAACAACACGGTCGTGCCGGAGAGCCCACTGTACCGAAAGGACTACCAGACCCGCTGGGCCCAGTTCGACAAGAAGGGCGCGGAGAAGCTGCTGGACGAACTGGGTCTGAAGCGCGGGCCGGACGGCGTGCGGCGGCTTCCCGACGGCAGGCCGATGGAGATCATCGTGGAAACCGCAGGCGAGTCGACCGAGCAGACCGACGTGCTCGAGATGATCCGGGAAAGCTGGCGCGAAGTCGGCGTGAAGCTCTTTTCCAAGCCGCTGCAGCGCGAAGTGCTGCGCAATCGCGTGTTCTCGGGCGAAGCGCTGATGTCGGTCTGGTCGGGGATGGAGAACGGCATGGCCAATGCCGATGTCAGCCCAGACGAGCTGGCGCCTACCAGCCAGCAGCAGCTGCAGTGGCCGAAGTTTGGCCAGTATTTCGAGACCGGCGGCAAGGCGGGCGAGGCGCCCAACATCGAGGAGGTCACGGAGCTGATGAAGCTTTACAAGGCCTGGCGCACCGCCTCTCGCGAAGAGCGCACGAAAATCTGGCACAACATGCTCGGCATCCACTGCGAGCAGCTCTACGTGATCGGCGTGGTCAGCGGCGTGGCGCAGCCCGTCGTCGTGCGCAACACGCTGCGCAACGTGCCGGAAAAAGGACTGTACAACTGGGATCCGGGCGCGCTCCTCGGCATCCATCGGCCGGACACATTCTGGTTCGCGAAATGAGGCGGTCGCCGCGCGCATGCTGAGCTACACGGTCCGGCGCGTGTTGATCATGATCCCGACGCTGCTGGTGATCAGCTTCGTCACGTTCACGATCATCAAGCTTCCGCCCGGGGATTTCCTGACCAACCAGATTTCCGAGCTGCAGAGCCAGGGCGACAAGGCGGCGCTCGAGCGCGTGGAATTCATGCGCAAGCAGTACGGCCTGGACAAGCCGTTCATCGAGCAATACGCCGTGTGGGTCGGCCTCTGGCCGAAGGACATCGGCAGCCGGCGCGCCTTTTCAGGCCTGCTGCAGGGCGACTGGGGCTGGTCCTTCGAGCACGACCTTCCGGTCGAGGACGTCGTGGGCGACCGCATGCTGCTCTCGTTCATCCTCAACTTCACCGTAATCCTGTTCACCTGGGCAGTGGCGTTCCCGATCGGGGTGTACGCGGCCACGCACCAGTACAGCTGGGGCGACTACGGGTTGACCCTGCTTGGCTACATCGGGCTGGCGACTCCGAATTTTCTTTTCGCGCTGGTGCTGATGTACTTCGCCAACGTGCAGTTCGGCCTCTCCATAGGCGGCATCATGGACCCGGAGTACCTGGACCAGCCCTGGAGCTGGGCCAAGTTTGGTTCCGTGCTCACCCACCTGTGGATTCCCGTGATCGTCATCGGTACCTCCGGGACCGCCGGCATGATCCGCCGCCTGCGCGCGAACCTGCTCGACGAGCTGCAGAAGCAATACGTCGTTACGGCGCGCTCCAGGGGCATGCCGCCGTTCCGGCTGCTGCTGAAGTATCCGCTGCGCATGGCGCTCAACCCGTTCATCGCCGACATCGGCAACCTGTTGCCGAGCGTGATCTCCGGGTCCGCGATCGTTGCGGTCGTGCTCTCGCTGCAGACCTCCGGCCCGATGTTGCTGGAGGCGCTGCGCAGCCAGGACCAGTATCTTGCCGGGTCGTTCCTCATGTTCCTGTCGCTGCTCACGGTGATCGGGATGTTCATCTCCGACCTCCTGCTCGCCGCGCTGGACCCACGCATCCGACTGACCGGAGGGGCGGCCAAGTGAGCGCGCAGGGCAAGACCGTGGCGCCCGTCGAGCATTATGTTTCGACGGCGCCCTTCGACCCGGACTCGATCGAGCGGCTGACGGCCGAGCAGGAGCGCTTCTACCGCGCCTCGCAGTGGCAGATCATGTGGTGGAAGTTCCGCCGCCACCGCGTGGCCGTGATTTCCGCCTGGATCCTGGCGGCCTTCTACGCATCGATCCTGGTCAGCGAGATCCTGGCGCCGTACAACCTGCATACGCGGGACGCGCGCCACATCTACGCGCCGCCGCAGGAGCTGAAGCTGTTCCATGAGGGGCGGTTCGTCGGTCCCTTCGTCTATGGCTACAGCATGCAGCTCGACCTGGAGACGATGAAGCGCATGTTCAGGCCGGACCAGACCAAGGTCCAGGCGCTGCGCTTTTTCTGCAGCGGCGACGAATACACCTTTTGGGGACTTTTCGACGCGCGCTTTCACCTCGTCTGCCCGGCCGAGGGCGGCACTTTCTTTTTCTTCGGCACGGACCGGCTGGGGCGCGACGTGCTCTCGCGCATCATCTACGGCACGCGCATCTCGCTCACCGTGGGCCTCTTCGGCATCGCCGTAAGCTTCATCATCGGGATCGTGCTTGGCGGCATTTCCGGTTACTACGGCGGCTGGGTGGACAACGTCATCCAGCGCTTCATCGAGATGGTGCGTTGCTTTCCGGAGTTGCCGCTGTGGATGGCGCTGTCGGCCGCGTTGCCCGTGAACTGGAGCCCGATCCTCGTGTACTTCGGCATCACGATCATCCTCGGGCTCCTCGACTGGCCGGGACTTGCGCGCGCCGTGCGCTCCAAGCTGCTTGCGCTGCGCGAGGAGGACTTCGCGGTTGCGGCCGTGCTGATGGGTGCGCGCCCCGGGCGCGTAATCGGACGCCACCTGCTGCCCAGCTTCGCGAGCCATCTGATCGCTTCCGCGACGCTGTCGGTGCCGGGAATGATTCTCGGCGAGACGGCACTTTCCTTCCTCGGCCTGGGCCTGCGGCCGCCGGTCACCAGCTGGGGCGTGCTGTTGAACGAGGCGCAAAACATCAACGTCGTTGCGCTCTATCCGTGGCTGATGGTCCCGGTGGTCCCGGTGTTCATCATCGTTCTGGCGTTCAACTTCTTCGGTGACGGCTTGCGCGACGCCGCCGATCCGTACAAGTAGCTACTCGCGCATTTTCCGCAGCCACAGGCTGCTCTCGATTGCACCAGGAACGAGCGGCAGCCGGCTGATCACGCCGCGCTCCACGAGGTGCTTGCGCCGCGTCAGCGTCCAGGCGCTCGCGAACTCGATCGCATAGTCGCCACCAGCGAGAAGCGGCGCGACTGCGCGCTGCTCGCTATAGCGCCGCCACGCCCACGCCGCGGGATAGTCGTCCGGCAGGAAGATGTCGTGGAAGTGCACGTAGACGCCCGCCGGCAATGCGGGAAGCACTTGCTCGATCAGAAGCGCCACATCGCTGCCGGGCGACATCTGGTGGCTCGAATCGATGACAAGAAAATCACCTTCTGCGAGCCGCGCAAACGACTTCACGCCTGCGTCCTGCACGCGCTTGCGCAGGAGTTCGATCGCGAGTCCGGCGAGCGTTGCGCGAGGCGCCGGGTCGATTGCGGTCAGCGCCGTGCCGGTTGCGCCGTCCGCCGCAGCCCGCGACAGGAAACGCGTCGAATGCCCCGAGCCCACCTCGACGATGCGCCGGGGAACGAAGCGACGCACCATTGCGTACGCTGCCGCCGCGTCGAGTCGCGGAAACCAGTCCTGCGTCCAGCGTGGCGCCGGGGGCGGCTCGGCGCCCAATGATTCCAGTGCGGCCGCGTACTGCTCGATGCTTGCGAGATGCGCGGCAATCGCGGGCTCGGCGGCGGCGAATACCGCCTCCAGCGGGCTCACAGCGCCAGCTCGAGGCCCTCGCGAGCGAGAATCGAGCCCGGGAGCGCAGCTTCGACCTCCCGCGCGATGGCATCGAGCCTATCGTCATCATGGTCAGGGTTGTGGTGGAAGACGACGAGCCGCTTGACGCCAGCCGAACGGCATAGACGCACCGCTTCCTGCCAGGTCGAATGGCCCCACCCGGCGTGGCCGGCGGCCCATTCCTCATCGGTGTACATGCTGTCGTAGATCACGATGTCGGCACCGGCGATCAGCCCGAGGATGTTGCGATCGGGCGCGCCGGCGACATGCTCGGTATCGGTGAGATAGCACATCGAGCGGCCGGCGAATTCGAGGCGGTAGCCGGTCGCGCCGTCGGGGTGATTCAGCGGCGTCGTGCGCAGCGTGATTTCCGGCGACGGGTGCAGCGTGTCCCCGGCGGTGAAATCGTGGTACGCGACGTTCGCCCGAAACACTTCGGGCCGGACGGGAAAGAGCGGCGCGATCATGAACTGCCAGAGGACGGTCTTGAGCGATGCGCGTCCGGCGAGATGACCCGCCCACAGGCGGAACGTGTTTTCCGGCTGGAACAGCGGCCGGAAGAAAGGCAGCCCGCACACGTGATCGAAGTGCGTGTGCGTCAGATACAGATCCGCATCGAGCGGCGCATCGCGCATCAGCCGGTTGCCGAGATAGCGGATTCCCGAGCCTGCGTCGAAGAGCAGCAACCGCTCGCCGCAGCGCACTTCCAGCGACGATGTATTTCCGCCGTAGCGCAGCGTTTCCGGCCCCGCGCACGCGATGCTTCCGCGCACGCCCCAGAATCGAACGGTGAAGCGTTCGCCGGACATCGTTCCACTATATCGGATTGCCGCAAAGCCGACCGGGGACGGTAATATCGGGGTCGCCATCGGGGGATTGGTTTTGGACCGCAGCCTGTTCGGCTTCATTGTTCGCCACAGCAAGCGCGATCAGCTTCTGATCGTGCCGCTCGTGTTCGCGTCGATGGCGGTCTACTACCTCACGCTCGACCTGCCGAAGACGATCATCAACCAGCCGATCCAGGGCAAGAGTTTTCCCGACCCCGACTCGACTGCGGCCTTCCTGCGGATCGCGTTCAAGCTGCCCGACTTCGTCGGCGGGCAGACGATCCGCATCTTCGACGGTTTCCCGCTCGAGCAGCTGCCGTACCTGTTCGCGCTGACGTTCGCATTCCTCGCGCTGATCGTGCTGAACGGCTTCATCAAGTTCCGCATCAATACGATGAAAGGCTGGATGGGCGAGCGGATGCTGCGCCGCCTGCGCTTCTCGCTGTTCGATCATGTCCTGCGGTTTCCGCTGCTGCGCTTCCGCCGCGTCAAGGCGGCGGAGATCTCCAGCATGATCAAGGACGAAGTCGAGCCGCTGGGCGGGTTCATCGGCGAGGCGCTGATCACGCCGCTGTTCCTCGCGGGCGAGGCGCTGACCGCGCTCTTTTTCATCCTCTACCAGCATCTCGCGCTCGGGATGATCGCGTTCGGCATGGTCACGGTGCAGGCGATCGTGATTCCCCGGATGCGCCGCAAGCTGCTCGTGCTTGCCAAGCAGCGCCAGCTCACCGCACGCCAGCTCGCCGGGCGCATCGCCGAATCGGTGGACGGCATCGTCGAGATCCGCGCCCACGATACTTCCAACTACGAGCGCGCCGAGATCTCGTCGCGGCTCGGCAGGATCTTCCGCATCCGCTTCGAGTTCTACCAGCGGAAATTCCTGATCAAGTTCCTGAACAACTTCCTGTCGCAGGTGACGCCGTTCCTGTTCTACTCGGTCGGCGGATACCTGGTGATCGTCGGCAAGCTCGACATCGGCGCGCTCGTGGCAGTGATCGCCGCGTACAAGGACCTGCCGAGCCCGATCAAGGAGCTGATCGACTGGGACCAGCAGCGCCTCGACGTGCAGATCAAGTACACGCAGGTGATGGAGCAGTTCAGCGTCGAGGACCTCGCGCCGCCCGACATGCAGCAGGTGATCGACGCCCCGGCGCTGCCCAGCGAAGGCAGCATTCGCGCCTCGAACCTTTCGCTGGTGGACGAGTCGGGCGAGAAGGTCGTCGACGCGGTCTCGTTCGAAGTCGGGCTGGAGACGCATGTCGCCATCGCCGGGCAGCAGAGCGCGGGCCGCAGCGAGCTCGCGCAGCTGATTGCGCGGCTCGTGCCGCCGTCCGGGGGCACGATCGAGATGGGTGGCGTCGACGTCACGCGTGCGCCCGAGGCGGTGACCGGTCGCGCAATCTCGTACGTCGGGTCGTCCGCGTATCTGTTTCCGGTCAGCGTTCGCGAGAACCTGCTGTACGGCCTCAAGCACCGGCCGATCGGCGAGGCGGTGTACGAAGGCGATGCGCTGCGCGACCACGAGTTCCAGGTGCGCGAAGCACGCCGCACGGGCGGCTGCCTGCTCGATTACAACGCCGACTGGATCGATTACGCGGCGGCGGGCGCGGCCAATCCGCAGGAGCTCGAAGCGCGGGTGCTGGAGGTGCTGAAGGTGGTCGATCTCGAAGAGCACATTTTCGAGCTCGGCTTGAAAAGCGGTGCCGATCCGGCGAAGGTGGAGGAGCTGCGCGACAAGTTGCTCGGCGCGCGAGTCGCGATGCATGAACGGCTCGCCGCCGCCGGCCAGCAGGGGTGGGTCGAGCCTTTCGATCCGGCGCGCTATAACCGCAATGCGTCGCTCGCCGAGAACCTGCTCTTCGGCGCGCCGGTGGGCAAGGCATTCGACATCGAGAATCTCGCGCGCAACGCGTACGTGCGCCGGGTGCTGGAGGAAACCGCGCTGACGGCGGACCTGGTGCGCATCGGCTTCAAGGTCGCGGAGACGATGGTCGAGCTCTTCAGCGGGTTGCCGCCGGGGCACGAATTCTTCGAGCAGTACAGCTTCATCCGGCATGAAGAGCTGCCGGGATTCAAGGAAATTCTTTCCCGGACGGTGGAGTCGGACCTCGGCGCGCTGGAGCCGACCGACAGCGACCAGCTGCTGGCGCTGCCGTTCAAGTTGATCCAGGCGCGGCACCGCCTCGGACTTATCGACGAGGCGCTCGAGGAGCGGATCGTCGAAGCGCGCCGCTACTTCGCCGCGCACCTGCCGGACGAGCTCAAGGGCGCCGTGGAATTCTTCGACCCCAGCCGCTACAACCCCGCCGCGTCGCTGCAGGACAACATCCTGTTTGGAAAGGTGGTCACCGCGCAGGCGCAGGCCGTCAGCCGTGTCGGCGCGCTGCTGCGGCAGGTCCTGGATGACCTTGGCCTGCGCCCCCTGGTCGTGCGGATCGGGCTCGAGTATCAGGTCGGGACCGGCGGCGCGCGCCTGCCGGCGCCGGAGCGGCAGAAAGTGGCGCTGGCGCGGGCGATGTTGAAGCGACCGGTTGTATTGATTCTCGATCGGGTGGTTGCAGTTCTCGACCCGGCCGGGCAGGGACGCATCCTGTCCAGGATCCTCGAGTATCGCCGCGGCAAAAGCGTAATCTGGGTGCTGGAGAATAACGACCTCGCCGAGCGATTCGAGCACGTGCTCGTGATGGAGAACGGGCGTCTGGCAGAGCGTGGTTCGGTAGCCGAGCTGAAGCAGCGGGGTGGCGCGCTGCAGCTGCTGCTCGCAGCCGGCGGTTAGCAGCAAGGAGGCACTATGTCGATCGAACAGGAAGTGGAAATGATCCGGCGCATTCCGATCTTCCAGCGGATCCAGCCGGCGATGCAGAAGCTGCTGTGCTTTGGCAGCGAGCGGCTCACTTACGACGCGGGGCAGGCGCTGGTCAAGGCAGGCGATGCCGCGGATGCAGCCTACGTGATCATCGAGGGCACGGTCGAAGTCACGGTCGACTCGCCCAAGGGGCCGCTCGTCATCAGCACCAGCGGAGCGAATGAGATCATCGGCGAGATCGGGATTTTCGGCGACGTGCCGCGCACTGCGACCGTCAGCGCGAGCACGCGCGTGGAGGCACTGAAGATCTCGAAGGAGCTCTTCATCAACATCATCCGGCAGAACCCGGACGCGGCGATCGCCGTGCTGCGCGTGCTCGCCACGCGCCTCGCCAATACGACGAAGCAACTGACGCGCACGGTGGCCGGAACGAAATAGCCGGCGGCCTACACCTCGACGATCTCGAAATCCGCGGTGATCGCGGCGGTCTTCTCGAGCATCTTCGACGCCGAGCAGTATTTGTCGCGTGACAGCCGCACCGCGTTCTCGACCATCGGCGGCTTCAGGTTCCTGCCGCGAACGATGAAATGCATGTGGATCTTCGTGAACACCTTCGGGTCGGTCGGCGCGCGCTCGGCCGAGAGCCTGACCTCGCACGAAGTGACGTCCTGGCGGCTGCGCTTCAGGATCAGGACGACGTCGTAGGCGGTACAGCCCCCGGTCCCGACGAGGACGAGCTCCATCGGGCGCGGGGCGAGATTCCTGCCGCCGCCGTCGGGAGCCCCGTCCATCGCCACCAGGTGGCCGCTTTCGGTTTCGGCGATGAAAGACATGCCTTCGCCGTTCCAGCGAACGGTGCTTTCCATTCTCAGACCTCCAGCATGTTGTTTTTGCGTCGCAACATCGAATCTCGCTGCTTCCCTTCAGAACGACAACTTTTATTCATCATATACTTACATGATAGTCAGGATCGTACGGAGAAATTATTATTGCAATGCAATATCCAGTTGGGATACTATGCTCCGGTAGCTTCCACCCTCCTCCTTTGGTGGATCCGAGCGCAGCCCGATTGGGCTGCGCTTCTTTTTTGGTGCGCGCGCAGGGTTTGACCCGCTCGCGCGAGTCCAATTAGAATGCGCGCCTTTTCGCGATAACGCAGTCCCATGAAAACCTACTCGGCCAAAGCCGAAGAAATCGCTCGCGGCTGGTTCCTGGTCGACGCACAGGGCAAGGTGCTGGGCCGCCTCGCGACGCAGATTGCCGCACGCCTGCGCGGAAAGCACAAGCCGGAATTCACGCCCCACGCCGATACCGGCGACTTCATCGTCGTCGTCAATGCAGCGAAGATTCGCGTGACCGGCCGCAAGGCAGAACGCAAGACCTATTACCGGCACACGGGGTATCCCGGCGGAATCCGCACGACGAGCTTTGAAGACCTTCAGGCAAAGCACCCGACGCGCGCGCTCGAGCATGCCGTGAAGGGAATGCTGCCGAAAGGGCCGCTCGGCTATGCGATGTTCCGCAAGCTGAAGGTTTACGCAAACGACAAACATCCGCACGCTGCGCAGCAACCCAAGGCGCTGGAGATCTGACGAATGGTCGGTGACTACTACTACGGCACGGGCAGGCGCAAGAGCGCCGTTGCGCGCGTGTTCCTCAAGCCCGGCAAGGGCCAGTTCGTCGTCAACGGCAAGCCGGTCGATGAGTTCTTCGGTCGCGAAACCGGCCGCATGATCGTGCGCCAGCCGCTCGAGAACACGAAGAACCTTTCGAGCTTCGACATCTCCGTCAATGTCTATGGCGGCGGAGAAAACGGCCAGGCCGGCGCGGTTCGGCACGGCATCACGCGCGCGCTGATCGAATACGATGCCGCGCTGAAGCCGTCGTTGAAAGCCGCCGGCCTCGTGACGCGCGATGCGCGCGAGGTCGAGCGCAAGAAGGTCGGGCTGCACAAGGCGCGGCGGCGCAAGCAGTACTCGAAACGCTAGGCGCCTGGCCCGGCAAGAGCCGCCTGCGGGCGGCTTTTTTGTTTGCGCGTCAGGCCGCCGCGAGGCGGTACGGCAGGGGGCAGCCAAGGGAGGGCAGGTCGCCCGTGAGAACGACGATCCTGTGGAAGCTTCGACAGCGCTTCGGCATCACCGCGCCGCAGGTGGCCGTGCGCCCGCAAATGCCCTGGTATCTGCGATGGCTGGGCTTTGCGCTGCTCGCCGGGCTTTGCGCTGCGGCCGCGCTCTGGGTATTCGATGCCGGGCTTCGATTTGCCGGGTACGACCTGCGCGAGTCCAGCCGGGAGCGAACAGAGCTGAAGCGCGAGCTCGACGCGGCCCGCGCGGAGCTGGAGCGGCTGCGCGTGATCGCGAACGCGGCCGATAGCAAGCTCTCGATCGAGCGCACGGCGCAGCAGAATCTTGCGCAGCAGGTGCGCGCGATGGAAGCCGAGAACGCCAAGCTCCGGGAAGAGACCGCGATCTTCGAAAGCATGCTTTCGACCGACGCGCGCGGCGGCAACCCGCTTGCGATCCGGCGCTTCAAGGTGGAACCGCTGCCGTCGGGCGAGTATCGCTACCGTCTGCTCGTGCTCGCATCCGGAGTGCGTCGCAGCGAGTTTCGCGGCCACTATGATCTACTGGTGCGCCTGACCCGGGAAGGCCGCAATGTTATGATGACCCTGCCCGAAGGCACCGGGTCCGCCGCATCCGGATTCGGTTTGGAATTCAGGCACTTCCAGCGGGTGGAGGGGACTTTCCG
>Ga0075421_100013471_pt1 | contig 10192 bp, 7 predicted proteins | sample SoiMetdeltSBSDD5_FD_75292 | JGI IMG/M metagenome (GOLD analysis project Ga0075421, IMG submission 75292) | Bulk soil microbial communities from a Populus tree surrounding site in Tennessee, USA - Soil MetaG P. deltoides SBSDD5 | ecosystem: Environmental > Terrestrial > Soil > Tree plantation... | reverse complement strand
AGGTAGACGATGTCCGAGTCGGGCACGCCGAACCGCGTCTTCAGCGCATCGATCATCATCGTCGCCTGCTTGAAGAACTCATCGGCGTACTGTGGCTCGCCGGCAACGCCGGTGACGATCAGCACACGAGCGTGACCGCTCTGCGCGCGCGCCATACCGGGCGCGAGCACCAGCGCCGCCGCAAGCACCCCGGTTCCGGCGCGCAGCCTCACGCCAGCCCTCGCAGCTTTCGATAGCCCCATTCGCTCGTCACGAGCGCGAGCACCAGGAGAAACACGATCGGCATGTCCCACAGGTCCTTCCGGTCCACGACCGTGTTCCCCACGTCGGTGAACACGATGTCCTTCGCAAGCTCCGCCACGTTGTCGGTCGTGTAGAACCGGCCGCCCGTTTCGTCGGCAATTCGCCTGAGCAGCGGTGCGCGCATCTCGGCTCCGAAGTACTCGGTCGCGAGATCCCCGGACGCGATGTACGATGGATCACTCACGATCGAGTCGGTGCCCATTCGCGTTCGCACATCCACGCGGTACAGCCCCTTTTCCGTCGGCGTGAATGACGTCTTGTACTCGCCGTCGCGCGTCACCGACCATTCCAGCGGCATCTCGGAAACGTTTCCGGACGGAGACGTTACACGTGCCACTGCTTCGGCGTTGTTCACCTTCAGGAACGTCCGGTCCGAGATCTCGGCATTGAGCTGGACCGCGTCGCCCGGCGCTGCCTCATCGCCCGCGGCCGCGACCATGACACGCGAGGGCACGTCGCTCACGAGCCAACGCAGCAGCTGTCGCCAGAACGACTCGAACGTCACGTCGCCGACATCGTTCTGCATTTTCCAGAGCCACGAATCCTGGATCGGGAATACGATGGCCTTGCCGCGCCCATACCGCTGATACGCCAACACGGTCTCGTGCTCGCCGCCCTTGGTGGACGCGCCCGTCAGGAGCACGGTCGCTCCCGGTCTCGCGCGACCGATCCGGTTCACGCTCGTCACCGCCGGCATCGTCTTCCACCGCTTGGCCGACGTGCTTTCGGCTTCGGCGATCTGCGTGGCCGCGTGCATCGAGCCCGGAACGGTCACTTCGACCTTGAGCTCGTTCACGTCGCCAGTCTTGTCGTTCGGCCCACCGCCGAGGTCCACGGGGAGCACCTCGGCGACCGGCGTGCCGGCGAACCCGCCCTCGCCGAGCGCGCGCCGCCCGCCTAACGCGAGCAGCCCGCCGCCGCGCTCGCTCACGAAGTCGGCCAGCATGCGCAGCTGATCGCCGGTGAAGTAGCTCGCCTCGATGCTGCCGAGGATGATGCCCTTGTAGGCGAACAGCTCGTCGCGCGTCTTCGGAAAGCCGGCCACGAGATCGAGGCTGTCGTCGACGCTGAAACGCCGGAACTGGTCTTTCGCGAGGCGCTGCAGCGTGACGATCTGCAGGTTCTTGTCTTCTCGAACCGCCCGCCGCATGAACGCCATCTCGAACCGCGGCTCGCCCTCGATGTAGAGGATCTTCTCGCGGCGATCGCTCACGTTCACGATCGCGTGCTGCGAGTTGTTCTGCGCGACCATCTCGCCTGGCTGGCCCGGAATGCGGAACGTGAGCACTCGGGCGCCCGCTTCCGTCGTCGGTACGCGCACGCGAACCGGAATCGCCTCGCCGTCCCCGGACAGTGTGACCGATTGCGTGCTGACGATCTGGCCGCCGTCTTCGACGATCAGTTGAACCTTGTCACCGGTGTAACCGCGCTGCGCGACCATGACGTCGACCACGAGCGACGCACCCTTCAGGACACTCCGCGGTGCCTCGACCCGGCTCACCTCGATGTCCTTCGTGAAGCGTTCGCGACCCACGCCCACGGTGAACACGGGGACGTGACGGGCGCCGAGCGACATCACGGCGTCGCTGAGCGAACCGGCCGAGTTGTCGGCGCCGTCGGAGACGAGCACCAGCCCGGAGAGCGGCACGCCGGTCAGCTCCTGTCGTGCGGCCTCGAGCGCCGGACCAAGCTGGGTGCGAACGCCGTCGTAGGAGAGGTCGCCTAGCTGAGCGACCCGCTCCCCATTCCCCGAAAACCGAAAGAGGCGAACGACGAACTTGTCGGCCAGCGCTCGGTAGAGGGAGCTGTCACGCCCGCCGAGGAGGCGTCGGACCGCGTCCGCTCGCGTCGTGCCGTTCAGGTCGGCGATCCGCATGCTGCGCGAGTCGTCCACGAGTACGCCGACGACGTTCCGCTGTGGCACTGCCTCCGAAACAACGAGGACCGGGTGCAATAGCGCGATGACCACGATCGCGAGGGCTGCGAGTCGCAGCGCCAACAGCACGGCGCGGTCTCGAGGCCCGCCACGCATCCGCATCCGCGCATAGGTGTAGATCGCCGGCAGGGCGACCGCCAGCGCGATCGCGATGACGAGGTACGTCACGGGCCCAGCCGCGAACGCGAACCGACCCTTCTCGAACACCACAGGCCGGTACTTGAACAGGAACTCGAACAGAGCTTCCAACGCCACTCCAGCGAAGATGCGCTCTCTCGACCCTCCGACGGCCGGCCGGGTGCCGACCTATCGACCGTTCATGCATTTACGCGAATACGCACAGCCTCCCTGCCGACGCTCGCGCAGCGTCGTTTCCTGCTTCCCCTCGGGGTTCTCAGTAGATAATCTCGGCCGGCGCAGCAGGGCGGCGGACGTCGCCGGTCTTCTTGCAATCCTCTGACAAAGCACGCCGGGCCGCCAGGGGACAAAATGATGATGCACGGGGCTGACCGAGTGAGCTCAATCTCCTCGAATGGCGGCCCGTAGCCGCTCGCAATCGTGCAGGAGGAGCTCAGTCACCTCTTCATCTCCCCCGTACGTCGCGCGTTTGCGCGCGCTGAAGAGGATGTCGGTCCACGCCGCGATGCTGGCGACCTTGTCGCGCACCACGTCCCGCGCCCCCGGTGCCTGGCGGAGCTGGTCGACCAGATGCAGGATGTCGTCTTGCGCGCCGGAATCATCACGGCGTGCGGTGGACGCCAGCCCTTCGATCTGCCGAACGATCGCAAGCGCCTGTTCCCGCGTCATCCGCCCCCGCAGCTCATCGAGCTGGATCGCAGCCGTGCCAGTGAGGTAACGAGGCGCGGGAAAACACGAGGATGCGCCGCACCGTGACATCGAGCGTATCGAGCGCGACAAAACAACAGCAGCCGGGCCGTTCTCGCAACGTGCCCGAGCCCCTGAGGCTGCTTCGTCGGCTCGTTAGTATTCAGGACGTCTTCGCCCATACCCAGTGCAACGCACGTCCCAGCCATCAATCAGCGTGCCCGACGCCATCAGTTCCACCGTTAGCACCGCCAGCACCGCGATGCCTGCGCAAACCGCGGACACCCCTCGCCCGACGACCATCGTCGAAGCACCACGACTCGCTGCCCATCTCGGCATCGACGTGTTCCTCGCGACGGAAACGTTCCAGCGAACGGGGAGCTTCAAGTTTCGGGCGGCATACAACGTCGCACTGAACGTTCCCAATCCGCACATCATTGCGGCGTCGTCGGGGAATTTCGGTCAGGCGATGGCGTATGCGTGCAAGCTGTTCGGCAAACGTTGCACGATCGTTATGCCAGCCAACTCTGCCAAAGTGAAGGTGGACGCGGTGCTGAGTCACGGCGGCCGGGTGGACCTCGTCGATACGACGAAGGTGAAGCGCGCCACGCGCGTTGCGCAGCTCGCGGCCGAAAACCCGGACGCGTACGTCGCGAGCGCCTACGATGACCCGTTCGTCATCGCCGGCAACTCGTCGCTCGGCGACGAGCTCGGTCGGCTTCCGATACCCCCCGACGTCGTAGTCGCGCCGGTCGGCGGCGGCGGCCTGACGGCCGGCATCATTCAGGCGGTGCGGCGGTCGAAGCTGGCGATGTCGGTGATTGGCGCCGAGCCGCTGATCGCGAACGACGCCGCCCGTTCGCTTCGCGCCGGCCACATTGTCTCGAACGACGCCGAACCGCAGACGATTGCCGATGGCACGCGCACGCTGAGCGTTGGGCACCACAACTGGGAGCTGCTCAAGGACGGCATCGAGACGATCGTCGAGGTTCCGGAGGACGCGATTCGCGAGGCCCTGCGACGTCTCTTCTTCCTCGCCAACCTGAAGGCGGAGCCGACGGGGGCGCTCCCGGTGGGCGCGCTCCTCACGTCGCCCGAGACGTTCCGCGACCGCCGCGTGTGCTGCGTCGTGACCGGCGGCAACGTGGACGCGGCGGTCTATTCGAGCATCCTTACCGGGTAGACGTTAGGCGGCCAACGGCGACATCAGCGGTAGCGCGCGGTACAGCAGGGCGAGCATCTCGAGATCCCCGTGCGTTCTCGCGCGGTCGGCCGCCGAGACGCCATCGCGATCGCGCGCGGTCACTGAGGCACCCGCGGCAATGAGCGTGACGCACACGGCCTTGTGACGGAACATGCTCGCGTACATGAGCGCCGTCATCCCGTCTACCGTCGTGGCGTTCACCCTGGCGTTGTGCTCGAGCAGAGTACGCGCGGCGTCAGCGTGACCTCCGATCGACGCGGCCATGAGCGCCGTGAGACCCGTGAGGTCCGCCGCGTCCACCTGCGCACCCCACTCGATCAGAAGCTCCACGACCTCCTCGTGCCCATTCGCCGCGGCGACAATGAGCGGCGTGTTCCCTCGCCGATCGCGCGCGTCCAGCGGCGCGCCGGCAATCAGCAGCGCATCGGCAGCGCCCGCGTCACCACGGTACGCCGCGTCGAACAGCGCTTTCGCCTTGTTGAATGTATCGGTCATTTGCGTACCGCTCCTTTTCTCACGGCAGTGTCACGCGCGGAGGTCACGCGCAAGCGCACCTCCAGCGTGGTCATATAGGCCTGCACGACGTCGGTTCGCAGCCGGTAATGGGCGTACTGCCCGTCACGCCGCATCTCGATCAGGCCGACTTCGGCGAGCAGCCTGAGGTGATGCGACATCGTGGGCTGCGAAACGGGGAACTCCTCACACAGATGCTGGCAGGCCGCGTCGCCCCGCGCCGCGATACGCTCGAGGATCGCGAGGCGCCGCGCGTCGGCGAGTGCTTTGGCAATGCGGAGGAAGTCGTCCGTGGAAAGCGTCATGCTATGGATACATATAGACAGTTATCAATCTAATCGATGGCGGTCTATACGGGAGTCAATCCGGCCTAGAGCCGCGGATCCACCGGCTCACTCTCGAGCGCGAGAACGCCGAACACACACTCGTGCACCCGACGCAGCGGCTCGCCGCTGATGAACCGTTCCAGTCCCTCGATCCCCAGCGCGAATTCCCGAAGCGCGAGCGCCCGCTTGGCCGACAGGCCGCGCTGGCGCAGACGTTCGAGGTGGTCCGGGATCGTGTATTCAGGACCGTAGATGATCCGCAGATATTCCCGGCCACGGCACTTCACCGCCGGCTGAACGAGCCCACGGGCGCCGCGCGCGACGAACGACATCGGCTTGATGACCATCCCTTCTCCGCCCTCCCCGGTCATCTGCTCCCACCACGCCGTCGCATTCGCCTCGCTCTCGTGATCGGTGAGGTTCACGACGCGGTGCGTGGTCGAGAAGAGCACACGCGACTCGTCCGCCGCGCAGATCGAGCCGATCTGGTCCAGATGCCACCGATGGTCCTTCGTTGCGTGCACGGCACCCTCGGTCGCCAGCACGTGGAAGGGGGCGAGCTTGAGGTCCGACACGGAGGTCACCGGCCAGCAGTAGCGACGCCAGGCGTCGGTGTAACGCGCGACCATCGCGTCGCGTGCTTCGAAACGCGCCAGGATGGGCTCCGCCGCCGGCGTTCGCGCGCCGGCCGCGCGCAATGCACCTACTGTATCGGCCATGGCCGCCGATGCCGCCGCGCTGACCGCCGCGTACTGCTGACGGATCAGTGCCTGTGCCTTCGCCGACCACGGCATGAGCTCGCAATCCAGCACTACCCAGTCCGTGCCCAGTCGCTCCCAGAGCTCCGATCGGTCCAGCGCCGTACCGACGATCCCGAGCAGCGCACGCTCGACGGCGTCGTCGTCGAAAAAACGGCGTCCAGTGCGCGTGTACACGATCCCCGGTCCTTCGTCCACGACGCCAAAGCGACGTCGTGCCGCGGCCTCGTCACGGCAAAGGACGACGACCGCGCGCGAGCCCATGTGCTTCTCCTCGCATACGACGTTAGGCACGCCATGCACGCGGAAGTACTCGAACGCCTCGGTAGGATACTCGAGGTATCCCTCCCGCGCCGTCGTCTCCGATGGCGACATGGTAGGCGGCAGGTAGACGAGCCATTTGGGGTTCGCCGCGAAGCGGCTCATCACCTCGAGAGCGGCCGTGGCGTTGGCCTCGCGGATGGTGACGTTGCGGTGCAGCTCCGTGGAGATGATCCGCTTGCCGCTCACGTCGGCCAGATCGAGCACATCGTCTTCCCGCTGCTGCTGCGACAGACCTGGCGCGCTCGCGACCGACAAGAACGGCCGCGCGGGCTCGGCGTATGTCCTCGCGGCGGGCACCGATATGATTTCCTTCTCGGGCCATCGCAAGGCGGAGAGCCTGCCGCCGAACGCGCACCCCGTATCGATGTTGATCGTGCGGTTCAGCCATTGCGGCTCGGGCACGGGAGTGTGTCCGTACACGACGTGCGCGCTGCCGCGATACTCCGCGGCCCAATTGTAGCGAACGGGCAGCCCGAACTCGTCGGTCTCGCCCGTGGTTTCGCCGAACAATGCAAACGCCCGAACGCGCCCCGACGCACGACCCTGCATCTCGGCCTTGAGTCCCGCGTGCGCGACGACGAGCCGCCCGTCGTCCAGCACGTAATGGCTAACGAGATCATCGAAAAAGTCCGCGATGCGCGCACGAAACTCCGGCGTCTCCAGCTCCAGCTGCTCGAGCGTGTCGGCGAGCCCGTGGCTCACCTGCACGTTCCGGCCGCGCAGCTTCCTAACGAGCTTCATGTCGTGATTGCCCGGCACGGCGAGCGCAGTCCCTCCCTCCACCATCGCCATGGCGACACGAAGCACATCGGGAACCGCCGGGCCACGATCGACGAGGTCGCCGAGAAACACCGCCTTTCGCCCGCCGGGATGCCGGAAGCCTGAGGACTCGTCAGGCACGTAGCCAAGTAACGCGAGAAGCGCGCGAAGCTCCTCGGCGCACCCGTGCACATCGCCGATGATGTCGAAGGGCCCATGATCGCTCCTCCGATCGTTCCACAACGGCTGGCGTTCGACGACCACGCGCGCGACGTCGTCGGGCGAGCGAAGCACGTGGAGATGGCGGAACCCTTCGCGCTCCAGCCCACGCATCGATCGATGGAGCTGGCCGCGCTGCTGGCGAATCACATGCCCACCGAAATTCCGATCCGGGCGCGTCCTGTTTCGCTCCGCACAGACGCGTTCCGGCATGTCGAGCACGATCGCCACCGGCATGACGTGGTACCGCCGTGCGAGCTCGATGAGCGGTTTGCGTGCTTCCAGCTGGACGTTGGTCGCATCCACCACGGTGAGCAGGCCGGCCTCGAGCCGCTTTGCCGCGATGTAATGGAGCACCTCGAACGCCGCCGTCGTCGCCGACTGCTCGTTCTCATTGTTCGACACGAGTCCTCGGCAGAAGTCCGACGAGAGCGTCTCGAACGGCTTGAAGTGCGTGCGCGCGAGCGTGGACTTACCGCATCCCGATGCGCCGATCAACACGACCAGTGACATCTCAGGGATGACGATCCTGCGAGGCGCCGGTGTGTCGATACCAGCAGCGACTGTTTCAGACATTGGCATCCGTCCGCGTGAACACCGCCATCTGCGACGGCGATCCGACACCAGGGTGCGCCGGCCCGATAGGTGCGAAGCGAACCGCGTATCCAAATCGGCCCGCGACGCCCAAGCCCCAAGCTTCGAGCTCGGCGCGCGTCCACTCGAACCGATGATCCCGATGGCGAAACTGGCCCGCCGGCAACGTCGGCCACACCACGTTATACTCGGCGTTAGGCGTCGTGAGGACGACGACGCGGGGCCGGGCAAACTCGAACGCCACCCGCTCGAATGCCGCGAGTCGCGGCCGGTCGAGATGCTCGATCACCTCCACGACGGCGGCCGCGTCGAATCCCGTCAGGCGGTCGTCGCGATAGACGAGCGACCCGTGCAGGAGTGTGATCCGCTCGCGCTGCATCGGCGGCATGCGATCGAGCCTGAGTCGATCCGCGGCGATCTCGAGCGATCGATGCGACACATCCATGCCGACAATCCGCGCGAACTGGCGTTCCGCCAGCAGCCGCCGGAGCAGCCGGCCTTCGCCACAGCCGAGGTCGAGGACCGTCGTCGCTCCGCTGTCGCGAAGCACGGCGTGCACCAGATCGAGTCGCTGTTCGTGCAGGCTGAGAGGTCGCTCGAGCGTGCGCTCTTCCGCGTCGCGCACGGCAGCGGAGTCGTCGTCTTCTTGCGTCTCCTCCTCGGACACGAGACGGGCGATCGCATCGCGTACGAGCGAATGGCGATGCTTGAGGTACCTGCGCGCGATGAGCGCCCGATCGGGATGCGCCGCGAGCCAGCCCTCGCCGTGGCGCAGCAGCTTGTCGACTTCGTCGTCGCCCACCCAGTAGTGCTTCTCGTCGTCCAGCACAGGCACGAGCACGTACAGATGCGTGAGCAAGTCGCGCAACCGATGAATGCCGCTCAGGGTCAACGTGAAGTAGCGGCTCGTTCCCCACTCTGGCGACCGGCTGTCCAGGGCGTGCGGCTCGGCGGTCACGGTATAGCCCAGCGGCTCGAACAGGCGGCGGAGGAGCGTCTCACCACCACGGCAGGGAACCACGGAGAGCCGAGTCTCGAGCGGGATCGCGGCTTCGGCCAACGCGGGTCGCTCCTTGCTGCGCCCCGCCATCGCGGACGCAAAGACGTTCGAGATCGCGACGCTCAGGAACGACGAGGCGACGTAAGGCCGGTCATTGACGTACTGCGTGAGCAGGCCGCCTTCGCCGGCCGGCCCTCGGCGTCCGCGCACGAGACCGACGGGATCGATGTCCAGAATGAGCGCCGCGGTGCACCGGTCGTCGCCGGCTTCCGGATACACGACGTGCGCGCGTCCGAACGAGAGGTCGAAGCTCTGCGCTCGAGCAGGGTTCTTGTGGAGCAGGTACCCCAGGTCGGTCGCGGGGCGATGCGTGGTGGCTATCGTGAGCAGCATGCGCTTGGTCCCGGAAACACGAATCGCGTCGCCGACGTTCCGGAGCCTGGCTGGCTCCTCCAAGACGGCAGCGCACGCCTAACGGGCGAACGGGCCGACTCGTGAACATCGGGACGCGACTCCCAAGGGCCGGATTCTAAACGTTCTGACGACGGGAAGTCAAGAAACCGTAGTCGGGCGGCGTCGGACCGAAATGCGTATGTTTGTTGGTGACCGCTCCGCGCTCATCGATAGCTCTCGATACTCCCCTCGAATCGAGACCCGTGAGCTCATGGCCTGACGTTCAGCTGTACGGAGGACACCATATGGCTCCGAATACAAAGAAAGCGGATAGTCGCGTTCAGGAGATCTATCGGTTGTTCTGGCAGATGGACGACTTCGAGCCGTCGGAGTTCGTCCAGCGTGAGCTCGCCTCAAAGCTCACCGCCATGACCCCGGCACAGCGCAAGACGTTGAGCGACAGCCTCCACCTGACAAAGCAGAAGACCAAGCCCTGGAGAGATGTCGTTCGGGCGATCATGCTGGTCGAGCAAGTGCTCGTTCCGTCGATCAATCGTAGACAGCTGACGCAGGTCCTGGCGAGCGCGATTCCGCAGTCGGATGCGCAGCTCAAGTCCACGCTGAAGCAGATGATCAAGGCCGTGGACCCGTGGCCGGATTTCGGGTCGCCCGACTTGGCGGTGTGCCGTCCGGTGAAGATCGGCACGAGCATCAGCGGTGGAGGAGCGACAGGGCCAGGCAGCATCGCGTGCTTCGTCAAGGATCGGAAGACTGGAAAGCCGATGCTGCTCTCGAACATGCACGTGGTCTGTCAGGAGGACGGCAACAAGACCGACCTGAAAGGCAATCCACCGGTGATCCTCCAACCTGCGAAGATGAACGGCGGCCAGGCCACGAACAAAATCGGTGTCGCCGCTAGAGGCATCCTCGACAAGCGGATGGACGCCGCGGTGTGCTTCCTCGACGACAACATCGCCTGGTCCAACTCCACGCGACCCGGCGGCACTGTCGGGAGCATCAACATCGTCGGCGCGAACT
>Ga0075421_100013470_pt1 | contig 10192 bp, 8 predicted proteins | sample SoiMetdeltSBSDD5_FD_75292 | JGI IMG/M metagenome (GOLD analysis project Ga0075421, IMG submission 75292) | Bulk soil microbial communities from a Populus tree surrounding site in Tennessee, USA - Soil MetaG P. deltoides SBSDD5 | ecosystem: Environmental > Terrestrial > Soil > Tree plantation... | reverse complement strand
GCGCGCAACGTGACGGTGGTGCCGGTCGGGTCGGAACAGGGCCTGCGCGGCCGAGCCTGGGTGGAGCACAACCGCCACCTGGTCGACTCGCTCTCCGGCGGGCAGATCGCGTACGTGTACATCCCCAACACCGGCCAGCCGGGGTACACCAGCTTCAACCGCTATTTCTTCGCCCAGCAGGACCGGAAGGGCGCGGTGATCGACGAGCGCTACAACGGTGGCGGCTCCGCGGCCGACTACATCGTCGACATCCTCACCCGCACCTATGACGGCTACTTCAACAACCCCGCGGGCAAGCGGGTTCCGTTCACCAGCCCCGCGTCCGGTATCTGGGGTCCCAAGGTGATGATCATCAACGAAATGGCGGGATCGGGTGGCGACCTGATGCCCTACATGTTCAAGGTGCGGAAGCTCGGGCCGCTGGTCGGGGAGCGGACCTGGGGTGGGCTGGTCGCAACCAGCGACACGCCGCCGTTCGTGGATGGCGGGTCGATGATCGCGCCGCGCTTCGGGTTCATCGGGCGCGACGGCCAGTTTGCCGTCGAGAACACCGGGGTGGCGCCGGACATTCAGGTGGAGAATTTCCCCAAGGACGTCATCGCCGGGCGGGACCCCCAGCTCGAGCGGGCGGTGGCCGAGGCCCTGCGGCTGCTCAAGCTGAACCCGGGCGACCGGATGATGACGGAGCCGGTGGCTCCGACCTGGGGCAAGCGGAAGCCGTAGACCGACGGTCGGGCAGACGGGCGGACGTCCGAATCGGCCAATCCGGAGGAATTTTGCGATAAGGAGGTAGAAGCCACCCTTACAGGACATCCCGATGTTTCGTGCTGCCCTTTTTGCGGCGCTGGCGGCCGGCCCGTTGGCCGTGAGCGGTTGCGACCTCGTCGAGAGCTCGGACGACTGCGGTCTCCTCGAAGCGGACCAGGTGGGCATGGCCGGGTCCGCCTTCCTGCTCGCCGCCATCACCGGTAGTCAGCTGCTGGAGGGACAACGCGTCTTCTGGTGGGATGTCGCAACGCTCGAAAACCTCTGCGTCGCGGCGCCGGAGGCGGACAACAATGTCGAGTTTACCCTGACCTTTTCCGGGCCACCGCCTTCCAATTTCAACGGGTTCGGGAGGGTGCAGCCCGCCTACCTCTATCAGCCCTACGAGTTGTCGATGGCGCCGTCCGGCACCAACTCCCTTTACGTCAAGATCAGCGGCATCGGTCTGGCGCAGGGGAGCCAGGACGGCAAGCACGGATACGCAGACATCCGTGTCACGGTCGAGTTCCCGACCCAGGGCAGCGAACAGGCCGATCGGGCTTATCTCGTCGCTCACCTCGCCTCGATCTTGGTGGAATGGCATTTCGAGGCGTTGGGGCATGATTAGGTAACTGGATGGCAGGCTTGCCGGATAGCTGGGTGGCCGGATAGCCCGAATCGGCCAATTCCAGCAGGTTTTGCGAGTAGAGAGATAGGACCGCCCTCTCTCATCGAGGTCCCAGCGTGTCTTCCGCGCAGCCGGCCGCGGGGAATTGCCCCCGCTGCGGGCATCGGCTCAACCCCGGCCGCAAGTTCTGTGGCAAATGCGGCGCGCCCGTCGCTGCAGCCGCTCCCCCTCCCGTCCCCGCGGCTGCCCCCCGGGCAGCTCTCCGATCCGCTGCCCCCGCCAGGACCGCCAAGGTCCCCGGCCAGGGTCTGGGCCTCCCTTGGCTGGTCGTTCCGACCCTGCTCTTCGCCCTGCTCCAGCTCCTCGCCACCGAGCGGCGCAATGTCGGGTCGGTGGCCATAGCCGTCGCCGCAGCGGGCGCCCTGTACTGGTGGAAGCAACAACCCCTCCGGCCCGATGCCTCCCCCACGGTCCAGCGGCTCAAGCCGTTCATCTACGGCCTCCAGATCGGCGTGGTGTTCGTCATGATCGGCGGGGTGTCGGCCGTGGTGATCCTCGCCGGCGTCCTGGCCCTGGTCCGCTACGTCGCGAAGAACGGGGTCGGGCTGGTGCACAAGCTGGAGCCCTGGTGGTCCACCCAGGAGAAAATCCCCGGCCCTACCCGCAAGCTGCTCGCCTTTGGCATTCCGGCCGCCATCGGTTGGTACATCGGCACCTACTGGGCGATCGGGATGGAATGGGGGATGACCCTCTTTTCCTTCAGCCTCGGCATCATCGCCGCGTTCCTGCTGGTCTTCACTCCGCCGGCGTCGATGCGGCGGAGGCACCCGTGAAACTTCACAGCTCCCCCGCGGGGTCGGGGCTCTTCGCCCTGCTCAACGCGGCCGGAGGCCCACCCCGCGCCCGCCGGGAAACCGTCCTCCTCCTCGCCACTGCCCTGATCTGCGGCTTTGCCTCATCCACCGCGTTCTTCCTGCACATGTTCGGCGTGCTGCGAATGCCGTTCTTCGTCAACTTCTTCGTGATGCCGATCATCGTGCTGATGCTGATCGTCGGCATCTACTCCTGGCAGCGCCGGCTCCCGTTCTGGCGCCGGCTCCGCGCCGGTCTCCTGGCGGGTTTTCTCGGACTCATCACCTACGACATAACCCGCCTGGCCATTTACAAGTCCGGCCTCTTCAACTACGACCCCTTCCACGCGATTCCCAAGCTGGGCGCCCTGGTGACCGGGCTGACCCCGGCGGCCGTGTCCTCGATCTATATCGGCTGGACCTATCACATCTGGAATGGGTTCAGCTACGCCATCATCTACGCGCTGGTGGCGGGCCCGGCCCGGTGGGGCTGGGGGGTCGGCTGGGCGATGATCCTCGAGACCCTGATGCTGCTGAGCTATCCCACTTTTCTGCAGGTCAGGATGGACGCGCCTTTCCTGGCCATCAGCCTGTTCGGCCACCTCTGCTACGGCACCGTGCTCGGGGTGACCGTTCGCCGCGCCGCCGCCTGATGCCCCGCCGATTTCTGGGCCTGTCCGAGCCAACCTGGCGCATCGTCCTCACCGGCGTCGTCACCGCCATTTGGCTGGTGGTCTTCTGGACCGCGACCGCACATGCCAACGACTGCGCCCAGTACGTGCAGAACCCCAAGAACTTCGTCGGGAACCTGCAGGGGCTGGTGGAAGACTGCATGCGGACCGGCTACGTCCAGGCTATCACCACCCTGCTCGCGGGCGGCATCGGCGGAGGCGGAATCGCGGTCGCGGTGAGCAAGGTGCTCAAGGAGGCAAACAAGGACCCGAAGGAGGAGAAGGACCCGAAGGAGGGCGAGGAGGGCGAGGGCTCCGGCAACCTTCCCGAGCAGCCACCGGAGAAGAAAGAACGTGAAAAGGTTCCCGATACCTGCAAGGACCTCTTCGACAGGTACAAGGCGGCTCTCCACGAAGTGAATGGCCAGACGACCTCACTGCAGGCGGTGCGGAAGGGCTACGAGGACGCCTTCACGAACCACCAGAACAACCTTGCCAAGGTCACCATTCAGCTCGGTCTGGATGTCGCCGACCTGGCGGCGGGCGGCGCCGAAGGCGTCAAGGGAGCCATGGGCACCGCAAGGGCCGTCGCCCACATCCCTGAGACACTCCGGGCCATCCGCGACGCGGTGGCCGGCGCCGTCAAGCGCTCCAGCAACCTCTCGACCCTGATCAATGCCCTGGGCGAGGAAGTCGCCGGCCTGCTCGCCAGAGGGCGCCAGGTGGCCCAGGTGGCCGACGACGCCGGCCGGCTGAGCGCCAAAGCCGAGCAGCGGATCTCCGAGCTGGTGCGTGACTGCGCCCGGTGGGAAATGGACGTCGGCCGGTACGACGAGCTGGTGCGTTTTTCCCGGAGTGTCGATGCCACCCTGCTCGAGCGCAACGCGGCCAAGGGCAGCCTGGTGGCCGCGCAGGAGGCACTGCTCGACGCCGAGGCCAATCACCAGCGGATCCTGAACCGCAAGCAGGCGCTCGACGACTGGGCCGCGACCCAGCGCATGCTGATCGAGAACGAGGACGCCCACCGTTTCTCCGCCAAGCACGAAGATGCCCATAACGCGCGCGCGAAGCTGCAGCAGCTGCAGGCGGAGCATGCCGAAGCGTCCCGGAAGGCGCACGCCGAGTGGCAGCGCAAGATGAACGACCTCACCGCGGCGCGGAAAGAGCTGGAGGAGGCCCGCACCGCCGCGGCCCATACCCACAAAGCCAGGCAGGACAAGCTCCTCGCCGAGCAGGAGCTGCGCCGGGCCACGGCCGCCAAGCAGGACGCCGACGGCAAGTTGCGACAAGCCGAGACAGAGCTCGCGGAGTTCGACCGGGTCGCGAAGGAAGTGGAGGCGCTGCGCACGGAAATCCGGACCCTCGAAGCCGAGCTCGAAACGCTGCCTCGCCGGCTCCAAGCCGCGGAAGCCAAGGTCGCCGAGGCGCGGGCCAAGCTCGACCGGGCGGCGGCGCTCGACACGGAGGCGGCGCCTCTGGAAACCGCCAGGACGACACTCGACCAGAAGCGTGCGGCCCGGCAGCGGGCCATCGCCGATCAGCAGGCGTTTGCCGAAGGGCCGGAGATGCAGGCCTACGAGGCCGACCTCAAGCGAGCCAGCGTCAACGAACGAGCCGCCCATGACCGCTGGAGCCAGGCCCACGACCGGAACACACAGGCCCAGCAGGACGCGGTGAACTTCCAGAACCGCGGGTTGGCCGACGAGATCAAGCGGGCCGGATTCGACCCCGCCGATGCCGCCTCCTTCGAGCGGTTGCGGCCCGCCAAGCAAGCCGAGTTGCGGGACCGCATGAAGGCGCTGGATGACGTGGCCAGACAGGCAAAGCTGGAGCTCGACGCGGCCGATGCGGCCCTGAGGCAGGCCCGCGCCGACCTGCAGCCTCTCAAGGCCGAGGTGGACAGCCGGCACGCCGCGACGCTGCAGCGGAAGCGGGATTTGACCGACGCCAGGACGCTGGCGGACATGGAAGAGGGGGACGCCTCACAGGAGATCTGGAACCTGGGTTACTCGCCCGATAGCGTCGATCAGCGCATTCGGAAGCTCCAGGAGGAGGCCCGGCTGCTGCGCGAGGAGGGCGAGGCCGCTCTGCCGCAGCCCGGCGATCCCGAAGCCCCGGACAACCTCAAGTCCAGGCTCGACCAGGTCAGCCAGGATCTCCAGACTCACAAATACGATGCGGCCAGCAAGGACAGCGGCCGGTTCCGCGCCGAATATGAGCAGAAGCTGGCCGGGGCTAAGGCCGACGCCCGGACCACCGATCGCACCTTCGAGACCGCCCAGCGCGACCTGGCCACCGCCAATGAGAACGTCCAGATCGCCGACCTGAGCGGCACCGGCGAGCCGATCGACTCCATCCACCGTTTCGAGACGGCCCAGGCCCGCTATCTCGAGATTTCCAACGAGCAGGAAGCGCTGCGGGCGAGGTACGAACAGCTCGCATCGGGAGGGGACGGCCCGGAGGCCGCGGCCCTCCGGCAGCGTCTCGAGCAGCTGGACGCCGAGCTGGCGCGCTGGAAGAATCCCGACTGGGAAGCCGAAATCGCGAGCAAGGACCCCGCGCAGTATGCCGAGTGGAAGAACCAGCAGGCCGGCATCAATCAAATCGCGGAGAGCGACGCAAAGGTCGCCGGCCTGACCGCCAGAATCAGCGAGCTGAGCACCGACCTCGCGACCATCGAGCGCAAGCTGAGCGAGCAGCGGCAGCAGGCGGGCGATCAGTCCACCGCGGAGCTCGAGGCCCAGCGCGACGCCCAGCGGGAGCAGCTCAGGGCCAGTCAGGCCGCCCTCGAGACCGCCCGAGCCGAGCAGCAGAGTAACGAGCAGGCCAGGGCACGGGCCGAGGCCGAGCGGATGCAGCTCGAGGCCCAGGCGCGGCAGAAGGAAGCGGAGCAGCGCCAGGCCGAAGCGGACAAGCGAGCCAGCGACGCCGAGGCCGCGCGGCTCCAGGAGGAAGAAGCCCGGCTCCAGGCCAATCCCGTGGCGCCCCCCACTGACGCGTCGGGTCTCGGACCCACGTTCGGATCAGAGGGCTGGACCCCCTACCGTGGCTCGGACCCCGAGAAGCTGGCGAAGAAGTCGCACGAGTGGCGGGAGAAATTCGACAAGTTCATGGATGGGGTCACGCCCGACGCGCTCACCTATCCGTTCCGCAAGGCCGGCGCCAAGGCCGGCGAGGCGTTTCGCTGGGCCTTCGGCGGCCAGTCCCCCGAGGAGGTGGCCGACATCCTCAAGCGGGGTGACGCGCGGGTGAAGGAATGGGCGAAGTATCTCAAGGATGCCGAGGACCACTTTCAGCAGCGGCAGCAGGAGGCCAGGGACGCCAAGCAGGCCCTGGATAGCTGCGTAGCCCGGAATCAGCCTGCGGCCGGGGGATCCGAATAGCCATGCCGACACCGCCCGAGCTCCCCACACCGACGGTAACGCCCGCCACGGCGCTGGAGCGCTTCGAGCGGCTCCGCGACCAGTACCGCATGGGCATCATCGACCTTCCGGCGTTCACCTCGGCGCTGGAGGTCTATCAGTTTCCCGACGAGCAGGGGGTGCTCTGGACCATCGGAGCAACCAGCGGCAGCTGGTATCGCTGGAATGGCGCCGGGTGGGAGGCGGGGCATCCGCCCGCCCAGCTCCGGCTGCCTCCCATGCCGCTCGAGCTCGCGCCCGACGCCGCGCGCCCGGCGCTCGCGGCCGGCCCGGCCCCCCAGACCGGATCCCGCGAGAAGCGGTGCTCGGCGTGCGGCACCTGGAGCATCGGGAAGAAGTTCTGCACCAGCTGTGGCACCAGGCTTGGCTGATCCGGCGCGCCGTCCCCGCTTCCTCGGCCTGGCCGAGCCGGTCTGGCGGATCCTGATTTCCGGCGTCGTTGCCGGAATCTGGCTCCTGGTCGCCTGGAGTGTGACCGCCTACGCCAACGACTGCGCCCAGTACGTCAGGAACCCCGCCAACTTCATCGGCAACATGCAGGGGCTGGTGGAAGACTGCATGCGGACCGGTTACGTCCAGGCCGCCGCGACGCTGGTGGCCGGCGGAATCGGGGGCGGCGCGATCGCCATGGCGGTCGGCAACATGCTGAAGAATGCCACGGAGAGCTGGAAGGAGCCGGTCAAGGACCCGTCGCAGGTGAAGGTGTCCCACACCGTGTGGGAGAACGACTACTGCAGCTATTGCGGCATGCTGCTGGGAGACGACGTCACGCCGGGGGCCCGCTGTCCCCATTGTGGCACCGCAAACCCTCTCACCACGGTCGGCCTGTGCCCACGGTGCGGCAACCGCATCAACACGTCATTCGGCGACTGCGTTTCGTGCAAGGCCACGTTCGAGCCACCGGCACCCGAGGTGCCTCCGGTCGAGAAGAGCCCTCCTCCCGACACCACCGCCACTGTTTTCGAGAATGACTACTGCATCAGCTGCGGGGCGGAGCTGCCCGGAGCGCTGACGCCGGGGGGCCGCTGCCCGGCGTGCAAGACCGCGAATCCGGTGACCACGATCGGCCTCTGTCCCAAGTGCGGCAGCAGAATCAACATGGACACCGGCTGGTGCGTGGGGTGCAAGACGACATTCGATCCCCCCACCCCGGACCTGCCGCCCGACGGACCGACCTCCGGTTCCTGCCGGCAGTGTGGCCGTGCGCTTCCCACCGGCATCAGTGACGGACGTTGTCCCGCCTGCGGGGCAGGGATTCCGAAACCCCCACCGGCCGATGGCGAGGGGAGCTCGGGCGGCAACACCGACTCGACGCCGGCGGACTCTTCGGCTCCCGCGACGACGACCGCCTCGACGCCCCCGGCAGGGCCACCCGGCACCACCGCGCCGGCAGCTGCTCAGGATCCACCCTTGACGACCACGGCCGTGATTTCGGGAGACAAGGCCGCGCAGCTGCTCGAGCAGGCCGGGCTGGCCAACATCACCCGCGATGCCGAAGGCAAGGTGATCCGGATCGAGGAAGCCTTTCCCGGTGCGTTCTCCCAGTACGGCGGAAAGAACGTCACGGTCAACACCGGATCGTCCCCGGGAGCCGGCGGCGCCCCCGACTTTGTGTCGGAAGCCAAGGGCGAGATCACCGGCATCGCCTTCGGGGTGAACCCGGACGGCAGTATCGGCGACCCGGTCATCGTGGTGAACCAGTCGGAGAGCGAGTGGCGTCCGGTCCCGCCTCCCACTCCCGATCCCTTCACCGCGGCGATCGATGCGGTCAAGGATGCCGCGGACAACGCGGCCAAACAGGCCCAGGCCGCTGCGGACGCGGCCCGCCAGGCGTACGCCGACGCCAAGAGCAAGATCGAGATGGCCGATACCGCCCGAATTGCGTACCGGTTCGGGAAAGCCCTCATGACGCCGGAGGAGCTGGCGAAAACGGTGAAGGACCTCTCCCGGGAGCTCGGCGTCGATCCGGCCAAGGCGCAGGAAATCCTGGACATGGACGCGAAGACCTGGAAAGGGATCAAGGCTGCGATCGACATCCCGGGCACCCTGCTGGGAGACAAGCCATGACCGGCGCCTCGTTTCGGCAGTGCCGCGGATGTGGGGCCCGGAACTTCGGACGGGTGGACCACTGCCTCAAGTGCGGCGCCGCGCTGGCCGACGCGCCGGTCCCGCCGCGGCCACTTCCTAACCCGGGCACGTTCTGCGGCCACTGCGGCACCCTGGTCGAGCCGGGGCTCAAGTTCTGCGGCGAATGCGGAGCACCCGCGGAGGGCCGGCCGCGAGCCGCGGCGCCATCGGTTCCTCCGCCGGCTCCGCCGGCATCGGAATGGGCCCCCAAGCCCTCCGGCTACGCGCCGCCGTCGGCGTGTCCGGGCTGCGGAACCCCAGTCACTCCCGGCAAGCGCTTCTGCCGCAAGTGCGGCACCGAAGTGGCCTCGGGTCAGCTGCCGCGGCAGCCTGCCCGAGCAAGCGCACCGACGCCTCCGCCCCAGCGGGCCGCCGCTCCGCCCGCGGCAGCGCCGCAGGCGTCAAAGACCGGTCCCGGCATGGGAAGGAAGTTGGCGGGTGTGCTCCTCCCGCTCGGGTCGATGGTCGCGACCTACTATGCCACCACGGCGCTGGGTACCGGTGAGCTGGCGCAGCGGATGAACCTGCCGCCCCAGCTCATGCCGATGCTGATCTCCATGGCGGTGGGCGGCGTTGCCCGCGTCATCACGAAATAGGGAAGGACATCTCGATGGGTATCCAGGGGCAGTTTTGCGAGCACTGCGGCGCGGCCAACGAGGCCGACGCCTCGTTCTGCGAGAGCTGCGGCCAGCCGATGGCCGCCTCGCCTACGGCGGCAGTCCCGGCCCCGGCCCCGGCCGCGCCGGTTCGGCGCACGCGGAGGACGGGCCTGCTCGTGCTGCTGGGGGTGGTGCTGCTGGGAGTGGGTGCCGCCTACGCCTATCGCGACCAGATCGGCGAGTACATGGACCGGATCACCCGCGGGGAATCAGAGTTCGACAGCACCGGCGCGCTGGTGCCCGCTCCGGCCGGACCCGATTCGACCGGCTCGATCCTGATTCCACCCGATAGTGTCCCGACGCTGCTGATCGATCCGGCCGATACCGGCTCGGACGACTCGCTTCCGGTGCCGGTGCCGATCCCCCCCGAGCGGCTCACTCCCGCGCCGGGCCCGCCGCCGGTCGCGGGGGGCGGCCGCCCGCCGACGCCGGCGCCCGCTCCTGCTCCCGTTCCGGAGCCGGTGCCCACGCTGCCGGTGCCTCAGCCGCTGCCATCGCCGGATCCTCCGGCTCCTCCAGCCGGGCGGATCAGCTCGGGTTCCGCACTCTCGCTCAAGGCGCAGACCGAGGTGTGCACCGACAAGGCCAGGGCGGGGGATCGCTTCAACGCGGTGGTGCAGCAGGATGTGGAGGGCGTGGGCGGTGCGCGCGTCCCGCGCGGCACCATCGTGACGTTCCGGGTGGTCCAGGGCAAGCCTTCCTTCGAAATCGCTCCGGAATCTCTTGCGCTCGGCGTCGCGAATTATCCATTGCGGGCGTCGCTCGATTCGGTCGCATTCAAGCGGAAGGGCAACAGCCTGCTCGGTGCGCTGGCGGGAGCTGCCGCGGGCGTCGCAGCCGCCAAGGCGGTCGGCGCAGATACCAAGGAGGCGGTGGCGGCCGGCGCGGCCGGCGCCGCGGCGGGGGCGCTGGTCGGCGACCAGCTCAAAAAGGCGGACGGATGCATCGCAAAGAATGGAGCCATCCGGATCACGTTACGGGAGGATATTACCATCCCGCACCTGTGATCGGCCGCATGTATCTGGGCGGGCGGGCTGGCGGCGGACTCGATTACCGCGCCGTAGTCTCGGGGAGGGGACGGAGCTCCGCC
>Ga0075421_100013469_pt1 | contig 10193 bp, 6 predicted proteins | sample SoiMetdeltSBSDD5_FD_75292 | JGI IMG/M metagenome (GOLD analysis project Ga0075421, IMG submission 75292) | Bulk soil microbial communities from a Populus tree surrounding site in Tennessee, USA - Soil MetaG P. deltoides SBSDD5 | ecosystem: Environmental > Terrestrial > Soil > Tree plantation... | reverse complement strand
CCAGCGCTACAATGCCACCCTCCTGGAGGATCGCGTGGCACTTCGACAATCCGATCTCACTTGCGTGTCCACCCTGCTGGCCACGGTCGTGCTGCTGGCGGCGCGCGCGGACGCGCAGCAACCCTTCACGATCGGTGCGCTCTCGGCCGCGCCGGGTACCGCGGTCTCGGGAACTCTCGCGATTGCACCGAACAAAGACGCCGGCACGACCATCCCGATCAGCATCGTGCACGGGACCCGCCCGGGCCCGACGCTGGCGTTGACCGCGGGCGTGCACGGCCAGGAGTACACGCCGGTTCTGGCGCTGCAACGCCTGCTGCGCAGCGTCGATCCCAAATCGCTGGCCGGCACGCTGATTCTCGTGCATGTCGCGAACATGCCGTCGTACCTGTCGCGGACCATCTACTACTCGCCGATCGACGGCAAGAACCTCAATCGCGTCTTTCCCGGCACCGCCGACGGCACGGTCTCGGACCGCATCGCGTTCACGATCACCAGAGACGTGATCGAACGCGCCACGCACGTGATCGATCTCCACTGCGGCGACGGCAACGAGTCGCTGCGGCCCTACACCTACTGGATTACCACCGGCGCCCCCGGCGTCGCCGATGCCGGCAGGCAAATGGCTCTCGCATTCGGCCTCGACCACATCGTCGTCGATCGCGAGCGTCCGGCGGATCCGAAGGCGTCCATCTACCTGTCGAACACGGCGATTACCCGAGGCAAGCCGGCGCTGACGATCGAGTCTGGCGGGCTCGCCAGAACGGACGAGGAATCGATTGCCGCGATCGAACGCGGCGTGCACGGCGTGCTGCGTCATCTGGGCATGCGCGCCGACGGCCCGGCACCGGTCGCCCAGCCGATCTGGATCGATCGCAGCGAGGTGCTGCGCAGCGGCGCCACCGGCATCTTCTATCCGGCGGTGGAACGCGGGCATACCGTCGCGCAGGGCTCGCTGATCGGCCGGGTCACCGATTTTCACGGCAAGATCGTCGAGGACGTTCGCGCGCCGTTCGCGGGAGAGATTCTCTACGTGATCGGAACGCCGGCCATCAGCAAGGGCGAACCAGTGGCCTTCGTGGGAGCGATTGGCGGTCCGGCGCCCGGTCCCAAGCAGCCATGATCGCGCGGGCAATCGCCGTTACGCTCGGCGCCGCGGCGCTGTTCGCGCAAACATCGACGTCGCCGCCGCCGCGGTTCGAAGCAGCGCAGCCGGAGCTCTTTGCAGCGGGCGGCTCGTTCGTGAACGCGTTCGCCGACTACGACCGCGACGGCGATCCCGACCTCCTGGTTGCCTTCAATGGCACCGCCCACCGGCTCTATAGAAACGACAAGGGCAGATTCGCGGACGTTGCCCCGGCGGCCGGGCTCGCGCACGCGCGGCCGGCGCGGTCCGCGGCCTGGGGCGACTACGATGGCGACGGCGATCCAGATCTCGCGATGGGCTTCGCGCCCGGCTCGGGGCCGGTCGTGACGCTGTACCGCAACGACGCCGGACGGTTCGTCGATGCCACCGCGGCGGCGCGTCTCGGCGTCGAGACCGGCGCCGTGCGTCAGCTCGCCTGGATCGACCTCGACGCCGACGGCGACCTCGATCTTTTCGTCGCCTTTCGCGACCGCGCCAACGCGATGTTTCGCAACGACCAGGCGAGCTTCGTGGACGTCGCAGCCGGGATCGGCCTCGCCGACACGCGCAGGAGCGTCGGCGCGGTGTGGTTCGACGCGGACGAGGATGGCGATCTCGATCTGTACGTGGGGAACATGGACGGCGACGCGAACGGTCTCTATCGCAACGATGCGGGGCGGTTTATCGACGTGGCCGAGACCGCGGGGCTGGCGTGGGGCCATCGCACGCCGCGCGACGCCGCCAACGGGACCGTTCGACCGTGTGCCGCGGATGCGGACGGCGACGGACGGATCGATCTGCTGATGGCCAACTACGGCAAGAACGGCCTCTTCCTCAGCCGTGGCGGACTCCGATTCGAGGACGTGTCGGAGGCGTGGGGCATCGCCATCGATTCGCGCTACGACACCTGTGCCACCGCCGACATCGATCACGACGGACGCCTCGATCTCTACGTCAACGGCACCGTCACCGGCGGCACCAGCCATCGCGACTACTTGTTTCGAAACACCGGCGCAGCCTTCGAGGACATCACGCCCGAGAACCTTCGCGACCTGCAATCGGATCATGGGGCCGAATGGGCCGACGTCGACCTCGATGGCGACCTCGATCTGGCGTTGACCGGATCGCGAAGCGACGGCATGCACCTGCTGCTACTGAACCAGCTGCCCCCCCTGGACGCCAGGCGCTCGCTGGCCGTGCGCGTGCTCGACGCCCGCGGCCGCTCGACGCTCGCCGGCGCTGAAGTACGGGTCTTTGCCGCCGGCACGAAGCGCCTGCTCGCGGCGCGCCTCGCCGACAGCGGCTCGGGGTACAACGCGCAGAACGACATCGCCGTCCACGTCGGCCTGCCTCAGGCCGGCCGGGTCGACGTCGTCATGACCTATCCCGCCGCGGGATCGCGACTGACTGCGAGCCGTCGTAACGTCATGCCGTCGGGACAGACGATCGAGTTGAGGCTCCGCTGAACCGACCGCGTCACTCGACTTCCGGCGGCGCCGTATCCTGCGTCGGAAGCTCGGTGGTGGACCGCTCCCTGAGCGGAATCACCGGCGCGCCCTGCTGAACGCCGAGCACCAGCGTATTCCCCGGCTGTTGCCCCAGCACCTGCAGCGCCCGCAGTTGCAGCAGCGATGGATTGCGCTCGATCAGCGACGCCGCATTCGCCAGGTTGCGCAGCGCCGCGGTCTCCCCGCGCGCTTTCTCGAGCGCCGCGAGGGCTTCCTGCCGTGCCTTGACCACCTGCGCGAAGATCTTCTTCAGCTCACCCGGAAACGTCAGGTCGCGCAGCGACGCATCCTGCAGCTCGATGCCGACGGCGGCGAGCGCGGGGGCGGCGGCTTTCTTCAACTCGGCGGGAATTTCCGCCCGCTTCTGCAGTAGCTCCTCGATCGGCAGCGCGGACGCAACCGCGCGCAGCGCGAGTTGCAGCTCGGTGTGAATCGCGGCGTGATAGTTGTCGCTGCCCATCACCGCTCGCTCGACGTCCTTGATCTGGACGGTGGCCGCGATGCTGGCCTTGATGGCAACGCCGTCGGCGCTCAGGACCTCCTGTCCGGCGACGATCACCCGCGAAGGACGCGTATCGATTCGTTGGATGACGGTCGTCCCGAGCCGGTGCCAGTAGCGGCCCGGACCGAGTACGCCCTGCAGCCGCCCGTTCGCGAACTTCAGACCACGCTCGTACTCGAAGACGGTCGTCGCTGTCACCAGCCGCAGAACCACGGCGAACGCCACGACGGCCGTAATGAGCAGCAGCAACGCGTTGGCGGTCGTCGTCATGGTGATGATGGAAAGATGCTCCGGCTCGAGACGCCGCCGGCGCGCCGCGGGGGTCTGAACCCGCAGGGCGGCACGACGGCTGCGGTTGCCCGCTGGCGCCGCGAGACGGAGCGGAAAAGGGAGTTGAACCCTAGTGTGACCACTATGAGGCGGCGACGCGCAAAGGCGCGGCGCCTACGGCGCCGGCCTGCTGCCGGTCCTCGCCGACACCGTACCATACGCCCCAGACGCGGACAAGCGCGTGGCGCTACTTCTTCTCGAACACGACGACGTTGTTCACCGACTGGCCTTTCGCGTCGACACCCTTGATGGTAACCGTCATCGTTTTTCCGTCTTTGGACACCACCCGCTGGTACGTCGTCACCGTCTTGCCGGCTTTGCTGTCGACGCGCACGGTGGTATGCGTGTCGACCCGCTTGAGCGTCACCATATCGGCTGTCTCGGACCCCTTGAGCGGTTGCGGCTTGCCGTCGAAGTCGGCCGAGTATTCAGTGCTCGTCTTCGCGCCGCTGGCCGAGACCGACTCACTCCTCACCTTCTCACCTTTGCCGGCCGCCTCAATCGTCAGGACCTGGCTCTTCGGCGCCGGGCCGGGGCTGTACTTGGAAGCCGCAACGTTCAGTTGCCACGTGCCGACGCGGGGATCGACCGTCTGCGCCACGCTTACCGCTACCGCCGCCACAAGGATCACGCCGAGGGTCGTCCACGATGTTTGCACGCTCATGTGACCTCCTGAATGAAGACTTCCGGCTGAAGCCGGAAGCCACGTAGCGCCGGATTCCAAGACCTTTGTGGCTTCCGGCTTCAGCCGGAAGCTCCGTTTCCGCCCACACAGTGCCGGACTCTAGGACCCTCGTGGCTTCCGGCTTCAGCCGGAAGCTCCGTTTCTAGCGCTTCGACGCCGGCGCGCTCGTCGAGGCCGTTGTCGACACTCCCATCTGCCACAGCACGAACGTGTAGGTAAACGCCGTCTCGCGGAGCGCGTCGTAACGTCCGGACGCGCCGCCGTGGCCCGCACCCATGTTGGTCTTCAGCAGCAGCGGATTCCTGTCGGTCTTGGTGGCACGCAGCCTGGCGGCGAACTTCGCGCCCTCCCAGTACGGCACCTGGCTGTCGTTCAACGAGATCTGCACCAGCATCGCCGGGTAATTCACGGCCTTGATGTTGTCGTAGGGCGAGTACTTCATCATGTAGTCGAAAGCCGGCTTCTCGTTGGGATTGCCCCACTCGAGGTACTCGCTCGTGGTCAGCGGCAGCGACGCGTCGAGCATCGTATTGATGACGTCGACGAACGGCACCTGCGCGACCACCGCCTTGAACAGGTCGGGACGCATGTTCACGACCGCGCCGACCAGCAGGCCCCCGGCGCTGCCCCCCTGGATCACGAGCTTCGACGTCGAGGTGTATTTGTTCTTGACCAGATACTCGGCGCTGTCGATGAAGTCCTCGAACGTCGTGATCTTCTTCAGCATGCGCCCCTGCTCGCGCCATTCCTCGCCGAGCTCACCGCCGCCGCGGATGTAGGCGCTGGCGTAGATCACGCCGCGATCGAGCAGGCTGAGTCGATTGGAGGAAAACGTCGGCGAGCCGGACGCGCCGTAGGAGCCGTAGCCGTAGAGCAGCAGCGGCGCGTTGCCGTCGAGCGCCACGCCCTTCTTGTGAACGATTGAAATCGGCACCTTGACGCCGTCGCGTGCGACCGCCCAGATCCGCTGCGCCTCGTAGCGGGACGGATCGTAGCCGCCCAGCACCTCGGTGCGCTTCAGCAGCGTCTGCTTGCGCGTGGGCACGTCGTAGTCGTACACCGACGACGGTGTCACCATCGACTGATAGTTGAACCGGATGGTGGCAGTGTCGAACTCGGGGTTGGCGCCGAGCGAGATCGTAAAATCGGGCTCCTCGGTCGGAATCCGGTAGGACTGCCGCGTGTCCGGATCGAGGACGCGCAGCTGCGTGAGCCCGCCCTCCCGCTCGGACACGACGATGTGCTTGGCGAAGAAGCTGACGGCGTTGATCTTGACGGCCGGATTGTGATCGATGAACGGCTTCCAGTTCTTCTCCGACGGATCGGCCATCGGCGCGGTGACGACGCGGAAGTTCTTGGCGTTGCGATTGGTGGTGATGTAGAAGACGCCGCGATAGTGGTCCACGTCGTGCTCGTGCCCCGGCTCGCGCGGCAGGACCACTTTCAGCGCCGCCGTCGGGGTCGCGGCCGGCAGGTAGCGGAACTCGGTCGAGGTCTTGGCGTAGGACCCGAGGAAGACGACCGCGCGATCCAGCGATCGGCCGGCGCCGACGTCGAACAGCTCGTCTTTCTCCTGGTAGAGCAGATCGCTCCCGGCGGCACCAACCGTGTGCCGCCAGAATTTGTCGGAGCGCTTCGAGACCGGATCCTCGGTGGTGTAGAACAGCGTCTTGTTGTCGGTGGCCCAGACGATCGAGCCGACGCGCTCGATGTTCTCCGCGAGCGTCTTGCCGCGCTGCAGGTCCTTGACGTGCAGCGTGTACTGACGGTAGCCGGTCGTGTCGGTCGAATATGCCAGCCAGTTGCCGTCGTCGCTCACCACGTAGCCGCCCAATCCGAGAAACTTGTGGCCCTCGGCGAGCGCATTCAGGTCGAGGAGGATTTCCTCGGGTCCCGACATGTTGCCCTTGCGCCGGCACATGTATGAGTACTGCTTGCCCTCCTGCGTCCGCGAATAATAGAGGTAGCCGCCGATCTTCGTGGGCACGCTCAAGTCGGTCTGCTTGATGCGGCCGAGCAGCTCGTTGTACAGCGCCTCCTGGAACGGCTTGGTCGACCCCAGCACCGCCTCGCTGTAGGCGTTCTCGGCCTCGAGATACTTGATCACCTCGGGATTGCTCTTCTCACGCAACCAGAAGTAATCGTCCTGAAGAGCGAGGCCGTGGATAGGCGTGGTGTGCGGCTTCTTCCCTGCCACCGGCGGCTGGGCCTGCTGGGCGATCACCGTTGCGGTGGCGAGCATCGCCGACAGCGATGCACACAGGACGAGATCACGTTTCTTCATGAATGGCCTCTTGGCTGACGTTCACGAGCCGATGTGCGGGTCCTCTGCACGTTCAAGGCATCTTGGCTGCCGGCGCCGCGTTCTCGAGCCGTTCCAGTTCCGCGACCGCGACCGGGTACTCCATGAAATTCCGACTTCCGCGTTCTTTGACCCAGCGCAGATGTTCAATTGCGGCGGCGCGATTGCCGGCGAACGCCGCCAGCACTCCGATATACGTGTGGGCCTCGGTTTGTTCGCCGTTGGTCTTCGCGAGGGGCATGAACTGCGATTCATTCAACCGACCTTCGAGGAACGACATCACCTTCTCCGCCCATGATCCGGCCATGATCGCGCCCTTCACCTGGGAGAGCAGCTGCTGCGCCTGGGCGGCTTGTGCGAGCTTGCGGTGCGACATTGCGGCGAGAAAAGCCACATAGGCGGCGGTTTCGCTCTCGGTTCCGGATTCCTTCAGATATGCGGCCGCGTCCTTCACGACGAGGCTGTGGACGCCATGGCGAAACGCAGCATAGGCATGCGCGCGATACCACTCTGGATCCGGATCGAGCGCGACGGTGTTGGCAAGCGACTGCTCGGCGTCCTGCGACCGGCCCAGCGCCATCGACGAAAGGCTAATCCCGTACCAAGCCGACGCGGAGCGCGGATCCAGCTTCAACGCAGCGCGGCTCGCGACCAGGGCATCGTCGTGCCGCTTTGCCGCACGCAGGGCTCCAGCCAACTGCAGCTGAGCGGCGTAATGAGACGGCGACGCCGCAGGAACCTCTCGTAGCAAGGCGATGGCTTCGTCGACGCGATCCAACTGGAGCCACGCCCGTGCGCGGGCGATTCGTGCATTGGCGTGCCCGGCGTCTTCGCGCAACGCCATGCCGAGCTCGTCGTCGGCTTCCTTCGCCGCGCCAACTCTGACGAGCAGATCGCCTTGCACATAATGCGCGTCCGCTTCAGACATCAGCTCCACCGCCGGCGCGGCAAGCTCGCTCGTGCCGCGATCAATCAGCACGGCCGAGAACGTCGGGCGGTTGACGTAGGCGCGCAGCTCTCGCTGCAATCCTTCGAAGGTGGTTGCGAAGGCGTCGGCGAACGCATCTTCTTGCGATCGACCGCGCTCGAGCGCGCGCAGATAGGCGGTCAACTGCCCCTGTCGCTTGCCGTTCTCGCCGAGTTCAAGGTAATGAACCAAGGCCCACGACTGCGCATAGAACATCGACACCGTGCCGGGATCGCGTATCAGGTTGTAGGACCCCTCCTCCGTTAGCATCCGTGCAAGCGGCAGCAGCGGTCGCTCACGCAGCGTCCGAAGCCGGTGTTCAACGACGCGTCCCAGCAACGCCTTCCCGTCGCGATAGTCGCTCTCGAATGTCGAATAGAACTCGGCGATACCCTCGTTCAGCCACGAGGGCACCTGCCGCAGGTTTTGCCGCAGGACAAAGTGCGTGTACTCGTGGAACAGCAGATCGTAGGTCTCGCTTCGGTTGTTGCCGCCCGGATACAAGACCATATACCCGACGTCGGGTCCGGCTGTGAAGTAGCCACTGAGGGTGCTTCGCGGTTTGCCGCGCTCGTCGCGTGGACGGAATCGTGCGAACGCGGCTTCGTTCTTGAGCAGGACGACCACCGTCGGCACCGGCGACGTCTGCTTGATGGCGGGAAAGACCCGCTGCAGCGTGCGGCGGAACTCTTCCAGGTTGTGGGCGGAACGCCGCAGTTCGCTCTCGCCGGCATTGCCGACGACGACCAGATTCGCGGTCCGGATCCGCTTCCACTCGCCACTTTCCCGAGATTGGAACGCAATCGGCGCGGCTACGGTCGACGCCAACGCGACCATCGTCAGCAGACCCGGGACTCGCTTGAACATATGAATCAGACGCGGAAGCCGGAAACGATTATACCGGGACGACCCGTGCGGCGCCGTGGCGGCACACTCGTCGACGGTGACCTACGTGCGGCCCATCACCTGTTCGTAGTAGTGCTCGTACTGCGGCACGACGAGCCCGACGCAGAAGTGCTCGCGAACGTGCAGGCACGCAGCGTCGGCGATCCGCTTGTGCAGCCCCGGATCGCTGAGCAGCGCCACCGCGCTCTCGGCCATCCCGTCGAGATCGTTGAGCGCGTGCAGAAACCCCGTCACGCCGTGCTCGATCACTTCCGGCAGCCCGCCGACCCGTGATGCGACGACCGGAACCTCGCAGGCCATGGCTTCGAGCGCGGCCAGACCGAAGCTCTCCTGCTGTGACGGCAGCAGGAACACGTCCGACGCCGACAGCAGCGGAATGATGTCCTCCTGCGCGCCGAGCGCTTCGACCAGGTGAGCGACGCCGAGCTCGCGCCCGAGCCGGTAGGCGGTGCCCAGCTCGGGACCATCGCCGACCAGCAGCAGCCGGGCCGGAGCGCGGCGGCTGATGCGCGCAAACACCTCCATCACCGCGTCGATGCGCTTCACCGGCCGCAGGTTGGAGACGTGGATCACCAGACGCGTCTCGGGATCCGGCGCGAACCGCTGGCGCAGCGGCGCGACGTCGCGGCGATGGTAGACCGCGCAGTCGAGGAAGTTGGGAATCACTTCGATCGGCCGCTGCACGCACAACTCACGCCGCGTCGCATCGCGGAGGCTCTGCGACACCGCCGTCACGCCGTCCGACTGCTCGATCGAGTAGGCGACGATCTCGGAGTACGACGGATCGCTGCCGACCAGCGTGATGTCGGTGCCGTGCAGCGTGGTCACGACCCGCGGCGCGCGCGCGCGCCCGCTCGCCTCCAGCACCCGTTTCGAGAGCAGCCCCGCCGTCGCGTGCGGAATCGCATAATGCGCGTGCACGATCTCGAGCGAGAATTCGCGCGCCACCTGCACGACCTTGTTGGCGAGCGACAGGACGTACTGCGGCTCGCGAAACAACGGATAGCTGGGCGTCTGCACCTGATGGAAGGCGAGGCCGGCCTGAAACTCGCCGAGCCGGAACGGCGGATCGGTGCTGACGAGATGGACCTCGTGGCCCCGCGCCGCCAGCGCCTTGCCGAGCTCGGTCGCCACGATCCCGCTGCCGCCGACCGACGCGTAGCAGATGATGCCGACGTTCACGGCGACACCTTGAGCAGCGTCCGCCGGATGACAGGTTCGGTGGCGACCACGCCCTCGGCGTACGACACGCCGGCGAGAGCACCGAACTGCGCGTCGCGGCTCTCCACCAGCTGCTGAAAGAGCGGCGAGGTGAGCCGCGTCTGGATCGCACCGCCTTCGGTGGCGCGAAACTGGCTGACGTGACACTGCAGCGCCCGCCGCTTCGTCTCGTAGTGCTCCGAGACATCGACCACGAACGAGGGTGGCGCCGAGTCGTTGATGAAGTAGTACAGCAGCCACTCGGGCCGCCACGGATCGTGGCCGTCCTCGTAGCGCCGCAATCCGCTGTTGAAGACCGCCTCGGTCAGCATCGCGCTCGCCGCAACGTGATCCGGATGACGATCGACGCCGTACGGGATCGCCACCGTTCGCGGACGGGTCTCGCGGACCAGCGCCGTCGCCGCCTGCATGTGCTCGGGACTGCCGCCAATCCGCCGATCCGGCAGCCGCAGGTTGACGCGCCACGCGGCGCCGAGCACCGCCCGCGCCGCTTCGGCCTCCTTCAGACGGACCTCGATCGTCCCGTTGCTGCCCATCTCACCCGCCGTGAGGTCGCACAGGCCGACGGCATGGCCGAGCGCCGCATGTTTCGCCACCGATCCACCGAGGCCAATCTCGATGTCGTCGGGATGCGGTCCGAACACCA
>Ga0075421_100013467_pt1 | contig 10194 bp, 6 predicted proteins | sample SoiMetdeltSBSDD5_FD_75292 | JGI IMG/M metagenome (GOLD analysis project Ga0075421, IMG submission 75292) | Bulk soil microbial communities from a Populus tree surrounding site in Tennessee, USA - Soil MetaG P. deltoides SBSDD5 | ecosystem: Environmental > Terrestrial > Soil > Tree plantation... | reverse complement strand
GCGGCCTGGAACGCGCCCGCTGACAGCCGCATGTCGAAGCGCGAGCTGGCGCCGTAGGCGTATTGATGTTCCTCGCGCAGGTTCTGATTGAGCCGCGACGTGAACGATCCACCGAGGATGGTATTCAGCACCTCGATGGTGAAATAGTCGGGCGTCGATCGCGGCACGCCGACCCAGCCGATGCGAATCTGCGACTGCGCAGCGCCCGGCATGTCGACGATGGTGATCTGCCCTTGCGGCACCTGCGGCGCCTGGGGCACCGGCTTGCGTGGCGCACTCGTGCCCATCCACGAACCGAACTGCGTCTCGAGCTGAGGCACGAGCACGTCCGCGGTCACGTCGCCGACGACGAGCACCAGGGAGTTGCCGGGCTGATACATCGACGCGTGAAAGCTCTTGAGATCCTGAACGGTGAAACCCTTCAGCGTCGTCTCGGTTCCGCTGATGCCGGTTCCGTAGCGATGCGTCGCACCGAAGACGTTACGCGCGAACGCCAGAGGCGCCACTGACGCGGGATCGTCCTTGGCCTGGAGCAGCGCCGTGAGCCGCTCCTGTCTGAGGCGCTCGAGCTCCTTGTCGGGGAACGTCGGACGGAGGGCGACGTCGGCCATCAGCGGCAGTGCCTCTTTGATGCGCGCGACGGGAACGTTGAGGCGCACCGCGGACGCGTCGTACGAGGCGGTCGTGCCGAGCGACGCCCCGAGGAAGTCGATGGCGTCGGCCAGATCCAGCGCGTTGCGCGTGCCGGCGCCTTCGTCGAGCATGGCCGCCGTCAGGCTGGCGAGTCCGAACTTGCCGGCGGGATCGTCGCCTGCGCCAGCCTTGACCAGCAGATTGACCTGCACGAGCGGCACTTCGTGCGTCTCGACCAGCCACACCGCCAGGCCGTTCGACAGCGTCCGCTTCTGGATCTCGGGAAGATTCAGCTGCGGCGGCGGGCCGATCATCGGCGGCTTGGAGCGATCCGGCGCACTCTGCGCCACTAACGACACGGCGACATAGCCGCTGAGAACACTGAGGACACTCAGCACGAAGACAAAAACCCTTCGTGATCTCCGTGTCCGTCGTGGCAGATCCGTCTTTGTGCTCTTCGTCGCGGCGCTCATTTCTTTGTCTCCGGCACGACAACGACCTCGACTCGACGATCCGCAGGCAACCATCGGATCGCTGCCGCCTGCACGTCGGACGGGCTGAGTGACGTGTAGCGGGCCAGATCCTCGGCGAAGTAGTCCGGGCCGCCACCGGCAACGTAGTAGCCGTTCAGTGAGTCGGCCTTGTTGCTGACGCGTTCCATACGCCGGTAGAACGAGGCCTCGATCTGGTTGATCGCGCGCTGCACCTCGCGTGCATCCGGTGGCTCGCGGCGAAGCTTCTCCAGTTCCTCGTCGATGACCTTCTGCAATTCCGCCGCGGTGTGCCCGCGTCGCGCCGTGGCCACGATCTGGAACTCGCTGCCGATCGCGCCGGACTGCTGGAACGCCGAGACGTCCTGTGCCATCTGCGTGTCGTAGACCAGCCGCTTGTAGAGCCGCGAGTTCTTCCCGCCGGCCAGCACCGACGACACCATGTCGAGCGCGGCATCGCCCGGCGCATAGAGTCGCGGCGTCAGCCAGGCAAGGTAGAGCCGCTGCAGCGCGACGCGATCGGTGAGCGTCTTCTTCTTGACCTCAGTGAGGATCGCGGCTGGCGGCGCGATCGGCTCGACTTCGGCACCGCGCGGGATCTCGTTGAACCATTTCTCGACCAGCGCCTTGGTGCGCGGAATGTCGATGTCGCCAGCGATCACCAGGCTCGCATTGTTCGGCACGTAGTACTTCTTGAAGAACTCCACCACGTCGCTATGGCTGGCGGCGGTGAGGTCCTCCATGTAGCCGATCGTCGGCCAGTTGTACGGGTGGTTGGGGGGAAACAGCATCTTGTCGATCTCAATCGATGCCATGCCGTACGGCTGATTCTCGTAGCTCTGACGACGCTCGTTCTTGACGACGTCGCGCTGGCCATCGACGCGCTGCGGCGTCATCGTGTCGAGCAGATACGCCATGCGATCCGACTCGAGAAACAGCGGCAGCTCCAGCGCGTTCGACGGCACGTCCTCAAAGTAGTTGGTGCGGTCGTTGTTCGTCGAGCCGTTGTTGTTGCCGCCGGCGCTCTCGAGCAGAGTGTCGAACACGCCTTCCTTGACGTTCTTCGATCCCTCGAACATCAGGTGCTCGAACAAGTGCGCGAAGCCCGTGCGACCGGGCTTCTCGTTCGCCGAGCCGACGTGATACCAGACATTCACCGACACCACCGGCACACTCTTGTCCTGGTGAAGGATCACGGTCAGGCCGTTGGCGAGCCGGAACAGCGTGTAAGGAACCTGCAGAGGTGGCGCCGGCGCAGCCGACGGCGCCGATTGCCCAGCAAGAGGAACGGTGCACGCCACGATGAGTAGCGTCATGAGAGTTCGGCGCATGAAGCCTCCAGACGAAGACCTCATTTTCCTTCATTTCGTCGAGGCACCGTGCTTGCACGAACGACGCGGCTGAGCAACCAGGGCCGCCTCGACGTGGCCTCTACGAAGGGAAGAGCACATGGGACTTCGTGACAAATACAGCCATGCGGTGACGACTGCCAAGCAGCTTGGGATGGAAGGCTCAGCCGAAGAGCGCGACAGCAAGCTGCACTTCAACGGCACCGTCAAATCCGAAGACGAGAAGAATCAGATTTGGAACGCGCTGAAGACCGTTCCCGACTGGCAGAAGGAGGTCGTGGCCGACATTCGCGTCAAGCCAGGCACGCAGACGCAGGCGATTCCGCAGCCGACGCCAGCCAAAGCATCGATGAAGACCTATACGGTCAAGTCCGGCGACACGCTCAGCGAGATCGCCAAGCACGAGCTTGGCAGCGCGAACAAGTACATGGAGATCTTCAACGCCAATCGCGATCAGCTCACCGACCCGGACAAGATCAAGCCCGGACAAGTGCTGAAGATTCCTGCCTGACCAGACGTAGTGTCCGGCTTCAGCCGGACTTGGAAGTCCGCCTAAAGGCGGACGCTACGACGATAGCGACTGGATGATGCGGTTGAGCGTGGCGCTCGGCCGCATCGCCGCTGCCGTCTTGCCCGGATCGGGATGGTAGTAGCCGCCGATCTCATTCGACCGTCCCTGCACGCCGTTCAGCTCGGAGACGATCGTTGATTCCTCCTGTTCGAGCCGCTGCGCAATCGGCGCGAAGATCGCGCTGAGCTCGCGGTCGCGTGTCTGATCGGCGAGCGCGCGTGCCCAGTACATCGCCAGATAAAAGTGGCTGCCGCGGTTGTCGAGCTCGCCGACCTTGCGCTGCGGCGACTTGTCGTTGTCGAGGATCTTGCCGTTGGCCTTGTCGAGCGCGTCGGCAACGACGAGCGCGCGTGTGTTGCCGGTCTTGGTGCCGAGGTCTTCGATGGACACGGCGAGCGCGAGGAACTCGCCGAGCGAATCCCAGCGCAGGTAGTTCTCTTGCAGAAACTGCTGGACGTGTTTCGGGGCCGATCCGCCCGCGCCGGTCTCATACAAGCCGCCGCCATCGAGCAACGGCACGATCGAGAGCATCTTCGCGCTGGTGCCGAGCTCGAGAATCGGGAAGAGATCTGTCAGGTAGTCGCGCAGCACGTTGCCCGTAACCGAGATCGTGTCCTGCCCGGCCCGCACGCGCTTGAGCGTCGCGCGCACGGCGTCCACGGGCTTCAGGATCTGGATGTCGAGGCCTGCTATGTCGTGGTCATTCAGGTATCGCTTCGCCTTCTCGATCACGTTCCGGTCGTAAGCGCGCGTCTCATCGAGCCAGAAAATGGCGGCGTGTCCGGTGGCGCGCGCTCGCGTGACGGCGAGCTTCACCCAATCCCGAATCGGCAGGTCGCGCGTGCGGCACATCCGCCAGATGTCGCCAGGCTCGACCGGATGCTCGAATAGCGCGCGGCCCGAGCCGTCGATAACGCGCACAGCGCCCGCGGCAGGAATCTCGAACGTCTTGTCGTGCGATCCGTACTCCTCGGCGGCCTGCGCCATCAACCCGACATTCGAGACCGTCCCCATCGTCGGCACGTTGAACGCGCCGTGCTCTTTGCAGTCGTCGAGCGTGGCCTGGTAGATGCCCGCGTACGAGCGATCGGGAATCATCGCCTTCATGTCGTGCAGCTTGCCGTCCGGCCCCCACATCTGACCCGAGGAACGAATGGCGGCGGGCATGGAGGCGTCGATGATGACGTCGCTTGGCACGTGCAGGTTGGTGATGCCCTTGCTGGAATCGACCATGGCCAGCGGCGGCCGCGTCGAATACACGGCCTGCAGGTCGGCCTCGATGGCGGCACGCTGGTCCGCCGGCAGCTTCTGAATCTTGGCGTAGACGTCGCCGATGCCGTTGTCGGGATCGACGCCGAGCTGGTCGAAGGTCGTCGCGTGCTTGTCGAAGACGCCCTTGTAGTAGGCGCGCACCGCGTGTCCGAACATGATCGGATCGGACACCTTCATCATCGTCGCCTTCAGGTGCAGTGACAGCAGGACGCCCTTGGCCTTCGCGTCGTCTATTTGCTTCGCGAAGAATTCGGTGAGCGCGCGACGGTTCATCACTGACGCCGCGATCACGTCGCCTTCGGTCACCGCGACGCCGTCCTTGAGGACGGTCGTCTTGCCAGATGTGTCGGTGAGCTCGATGCGGACCTTGCCGGCCGTGGAGACGACCACTGACTGCTCGTTGCCGTAGAAGTCCCCGCCGGTCATGTGGGCGACGTGCGACTTCGAGTCCTTACTCCAAGTGCCCATCGAGTGCGGATGGCTTTTCGCGTACTCCTTGACGGATGTCGCCACGCGTCGATCGGAATTGCCCTCGCGTAACACCGGATTCACGGCGCTCCCCAACACCTTGGCATACGCCGCCTTGATCGACTTCGCCTCGTCGGTCTGCGGATCCTCTGGATAGTCGGGCACCGGATAGCCCTGCTGCTGCAGCTCCTTGATCGCACCTTTCAGCTGCGGGATCGAGGCGCTGATGTTCGGCAGCTTGATGATGTTGGCGTCCGGCGTTTTGACTAGCCGTCCGAGCTCGGCGAGATCATCCGGCTGGCGCCGATCCGGCGGAAGCCGATCCGGAAATGCCGCCAGGATGCGGCCGGCGAGCGAGATGTCGCGCGTTTCGACGACCACGCCCGCGGCGCGGGTGAATGCCTGCACGATAGGCAACAACGAGTAGGTGGCCAGAGCAGGGGCTTCGTCCGTGTAGGTGTAGATGATCTTGGCTGCGCTCATGTGACTCCGGGGAAACGACAAACCCCCATTATGGCTTCTTCTCCTTCTCCTGCGCGCGGGCGCCGCTGAGGATGTTGCGCAACGCGTAGTTGCCTTCGTGGCAGGCGTACTCGTAGACCGGCGAATCTACCTTCTTCATCGGCACCATCGCGGTCCATGGCCTCGTCCACGTCTTCGGGTCTTGGACCGTGAACTCGTAGAGCAGCGTATCGGCGTCGACGCGGGTCAGACGTTCGACAAGATGCAGGTTTGCGCTCGAGCCGCGAAAGCTGGTTTCGCGGAGGAAGTTGGTCGTGTCGATCACGAGCGTGCGGCCCTCCCACCGGCCGCGCGAGTCGCCCTTGTACTGCCGGATGCCTTGCGGCAGGTGTGGGCTGCCATCGACGGGAATGACGCGCGCATCGTGGACCATTTCGACGACCAGTGTGACAAGTCCAGGCGCCTGCGAGATCTGGACGTGATTGTTGTACGCACCCGGCGTCATCGGCGGGCCGGCGTTGAAGCCGAGGATGCAGCGGTCGGCGAGCGATCGCGACTCCGGCGAATCGGCGCGCACCACGCCGAGCTGTTCGTCGCGCGCAGCGGCGGCCTGTGCATCGAGCCGCTTCACCGCCTCCGGCGTCAACGGCGGGATGCGTCCGTCCGGCGGATCGACGATGAGCGACGTGCGTCTGTCGCCGACGATCTTCGAGCCGCGCTCGTACCAGAACTCGTTGTAGGGAATCACGCTTCCCGGAAGGTATTGCCCGCCGCCCTTCTTGGCATCGATGAGATCGCGGTTCTGCCGGAGGTTCTCTTCCCGCTCGAAGTTCGCGGCCTCGGCGTCGGTGAACGTCTGCTTGTCGCCGAGACCGCTCGGCCGCTCGAGCGGCGTGATGGTGCTGAAGTCCCACACACCCTCGAGATCGTATTGACCGTCGAGCGTTCGTGTTGGTATCCATGAGCCCGTCGGCCGTCCCTGCGCGGTCAACGCAACAACACAACCGAGGATCAGCACGCCCGCTAGAAACTGCGTTCGCATTGGCGCGCTCCCTTCAAATCAGGCGGGTGTAAATACCCGCCTCTACCGGCGGCCATTGACCGTCGAATCAGTTCGTTGGCACCCGCTGTTTCAGCTCCTCGAACCAGTTCGTGATGACTTCAAGTCGCCGAATGCCAGCAGCACCCGATGTTCCCGAGGGCACGACCACGGCCACAAATCGTTTGCCATCCGGCATGATGTCAGCGTCCCGTCCGGCTCCCGGACCACGACCCAGCAACACGTTGAACGGCAGGGCGGTCTCGTTCGAAAACGTCAATGTCGTCTGGTTCGCAATCACGGTCTTGAGGAACGTGCTGTCGTTGCGGTAGTAGAAGATTTCCTTGCCGTTACGCGACCACAACGGTCGAGCGCCGACTCCGACGAGGTGCTTCGCGCCGGTTGGCGGGAAGGGCTGAACGAGGACCTGGTTCTGGTTCTGCCCGGTGCCGATCGGCAGCGTGTAGGCAATCCATCGTCCGTCAGGTGAAAACGACGCAGAGGGGAGTCTCGGCGTCTCCACGTCGGGGAACTGAATGCTTTTGTTCGAATCGAACGAATACACCCACAGCGTGTTCGACGTCGCCTTGACGACTGAATACGCCAGTGACTTGCCGTCGTTCGACCATGATTCCGGTACGTGCGCCGTCCCTTTGTCGGGCGTCGTCAATCGCTCGGCTTTCGAGGAGCCATCACTGCGCTGACGAAAGATCGCCGGATCGCCCTCCCGGTCAGACTGAAACGCCACATAAGTGCCGTCCGGTGACCAGACGGGAAAGCGATTCCTCCCCTCGAACGTGAGGCGCCCCATCGATGTGTCGCGCGACAGATCGTGAATCCAGATGGTGGCGCCGCTCGAGTCATCCGAACCCAGCGCGAGCTGAGTTCCATCGGGGGATATGCGCGGCCGTTCGTAGAACCCTGGTGGCACCTTGAGCTCGGTCACGCTACCAGCGCGATCGACCACCATCAGTCGAGGTCGTTCTGAGGCTGGCGATACGGGACCGGGTGCGTAGATCAGCGATCCGTTGGCCGAGACGTCAGCTTGCGCGAACCCAGACGATGTGCGGCCCAGAATGGACCGCGCCACGCCTTCCAGTACGGGTACTCCGGTGCCACTCACCGCCAGCCGTTTCAGATCGAAGGGTGCGGCGAACAGCGTGCCGCCGCGGGCATACAACAGATGGCCGCTGGACAGATAGCGAGGTTCGCTGCCACCGCTGATCAAGGTCTTACGCTCCCCGGTTGGCGGCTGTACGACGATGGTGGCGCTGTCCCAGAGATCGATCGTTGGAGCGACGCCCGGGTCGCGCCCTTGCGCGACCGCGAACAGGATGCCCGCGCCTCGGGGAAGCGCCGATACACCTTGTATCGTCTCGCCTTTAATGAGCGGCACGACGACCTCGGGCTTCCCACCAGGGGACACGCGCGTCACGCCGTTGCGGTCGGTGTAGAGAATGCCAGCGTCACTCCAGCTCAGACCTGAAATTCCGTTGATCTCCGGTTGACCAACAACCGTCGGGACTCCACCCGATGCACTGATCGTCCGAAGAACGGGGCCGCGGTCGCGCTCACCCAATGTTGCGTAGACGATCGACTTGCCATCAGGCGAGAAGCCTGGTGTGCCGATGGCGAATCCGTGGTCGGTTCCGGCAATCACCGTCGGCGTGACGCTTCCCATCGACCGGATGTTCAGGTGGAGATTGGAAGACCACACGATCTGGCGGCCGTCAGGAGAGATCGCGATCGCTCGAAACGGATACGACGCCAGTTGTTCATCGTCGGCGAGGGGAATCGTGAAGCGCGTGACGATAGGTGCCTCAATGCGAGGCCGCGCGCCCCACCAGACGGCGCTGGTCAGCACACTGGCGATGACGATCCCCATGATGACCGTTATCGCCCGCCGCGCGGATGAGGGTTTGGCGAGCGGGGCCGCCGCAGGCGCATCGAGGCTTCCATCGTCGAGCTCGAGCCGTGCATCGGCCGCGTCGGCGAGCCGTCGCTTGCGATCCTTTTCGAGGCAGCGGCGAAGGAGCGTTCGGACGCCGCGCGGAGTCGCGGCCGGCAACGCGCTCCAGTCGGGCTCAGCGCGCAGCACCGCGGCGAGCGTGTCGCTGACGTCGTCGCCGTCGAAGGGACGCTTGCCCGTGAGCATCTCGAAGAGCACGCACCCGAAGGCCCAGATGTCGCTGCGCTTGTCGGCGGGGCGGCCCTTTGCCTGCTCGGGGCTCATATACGCCGCGGTGCCGAGGATCACGCCGGCCATCGTCATCGCTGGTGTGGTGATCGTTGGCGAGACGGTGACGGCCGGCGACCGGTCGTTGTGTTCGGCTCCGGCCGAACCGCTGTAGTGTCCGGCTTCCCTGGCCTGAGCGGAGTCGAAGGCAGCCGGGCCGGGCAATAGCTTGGCCAACCCGAAGTCGAGGACTTTGACCGTGCCATCAGGTCGAAGCTTGATGTTGGCCGGTTTCAGATCGCGATGGATGATCTGCTGCTCGTGCGCCGCTTCGAGTGCATCGGTGATCTGTCGTGCGATTGGCAGTGCCTCGTCGAGGGGCAGACCGGCCGGTCCAGAAGGACTGGCTCGACGTGAGATCAGGTCAGCCAGAGTCGGGCCGTCGACGTATTCGAGGACGAGCGCGTTCTCCTGCTCGAGCCCGTAGATCGCCGCGATGTTGGGATGGTTCAGCGACGCGAGTACCTGCGCCTCTCGCGTGAAGCGAGACACCCGCTCCGGGTCGAGCGCGAACTGCGAGGGCAGCACCTTGATGGCCACGTCACGCCCGAGTCTCGTGTCGCGGGCGCGATACACCTCGCCCATACCACCCGCGCCGATCAGCGACGTGATTTCATAGACGCCCAGGCGAGCGCCTTGCTGCAAAGCCATGACCCGAACGGAGCCCATTGTAGACTGGGGGCTTCGAACTAGCTGGTAGTCGGTAGCGGTAGCTGGTAGCAGTAGCCCGTAGACCGAAGACCGCAGACCGGAGACGATCAACCTTGAGCAACCCGCTTGTCGCCGTGATCATGGGCTCATCGTCGGACTGGGAGACGATGCAGCATGCCGTGGAAGTGTTGGAAAAGTTTGGCGTGCCGAACGAGAAGCATGTCATGTCGGCACACCGCACGCCCGACGTCACCTCAGCGTTCGCCTCGGGCGCTCAGGCGAAAGGCCTCGAGGTGATCATTGCCGGCGCCGGGGGCGCGGCACACCTGGCCGGCGTTGTGGCCGCTCACACGACAATTCCCGTGCTCGGCGTGCCGATCACTAGCGCGCTGCTCGGGCTCGACTCGCTCCTGTCCACGGCGCAGATGCCCGGCGGCATACCGGTGGCGACGTTTGCGATTGGGAAAGCTGGTGCGACCAACGCAGGACTCTTCGCGATCTCGATCCTCGCGAATTCGCGACCGGAGCTGAAAGAGAAGCTTCGAGCGTTCCGGGTAGAACAGGCCGAGAAGGTGAAAGCGGCGAAACTTCCCTGATCACGAAAACGCGGAGGCGCGGAGTCACGGAGTACCGTTTCAAGAATTGATCTCCGCGTCTCAGCGTCTCCGCGGGTTCGTGGACACGCGAACGACGTTCTGAGCGGCTATTTCATCCCCATCGCGTTCGCGGCAAACGCCCACTGATCGGCCTTCTCGGCGATCAGCTTGTCCGTCGGCCGGTAACCGTGCGAGCCCGAGACCTCGACGCGAATCAGCACCGGGTTGGCGCAGCCCTGCGCGGCTTGCAGCGCCGCCGCGTACTTGAACGAGTGGCTCGGCACGACGCGGTCGTCGTGGTCCGCTGTCGTCACCAGCGTCGCCGGATAGCAAACGCCCTTCTTCACGTTCTGCACCGGTGAGTACTTGATGAGGAACGGGAACTGCGCCGCGTTCTGCGCGGAACCGTACTCCTGCACCCACAGG
>Ga0075421_100013463_pt1 | contig 10195 bp, 8 predicted proteins | sample SoiMetdeltSBSDD5_FD_75292 | JGI IMG/M metagenome (GOLD analysis project Ga0075421, IMG submission 75292) | Bulk soil microbial communities from a Populus tree surrounding site in Tennessee, USA - Soil MetaG P. deltoides SBSDD5 | ecosystem: Environmental > Terrestrial > Soil > Tree plantation... | reverse complement strand
TGAGCTCAGGACGAGCCGCGGATTGACGCCGATCACTTCAGGATTCGACGAGCCGCGGATGGACGCCGATCCCGGGCGCCAATGAGCCGCGGATCCACGCGGATGCCCTGTGAACCTTTCGCCATGGACATTAGGACGCGCGCGTACTTGCGGGAACGCGGGCGCGCCACTGGCGGCTTCGGCGCGCTGCGCCGTGACGTAATTGGTGACGTCGCGGGTGCCATTGCGGCCGGGCTCGCTGGTGATTCGATTCTCTGGGGCGCAGTCGCCTACGCCCGAAGGAATTCCGCCAGAACGAGCGGAGTTGCTGTGGCTCTTGCGATGCCACTTGATGAGAATGAACGAGTTTTACGGGTGGTTGCGAGTCGCGCAATATGCCGGCAATCCGATTCCGCTTCGTGGATCCGCCCGCATCGGCGGCTCGTCGTTGGAAGATCTGCGTGAATCCGCGGCTGGTGCCCTTCGTGAATCCGCGGACATCCGCGGCTCGTGATTTCGTCAAGGATCCGCGTAAAATCCGTGGCTCGTGATCGGTCGAGGATCCGCGTAAATCCGCGGCTCGTGATTGGTCGAGGATCCGCGTAAATCCGCGGCTCGGTCGCTTGTTTCCTGATCGGCGGCAGTGGTCCGGGGTAAGATCGTGAGTTCGTGGTAGCCAATCCTCTGCGCCGGAACATCGCCATCATCGCCCACGTCGACCACGGCAAGACGACGCTCGTCGACGCCCTGCTCCATCAAAGCGGCATCTTCCGCGTCAACGAGCGCGTCGCCGAGCGCGCGATGGACAACACCGACCTCGAGCGCGAGCGCGGGATCACCATCCTGGCCAAGAACACCGCGGTGAACTACCGCGACACGCTGATCAACATCGTCGACACGCCGGGACACGCCGACTTCGGCGGCGAGGTCGAGCGGACGCTGGCGATGGTCGACGGCGTGCTGCTGCTGGTCGACGCGTCGGAAGGACCGCTGCCGCAGACCCGCTTCGTGCTGCGCAAGGCGCTCGAGCGCCGCCTGACGCCGATCGTCGTCATCAACAAGATCGATCGTCCCGATGCGCGCGCGCAGGAAGTGCTCAACGAGATCTACGACCTGTTCATCGATCTCGACGCAACCGAAGAGCAGCTCGAGTTTCCGGTGCTCTACACCAGCGCGCGGGCCGGCACGTCGAGCCTGTCCGCGGCTGACGGCGGCAAGGACCTGCGGCCGCTGTTCGATGCCATCCTCGGCTACGTGCCGCCGCCGAAAGGCAACCCCGCGGCGGCGCTGCAGATGCTCGTCGCCAACCTCGACGCCAGTGATTATCTCGGGCGCATCGCGGTCGGCCGCGTCTTCAACGGCCGCGTCAAGACCGGCGATCAGATCGCCGTCTGCAAGCTCGACGGCCGCATCCAGCAGACGAAGGTCACCAAGCTCTTTGCGTTCGAGGGCTTGAAGCGGATCGACATCGAAGAAGCCGCCGCCGGCGACATCGTCTGCCTGGCCGGGATCGAGGACATCACCATCGGCGAGACCATCTCGAGCGTCGAGAACCCGGCGCCGATGCCGCCGATTGCCGTCGACGAGCCGACGGTGTCGATGATCTTCGGCGTCAACACGTCGCCGATGTCGGGGCGCGAGGGTCAGTTCGTGACGTCGCGGCAGATTCGCGACCGGCTCGATCGTGAGCTGCTTGGCAACGTTTCGATCAAGGTGGAGCCGACCGAGACGCCGGAACAGGTCAAGGTGCTCGGCCGCGGCGAGCTGCAGCTCTCGATCCTGATCGAGATGATGCGGCGTGAAGGCTACGAGCTGCAGGTCTCTCGCCCCGACATCGTCACCAAGGAGATCAACGGCCGGATCGTCGAGCCGGTCGAGGATCTGGTCATCGACGTCGCCGAAGAGTTTCAGGGCGTCGTCATCGCGCAGGTCGGCATCCGGCGCGGCACGATGACGAAGATGGTGAACCACGGCAGCGGCCGGGTGCGGATGGACTTCAGGATTCCGGCGCGCGGGCTGATCGGGTTCCGGTCGCAGTTCCTGACGGAAACGCGCGGGACCGGCATCATGAACCACCTGTTTGCCGGGTGGGAACCGTGGCACGGCGCCATCCCCGCGCGCGCCACCGGGGCGCTCGTCGCCGATCGGCCGGGGGTCGCCACCGCGTACGCGATCTGGAACCTGCAGGAGCGCGGGGAGATCTTCATCGAGCCGGGATCGGCCGTTTACGAAGGGATGATCATCGGCGAGAACGCGCGGGCGAGCGACATGGACGTCAACGTCACGAAAGAAAAGAAGCAGACGAACATGCGCGCCTCGACCGCGGACGAAGCGGTGAGGCTCATCCCGCCGCGCCGCCTCGGCCTCGAGCAGGCGATCGAGTTCATCAACGACGACGAGCTCGTCGAGGTGACGCCGACGAGTATCCGGCTCCGGAAGCGCATCCTCGCCGAGAACATGCGACCGAAACGGGATACCTAGCAATTACAGGCGAAGCCACCTGACGTTGTTCGGACGCGACGCGAGGAACCGCTCGAAATCGGCGCGCGAGACGCTGACGCTCGCCCGGTTGTCGTTGGGATGAAAGATCAGGTGGCTGGCCGAGCGCAGGTCTTCGTCGACGATCACCTGCACGTCGCGCGACCCTTCGTGCAGCAGGCCGAACACCGAGACCGACCCGGGCGTCACGCCGAGGTGGATCATCAGCCGGTCCGGTGACCCGAAGCTGAAGCGATCGTCGCCGATCGTCTTCACCAGGTGCCGCAGATCGGCCTGCTTGTCCACCGCCAGGATCACCAGGTAGTGGCGGTCCCCTTTCTTGTTGCGCAGGAAGAGGTTCTTGATCCCCACCCCCGGCACGTCCTTCCAGTGTTCGGCCGCCTCGTCGCCGGTGAAAATCGGCGGATGTTCGTACGCCGTGTAGGCGATCCCCATGGCATCGAGCGCGGAATAGACCCTGACGGCGATTTCGCTCACGCGCATATTCTAGTGGGCATGCAGAAGCTCAGCGGCCGGCTGGACGAGGCATTCCGCTACGCGCACGAGGTGCACGCGGCGCAAACCCGAAAAGGGACCAACGCGCCCTACATCAGCCACTTGATGGGGGTGTCCTCGATCGTCCTCGACGACGGCGGCTCCGAGGACGAAGCGATCGCCGGGCTGCTGCACGACGCAGCCGAGGACCATGGCGGGCGCGAGCGGCTGGAGGACATCCGCAGCCGCTTCGGCGAGGCGGTTGCACGGATCGTCGCCGACTGCACCGACTCCTGGGATACGCCGAAGCGTCCCTGGGCCGAACGGAAGCGTGCCTACGTTCATCACGCCAGGAAGCTGCCGGCGCCGAGCCTGCGCGTCTCGGCGGCGGACAAGGTGCACAACGCCTATGCCATCCTGCGCGATCTGCGGAACACCGGCGAAGCGGTATGGAGCCGGTTCAGCGCAACGCCCGACGACGTGATGGCGTATTACGGGGAGCTGGTGCGCGCCTACCGCGAATCCGGCGGCGGACGGCTCGTTGACGAGCTGGATCGGATCGTCCGCGGGATCCGCCGCGAGATGGGCTACTGAAGTCTGATATAAAGAGCGTTTGCCACACCGCGTTCAACAAAGGAGTCATCGGGATGCGAGTTCGATATTTCAGGGTAGCCGCGCTGCTCGCGCTGGCCGTGGTCGTGTCGATGGCGGCGCCTGCCGCGGCGCAGCAGGCGGCCACGAAGCTCCGTGATCCGGATGTCATCTATGTTCCTACTCCCCAGGAAGTCGTCGATGCGATGCTCGCCATGGCGAACGTGACGTCCAAGGATGTCGTCTACGACCTCGGCTCGGGCGACGGGCGGATTCCCATCACCGCGGCGCAGAAGTACGGCGCGCGCGGCATCGGCATCGACATCAACCCCGAGCGGATCAAAGAGGCCAACGAGAACCTGGCGAAAGCCAAGGTCGGCGACAAGGTGAAGTTCCTCAACCAGGACCTCTTCGAGACCGACATCAGCCAGGCGACCGTCGTCACGCTGTACCTGCTGCCGTCGCTGAACCTGAAGCTGATGCCGACGCTGAAGAAGCTGAAGCCGGGGACGCGGATCGTGTCCCACAGCTTCGACATGGGGAGCGAGTGGCCGCCGGAGAAGACCCAGGACGTCAACGGCCGGACGATCTATTACTGGACGATCAAGTAAAGGAAGAAGGACGAAGGAAGAAGGAGGAAGGAAGAAGGAGGAAGGAAGAAGAATCTTCTTCCTTCTTCCTTCATACTTCTTCCTTTTCCATATAGCCCTCAGCGGTTTCGTGGCCGCCGAAATACTCCTTCGCGTCCGGCCGCTTGATCTGCGAGTGCGGCACGATGCGATCGCGGCGCAGGCCGCGGAAGTCTTCGAGGCTCGTCCACGATCTCCGCTCGAGGAATGCGGCCATCCCGTCGTTGAGCCCCTTGATGATGTTGGGCCCGATGGCGTGGTCGAGCATCGCCGCGGTGCAGACCTGCACCGTTCCGCACCCCAGCAGGAAGTAGTTGAGCGCGTGGGCGAACTCGGCGATGCCGCCGATGCCGGAGAAGTTGCCGTCGGGCAGCGCGCCGGTGAGCTGCCCCATCTTGGCGAGCGACAGCGGCAGGATCGCCGGACCGCCGAGGCCGCCGCTCGACACGTAGCCGTCGACGTTCATCTCGAACTCGAGGGTCTCCGGGTCGATGAGCGGCAGCGACGGGAAGGTGTTCGACGAGACGATGGCGTCAGCGCCGCCGTTGATCGACGCGCGCGCCTCGGCGACGATGTCGGTGGTTGACGGCGTCAGCTTGCACCACACCGGGACGCGCGCCACCTCCTTGACCACCTGCGTCACGACCGAAATCAGCCCCTGGTCCTTGCCGATGTTCGAGCCCATGTCCTGCCGATCCATGTGCGGACAGGAGAGATTCAGCTCGAAGGCGTCCGCGCCGGCGTCCTGGCAGGCAGTGGCGAGCGTCTGCCAGTGCGAGAGCTCTCGATCCGAGCCCGACCCGGCCATGATCGACGCGACCAGGATCCGATCGGGATGGGCCGCCTTGATCCGCTCCAGCCGCGGGATCCACCAGTCCAGGGTCTTGTCGGAGATGAGCTCCCAGTTCCACGACGAGTGCAGCGCCGAGCCGGGACGCTTCTGCATCGACAGCTGGTAGGAGTCGGCGCTGGCGCGCAGGAATTTCGTCTTCGGCCCCTTGACGTTGATGACGGGATGCAGCCCGATCGTCTTGGTCACGACCCCGCCCCAGCCGGCGTCGAACGCCCGCATGATGTTGCTCTCGGACTCGGTCGGCGGGGCCGACGAGAGCAGGAACGGGTTGCGGAACCGGAGACCGGTGAACGTGACGGACAGATCGACGGCCATCGAGGGCCTCCCGGGGAACGCGCGAATTATGACACGGTTGACGGCCCCTCGCGTTGAGGGCTATGTTCCGAGCGAATGCGTTGACATCCGTAGCGCAGGCCCTCCGCCTGCGGATCAGGAGCCCTATGGACCGCGTGGTGCGCGGCGGACTCATACAGGTCAAGGCGGACATCCCGCTCGACGGCGGCGCCGAAGACATCAAGCGGCGGATGATCGACAAGCACGTCCCGCTCATCGAGGAGGCGGGACGGCGCGGCGTGCAGCTGCTCTGCCTCCAGGAGCTCTTCAACGGGCCGTACTTCTGCGCCGAGCAGCAGGCACGCTGGTACGAGATGGTCGAGCGCATCCCGGATGGACCGACGATCCGTCTGATGCAGGATCTCGCCAGGCAGCACGGCATCGTCCTGGTCGTGCCGATCTACGAAGAAGAGATCACCGGCATCTATTACAACTCCGCCGCGGTCATCGACGCGGACGGCAAGTACCTCGGGAAGTACCGGAAGCACCACATCCCGCACGTCGCCCCCGGGTTCTGGGAGAAGTTCTACTTCCGTCCCGGCAACCTCGGCTACCCGGTGTTCGAGACCGCGGCCGGGCGGATTGGCGTCTACATCTGCTACGACCGTCATTTTCCCGAAGGGGCGCGCATTCTCGGACTCAACGGCGCCGAGATCGTGCTCAACCCGTCGGCCACCGTGGCCGGGCTGTCCGAATATCTGTGGAAGCTCGAGCAGCCGGCCCACGCCGTCGCCAACGGCTACTTCGTCGGCGCGATCAACCGCGTCGGGGTCGAGGCGCCGTGGAACATCGGCGAGTTCTACGGCCAGAGCTACTTCTGCGATCCGCGCGGGCAAATCGTCTCGATCGGCAGCCGCGATCGCGACGAGCTCGTGGTTGCCGATTTGGACCTGAAGCTCATTCAGCAGGTCCGCAATACGTGGCAGTTCTACCGGGACCGCCGTCCTGAAACCTACGGCGCCATCACGACCATATGACCCCAGTCGACACTCCAACTGAAAACAGGGCGGCGGTGCGCACGCTCGGCAACTTCATCGCTGGCGAGTGGCGCGAGTCGACCGGCCGGCGCGTTCCCGATCTGAACCCTGCCGACGTCACCGAGGTGCTCGCCGACGCCCCCGCATCGACGGCGGCCGAGGCGGCGAGCGCGTGCGACGCGGCGGCAGCCGCGTTCGAAGGCTGGCGCGCGACGCCGGCGCCGAAGCGGGGGCAGATCCTCTACGCGGCGCAGCGGCGGATGGAAGAACGCCGCCGCGAGCTGGCGGAGATCCTCACGCGGGAAGAGGGGAAGACGATCGCCGAGTCGCTCGGCGAGATACAGCGCGCGACCAACGTCATCGAGTTCTTCGCCGGCGAGGCGCGTCGGCTCACCGGCGAAACCATCCCGTCGGAGCTGCCCCACAACTTCTGCTACACGGTCAAGCAGCCGGCCGGGCCGGTCGCGGTCATCACGCCGTGGAATTTCCCGGTGGCCATCCCGGTCTGGAAGATCGCGCCGGCGCTGGTCTCGGGCGATACGGTCGTCTTCAAACCGGCAAGCCTGACGCCGTTGACCGCGGCGGTGATCGTCGAGATCTTCCAGGAAGCCGGCGTGCCCCCGGGGGTATTGAACCTGGTGCACGGCAGCGGACGCGACGTCGGCGACACGGTGGTCCGCCATCCCGCGATCAAGGCGGTGTCGTTCACCGGATCGAACGACGTCGGCATCGGCCTCTACGGCGCAGCGGCGGCGCGCGGCATCAAGTGCCAGTGCGAGATGGGCGGCAAGAATCCGATCGTCATCCTCGGCGACGCCGACCTCGATCTGGCGGTCGAGAGCGCGGTCCAGGGGGCCTTCGGCTCCACCGGGCAGCGCTGCACCGCTACCAGCCGCGCGGTCGTGGTCGATCGCGTGGCCGACGAGTTCGTCGAACGCCTCGACGCGCGCGCGTCGAAGCTCGTGGTCGGCAACGGCCTCGATGCGGCGACACACGTCGGTCCGTCCGTGGACGAGAAGCAGATGCAGACCGTGCTGGACTACGTCGACGTCGGCCGCCGCGAAGGCGCCCGGCTCGTACGGGGCGGCGATCGCCTCACCGCCAACGGCCTCGATCGCGGCTACTTCGTCGCGCCGGCGGTGTTCGACCGCGTCGACGCGAACATGCGCATCGCGCAGGAGGAGATCTTCGGTCCGGTGCTGTCGGTCATCCGGGTCGCCGACGATCGCACCGCGCTCACGGTCGCCAACGACACCCGCTTCGGCCTGTCCGCGTCCGTCTACACCTCGGACGTGGCGGCGATGTTCCGCTTCGTCGACCGCCTCGACGCCGGGATCGTCCACGTCAACTCGCCGACGGTCGGCGGCGAGGCGCATATCCCGTTCGGCGGCATGAAGGCCACCGGCGTCGGGCTGCGCGAGATGGGGCGGGTGGCGATCGACTTCTATACCGAGCTGAAGGTCGTGTACGTGGACTACACCGGCAGCGCCCGCCAGGGCAACCTCTACTGATGGCGTCGCTGCTCATCAAGAACGGCCGCGTGATCACCGCGTCGGACGACTACCAGGCGGACGTCTATTGCGACAACGGCGCCATCACCGCCATCGGCAGGGATCTCCCGTCGCATCGCTTCACCGCCGACCGCACCATCGACGCCGCCGGCCAGTACGTCATCCCCGGCGGCATCGACGTCCACACCCACCTCAACATGCCGTTCGGCGGGACGACGTCGGCGGACGACTTCGAGTCGGGAACGATTGCCGCGGCGTTCGGCGGAACCACGAGCCTGGTCGATTTCGCCATCCAGTACCGCGGCCAGACCATGCGGCATGCGCTGGACGACTGGCGCAGGCGCGCCGACGGCAAGGCGGTGATCGACTACGGCTTCCACATGATCGTCACCGAACTCGAGGACGCCGGCCTGTCGGAGATGGACCGCATGGTCCGCGACGAAGGGATCACCAGCTTCAAGCTGTTCATGGCGTACCCCGGCGTCTTCATGGTGGACGACCAGACGATCTTCCGGGCCCTGCGCCGCACCGGCGAGAACGGCGGGCTCGTGTGCATGCACGCCGAGAACGGCGGCGTCATCGACGAGCTCGTGAAGGAAGCGCTGCGCAAGGGACAGACGGCGCCGAAATATCACGCGCTCACGCGGCCAAGCCGCGCCGAGGGAGAAGCCACCGGCCGCGCCATCGCCCTCGCCGAGATGGCCCGCGTCCCGATCTACATCGTCCACTTGTCCGCCGCGGACGCGCTCGAAAAGGTGCGGGACGCGCGCGACCTCGGATTGCCGGCCTACGCCGAGACCTGCCCGCAGTACCTCTTTCTCTCGTACGACAACTACGAGGAGCCCGGCTTCGACGGGGCGAAGTACGTGATGTCGCCGCCGCTGCGCGAGAAGTGGCACCAGGACGTGCTGTGGAAGGGGCTGCAGAAGAACGACCTCCAGGTGATCTCCACCGATCACTGCCCGTTCTGCATGGCCGAGCAGAAGGAGCTCGGCAAGGACGACTTCAGCAAGATCCCCAACGGCGCTCCTGGCATCGAGACGCGGTTGACGCTCGTCCACGACGGCGGCGTGCGCCCGGGACGGATCACGATGAACCGCTTCGTCGAGCTGTGCTCGACAACCCCGGCCAAGATGTTCGGCCTGTTCCCGCGCAAGGGGACGATTGCCGTCGGCAGCGACGCCGACATCGTCGTCTTCGATCCGAACCGGAAAGCGACGCTCGGCGTCAAGACGCTGCACATGAAGGTGGACTACAACCCCTACGAGGGACGCACCGTTCAGGGGGCGCCGTCCGCCGTGATCGTCAACGGCAGCGTGGTCATCGACGGCGACAGGTTCGTCGGCAGGAAGGGCGCCGGCCGCTTCCTCGAGCGCGGCCCAAGCCTCGCGCCCTCGGGGCTGTGAGTACGGTCACGGCGCAGGTCGAGCGCGCGGACGGCAGGGTCGAGCTCATCGACAGTTCGCGCGTCGAGCGCAGTCCGATCTACAACGAGGACCTCGCGCCGGTGCCCATCGCCAGGCGCACCTGGACCACCTACAACTTCGCCGCGCTGTGGATCAGCATGGCGCACTGCATCCCGACCTACATGTTGTCGGCCGGGTTGATGGCCGCGGGCATGAGCTGGTCGCAGGCGCTCGTCACCGTGCTCCTCGGCAACACGATCGTCCTCATCCCGATCCTGCTGAACTCGCACCCCGGCACGAAATACGGCATTCCGTTCCCGGTCTTCGCGCGCGCCGCGTATGGGACGTTCGGATCGAACGTGCCGGCGCTGATGCGGGCGCTCGTTGCGTGCGGCTGGTTCGGCATCCAGGCCTGGATCGGCGGCGAGGCGCTCAACACCTTCTTCGCCAGCGTCGTTCCCGGGTGGAACGGCCTGCTTGGCGCCGGCTTCGGCGGTCACGCCGGGACCGAGTGGCTGTCGTTCCTCATCTTCTGGGGACTGAACGTCTGGATCGTGTACCGCGGCATGGACCTGCTGCGACATGTCGAGAACTGGGCGGCGCCGTTCGTGCTGGTCATGACCGCGGCCTTGCTGTTCTGGGCGATCTGGAAGGCGGACGGCCTCGGTCCGCTGCTCGCACAGCCGGGGAAGTTCCCGACCTTCGGCTCGTTCATGCCGGTCTTCGTCCCGTCGCTGACCGCCATGATTGGCTTCTGGGCGACGCTCTCGCTGAACATGCCGGACTTCACCCGGTTCGGCCGCAGCCAGCGCGAGCAGGTCGTCGGTCAGGTCGTGGCGCTGCCGACGACGATGTTCGTGTTCGCGGCGATGGGGGTGCTCATCACGAGCGCGACGTCGATCATTTACGGCGAGACGATCTGGGATCCGATCAAGCTGATCGC
>Ga0075421_100013462_pt1 | contig 10195 bp, 10 predicted proteins | sample SoiMetdeltSBSDD5_FD_75292 | JGI IMG/M metagenome (GOLD analysis project Ga0075421, IMG submission 75292) | Bulk soil microbial communities from a Populus tree surrounding site in Tennessee, USA - Soil MetaG P. deltoides SBSDD5 | ecosystem: Environmental > Terrestrial > Soil > Tree plantation... | reverse complement strand
GACCGCGATAGCGGCTTCGTGTGTGTGAGATAAGGAAACGAAAAACCGTGTGATGCCCATCTCCCGAGCCCGGTCCGCCGCGAGCCCCGACAACGAGACCTCGGGCCGGCCGTCCTCGGCGCGCACCACCTCGATGTCGCGCCACCCGATCCCGCGCGCGGCCGCGCTCCCCTGCAGCGCCTTGTACACGGCCTCCTTCGCCGCCAGCCGCACCGCGACACTCTCCGCCGGGTCGGCCTTGGAACGGCAGTAGGCGGCCTCTCCAGGCGTCAGCAATCGCTCGAACACATGCGGGCCCTTCTCGGCGAGCATCACGCGCACGCGCGCGACCTCGACCAGATCGACGCCCACCCCGCCCACGCCGCCGACGCCACCGGGAAACGTCATCGGGTCACGAACAGCCGGCGCCGCAGCACGCGTCCGTCCAATTCGAGCACCACGAGATATGCGCCGTTGGTCACCGCCCGGCCGCCGGCGCTCAAGTCCCACGCGTATTCGGTCGCTCCAGTCCCGAGCGAAGTCTGGAGCAGGCGCGCACCAGTGAAGGAATAGATGCCGAGCCGCGGGGCACCGGTGCCGGCGGGCCACGAAATCACCACCTGCGAGCCGCGCACCGGGTTCTCCGATACCTCGAGCGCTACGGGCGGCGCCAGGGAATCGAGCGCCGCGGTCGAGTCGCTGGCGAACCCGACGGCGTCCACCCACCACGTGAACCCGGCCGAGACAAACCGGACCCGGGCGGCCCGCGACCCGTCGAGCTGCGGCACATCGACGCGGATCGGATACCAGGCCGGACCATCCCCCACGACGTCGAACACATCGCTCCACGTCGCGCCGCTGTCCGCCGACACCTGCACCAGGCCATGCTGCTCGGGCGTGAACGTCGATCCCCGATGCATGGTCCAGAATTGGAGCCAGAGATGCGCGCGACCCGTCAGGTTGACCGACGGAGACGTGAGGGTATCCGTGGTCGACGTGCTCCACGACCAGGCACCGACCGCGGCGACGTTGGAACGCGTCCAGCCGATCCAGCCGAGCTCAGTGTCTTCCGCGCCGGCCACTGATATCAGCTCGGCTTCGAGGCCGGTTCCATCCGCCCGCACCACTCTCGCCCCATCGACGCTGACGTCGGAGCGCCAGACGGTGCGCACCACCCCCCGGTTCAGCGAATCGGTCGACATGGAGCGGGTCACGACACCGCCCGTCGCGGTGCGCACGGTGAGCGTGAACGGGATCGGCCCGGCAGCCGGAAGACTCACCCACGTTTCCGGCCAGACCGATTCGACGCGAGGCGGTGTCGGGACCAGCCCGGTTGGCCCCAAGGCGGCGGCCGGGGCAGCCGCGGCGGTGATCAACGCGAGCGCAAACGGCAGATTGTCCCTGAAGACGCGTCGTACCAGCGCGGAGTCGTCCGGAAACGCGAAACCATAGTAGAACCCCGAATCCGGCGTGCAGCAGCCGCTGGTGAGCTCGGGGGTGAACGCGAACGTGCGGTAGGCGCGGTAGGCCCAGTCGGTGTACTCGCCGTTGGTCGGATAGAGGTTCCAGCCGGGACCGGGGTGGTAGCGGTCGTGAAACGACGCGGGGACGCTGTCGCGCACCGCGGGGTCGAGGTCCGTGCCCGTGAGCGCGCGATTCACCGGCAGATCCGGCGCGAACGCTCCCGCCCGGAAGCCGTACGGGTACAGCAGCAAACCGCTGTAGGTGTGATAGGAGACGGACACCACCGGCGGATGGGCCGCATGGAAGGCGATGATCGCCTGCGTCTCGGGCTCGGAGGCCGCCGCCGAGCCGCGGTAGGTCTCCGCGATGGTGAGCGGGCTCGAGCCGCCGTCGTCCAGTCCCCAGAACGCCGGGTAGTTGCGGTTCAGATCCACGCCGAACGTGCCGTCGCCGTTGGGTCGCCGGTTCTTCCGCCACAGGCGATCGGTCGTGAACGTGTACTGGTAGCCGTCCGGGTTCTCGACCGGAATCACCCAGATGTCGCGCGCCGCCCGCAAGGCCGCCGGCAGCGAGTCCGCCAGCCACCGGATCAACCGCATCGCCACTTCTGTCGACACCCACTCGCGCGCGTGGTGCGTGGCCATGAACAGGACGTTGGGTCGTGACGGATCGTCGTTCGGGTCGCCGATCTTGACCGCGAGAATCGGCCGGCCTTCGATCGACGCGCCGATCGAGTCCACATGGATCAGCGTATCGGCCGCGGCCCACGCCGCCAGCGTCGCCCGGATGCCGGTGACCGGTTTGTCGAATGAGCGGTACACCGCGAAGCTGTCGCTCGCCGCCGGGGCGGCGCCGGCCGGCGCGGCGGCCGCGAACCCGTGCGTCGCGAGCTGACGTTCGGTGGCCGGCGATGCGACCACGACCGCCTCGAGCCCGCGCGGCGTGCGTCGCAGGTCGGCCACCTCGAAGCCCAAACGGGCCAACGAATCGAGCCCGGCGGGGCCCGAGACCGGCACCGACATCAGGCGGAGCTGACCGGCCAGGCGAGGCCCGGACAATCCCGCGAGCAGGATCAGAAGCCCAAACGCTCGGCGAGCCATGCGGGAGCGGGAAGGTAGCCGCCGATGACGAGCGCCAGCCAGATCGCGAGCAGCGCGAGCGGCGCCCAGACGGCGAACACCGGCCATAACGGCGGCCGCCAGGACAACAGGGTCTGCAGCTCAGGCGTCCAGCGCGTGCGTTCCCGCGCGACCGACGCCTCGAGCGCCAACCACGCCGCTTCGAGCCGGCGAGCGGCCATGAGCTGTCCATCTTCCCAAGCGCCGCGCGCGTCGGGGGAACCGGGCCAGGATTCTCTCAACGCGGCAGTGGTGCTTCCGACCGTGGAGAGCGCTTCCTCGAGTCCGTCCGCGCCAGCCGCGAAGCGTGCCGCGAGCGCCCGCCGTTCGGCCACGGTGAGGGCCAGCGCCGGTTGCCGCCGGCGCGGCATGCGAACCCGCCGGGCCGCAATGATGAGCTCGCGATCGAGCGCGGACGCGACTCGATCCGCGGCGAGCCGCACGGCTTCCTCCCAGGCGCCGTTCCAGGCGTCACGGTCGAGGTGCGTCAACGCCCGGGCCGGCGCGTCCTGGTCGGCGTCGCGGCGCGCCGATCCGGCGGCTTCCATGACCCTGGTCGCGAGCCCTTCCCGCAGATCGTCGAGGGGTACCCAGGGATCCGTCAGCCGCCGCGGGACGATGAGGCGCCCCAGGGCGGAGCCCAATTCGGGTACCGCGAGCTTCACGGACGACCCCAGCTCAACCGGGCCGGCCTGCCGGTGCGGCGGCGATACGCGCTCGTGAAGTGCGGCAACGATTCGGACAGGAACCTCTCGCGGGGGAGGGCGATCGCCTTGATGGCGCGCTCGATCGCCGCCGGGCGACCCTCAACTTCGAGCAGGGTGTCCATCCTCGGATAGCGCTCCAATCGCAATACGGCACCGCCGAGTCGATACACTTCGATTTGCCGATCGATGGCCAGGGTCACGCGGTAGCGCAGGCGCCTCAGCACCGCGTCGAAGGTCTCCGGGTCGGAGACGTGGCACTCCATCTCCAGGCGATGCCGGTAGCCGCGCCGCGCGCTGGCCGGTCCCTTCCACGCCAGCACCGCCTCGACGGTGCGCCGGCCCGCCGCCTGGTACACGCGTACCCGCAACACCTGGTCGCGCCGTGTCAGCTCCCGCGCGCGATCGTAGCGCCGATCGCTCATCCGGCCGCGGAACTCAAGGCGCGCGCCCGCCGCTCGCAACGCCCGCCGCAGCCCGGCGACGTCGGTGACCCGTGCCTTGACCTCCAGCTCGTCCCGTGGCTCTCCGCGGCTCACGAGATCAGGGCGTCGAGCACCGCCCGGGTGTCGGAGAGATCGGCGAACACCCAGCTGGCGCCGGCGGCTCGCAGTGCCGCGACGTCGAAGTACCCGGTCGCCACCCCGATCGTTCGGGCGCCGATCGGGCGCGCGCACGCGACGTCGTCCGGCGTATCACCGATGATCACGACGTCGGCGCCGGCGATCTGGGTGCCAAGCAGGTGTTCGGCGCGCCGCCGGGCGATGTCCGGAAGATCCGGGCGGTGAGCGGCGTCCGAGCCGTAGGCGCCGAGGGCGAACCGGGTCGGCGCGATGCCCGCCGAGTGGAGCTTCAGGGCGGCGCCACGCTCGAGATTCCCTGTCAGGAGTCCGACCACGGCTCGCTTGTCCGTCTCGTATGGAATCAGCGCGGCGAGCAGGTCGGTGATCCCGGCCATGAGCCGCGTCTGATGCGCCGGTCGCCCCAGCTCCGCCTCCAGCAGCCCGACATACCGGTCACAGACCGCACTGACGCGTTCCGCAACACCGGCGTCGGGATGGCCGGCGTGTGTGAGCAGCTCGCGGACGATCTGGGGATCGGTCTTGCCGTCGAATCGATAGCTGTCGATCGGCCCGGCCGTGCCCGTTTCCTCGAGCAGTGCGCGGTGGATGGCGCGACGCCCAGCCCCGTCCGTGAGCAGAATGGTGCCGTCGATGTCGAACAGGATGAGGCGCATGCGGGAAAGCTAACGACGCTCCATGCGGCGCACGCCCACGAGGTGATCGCGCAGCCGCCGCAGCCTCGGCACGTCCCCGTACAGCTCTTCAGTCACCACGCCGCCGCGCGACAAGGTCGCGTGCACGATTCTCCCGGCGCCGGCCCACAGCGCCACGTGTCCCACGCGTCCGGCATCGGCGAAGAACAGCAAATCGCCGGCCTGGTAGCCCGCGCCCAGCGACGCCATCGGCACCTCCTGGCCCACGACGAACTGCTGATCGCTGTCGCGCGGCAAGGCAACGCCGCGCGCCGCGAAAATCGCCTGCGCCAGACCCGAGCAGTCCACACCCCATTCCGTGCGTCCGCCCCACAGATACGGCGCTCCACTGAACCAGCGACGGGCGAGCTCCGGCGGCGCGACGAGGCGTGCTTCGGCGTTCAATTCGACCAGCGCACGCAGCGCGCCGGAGACGACGCGCGCCAACCGTCCGTCCGCCGCTTCGACCGTCCCATCCCGGCGCGACGCGAGCCGGGCGCCGATGGGCAGTCGCAGCCGCGCGCCTTGCAGCTCCAGCTCGCAGCCGAGCGATCGAGCGCTGGCGCGGGACAACCAATCCTCGAGCCAATCGGGCGAGCCCACCGACACGTATCCGGCGTGGGTCCATCCGAGATACCCGTCGCCGCCGCGGACCCGGAGCCAATCCCCCTGCCGCTGCAGCACGGAGAGCGGCTCACCATGCAGCGCCTCGCTCACGCGCGGTGTGTTGACGGCCGGTTGCTGGAGCAGCGGCGCCACGGCCGAGGTCACTACCGCCATGCCGCCGTCGTCGACCGACGCATCGGGCAGGAGCGATGCGTCCACCTCGAGGGACGCTTCGCCGGCCAAGCGGCGCAGGTCCACGAGCGCCTCGCGACTGGTCGTGCGCCCTGAGATCCGGTCCTCCGCGACCGTCACATCGAACACACCCTGGCGGACATCCGGAACCCACCTGCGACGCACGTCTTCGATCGCGCGGGCCAGCCGCTCGTTCATGGCGCGAGCCCCGGCGTGACGGCGTTCCCGCGTGCCAGGCGGACGCCGCGCTCCAGCGCCTCGGGGACGGCGAGAGCGGCGAGTGCTTCGACCTGGAGCGGCGAGGCGGGAGGCACCTGGGCGGTGCTCGCGGCGAACACCACGTCGCCGTCGAACAGCGTGCCGTAGGGCGTAATGCGTCGCGCCAGGGCGTCGGAGCCGGCGTAGGCGACCGCCTGAAGCGCCGTCTTGTCGAGCGTCGCGTTGGTGGCGATGACCGCCAGCGTCGTATTGGTCTGCGGCTCGGGATCGGGCCCGAACGGCTGACCACCGCGGGCGACATACCGCTGTGCATCGAGGAACCCGGCGCCATCCCGCGCGCCGGCGAGAATCGCGCCGCGCGCGTCCCGCACGTCGCCCACCGCGTTCACGACGACCAGGGCGCCGACGACGACGTCGCCCGCGGCCTCCGCCCAGGATCCGACGCCGCCCTTCATGGCGCGCGCGAGCCCGGCCGCCTTCCCCACCGTGGCACCGGCGCCCACGCCGACCGCCCCTTCGGCCACCGCCACGGACGCGGCATCGCACGCGCGGGCGGCGTCATCGGGGCCCGGCCACGCGGGGGCGGAGCCGGTGTTGCCCAGATCGAAGATCACGGCCGCCGGAACGATCGGGACGACCTCGTCCGCGCGGACCGGAAAGCCTCGTTTCCGTTCCCGCAGCCAACGCATCACGCCGTCGGCGGCGCCGAGGCCGAATGCCGAGCCGCCCGTGAGAAGGATCGCGTCGACGTGACCGACGATATGCCGTGGATCGAGAGGGTCGAGCTCGCGCGTTCCCGTAGCGCGGCCGCGCAGCGCCGCGGCCGCGCGCATGCCACCCGGCGGCGCGAGGATCACGGTGCAACCGGTGGAGCCGTTGGGGTGCGTCCAGTGCCCTACGTGGATACCACTGACGGCGGTGAGGCTCGGTGTCACGCGGCGAAGATAGTCGTGCTTGCTCGGCTTGTGGAGGCCAAATAGCTTCGGGCGTCATGCCCACGTCGCCATCCACCACCCAGCCGACGACCATCCTCATCGTCGACGACGAGCTCGGCATCCGGCAGGCGCTGGATCGGTTCCTGCGGCGCATCGGGTATCGCGTGCTCCAGGCCGACGGCGGCCCCGCCGCGCTCGAGGCGATCGCCGCCGAGCGCCCGCCCGCGATGCTGTGCGACATCCGGATGCCCGGCATGACGGGCGTCGAGCTGGTGCCGAAAGCGCTCGCCACCGCGCCCGACATGGCCATCATCATGTTGACGGCGATCAGCGAGCCGAAGACCGCCATCGAATGCCTGCGCCTGGGTGCCTACGACTATTTGATCAAGCCGCTCGATCTGGAAGAGCTGGAAGTGTCACTCCAGGGCGCGTTGCGGAGGCGGCAGCTCGAGATCGACCGTCGCGAGCTCGAGGGATGGCTGGCGCGCGAAGTGGCGGAACGAACTCAAACGCTGGAAGAGCGGACCAATGCGATCGCCGAGATCGCCCTCGACGCGCTGGCGGCAGCGCCTGGGTGGTCCGGGGCCGCCGACGCCACCGCCCGCCTGGCGCAAGAGCTCGGGACGCCGACCGAAGAGCTGACGAAAGACATCGAGCGGCGGCGCGGCTAGGCGCGCGCGGCCGCCTTGGCTTTCTCATCACACGCTTTGCAGCGTGTGACCCCGCGAAACGTGCAGATCAGACAGATGAAGGTGCCGCAGTCAGAGCAGGGATACCCTTCCGACGCCCGCTCTTCGTTGCCACAGGCCCGGCACACCATCCCGTCGTGCTCTTTCAGCTCCGGTTTATGCATATCGTCCTCACAGGTCCAGCGCGTACACCCTAATCTTGTTGATCAGGGTCGCGCGCGAAATGCCGAGCTCACGCGCCGCCCGGGTCCGATTTCCGTGATGGTGACGGAGCGCTCGTTCGATCTGCTCGCGCTCCACCTCGGCCAGGGTGCGCGGCTGGTGCCGCTCCCCTCCCCCTTCCCCTCCCTGCTCGGCCACGCGGCGCCAGCGACTGGCATCGGCCGCCCGGGCGACAGCGGCCGCGAGGTACTCCGGGTCGACCGGCTTGGCCACGAACTGCTCCGCGCCATCTCGTAACGCCCGCACTCCCGCCGCAGCATCCCCGACTGGGGTGATGGCGAGCACCGCCGCCCCGCTCTCGTGCAACCGGGCGACGAGGGGTTGATCGACCTGGATCGCGTCCTCGTCCCACATTACGACGTCGGGGCGGACGCGCAGCGCCGCGGCGACGCCGGTCGACTCATCTCGCTCGCGCACCAGCTCCACCCCCCGTTCCACCAGAGCGCCCACGGCCGACGCGACGGCGTCATCCGCGCTGACGAGGAGCAGGCGCTCAGCCACGCTTACCGTCCGGGACGGTGTTCGGGTTGACGAACACGTTCAGTGCGCCCGGCACGACGCGGATGTCGAGCGGCGTGGTCCCCACGACCTCGCCGTCGAGCTGCGTTGGCAACACCGGGTCGCTTTCGATCCTGATGTGACGCCCGCGGCCAAACCACACTTGCTCGCGTGCCGATCCCCGCCGCACCATCAGCTCCAGAAACGCGGTCACGCTTTCCCAGACGCCGTCGGCCCGCAGCACCACCAGGTCCAGCACGCCGTCATCCGGATGGATATCCGGATGCATCCGCAGTAGCGGCGGCATCAGGTCGGCGCAGTTACACACCAGCGCCATGGACGCGTTGAGCCGCGTCTCTACGCCGTCGATCACGATCCGGTGTGGCACGCTGACCACGTTCGCCAGGGCGGCCACGCCGGCCCGCAGGTAGGCGGCGCGCCGCCAACGTCGCTTGCTCGCCGCATCGGTGCGCAGCATCAACGCCGCGTCGAATCCGGCCCCGCAGCAGACCGCGAAGTAGTGCGGCCCGTCATCGCGCTCCAAGACGCCGAGATCGATCGCCTGCGGCTGGTGCCGCAGGATCGTACGGGCCGCTGCGACCGGACCGACCGGGAGTCGCAGGTTGCGGGCGAGCACGTTGCCCGTCCCACCCGGCAGCAGCCCGAGGGGAATCCCGGTGCCCGCCAGCGCCGCGGCGACCTGCATCGCGGTGCCGTCGCCGCCGTAGGACAGCAGGGCGTCGAACCCGTCCGCGCGCCCGCGCTCGGCGAAGCGGCGCGCGTCCGCGGGGGCCGCCGTCGCCGCCACCTCCACGGTCCACCCACCTTGCCGCAGCGTATTGCGGACGGCGGTGAGCGCCCGAGCATCGTGCCGGGCGGCGGCCGGATTGGTGATGAGCAAGGCCCGCGTCACCTCAGTACCGCTTCTCCCAAAACAGGTCCGCGCCGACCTGGTGCTGAGTCTGCGAGGTCCCCTTCAGGTTGGTGCAGCCCGACGCCGGCTCCATACTCGCTTCCGTACGCCATTCCGGACTGATGCGGAATTGCAGGCTCGCCCCGAGGACGTTGCTGACCGAGCCAGGGCAGAGGCTCGCCCGCACGATGAAGAACGTCTTGGCGCCGATCTGCCAGCCGGCGGCGAAGCTCGCTCCCACAAGAGGATTGCTCGGATCTCCGGCCCGAATTTCCACGTAGTCGAGCGGGATCCCGAGATCGGACACGGCGCTCCGCTCCAGCTCACCTGAGATCGCGCCGCTGATGATACCGGCGGCGGTCGACAACAGCGCCGAGCGGTTGGCGCCACTCACGGCCATCGGACCACCGGTAATGTCGGCGCTCGGCTGGCCGAACATCAGATACGAGATGATGTCGGTTTGCGACAACTCCCGGTCCTTGGCGCTGAGCGTCAGGCGCGGCACGTACAGCGTCCCACCGATGTGCGCGATGATGGTGATATCGGACTCGACGGTCTTGGGGCCCGGGGTGGGAACGGGATGCACGACGTGCTGCGCTTCGATATCGAGTGCCGCATCCAGATCCGGGGTCCCGAAGTACCGCACCGTACCCTGGGTGACGACGAATTCCCGGGTGACCGGGCCCACTTTCAGACGATAGGTGCCCCGCGGACCCTGAAGGTTGCCCGTCAGGAGATAGTTGCGGCGAACCTTGTTCACCGTCATGCGCCCGGTGAGCTGAATGTTGGCCTCCGTGGAACGCAGCCAGACGCTGTTTCCCATCGTGAGCTGCAGGCCCTGAATGTTCAGGCTGTCGAGGAAAAGACTGTGGAACCCGGGGCCCAAGCCCTGACGCTGGATCAACGCGGCGAGTGACGTGTCGATCAGGGGCGCCAGGGAAGGGTCAGGCGCGTCCAGGTCGATGATCCGCTTCTCCACGAGGTCGGCGAAGTACAGCACGCCATTGGTGACGGTCCCAGTTCCGCCGAGCGTGGCGCCGAACACGGGACCCCGCAACGACAAACGGGCATCCGCCGTCACGCTCAGGTCGCCGCGGATCTCGAGCGCCTTGAAGTCCGTAGCGCGGATATCGAGAGCCAGGACGGGATGCGTGAGACGCTCCAGCTTCACGGTTCCGGAGACGTCAGCCACCCCCCGCTCGCTCCGGACGGTCAACGAATCGAGGTGGATGGTGTCTCCGCCCAGACGCATGCGGCCGACGATGTCCTGCCACCGTACGCCGAGGGCCGGGACGCTGACAGTTCCGGAATCGATTTGCAGCGAGCCCCGCAGCAGGGGGTTGTTCCAGGTGCCCCGGATCCCGACGTCGGCCGTCAGATGTCCGCCCAGGTCGCGCAGCG
>Ga0075421_100013460_pt1 | contig 10196 bp, 7 predicted proteins | sample SoiMetdeltSBSDD5_FD_75292 | JGI IMG/M metagenome (GOLD analysis project Ga0075421, IMG submission 75292) | Bulk soil microbial communities from a Populus tree surrounding site in Tennessee, USA - Soil MetaG P. deltoides SBSDD5 | ecosystem: Environmental > Terrestrial > Soil > Tree plantation... | reverse complement strand
TAATAGTCCCGTCCGTATGAACGGTCCCGTGTTGCAGAAAGATGCCGCGCTCGCACAATTGCTGTAACAATCCCATATTATGGCTGACGAACAATACTGTGCGCCCAGCCTGTGCCACATCGTCCATTTTGCCCAGACACTTCCTTTGAAAGGCCATATCTCCTACGGCCAACACCTCGTCCACCAGCAAAATCTCTGGCTCCAAGTGAGCAGCCACAGAAAAAGCCAGACGCACATACATGCCACTCGAGTAATGTTTGACTGGCGTATCGAGAAATTTATCAATCTCTGCAAAAGCTATAATCTCATCTAATTTACTCTCGGTCTCGGCCTTTTTCATACCGAGAATAGCTCCATTGAGGTAAATGTTCTCACGCCCGGTCAGTTCTGGGTGGAAGCCTGTGCCTACTTCCAGCAGCGAGCCCACCCTGCCATAAATATCAATATAACCTTGAGTAGGATCGCTAATTCCGGACATAATCTTGAGCAAGGTACTTTTGCCGGCCCCGTTACGGCCGATGATACCAACAACTTCCCCTGGCTTGATCTGGAAGGAAACATCCTTGAGTGCCCAGATTGTTTCATTTAGATCCGCCGCGCCGCCAGCTTGCCCACGCATCAAGTTTCCCGCCCTGCGAAAGGGTGCCATAATCGTATCTACCAGCTGATCAGTCAGTCTGTAGTAACTCTTCTGCTTCCCACCGATTTGAAATGTTTTACCCAGGCCATCAACGTTAATAGCAATACTCATTACGTATACCTAAAGTACATCGGCAAAATCCTGTTCCATCCGGCGGAAATAAAAAGCTCCGCTGATGAACACAGTTATTGCAACCAAGGATGAAATGATGATCATTTTCCCGGGCGCTGTATCGGTGCCAAGCAGAGCCCATCGAAATCCCTCTACTACTCCAGCCATCGGATTCAGCCCATATACTATCCGCCATGATTCTGGAAGCATGCTGCTGGGATAGGCAATCGGAGTCACAAAAAGCCAAGCCTGGGTTAGAAACGGGATGGTATAGCGAACATCACGGAATTGTACGTTCATCGCAGCGAGCCACAAGCTCACACCTATCGATGTGACCAAAGCCAGCAGCGCAAACAATGGCAACCAGATAATATTAACCGTGGGTACTAACCCGTAAAAGATCATGATACCTAGGAGAACAACAAAAGCCAGTGCAAAGTCAATGATGCCTGCCAGAACAGTTGCTATGGGCAAGGCCAAGCGTGGAAAATAGATTTTCTTAACCATGTTGGCATTGGATACCAAACTGTTCGAGGCCTGAGCCAGCGCGTTCGCAAAGAAAGTCCACGGGACCAAAGCAGCAAAACTAAAGACCGGATAAGGAACACCATCAGAAGGAATGTTGGCAAGCCGGCCGAAAAAAAGGCTGAAAATCACCATCGTGAAAAATGGCTGGATGATAGCCCACAACGCGCCCATCACGGTTTGTCGGTAGCGAACTTTTATGTCGCGCCAGGCGAAGAAAAATAGCAGTTCCCGGAATTCCCACAGTTCACGGAATTTCGGCCAGGCCCAGCCCTTGGATGGTTCTCGGCGAGTCCGGAGCAGGTTCGATGGAATTGTCACTGTAGATTGTTTCATACCAAATTGTTCTTAGCCTTGTGCAAGCTCAATCGCCAAAATCTGCTCCACAACATCAGCAAGATCCGCACCCTTCACAAACGGCTGTGGGCCGAAAGGATTCAACACCTGGCCAGGCCTGGCGATGAATGCTGCTTCGCACCCCGCGCGTAGTGCGCCAGTCACATCCCAATCGTGCGCCGACACCAATCGCACCTGACTAGGCTCCACCTCGAGTTGCCGGGCGGCCAAGTGGTAGACTTCTGGTGCTGGCTTGAAGCATTGGATCTCATCGGCCGATATCACCTGTTCAAAGTGCTCGCGCAACCCAGCAGAGGTGAGCTGGTCTTCGGCTACCTTTACTGTTGAATTCGTAAGTGTAGCGAGCCTTATGCCAGCATCGCGAAGGCGCTGGAGACTCTGGCCGACCTCAGGATAGGCCCGAAGCCTGAGCAGTGTGCCAAGAATCAGATTCTTTTCCTCACCTAACATGGAGACCTTGTAGCGCCGGGCAGTCATCTCCAGGCCTGTATCTTCCTGGACTCTAAAATCCTCATAGGCATTTGTCAACATGGCAGCCATTGCCAATTGCAGTGTCTGCATGAACCACTCTTTCCGCACGGCCGCATCTCCGAAGAAACGCTCGAAGTGCGCGTCCATTGCCTGGAGATCCAGGAGCGTGCCGATCAGGTCGAAAACAATCACATGCGGCATAAATTCTCCTTTGGCTATCCGCCCGCTTTTAAGATATCCTCAATCGGAATATCGCTGAGCTGCCCGCGGAACACATGTTTCTCGTTTTGCTCAACGGCCTCGATGTAACGTCGCATCACGTTCAGCACTCGAACATCCTCCCGATTAAAGACTTCACCCTGCAACAAGCGCAGAACTTCGACTCGGTACTCACTCTGGATAAAGAGAGTAAAGAGTGGGAGCAGCTTGTAATACAGGCGGATGAATTCATACCAGATATCCACACCGGCTCGCAGCGTGTGCTCGTAAGGCTTCAATGCCTCTTCGCTGAGGTCGCCCGATTCCAACGCGGCCTGAATTGTCTGAGAGGCAAATCGAGCGCTATGCATGGCGACGCTCACTCCAGAGGAGAAGATGGGATCTACAAAACGAGCCGCATCTCCAACCATCAAGAAGCCATTCCCACAGAACTTGTCGAGAATATAGCTATAGTCGCCTTCTGTCTTGAAATCATTGATACGCACTGCGTTGGCCATTGCCTTTGCCAATCCCTTATTGGACTCGACGTAGGTATTGAAGTAGCGCTCGGATTCAGATTTAAACTGTTGAAAGACCTCGCGCTCTGCCACGACGCCCACGGACGTAACCTTTTCTGTGATCGGAATCTGCCAGGCCCAGCCTCGCGTGACCGGTAGGAAGTAGATGTGAATGTAGTCGGCAGTTTTCGGGTCCTCGCCGCGCGCCACATTTTCGAACCAGCCATGGACCGCATACTGGTTGAAAATCTTATCGTTCTGTTTCAGATTCAGTTGGCGTCCTAACAGCGTTTGGCGACCGCTGGCATCCACGACGATCCTAGCAGGAATATCGATCTCCTGTCCGGCGAACTTTGCTCGGACACCGACAGCTCGATCATCCACAAAATTGACCTTTTTCACCTGCACACCCTGATGTACCTCTGAGCCAAGGCTTTCGGCATGCTTGAGTAGCAAGAGGTCAAATTTGCTCCGGTCCACGTGATAGGTATGGTCCCGGTCGATGCCCTCCTGACGAAACTCTGCGAAGTGCAGGGCTTGTTCTTTCCCATTGAAATCACGCCATGAGGCACCGAATTTCTTCGGGAATCCTGCCTGATCCATTTTGTCGATAAGTCCGAGTTCGCCGAAGACTCGCATCGTGGAAAGGACTAGCGATTCACCCACATGAGGCCGCGGCTGGTTATGACCTTCCAAGATCAAGTTCTTGATCCCAGCCTTTGACAGATATGATCCTAGCGTCGAACCGGCCGGTCCTCCGCCTATGATAATGACATCGTACATAATGTTATCCTCCGTGATTGGCTGCTATTGTTTTAACTACAGGGCTTGGTATGCTGGCCAATTTGACCGCTCCAGATAAGGAATTCTCTACATTCTCTCGGGTACTGTGTTCGCGCCCATTAACTCTCGTTTCGACCTAGAATACTGTATCGCCGATAACGCCGGACTGGTCATAAAGGTTGTCACCAGCGCCATCAAGACCATCATCGTAAAGACCGTTGGGGAGAGCACGCCCAAGTCATAGCCGATACTGAGCACAATTAGCTCCATCAAGCCTCGGGTGTTCATCAGTGCTCCCAGGGCAATGGACTCAGACCACGATTGGCCAGTGAATTTGGCTGCGAGCAGACTCCCACCAAACTTTCCTAGCACTGCCACGAAAATAATTAGACCACAGGTTAGCCAGGCCAAGCTGTCATTCAAGAGACCGATTTGAGTCTTAAGTCCGGTGGAAGCAAAGAACAGGGGCAATAGAATGACCAGACTGACATCCTCAATTTTGGCCGCCAGTATCTTTCTGAAGTCGACCTGAACTGGCATGACCACGCCGGCCAGAAACGCTCCAAACAGTGCGTGAATGCCGATCACCTCAGTGGTCAGAGCAGACAAAAACAGTACGATGAATGCAATCACGGCGAAAGCCCGGCTTAAGTTTTCGGCACTAGTCTGACGTGCCGCTAGACGCTGGAGGATGGGTCGCACCAGCGTCAGCATGGCGAAGACATAGAGGATCGATAGGAGAATAGTAAACAGAGCGCTTGTGACTGTGCCGGCTTGGACAATTGCAATCACGACTGCCAAGATACACCAAGCGGTGACATCGTCGGCGGCAGCACAGGTAATGGCCAGCACACCCAACGGTGATTGAGTCAGTCCGCGTTCCTGAATGATCCGGGCTAACACAGGAAAGGCTGTAATGCTCATCGCGATGCCCATGAACAGGCCAAAGCCCAAAAATGAGATGTGCGGAGGAGCAAGCGTTTTATACAAAAAATATGCCAGACTGACCCCCCCAAAAAAAGGCAGAATAATGCTAGCGTGGCTGACCACCACGGCAGTGTGAGCCTTGTGCTTCAGCAGATGGACATCTAATTCCAGACCAATAATAAACATGAACAAGATTAGGCCGAGCTGGCTGAGAACATTGATGTTGGGCAAAGAATCGGGAGGAAACAGGAAATTGCTCACCGCAGGCCAGAAATGGCCGACTAGGGAAGGTCCAAGGATGATGCCGGCGATAATTTCGCCAATTACCCTTGGTTGACCAATCTTGGCAACGAGAAAGGCGAGAACCCTCGAAACGACGACGATCAATACGATTTGGAGTAGCAGGCGACTGAGCGGGTGTGCTGTGTTTTGAGAAAAACTCCGCAAGAAGACCAGCAGTGGGTTTTCCTGAGCAGTAGTACCAATCTGCCCGCTATTGCTTACTACTTCACCTGATTCTTCGATAACTGTTGAAATGTTCTGTGGATTCTCCAACTTTGCCCCCTGGACAAGAACGAACCAGACCAACGAACCGAAGATGACGACCGTCAGAACATAGAAGATAAGATTTCGGCTCATACTATATATCGCTAGGAATACTGTATTTGGTCCGCATTAAATTTCGAGAATATCAGCCAAGATGTTGATTCCAGCAAAGAACAGCGGGCTAAATAACAGTTGCTTAATCATATTAAGCGGTATTGTAAAATCATCAAACCATCTTCCCCCAAAAGGACGTGGGATTGGGATTATTTGATCGCTTGAGTAAGCAAGTATTTTCCGGTTATATGTGCGAATTGTATCCCGCAGATCTGAGGGCAGTTTACCGTCAAGCTCTAACGCTCGCTCTATCTGAACGAGTAGGGATTTTGTTTCATCAATTGTATTAAGAATCGCGTTGCAAAACGAAGCAGGTAAGATACCCAGGTCACCCTTGATGGTAACCAACTTTGCAATTGCTTCATATGTAATATCCTGAAGCTCTCGCCTCGACATCCAACGCGTTTCGTAATTTAGGCGTTTGAACCATAGCGGTTCCAGCATAGCTTGTCTATGTTCCTCAAGTGTTCGGTGAAAAATTCGGTAACCATGTTTGTTCGGCTCTTCGAAAAAGCGCGATCCTGGGTCCAGAAAGGGCACCATAGGACAAATGAGCGGAAGCACATTCTGACCTTTAAACTTCTTGAGTAAAAATTCACAATAGGCGACGGTTTCTAGAACCGATTGAGGCGTTTGTTGAGGCATTCCAATAAAAAACCAGACCATAACACCAGCAATACCGGCATCCAAGGCTTTTGGAATCCACTCTTCCATCTCAGCCATTGAATAATTTCCTCTGCCAGCCAGTTTGCTAATGGATTGGTCATGGGATTCTGGAGAAAGCATGATATAGGCTTGAGTTGACCTCCCCATTTTCTCTAGCGTATCATGCGAGGTCAGATGAAATTGCTCGAAAAAGACACTCCGATAACCCATCTCTTGGACACCATCAAGATATTGATGCAAGCGGGCTTTCGTTTCAGAATAACATTGTAGTGCATAGATTGAGGTGTTTTTAGCGGCCGCGCCCATCGATCGTAGTTCTTCTAGGATGCGCTGATTATCTTTCTGAACAAGGGTCTTATCGACCCCCATAATATTTCGGTAAGCGAAACGAGACCCGCCGCACCATGGGCAATCCATAGCACACCCTGTGTTGGGTAGTGTCATAATGAGTTTACTTGCAGTTGAATGACCTTTTGCACCTTGATAGTAAGACCAATCGACTGTCGCATCATTGTAATTCTTCATTGGTTTATGCGTAAACCCCGTTGAGACTGGGCTTGATCCTTTTCCCTTAAAGATTAGATTCGGGATGTGTGCGAAGTCATAGTCCCCACGCGTGACAGCCTGCATCAACAATGTCAAGGGTTCCAGCGTGTCGTATCCTTTTACAACAATGTCAACGGCCGGATATTGAATCAACTCATTGGCGTAATATGTCGCAGAAATTCCGCCAAAAATAATGAGTGCTTCCGGATGGATTGCCTTTAATCTTGTTGCGAGTTCAATAGAACCATGACATTGTGCCATCCAATGCAAGTCGAAGCCGAACACTGGTGCTTCCAATCTCGCAAGCAACCCTTCGACATCGATTTGTGGATGCATCAGCATTAGTGAGGCGAGATTCACAATTTCTGTGTTGAACCCATGTTCGTGCAGCCTCTGTTTGATGGAAAAAAATCCAATCGGATACATCTCATATATCGATGTTACGTTAACGCTATCGGAGTCGCTGAGATAAGCAAATAGGATATCGTCGCGCTCACGGAAATCATAAACGCTTGGTGCGTGAAGTAAAAAAAGATCGGCCTTCAATGTTTGAGTGAAAGTTTGATTTTGTTCGTAATTCATTACAATCCTATCCTCAAATTAAGAAATATATAGTCGCAGAATAATAAGACAGTTTGCACCTACAGACCTAACCAGCGGGCAATGATCACGCGCTGGATATCTGATGTGCCAGAGTAAAGTAGTCCACCGACTGCATCACGCAGGTCGCGCTCAACTTCTAATTCAGTCATATAGCCATAGCCACCATAAGTTCGGATCGCATCTAGGCTGGAGTGGACAAAACATTCGCTCAAATATAGCTTGGCAAGCGCCGCTTCCATTATTGCAGGTTTTCCCATCTTCTTGAGCCAGGCCACTTTGTACAAAAGCAGTCGAGCAGTTTCCAGCCTGACTTTCATGTCTGCAATGCGATTTGCAACCGACTGAAACTTTCCAATCTTCTGGCCAAACTGGCGCCGCTCGCGCGCATAACGGATGGACTCTTCAAGTTGGTGTTCCATAGCGCCCACATGACTACCCAAGATGCAGCTGCGTTCCCACTCCATCGAGCTATTAAAGATACCAGGCCCAAGGCCTTCCGGCCCCAACCGACTCTCAACCGGCAGGACACAGTCCTCCAAAATCAATTCGCCCATCGGAGAGGTGCGCAGGCCCATCTTTTCGATATTACGGCTAACTCTAAAACCTGGTGTCCCTTTTTCCACCAGAAAGGCAGTGACCCCTCCCATGCCCTTGGCCGAGTTGACTGTAGCAAAGATTAGAGCTACGTCGGCCACGGGTGCGTTGGTTACAAACATTTTTGTCCCGTTAAGGAGATAACCATCGCTAGTCCGTTCTGCCTTGGTGCGCAGGCTATAGGCGTCAGAACCAGAATCCGGTTCGGACATGCCATGGGCACCAATCAATTCCCCACTGCATAACCCCGGAAGGTACTTCTGCTTCTGGGGTTCGGTGCCAAAGGTGAGAATCGGATGTTGGACGCTCCACATTTGTGCATTCATAGCAAAAATTAGACCGTTGTCCCGGCAGCCATATCCCAGGCCCTCCATGACCAGCATAGTGGTCATAATATCGGTCCCGCTTCCGCCGTACTCCTCTGGGGTAGCTAATCCGAGGATCCCCATCTGGGCGCACTTTTTCCAATTCTCGCGCGCTAGCTCACCCTGCCGGTCGTGGTCAATCAAATCCGCATTTAATTCTTTTTTCGCGAAATCGATCACCGCATTCTTAAATTTGAGTTGCTCTTCTGTCCAGGAAAAGTCCATCAGGTTTTATTAATTCTCCTCAGCCTTGATGTAATTATGCTTCAATGTTCAACCATCTGAGTCAGAAACGCATTGAGCTCATCCGCGATTAGTTTATGCCCCCTGGATGAAGGATGCATCCAGACATCAGCAAATAAGTAACGGTCCTCAAGATAACAAGCACCACCCCGCTTTTCCAAGCAAGCCTGCCGAAAAGCTGGAAGCGGATCGATTGCAGGAATACCTGCCTCTGTCGCCTTAGCAGTCAGTAAATCTTGTGGAAGAGTCGGATAACTTTCATCGATTACTTGGAACTCCAATGGGAATATAATCAACACAACCGGAATATCCTTCTCTCCAGCCAGATGATCAATTGCTGATACTTGATTCCAGAACTCTTTCCATTGTTTGGACTCAGGGTCTGAAGGGAAATACTTATCAGGCTCGGTCGGCGGCTCAATCACATCAATTCGATCTCGACCCTGGGCTCGGGCCTCCATCCAGCGAAGTTGAACGCTAAGAAAGGGCCAAAAATAGGTGTTAGAGCGGAGCCATTTGATTGGAGCTGGCTGATTTTCTGCCAGCAACGCGCTTTTGCCCTTGATATCATTAGCGAGGGTCAGATCAAGCAAGATTAGATCTGGCTCATACTGGAGGCCCTCCGCCTGCAGATAGGCCAGTTCATTTTCCAGGTTCCAACCAGGCACGCCGGCGTTAATTACCTCGTAACTCATGTCCCCTCCGCCCTGCTTATTAAGCAGTGCTTCCAATTGCTGGCCATATGTATCTTCCAAGCGAACACCCCAACCCATTGCAACCGAATCGCCTAAGTTTAATATGCGAATCGTGCCAAGTGGTTTTTCAAAGGTTGTTTCAGGATTGCGCAAGCCATGAGAATTAATATTCACTGGGATGGACTGCCACTCATAATGACTATCGGGCTTCATCAAGGTATAGCCGGCCCCGGGTTCGTGATATTGTATCCACTTCATCCGTCGTGAAGCGACCAGCTCCCAGGCATAGGGGCCGTTGGCCTGCACCCGTTCCCAAATATAAGCCACACCTTCCAATAGCCCAATGAACAATAATGGACTGAGAACGGCCATGGCTATTTTCAGCATAGTTTCTGTCCGTTTGCTCAAAGGAGGGGACTGGACTGCTGTAGAAGTAGTTATTGATGACATATCAATTGGGATATTTATGTTTGCAGGTTGTCAGAAACCGAGCCCATTTTTTAATGGAAGCCTGCGACGCCAGGTTCTTAACTGTCTGGCTAGTTCAATTAGGGCCAGTGCAGCAAAGATCATTGACACTGCATCAACCGTTAACCGGTAGCGAGGTGCGGGCCAGGACAGTAGATGAATACCTGTATGAATGACAATAAATAAATACAGAACTACAAAGTTGCGCCATCGTGATAAGGATAACCACAACCCATAAAGCATAAACGGTAGGTATAAGCCAAAAGAAAGTACCCGATTTAGATTACTAATTCGGCTCGAATCACTGGAGGGCCAGAACCAAAAATACTCGAGCGTTTTATCTAGGGCCAACAATACATACCGTTCAGGATCCGAAACGATAAATTCGATGCCCCTATGGGTCAAGGCACGATCAAGCTCGGCTTCATTCTGCCCTTCCAGTTCCTCGGGCACGGGCACTACCACTAACTCATTATTCCAATTGGTTCCCAAGTTAGGGTTGTTGGAAGCAAAGAGAGCGTAACCAGCATTAGAGTTCAATAAAAGAAATTCTCGATATACCTGATAGTTTCTTATTGTCCAGGGTATTACCAACAGGCTGATGATAGCAACCGGGAGCGCAAAATACAACCAACGAACGCCCTTTCCTCGGAGTTCTATTAACAGCCAAAAGAGCAGAAAGGGAGCGAAAAGCAATACAGTTTGCCTAAGTAAGCACGCCAAGCCAAGCGAAAAACCAAGCCCTATCCAGCGCATCACGGTAGGATTTTCTTTGAGTTCGAGGCTTAGATATAGCGTAAGCAACACTAATACAATAAAGAACGTC
>Ga0075421_100013458_pt1 | contig 10196 bp, 7 predicted proteins | sample SoiMetdeltSBSDD5_FD_75292 | JGI IMG/M metagenome (GOLD analysis project Ga0075421, IMG submission 75292) | Bulk soil microbial communities from a Populus tree surrounding site in Tennessee, USA - Soil MetaG P. deltoides SBSDD5 | ecosystem: Environmental > Terrestrial > Soil > Tree plantation... | reverse complement strand
AGGGTAGGGCTGGATGATTCTCAGATAAGTATCATCTCGTACCCCAAGAGCGGGAGAACGTGGCTCCGCGCGCTGATCGGTAAGGCGGTGTGCGAGCAGTATCACATTGGCGAGGATTTGCTGCTGGATACTTACACGCTCGCGAAGAAGGCCGGGATTCTGACCACCCGCTTTACCCATGATGGCGGGGAGATTGTCGAAGGTACACACTACAAAGACCTTCCAGTTGATCGGTCGAAGTTTCGCAATCAGAAAGTAGTGTTCATCGTCCGCGATCCCCGTGATGTGCTGGTTTCCTGCTACTTTCAAGCCATTAAGCGAGTCGAGGTATTCGAAGGGCCAATCTCGGCGTTCATCCGCGATGAACGATTCGGTATTCGTAAGTATGTTCACTGGCTGAACATCTGGCATCTCAATCAAATCTTCCCCAAAGAATTTCTGTTCCTTTCCTACGAAGAAATGCATGCTTCGATTCGTGATGTGCTACGTCAAGTGCTCGAATTTATGGGTGTGTTGAGCATCTCGGATGCAGTCATCGACAGTGCCGTTCAGTTCGGCGGCTTCGAGAGTATGCGCGAGATGGAGAAGAAGGATCAGTTCGGGTTGGAATGGATGCGCCCCGGCGATGTCAACGACCCCGAATCGTACAAAGTGCGGCGCGGCAAGGTCGGCGGCTACACAGATTATCTAAATCCCGATGATGTAGCCTACATTGACAATACGGTAAATGAAATCGGCTGCCCGTTTCTGCGGCAGTACTACGATCAAAAGATTGGCGTTCTCGAATGACGTACAAGCGCGTGTTGATTATTGGACTCGACGGCGGGACGTTCGATCTCATCCGTCCCTGGGCCGAACAGGGCCATCTGCCGAATCTCAAGCGGCTACTCGATTCCGGGGTAAGCCGCGATCTGATGTCTACCTTTCCTCCGGTCACTTCACCTGCGTGGCCCAGCTTCATGACGGGGATGAACCCCGGCAAACATGGGGTATTCGACTTCATCCGTCCCAAAGGCGTCAGCTACGAGATGGTCAACTATACGTCCATCCAAGCCCCTACCTTGTGGGATCGGCTGGTTGCGGCAGGGCTGAGGGTCGGGGTGATCAATGTTCCAGTAACCTATCCGATCCGCGCGCTTCCGGGTAGCTTTATCATTAGTGGATTGCTCTCACCCCTGCATGGAAACATCTGCTATCCTGAAGACCTGATCAAGCGCTACGAGCCGGAACTTGGTCCTTATCGTGTGCAGCCAGAAGTGCAATATGCCGCCGGGGATGAACAGCATTTTATCGACGATGTGCAGAATGTCACCGAGCAGCTTGGCAAGTACACTACTGCCCTCCTCAAGGACGAAGCATGGGATGTGGCGATGGTGGTCTTCGGCAACACCGATATTGCCTCGCATGCCCTGTGGCGCTATATGGATGAGACACATCCGCGCTACGATCCGAATACGCCAGAACATCTCAAGAACGGGCTGTGCGCGGTCTATGCGAAGGTTGATGAGGCGGTCGGCAAGATTCTTGCGGTTGTTCCCGACGATACAGCCATCTTGCTGATGTCTGATCATGGTTTTGGGCCGCTTCATTACACGTTGAACCTCAATGTGATGCTGATGGACGCGGGCCTGATGCATCTTAAGAAATCTCTCTTGACGCAGATCAAGGCTTTTCTGTTCCGTAGAGGCATCACGCCGAAATCCGTGTACAAGGTTCTCGAAAAACTGGGGCTGCATCACCTGACGATGCGCGTGTCTCGACAGCAGCGCAACGCGGTAGTCAGCAAATTTCTCTCTTTTAGTGATGTAGATTGGGAGCGCACCGCCGCTTTTTCGATGGGGCATGTCGGGCAGATTTACATCAATGTAAGAGACCGCCATCCGCACGGTTCGGTCGATCCGGGCAACGAGGAATGGGAGGTTCGCCAGAAAGTCATGGATGCGCTCGAAGCGCTGCGGCATCCCGTATCAGGTAAGCCGATTGTCGATAAGATCGTCGTACGCGAGCAGGAATTCCGAGGCCCGTTAGCGGAACGTGCCCCCGATATTCAGATGGTGCTCGACGGCTACAAAGCGATCTCGTTCCCACTATTCGCGACCAATGCGGAATTGTTCACCGAGCAAATTCGCGGCGACTCTGGCTCTCATCGCAGCGAGGGTATCTTCGCCGCAAGCGGGCCGGGGATTCACAGCAATGGCGAAGTGCTCAAGGCGGCGCACATCACCGATGTTGCGCCGACGGTGATGTATCTGCTGGGGCTGCCTGTTTCCGACGATATGGATGGCAAACCGCTCACCGATATTTTGGTCAACCCCCATCCGGTTAGCACCGCGCAGAGCGATGGCGAAATCAAGATCGATGAGGAGACCGGGTTGTCGCCTGAAGAGACCAGCGAGATCAAGCAGCGGCTGAGCGCACTGGGCTACCTTGAATAGCGAAATGCCGACCGAATAAGTGTCCATGCTGCTGCCAGAAATCGGCAGCAGCATATTTGATCTACGACCAAGGGTTCTCTAACCGTGGAATTTGGGGTATCTAGCATAACCTATTCAATTCCGAGAAGTGTTCTTGTCAAGTTAGTGGCTGCCGCGATCCTGGTGGTGATGTTTTGGCCCATTCCCGGCATGATCGGGTTCAGCAATCCAGGCGAAGGTGTGATATTGGGCCGCTACACCCTCAAGTATTTTGGCGTCATCAGCGCGTACCTGCTGCTGACGGCGGCGTGGGCCGGGTTCGCGGGGTGGCTGATCATATTCCTCAACGAAGTTCGCCTTGTCGATCTTCAAGGATGGGTGACCAGACATCTTTGGTGGTACTTTAGTGCAGCAGGGATGGTTCTAGGTGGACTGATCCTCTTCCGAACACTTCACTTAGCTGGAAAAATTATCCTGCCTTCTCTCTTTGGTACAGCCATGCTTCTGGTTCCCGGTCTGCTGCTGCCAGGATTCAGTGCCTTCATTGCTTTAACTTGCAATCAAGAGACTGTGAACAAGATCGAGAGAATACTGGCATCTATCAGCCAGAGACCCGCGGCTTGGCTCGCGGATCATCCGCAATTACGTTTTGCACCTGCCATTACTGTTCTCAGTCTGATGATCAGTTTCTTCCTGATCGGTGGTGTGAGACCCCAACTCTGGGAACTCCCGCTTGATGTAGATGGAAGCGTACATGTTTACGTAGGGCGCAACATTCTGCGTGGTGGCATCCCATACAAGAGCCTCTTTCTGGCGTATCCGCCTATGCGCTATGTATTCAGCCTTGCCTGGAATTATCCGGCAGACTTATTGAAGCTCGATCCGGGCATGTTTGCGCGGGCCATGAATATTGTTCTGTGTACTATCATCATTCTCATCTCATTTGAGATGGGTCGGCAAATTACAAATAAAATCATCGGTGGATTGATTTCAGCCGCACTCTTGCTCGGTACGGAGGTTCTATACTTTGGTGTCATTGGTGGCCCGTTATTTGCCCCTATGACCATCGTTTTCATGATGCTTGGCCTATGGATGGCTCAACAAGGTCGTTGGTTCTGGGCTGGGGTTTTTCTGGCGGTAAGCACCCTTTCTTATTCCCCCATCAGCTTGGTCGCTGTCGGAGCAATAATCAGCGCATTCTTACAGAGAGAGCATCCTCGGATGCGCGCTGGACTTCAAATCATTTCCGGTGGGGCAGCCGTTCTAACGATTACGGTAGTTTGCTTAATGTATTTAGGGCTATTTACTGAAGCCTATCAGCAAGTCGTGGTTGCAGTTCTGTTGGGGCTTGGAGGCGCTTCAGATGCAGCCCTACAGTCACCCCATTTCGGTTTAGCTGGCTTCCTTCGTTACATCGAATTGCAGCACCTTGTTCAATTATCACAGGTGTTTAGCTGGATATTTCGGGGAGATTGGGAACTACTTGCACTGGTTGTTGGTGGACTCATTGTCCCTCTGATAGGAGATTTTAAGAAGTTCATTACTTCCCCCAAGAGCAGCACTTTATATATTTCTGGTGTGCTCCTACTGGCTTCAGTGATATTTGATCAGGGAGATGGCCCCGATAGCTTGGTACGTATTGTTATCTTGACTCCACTCGCAGCCGACGCAATCATGAAGGTATTGCCGTCTGCCAACCATGAGCTACTTGTGATGTCATCAAGATTGAATACTGCTCTTGAGTCAGGATTGTTAGTTGGCATACTTCTAGTGGGGCTTGCCGACAGTATGCATAATGCCGACTTCGACTATTCTGGAACTCAACTGACATATAGCCAAGAAAAGCATATGGCTGAGGATCTGCACAATGGTTTGCAGCCTGGTCAGCAGGTTTTCGCCCTAGTACATATGTGGTACTTCTCGTTTACAGGAGAGAATAACGCTGTTCCAATTCGAACGTTTAATGCAAAATCAGGCATTCTTGGCAGTACGGGTTGGAATGCGTCTCGCGTGTATCAAGTTCTCGATGAGCATAAGCCTGCTGTTGTTATGTGGTTAGGTTTCAAGCCTGATGGTTTTGAGCAGTGGCTCACTACAAATTATGTCTTTATGGGAATAGTTAAGGCTGATAGGCTTCGTCATCAAGAGATTTATGTGCTGAAAGGTCAAACCGCCTTACAGGAGCTAATTGAGACATGGCCCCTAAATAAAAGTGCGGGTGACACCGATTCGCAACCGTAGACCACTCCCTTAAGAGTGATCCACCATACCATTGCCGACCGTTTTGCCACTTGCTGTCACTGCCTGCCCGTCAGCAATGCCAAGTAGGATGCAGTAACGTTCTTTGTGGAAGTGATTGTGTTGCTGAATTTGCTCCAGATTTCAGAGTGAGGCACACTAGACGCACTCACATCAAATTACCACCCTCACGGGCTGGGCCAGGGGTTTTCTTACATGTCAGTTGATGATACAAACCGCAGCGACCCACTGATCGGGAAAATGCTGGGTCAGTACGAGATTGTCTCACACTTGGGGCATGGTGGCATGGCAACCGTCTACCTTGCCCGGCAGAAGTCGATTGGCCGGACGGTTGCGATCAAGGTTTTGCCCTCGCACTTTCTCCATGATCCGACCTTTATCCAGCGCTTTGAACGAGAAGTACAAGTCATTGCGCATCTTCAGCATCCGCGTATTCTGCCTGTTCATGACTACGGCGAGATCGAAGGCCAGCCTTACATCGTGATGGCTTATATGACGGGTGGCACACTGGCTGACCGTATTGCAGAAGGCCCGATGCCACTCGATGAAGTGGTCGCGCTTGTCGAACAAATCGCGGAGGGTCTCGATCACGCGCATCGCGAAGGGATCATCCACCGGGATTTCAAGCCCTCGAATGTGCTGCTGGACAAAGGACAGAATGCTCACCTTGCCGACTTCGGTATCGCCAAAATCAGTGAAGGCTCGGTGGCGCTTACGGGCAGTGGGGTGATTGGGACGCCTGCCTACATGTCCCCAGAGATGGCAAATGATGGTCAGGCAACAACCTCTGCGGACATCTACGCGCTGGGCATCACCATATATCAGATGCTCACAGGACGCACCCCGTTTGAGGGTGAGACGCCGATGCGCGTGATGTTGGCCCATATCAACGCACCACCCCCAGACGTTCGCTTGATTCGCCCCGATCTGCCAGAAGGGGTGAGCGTAGTGATCGAACGCGCACTGGCGAAAGACCCGGTTCAGCGCTATTCGACTGCCCGGATGCTAGCAAGCGCACTGCGGCGCGCAGCGCAGGGACGCACCGTCGAAGCAGCACCAAGCTATGATGCGGTCACTGCGGCGCAAACAGTTGTCGAGAAAGCACGTGTCCAACCGCGTGAATCTAGGCAGGCCGTAAAACCTCGCCGCAACCAGATTCCCATAGTCGGAATTCTCGTCGCTATCATTGTAGTGGGGGGTATCGGGGCTGCTATCTGGTTTGTCAATCAGTCGATGCAGGAACGTGGAGAAGCTACCCGTGTGGCGTTGGAAGGTACAATCAGCAGCGCATCGACGGCAAAAGCGAGCACCCGCGAGGCGATGACGGCGACGAGCGCAGGTGTGGCGGAAGCCACCGCGACGACATCTGCGCTTGCCGGGGTGGATGCAACCGCGACAGCCGTATTCGCGCAAACAGAAGCGGCGGCAACTGCCGCATCGTTTAGCAGTGCGGAACAAACTGCAACCTTCGAATTTGCAGCTCAACAGACCGCCGTCGCGCAATCCACTGCTGTAGTGGATTCGCGCCATGTAGATGAGGCAATCAACGCCGTCAATACGCTTTATGATCAGCAGACCGTTACAGCGCTGATTGAAGCCGTCGAGCAAACCCCGCCGACATTTTCGCAAACCGGATCAATTGACCATCAGCTAAGCGGTTTAGTCGATATTCAAGATACGCCCACCGCCGACTATCACAACCTGATGATCAAGGGGACTTTTACGAATCCCTATAAGCTGGTGTTTGGGGTGTGGGACGCGGGCGTACTGTTCCGCAGCGCTGGCCCGTTCAGCCAGTACAGACTGTATATTGATGCGAGCGGATCGTGGTTCTACGAGCAATGGAAAGGTAGCGCCGGGAACTATACGTTCATCACCGGGGGAACTGCGGGCTTCTTCGATACCAATGAGAACGGCAAGAACACGATTGTCTTAATTGTGCTCAATGACAAGGCTTACTTTACCTTCAATGGGCATTTCGTCGAGCGTGTATATGTTCTTGGCGGGAATGACGTAGGAAGTGCAGCGGTCGGGGTTGGCTTCACAAACGGTAGAGAGCGTCCCGGCAGCACCACGCCCTATGAGTTTTTGGTATGGGCGCTACCCTGAGAACCAGCACTTCTTAGATCGCGATTCGTACGCGTGGATGGTATAATCCCCGGCATGATCGGGGCGGTGGCGGAACGGCAGACGCCGCGGACTTAAAATCCGCTGTCCGAAAGGACGTGTGGGTTCGAATCCCACCCGCCCTATTTGAAAGCAGCTATTCTGGATGGCGTGCTGTAACTTCTCTTTCCTCACAAGCCTTCAAGAAGCGGCTCTGTTTGACTTAACAAACTCATTTCCTGATTGGTTGTCACAACCACTAGCATCAAAGCTTGCCATTCCTTGTCATAGGCTCTAGCCCCAGAATCTCGCGCGCACGCTTATCCAGCCGCAGATCGATCAGGGGTAGGGCAGCATGATTCATGATGGGGTTCCATGTCAAAGCCAAGTGTGCGTTCCGGTTTCTCGCCTGATGCCTTACCGCTTTCTACTTAGTACGGCGCTTGACTCCAACGAGTGCTTCGCCCGTAAGATAAATCTCATTTGATGGAGTCATACCCTGGGCTTCCACCCGAAGACAAGTGGCTTGAGGTAGCACCGAGACATTCTGTGAGTGTTCGTAGATCGCTAGTTCCTGAGAGGGTAAAAGACCTTCAGCTTCCTCTTTTGGCAGTTCAATTAGCTCCGCGTCAAACAGATCAAATGCCTGATTGTCATCGAGGCCAGATGCGGTTACATGCAGCTTCAAGCTTTGGTTCGCCACTTGGAAGCGGGATGGGTCTGGAGTGCTGGCGGTTGGATCGGCTTGGGTATTCATAAAAGAGAGCAGCAGCAATTTACCTACAGGCGAATATGTTCCTCCCCGTACAGCTTTTAGCTCAAACGACGGTACGGTCGATCCGATGGGCAATGCGGGGGTAAGGGGAATTTTGGAGGCTTGCTGGCGGCAACCGCAGACGAGACACAGTAGAGCGAGCGCACCCACCAACGGCTTCCCATCGAAACCCTTTACGATCACCTTATTCTCCCCGTCTAGGCAGCACCTTCGCATCGCTAACAGGAATCGGGTTATGCCGACCCTGAGGAGCATAACCCGACCAACGGATATCTTATTGCTTATCTCGTGCTGGATCAGAGACTATCCTTAGTCGCTCTTTTCGTTAGGTTTGGAATCTGAATCCAATTCCTTTCGGAAGTCGCTAACGGCGGTTCCCAGTTCTTTGCCGAGCCTGCCGATGCGCCCGGCTCCAAACAGGAGAATGACGATCCCCAAGATGATGAGCAATTCTGTAGGACCAATTTGACGCAGCATGAAGATTCCTCCTATTGTTATTGTGGCCTTACATATGCATGTCGCGCATCTCGTCCTGCTTCAGGCCAATTGACAGGAAGCGCGGGGTTACTGCACTCGTGTCAGCACCGCCACATCATACGGGCCAAGATCAACGTTGCTAATACCATCCTGATCTGTCAGATGCTCGTGTGCCAGCCAGGGGAGTGCTATCGTTTGCTCGCTTCGTTCATGATTCATTACGAGCCACACATGTAAGCCATCAGGTGTAACCCGCCTCTGAGCTTCAACCCCTTGTGGAGTCTCCAGGATGGGCCTAACAACAGCAGTCTTTACGATTCGATCCATCAACGCCTGCTGCGCTTCTTCATTCAGGTAGGCTCCGACATAGTAGACAAGTCCCTTCCCGTAGGCATGAACCGCAACGGCAATTTGACTGTCCAGCCAACCATTGGCAGAACCGTATCGGGCAATAGCCGAAGTATGGACCGCATCAAGTATCTTCAGCCGCTCCGCCCACACACGCGATTCGCCACTAAACCAGTTCCCTTGCACCGGGATTGGATCGACTAAGGCATAATAATCCTCAACCTCTACTCCGGCGATGTCTGCCAGCAGCCCAGGCTGGCGAAGCGGCAGCAGGCGATTATAGGTATCCTTCATCCCACAGCGTTGGGTCAGCACAAGATGTCCACCCCGTTCCACAAACCGCGTGAGTAGATCCGCCTGAGTCTCGTCTATGAGAACCAGTGCTGGCGCAACCACCAACTTATAACCCGTCAGAGGAGCATCGGCTGAAATAATGTCAACCCCTATGTTGCATGCCGCCAACGGCTGGTAGTAGTGCACAAAGTTTGCCACATAGTCAAAGTCACCATGATGGCGCTGCCAGTTCACCGACCATCGGCTATCATAGGAGTTCAGCATAGCAACCTGAGACTGCGGTTCTGAACCTGCGAGAAGTGAGGATACCTTTTCAAAGTCAGATGCCAGATGCTTGACCTCTTCGAAAAAAGGTCGAGGCTGGCCGGATTGATCAATCAATGTGCCGTGATACTGTTCCTGCCCGCCAAGCGCAGATCGCCACTGCCAGTACATCACAGCATCTGCGCCATGTGCTACCGCATGCCAAGCCATCACCCGCGCCTCGCCCTTGTTCAGCATATTGTTGAGCTGCGTCCAGTTCACCGCACCCGGTTGAGTCTCAATCAGCCAGAAGTTGCGCCGCTTGAAGCCGCGCGTTAAGTCGTGAGTTGCGCCTGACTTCAGATAATCATGATGTCCTGTCCCGACATACCAGTCCCATGATGCCATATCGAGGTCTCCGGCCATCACGTAATGGTCATAACCCTCATACCAGCCCATGAAGTTATGGGTAATCCAGACGTCTGGAGATACATGCGAGCGTAAGCAGTCAATCTGGAGCTTTTGGAAACGACAATAGCTGTCAGTAATGAAGCGTTTGAATTCCAACATCAGGCCGGGGTTATGCGGGCCGATGGGAATGGGAATCTGCTCCCACGCAGAATATGTCTGACTCCAATAGGGGGTTGTCCACGCATCATTCAACTGATCGAGTGTGCCGAACTTGTCATTCAGATACTGCTGAAACAATTTCTGGCAGCGCTCACAGGTGCAAACACGGTTGTATTCATTGTCAATTTGCCAGCCGATGATATGTGGGTTTGGCCCGAAGCGTTCCGCCAGCGCGCTCACGATGCGCTGGGTAGCGGCGTGTAGGTCGGGCGAGTTGACACAGTAATGGCAGCGATTACCAAACTGCACGCGGCGACCATCTTCACCAACAGCCAGTAAGTCCGGGTATTTTTCCACCAGCCATGCAGGTGGCCCGGCGGTTGGTGTCCCTAACACTGATGCAATCCCCTCGGTTGCCAACGCATCGATTGCACGATCCAGCCAGTTGAAACAGAACTCACCCTCGCTGGGTTCCAGGGTTGACCATGCGAACTCAGCCATACGCATCACCGTCATGCCTGCCTCGCGCATGAGGCGAATATCCTCTGCCCAGCGTGATTCAGGCCAATGCTCTGGATAATAGGATGCGCCAATATGTAACTGATTTGCCTTAGGCACCGACACTGCATTCTCCTCAATGGTGATAGGCTAATTAATTCGGCGTATTCTGCCGTCAGCAAAACCGAGCAACATGGGGGCATCGGGGCTTA
>Ga0075421_100013457_pt1 | contig 10196 bp, 7 predicted proteins | sample SoiMetdeltSBSDD5_FD_75292 | JGI IMG/M metagenome (GOLD analysis project Ga0075421, IMG submission 75292) | Bulk soil microbial communities from a Populus tree surrounding site in Tennessee, USA - Soil MetaG P. deltoides SBSDD5 | ecosystem: Environmental > Terrestrial > Soil > Tree plantation... | reverse complement strand
TCGCCATCGTCACCGCGGACGCGCGCGGCAACGCGGTGTGCGTGATCCAGAGTCTCTACCACGAGTTCGGCGCCGGCGTGGTCGCCGGCGACACCGGTGTGATTCTCCAGAACCGCGGCGCGTTCTTCTCACTCGACCCCCGCCATCCGAACCGCCTCGCGCCCGGCAAGCGCACGGCCACCACCCTGATTCCCTCCATGTACCTGGTCGGAGGGCGGCCGCGGTTCGTCTACGGAACGATGGGGGGCGAGGGACAGCCGCAGACCCAGGCGGCGCTGGTCACCCGCATGGTCGACCGCGGCCTCGGACCCCAGGCCGCCGTCGAGGCGCCTCGCTGGCTCTTTGGCCGCACGTGGGGGGAGCCCACGAAGGCGCTCCGGCTCGAATCGCGCTTCGGCAAGGAGGTCGCGGACGATCTGACTGCCCGCGGCCATCCCGTCGAGGTCGTGGAGGCCTGGAGCGATCTCATGGGGCACGCGCAGGCCATCGCGATCGACGCTGACGGCCTCCGCGGCGGCTCCGATCCGCGCGCCGACGGCGCGGCGGTGGGGCGCTGACGATGGCCTGGCGCTGGGCGGTCTTCCAGGTCTCGCGCCTCGTCGGTCATGGCCTCATCCGCGCCACGCGCACCCTCGCCTACGCCTCCGCCGGGCTCCTTTGCCGCGATCAGCTCGGCCGCGCGATCGCCGGCCGCTGGAGTCAGTGGGGGCTCGACGAGCGCTACGCGCTGATGGGCCTCTTCGGCTGGGAGGAGCCGTTCGTGCGCCGCTTCCTCAAGCCCGACGATCGCATCCTCATCGTCGGCTCGGGCTCGGGGCGCGAGGTCATCGCGCTGCGCCGCGACGGTTACCACGTCGAGGGTCTCGAGCCCGCCGCCGCCGCCGCCGAGCTGTCGCGCGACATCATGAAGCGGGCCGGGGTGGAGGCGCGCGTCCGCATCGGCGGCATCGAGACGGTCGAGCTCGACGGCGCCTACGACCTCTTCATCTTTTCCTGGTATTGCTACAGCTACATCGCGCACAGGGCGACGCGCATCGCCGCCCTGCGCTCGACGCGCGCTCACCTGGCCCCGGGAGGCCGGATCATCCTCAGCTACATCACCGGCGAGCCCATTCCCAAGCGGCTCCCGTACGGTGTCGCCGCCATCACCGCTCGCCTCACCCGCGCCGGCTGGACCCCCGAGAAGAACGACGTGCTCAGCTTCGAGCCCGGCGGCCTCCACTTCGAGCATCACTTTGCGCCGGGCGAGGTGGAAGACGAGGCGCGCGCGGCCGGACTGCGAGTGGCCGCGCTTCAGCTCGGCGACGACGGTCTGATCGCCCTCATCGCGGACGACTGAGCGCCTCGAAGACCGTGAAGGCGGAGCGCCGCGACTCGGCGAGCGCCACACGGATCTGCTCCTCGCCCCGTCCCGCCCCCTGGCGCAGCAGGGTCTCGAAGAACGCGGTGTAGAAGGCGTCGGGATAGACCACCACGCTGAAGCGTGCCGCCACCGCCGCGCCCTCGAGCGTCCGCGCGTACGACAGCTCGGCCCGCCCGCCGGGCGGCAGCCGCGTGTCCGCCAGCTCGCGCTCGAGGTCCAGCGTGACCTCGCGTCCGATCCGCCGCTCCTCGCGCGTGCCGGCAACAGCGCGGCCGGCGGCGTCGACGAGCTCGGCGCGCATGACCACGATCGGCGTCACGTACGTCGGAAACCGATGCCCGACGCCCGTGTTCTCGATGACGAGCCGCGCGGCCACGCGGCCGGCCGGCGCCGGCTCGTCGACGACGGCAATCGTCAGTCCACGCCGAACCATCTCGGGATCGTGGATGCCGCGCCACAGATGCCGCCGGTCCGGCATGTGGCAGTCCTGGCACTGCACGCCGGCGGCGGCAAAGCGACTCGCCTTCCATTCGTTGTACGTGTTCTCGAGCGGCTTGCCCTCGAGCGCGTAGCCGTCGGGCCCGAACTGGTGGCAGCCGCGACAGAACTCCGAGGCCAGGTACGCCGGCGTGCGCGTCACGCCGCCATGCGGCAGCGTCTCGCGCGGAGCCGCGCTCGCCAGCGAGCCGTCGCGGCGCGGCGGACCGAAGCGCTCGTGACCGCGCACGTGACAGCCGGCGCACGGGATCCCCCGGGCGCGTAGCGCCGGATCGAAGTCGGGATTGGCGGCGAGCGTGTCGGGACGAAGCGGCGCCTGCTCGGCGAGCGGGGCGTGACAGTTCTGGCAGGCCAGCGCGCCGCGCGGATCGCTGCCGAGCATCTCCACCAGCTGTCCGGCCACACCGGGCCCCATCGAGGCGGCGTGCGTGCTCGTCCGCCAGTCCGCCAGCTGCGCGGGATGACACGTGCCACAGGCGTCGGGCGATAACGAAGCCTCGAGCGCGGAGAAGCGCGTGGGCGCCGGGCCCTGCGGCGCCAGCGGCGCGCGCCAGTGCCGCGCCACGAACGACTCGACGGGCTCCGGAGGGCCGGTCGGCGGCGCCGCGCACCCGGCGACGACGAGGATCCACGCCAGCCAGGCGCGCGCTCGCATGCCCACCACCTTAGCAGGCGGCTACAATCGCGCCGTGCACGCGATCGCTGCCGGCTGGCGCGCCGCCGACCTGCTCGAACACGGCCGGGAGGCGCGCGTGGTGGCTTGCCTGAGCGCATCCATCTATGTGGTCACGCGCGATGAGCTCCTCTGGCTCGGCGGCCCGGATGGTGTCCTTCATCCCCGCGCGGTGCTCCTGGCCGTCCCGCCCGAGGCGGAGTTCGCGCCTGGCGACTCGATCCTTCTGCCGCCGACGCCGCCGCGCGTCTGGCGGCCGGCGGATGTCGATCGCGGCTCCGCCGAAGCGCTCACGCGGGGCGCCGTCCGACTGGCCAAGTCGTGGGCCTGCCTCGGGCCGCCCACCGGCTTCGGCGCCCGCCTCGTCGGCGCGCCGCTGCCGTTTCCACTGGCCGCCGTCGCCGTCGAGGCCGCGCGCCTCGCCGAGGCGTGCGCCGCCGACGATCCGCCGCGCGCGGCCGAAGCCGCGCTGAGCTTGCTGGGTGTGGGAGGAGGCCTGACCCCGTCCGGAGACGACTATGTCGGCGCGGCTTTCTTCGCGCGCGCGGTGCTGGCGCGTGCGCAGGTCATCGACGCGGTGGGCTGGCGCCGCGCCGCCGACGGCGTCCGGACTGCCGCGGCGCGCGCCACTCATCCCATCAGCGCCGCCTTGCTCGGCGATCTCGTGGACGGCCAGGGGTGGGCGCCACTTCACGACCTCGCGCATGCGCTGGCGGACGAAGACGAGCGCGCGACCCACGCCGCGGCACGCGCGCTCACTCGTCTCGGCCACTCCTCGGGCTGGGATCTGCTCGCCGGCTTCGTCGCCGGAATCGCGGGCTGACGGCACCGCTCGTGCAGTAAGAACTCCCGGCCGCATCTTGCAACTTCTTCAACGCCAGGAGGATCTCATGCCGACGGGACCGCAGCGGATGTACATGGGCAAGCCGCACAGTGTGCTCGCCAATCGGCGTGGCCGCTCCATCAACGTCGGCGACAACGAGCGGCTGATCTCCGCGGTCGCCGGTGGCGCGCTCGCCCTCTATGGCGCGACGCGGGGCTCGCTCGGCGGCTGGCTGCTGGCTGGACTCGGCGCCGCCCTCGGCTACCGCGCGGCCAGCGGGCACTGCGGCCTTTACGAAAAGCTCGGCGTCGATACCACCACGACGCGCCCAAGCGTCGGCAATCTCGGCGTCAAGATCAACCGCGAGGTCCTCGTGAACGCCCGCCCGGAGACTCTGTACGGGATCTGGCGCAACTTCGAGAACCTCCCGCGCCTGCTCTCCCAGATCGAGCGGGTGGAGGTCCTGAGCCCGACGCGCTCGCGCTGGACGCTGAAGGCGCCCACGAGCGTCTCGTGGGAGGCCGAGCTGATCAACGACAAGCTCAACGAGCTGATTGCCTGGCGGTCTGTCGGCAACCCCTGGGTCGACCACGCCGGCTCCGTGAGCTTCGAGCCGGTCGGCGATCACGCCACCCGCGTGCACGTGTCGCTGCAGTACGACCCGCCCGGCGGGCGCATCGGCCACGCCGTGGCGAGCCTGTTCGCCGAGGACGCGGGGTCCAAGGTCGAGCACGACCTCGCCGACTTCAAGAAGGCGGTGGAAGAGGGACGATTGGCGGCCTAGCCGGCTCCGGAGTACAGTAGGCGGGCAGCGTCCATCCCACCCCGGAGGTTGTTGGTGGATCCCTATCGCCTGCCCCGCACTGCTGTCCCGTCCCGGTACGACATCCGGCTCGAGCCGGATCTGACGACGCTGACGTTCAAGGGCACGGAGACGGTCGCGCTCGACGTCACCGAGCGCATTGCGGAGGTCGTCCTCAACGCCATCGAGCTCACCATCGAGTCGGCGAGCCTCGAGAACGATCGGGGCGAGACGATCCGCGCCACCGCCACCCTGGACGAGACGACCGAGCGCTGCCGGCTCACGCTCGCCTCGCCGGCGGCACCGGGCCGCTGGCGACTCCGCCTGGCCTTTCGCGGCACGCTGAACGACAAGCTGCGCGGCTTCTACCGCTCCGTCTACAAGGATCCGAACGGCGTTCCGCGCACGATGGCGGCCACTCAGTTCGAAGCAACGGACGCGCGGCGCGCGTTCCCGTGCTGGGACGAGCCCTCCTTCAAGGCCGTCTTCTCGGTGACGCTCGCCATCGACCCCGGCCTCACCGCGGTATCGAACACGGCGATCGTCTCGGAGACATCGGAGGCCGGCCGCAAGATCGTCCGCTTCGCCGACAGCATCAAGATGTCCACGTATCTCGTCGCCTTCGTGGTCGGCGAGCTGGAGGCGACCGGCACGGTCACGGTCGGCCGCACTCCCCTGCGCGTGTGGTGCGTCCCCGGCAAGAAGCCGCTGGCGCGGTTCGGTCAGGACATCGGCGCCGCCTCCCTCGCGTTCTTCGAGCAGTACTACGGGCTGCCGTATCCCGGCGACAAGCTCGATCTGCTCGCCATCCCCGATTTCGCGGCCGGCGCCATGGAGAACCTCGGCGCCATCACCTTCCGCGAGACGGCGCTGCTCGTGGAGGAAACGGCCGCGTCGCACGCGGAGCTCGAGCGAGTGGCCGACGTGGTGGCCCACGAGAACGCCCACATGTGGTTCGGCGACCTCGTCACCATGTCCTGGTGGAACGGCATCTGGCTGAACGAGGCCTTCGCCACCTTCATGGAGATGCTCGCCGTCGACGCCTGGAAGCCGGAGTGGCAGCGCTGGGTGACCTTCGGAGTCTCGCGGGCGGCCGCGCTCTCGCTCGACGGCCTGCACAGCACCCGGCCCATCGAGTTTCCCGTCACCTCGCCGCGTGACGCCGACGCGATGTTCGACGTCCTCACCTACGAGAAGGGCGCCTCCGTGCTGCGCATGCTCGAGCAGTACCTCGGCGCCGAGGTCTTCCGCAGCGGGGTGCGCGACTATCTCGAGACCCACAAGTTCGCCAATGCCGACACCGGCGATCTGTGGGCCGCCCTCGGGCGCGCGGCGCACCAGCCGATTCCCGCCGTCATGGACGCCTGGATCTTCAAGCCCGGCTATCCGGTCGTGAGCGTGAGTCGCGACGCCGGCGGCCATCTGGTCCTCGCCCAGCAGCGCTTCAACTATCTCCGCGAGCCGCTGCCGCCCGCCGCGGCCGAGCCGGAACAGCGATGGCAGGTCCCGATCCAGCTGCGGGTGCACGGGCGGAGCGGCTCGCTGGAAGAGCGCGTGCTGCTGGCCGAGCGCGAGGCCCGACTGCGGCTCGGCGAAGGCGCCGACGTCGTGATCGCCAACGCCGGGGGGCACGGCTTCTATCGCGTCCGCTACGCGCCCGACCTGCTGGAGGCGCTGCTGAAGCGGCTGGACCTGCTGGCGCCGATCGAGCGCTTCAACCTCGTCAACGACGCGTGGGCGATGGCGGTGGCGGGCCTGATGCCGCTGACGGGGTACCTGGAGCTGACCGCGCGGTTCCGCGACGAGCGCGACAAGAACGTCTGGTCGGTGCTCACCGGCTCGTTCTACTCGCTCAATCGCGTGCTCGCGCCCGCCGATCGGCCACACTTCGCGGCGTTCGTCCGCGACCGCGTGGCGCCGGCCTTCGCCGCCCTGGGCTGGACGGGGCGTCCGGGCGAGGACGAGCTGACCCGCCAGCTCCGCGGCGACCTCGCGCGTGCGCTCGGCATCCTGGGGGACGACGCCGCCGTGCAGGCACGGGCCGCGGAGCTGTACGCCGCCGCCAAGCGCGATCCGGGGGCCGTCGACCCGAACCTGTTGCCGGCCGTCATCGCCATCCTCGCTCATGCCGGGGACGCGCGCCGCTACGAGGAGTTCCTCGACGGCTTCCGGTCGGCGCGGACGCCGCAGGACGAGCAGCGGTACCTGTACGCGCTGGCCGCCTTCCGCGATCCCGCCCTGCTCGGCCAGACGCTGGAGCGCGCGATCAACGGCGAGATCCGGACGCAGGACGCGCCGTTCGTCGTGCGCGCCATGCTCATGAGCGCGTACGCGCGCGAGCTCGCCTGGGATTTCGTCAAGCGCCACTGGGACACGATGGATCGCCTGTATCCCAAGCACGGCATGCGCCGGCTGGCCGAGGGCGTCACCGGCCTGGTCGCGCGCGCGCTCGAGGCCGACGTCCAGCGGTTCTTCGCCGAGAAGAAGCCCCAGTTCGGCGGCAAGGTGCTGGCGCAGTATCTCGAGCAGCTCCACGTGGCCGTGACGCTCCAGGAGCGCGAGGCCAGCGCGCTCAGCGCCTACCTGTCCAAGCTCGGCTAATGCCGCGGCTCGCGGGTCGGCTCGGCGTCGTGGTGGTGACGCTCGTGGCGCTGCCGGCACAGGCCCAGCACTCGGGGCATGGCCACACGCCCGGCGTGGTCTCCGACGGACATCTGAAGGCCCAGGGATGCGCCGAGGAGTTCGAGGCCGTGGTGCGCGACGGCCGCGGATTCGGCATGGCGTTCGCGGCCGACCAGGAAGGCTACCCTGGTCCGATGCACGTGCTCGAGCTGAAGGACCGCCTCGGCCTCGACGCCGCTCAGGAAAGCCGCGTGCGCATGCTGCTGCACGCGATGTTCGCGGAGTCGCGCCCAAAGGGTGCGCGCCTGCTCGACGCGGAAGCTCGACTACGATCGCTGTTCGCCAAGGGCTCAGCCGATGAGGCAGCCGTACGCGCGGCGGTGGCCGAGGTGGAGCAAGCGCGGGCGGACGTTCGCCTCGTGCATCTCCTCGCCCACCTGAAGACGCGTGCGGTCCTCACCGAGGCGCAGCGCCGCGCGTACCACGAGGCGCGCTGGCCCGCACGCTGAGGATCAGCCGCGAAGGTCGACGCCGAGGACGAGCGAGGCGAGCCGTCCAAGGCCGAAGCTCAAGAGCCCCGACGCCGCCGCCAGCAGCGCGACCTCGAAGCCCGAGCGCAGCGCCGACACGCCGGCGACGCGCGCCTTTCCGACGCCGACCAGGAAGAGGGCGACGAGCGTCAACAGGGCGGAGACGGCGAGCGCCAGCATGGTGGCGCCGAACACGAACGGCACCAGCGGGATGATCGACGCGGTGCCGAAGGCCACCGCCATCACCAGAGCGTCGCGCACCGGCGCCCCGAGGCGCTGCGGCGCCAGCCCCAGCTCGAAGATCGCCAGCGTGGACAGCAGTATCTCGGGATGCCGCGCGATCCGCCGCGCCACCTCGGCGGCGTCAGGCCGTGACATGCCGCGTGCGTGCAAGGAGGCGATCAGCTCGGCGATCTCTTCGCCCGCGTGCTCGCGGATCTCGCGGCGCTCGCGCGCCAGCTCCGCCTCGTACAGCTGCCGCTGCGCGCGCGACGACAGGTAGGTGCCGATCGACATCGACAGCACGCCGGCCATGGCCGAGACGGCGCCGCCGAGCAAGACCACCACGTTGCTCACGCCGGCCGCGGCCAGTCCCGCCACCACCGCGAAGGTCGAGACGAGACCGTCCTGGGCGCCGAAGACCACCTCCCGAATGGACGCCAGCCGCTCGATGCGACCCGGCTCGGTGGCGAGCTCCGACATGTGACTGCGCCCGTCTGTGCGCCGCATGGCCGAGGCGGTCATCCCGGGCCGGCTCGCGGCAACCGGCGTGACCGGCGTCACCGTCACCCGCGGCGTCCCGGGCGCGCCGGTGGTGGCGACGGCGGCCGGTGGCCTCGCCGGCAGAGAATCGTAGGTGGCCAGCGCGTGGCGGAACATGTCGCGATGGTGGCGCTCGCGATCGAGCGCGAGCCGGAACGACGCGGCGGCGTCCGGGCGGCCATCCTCTTCCGCCTCCTGGATCATCCGCGGCAGGACCACGTCGATCTCGAGCATCTCGCCGGTGGCCGCCGTCTGGAGATTCTCGCGGGTGCTCCGGATCACCCCCATCGTCCGCAGGTGCTCGAGGGCGTGGATGGTCTCGGCGCCGGCCGCCTCGAAGAACAGCTGCGCGATGTCGGCGCGGCCCTCGTTGAGCGCCTGGATGCCGTAGGCGAGATAGCGGCGGTTGGCGTCCGCTTCGCCCGCCAGCGCCACCTGGAGATTCGCGTCGGTACGGCTGCCCGTCGTCGGCATGGGCCGCATTGTACCGCCGCGCGTCTCCGTGATACGGTCAGCCGATGAAAACGGCCGCCATCATTGCCGTCCTGGCGTCGGCGCTCCTTGCACCTCCGGCGGCGGGCGCCGCCTCGGTGCAGGAGGTCATCCTGCTCGTCAAGCCGGGCGTCGCGCTGGTGACCGCCGAGGTCCGGGCCGAGGTCACCATCACCTGCGGCAATCGGACGGTGACGGTGCGGCCCACGCCGTTCGTCGAGACGGGCACCGGGTGGTTCGTGGACGGCCGCGGGTACGTCATCACCAACGCGCACGTCGTGGACCCGGCGCACCGCGTGCCGGCGTGGGTCACCCACGAGCTCAAGAAGAAGGCCATCGAGCAGGCGTGCGTCGATCCGGCCCTGCGCGCCCAGGGTCTCGCGCGCGGACAGCGGCCGGACATCGAGGAGTCGGTCCGCCGGACGGTCAGCGATCGCGCGCTGGCGACCGCGCAGGTCACCCCGCAGCCGCAGCTGTCCATCCTCCTCTCGAACGGCGTGTCGCTGAAGGCGGAGGTCATCAAGTTCAGCCCGCCGGTGCTGCTCGACATGAACGGCCGCCCGCTCGCCGACTCCGGCCGCGACCTGGCGCTCCTCCGCGTGAAAGAAGGGGTGTACCCGGCCATCCGACTGAGCGACCGGGACGCGAAGATCGGCGATCCCGTCCACATGCTCGGCTTCCCCGGCGTGGTCCTCTCGCACGAGCTGCTGAACCAGTCGGCGACGCTCGAAGCCTCCGTGACCAACGGCGCCGTCTCGGGCTTCAAGCAGGACGCCATCGGTCAGGACATCGTGCAGACGGACGCCGCGGCCGCCCACGGCAACTCGGGCGGCCCCGCCGTCCTGGACGACGCGTCGCTGGTCGGCGTCCTCACGTTCGTCTCGCTGTCGCCGTCCGGCGGCTCCATTGTCCAGGGATTCAACTTCCTCATCCCCGCCAAGGACGTCCGCGCGTTCCTGAAGGGAACGCCGGTGGTGCGGCCCGGCGAAAGCCAGTTCAACGACGCCTGGCAGGCCGGTCTCGACGCCCTGTTCTCCGACCGCTACGCCGCGGCGGTGGCGCGGCTCAGTGAGGCCAACGCGCTGCAGCCCAACCTGGCCGACGTCAAGCGCGCCCTTGGCGAGGCCGAGCAGAGGATGAAGAACCCGCCGCCCCGGCCTTTTCCCTGGGCCTGGGCCACGGTGGCCGTCACCGTGCTGAGCGTCGGCGTCTATGGCGCGATGTTCGGCCGGCGGTGGTGGAAGAACCGCTATCGCATCCTGCCCGGTCAGGTGATCGGGGCCATCGAAAGCGGTCGCAACCCGCTGCTCGTCGACGTGCGGACGCGTACCGACTTCGAGACGAGCCCGCTGCGACTGCCGGCCGCCGTGCGCCTCGAGCCCGAGGCCGTGGAGGCGGGTCAGATCGATCTGACCGCCGACCCCAACGCGCTCATCGTGACCTACGACACGAGTCCCATGGAGGCGACGGCCGAGAAGGTCGCCAACTCCCTTCGCGGCCGGGGCTACAAGAACGTCCGCATCCTCAAGGGCGGGCTCGGAGGCTGGACGAACGCGCGGCTCCCGGTGGAGTCCAAGTCCCATCTGCCGTCCATCGGCCTCGAGATCTACAAGAACCTCACGCTCGGCGAC
>Ga0075421_100013456_pt1 | contig 10197 bp, 13 predicted proteins | sample SoiMetdeltSBSDD5_FD_75292 | JGI IMG/M metagenome (GOLD analysis project Ga0075421, IMG submission 75292) | Bulk soil microbial communities from a Populus tree surrounding site in Tennessee, USA - Soil MetaG P. deltoides SBSDD5 | ecosystem: Environmental > Terrestrial > Soil > Tree plantation... | reverse complement strand
TCTTACCGTGGTCTCGAGTGCGGCGACCGAGATCCACTCCCAGTTGAGTTCATGACTCGACGTCGAGTAGATTCAATTTCTCTGCCGGCAAAGCCTCGCGGGCGATTGAGACAACGGTCTCGGACTGAACTGCGGCTTCCGCACGCTCAGGTATTGGCCCAAGGTCCAATGGATCGGCGGAATGGCATCGACCATTCTTGGCACGCTGATCGACGCACGAACCTCCGAACGCACTGCCAGGAAGAACTATACGGTGGCGTAAGGCCAACTATCTCGGCAACGGGAAGACGATGACCGCCGTAGTTGTCGCCTCTACCATGAACCACGAACCCGAGGGAGGACGCGCGATGTCACAGTATCTGTACCAGGTCGCCTACACTGCAGAGTCGCTGGCGGCGCAGATCAAGAACCCACAGGACCGCCTAGAGGTCGTGGGCAAGCAGATCAACGACGCCGTCGGTGCCCGGATACTGGCCGGCGGCTACTCATACGGGGAGTACGACGTCTCCGTTATCGTCGATGCCCCCGACGACGTCTCGATGGCCGCAGTCGCTGTCGCTATCGCTGCGGGAGGCGCGGTCCGGGCCGCTAAGACCACCCCGCTGCTCGGCGGCAGCCAGTGGGTGGCGGCTCTGAGGAAGGCGCCGGCGGTCAGCGCCCAGTACCGCCCGGCCCGGTAGACATGCGGCGCCCGGCGGCCCGCTCCGAACGCCCCGTCGCCGGGCCGCCGCCGTTCCATCTTTTCCGCTTGGACGCCACGTCCTTGCGGTAAGGGCGAGGAAAGAAGAGGGATGGACCATGCCGCGCTACGAGTTCATGTGCGAGAAGTGCAACAAGCCTTTCGACCTGATCATGACCTTCACGGAGCGGGAGAAGGATGAGGTGCAATGCCCAACGTGCCACGGCTCGAAGGTCCGGCCGCAATTCAGCGGGTTCGTGGCCCAGACGGCGAAGAAGAGTTGAGCGCTCGCGCGCACGAGCGTGCGATGAGGCAGCGGTCTCGCGCAGCACTTCTGATTTCCGTACCACTGGTCCTCGCCCAGCGTGCGGGTCGCAGAGCGGCTACTTCGGCGGCGGGGTCGCCGGCGCGTTGAACATGGCTGAGTTCCAGAAGCGGTGTCTGCGGGCGAAGGGCTACCGGCAGGTGCCGGCCGACGAGACGGCCGTCGACTTGAGCAGATAGATGAAGACCTGCGAGGACTAAGGCCGATGCCGGCCATGGTGTGGGGGTGCCCTGGTCGTCCTGATCCTCCTCGGACTCGGGGCGCGCCTCGGCGGCGTCAGGCTTTCCCTGACCGTCGGCGCGAAGTTCGCCTCTACAACGTAGCCGGCCGCTCAATCCGCGCCCCGCACGAGCACGCCAGCCACATGCGCTCTGGCTCTCCCCGTGAAGCCGGTGGCCAGTGTGCCGCACGCGCGGCGCTCGTCGAGGAACGCCCCGAGGTCGCGGCCGAGGTCGTCGTCGTCGGCGATTGTCATCGCTCGGCGCAAAAACTCCGCTGGCACGCCGCTTGAAGCACTTACTGGTTTCTCGGAGTTGCACACAAAATGAAAGCCTTGAGAGCCATCTTGGGCGCAGCTGTAGCTTTGACGCTCGTGGCGGGGACGCCGCTCCTGGCGGACGCCGGAAAAGCCGAAGACGCCAAAATCACGTCGAAGGTGAAAGCCAAGCTGACGAAGGAGCACGCCAAGAACTTGGTGTCGGTCAACGTCGACACGAAGGACGGCATTGTTCACCTGAAGGGCACCGTGCCGAATGAGCAGGCCAAGACCGAGGCCGAACAGGCCGCGAAAGATACGGAGGGTGTCGTCAGCGTGACGAACGACCTCAAGATCTCTCCTCCGAAAAAGTAGCATAGCTGAATGCTTGGGGCGGCGGGTGTGTCGGTATACCCGCCGCCCCGTCGGTGTCCGTACGGACGTCATCGTCGAGGCTCGGGCGCCCGTGCCGTGCCCACGGCGATGCGGCGGTGCTGCACCGCCGCGATGACATCGAGCACGCACGTAATCGCTGAGCTCCGCCTGGCAGTTCTGCGCGAGCACGTCATCGAAACTTGGAGCGTGTTGCACTGGGTGCTCGCCCTTGCGCAGGGTGTGGCGCGGCGAACGCGACGGAGCGGAGCGCCTGAAGTCATTCGATTAGGATTGAAAGCGGCGGCCAAATCGGGAACCCGGGAACATCGTCACCAACCGTCTCCGGAATTGCGCGTCCAGCCGAACCCAACGTGGAGTTCGGGACAGGCGATTGAGCGCCGGCGCCGTTGCACGTCTGCAGCGTGCGACGGGCGGGGCTGGCGGCTCTGCCGATTGCGCTGGCTCGAGGGGGCGAATCGTGGAGCCGGCCCGCATGTCGGAGGCGACCGGCTCTGCGGCAGGCGCAGGTTCGTTTTTCGGTACCCACGGCTCGGACGCCGACGACTTTCGGCCGGCGGGCGCTAGCTAGTGGGCCGGATCGGTGACCACGGCGGTCACGGCTGACCGGCGAAGTGCGGCCGCTCGTCCTGACTGACGCGATTTTGACCGGCCAATTCGTTACCGGCACCGGCACGTCGCGAACACACGTGTACGAAAATCAGCTAATTCCCACTATGTGCCATTCGGTACGCGCGTTGCTCTCCTCCCGCCCTTGCGGAGGCAGCCATGACCACGGTGCTACAACGCGCGCAGAAGCTGACGACGGCGGTGGATCCAGGACCTCGTGTCCTCATCGTCGATGATGACGCTGTCGTCCGTATGCTCCTGGAGGACATCTGTGTCGAACCCGGCTGGAAAGCTACCGTCGCGGCCACCTCCGACGAAGCGGTCCTCGCCGCAGGACTCCAGCATATCGACCTTGTCCTTCTGGATTTGAATCTCGGTGGCAGTGATGATGACCGGCTCGATACTCCCCGGGCGATTCGAATGATGTGCCGGGCGACGCCGATTGTTGTCGTGACTGGCCAATCGCCGGAACCGTCGTCGAACCCATTGCCCGAGCGGGCGGGCAGGCTGTATTCGGTAAACCAAGCTCAGTCGCGGAAGTCGCCGCGCTGCTGCAAGGGTATCATCCCGCGTCAGTCGGCCAGGAGGCGCGATGATCGTCGTCTGAAGCCTCGACGGTCCGCGCGAAATCAAGTCATGGCGACATATTCGACGCCACGTCGCTCGCTCTACTTCTCACCCTGCTCGCTGGGCGCGCCACACTGAGCCGGCGCGCCGCAAGCCGTCTGCCCGTTGCCCGCACCCGCATAGTCGACGCAGTGGTGTCCCGCGTCACAGTGATGCAGCAGACCTCTACTTGTAGCGCCCCATGGCGGCCTGGGACTACTGGGTGGACGCATGGCAGCGCACGGTGCTGTTCCTGGATGTGGCCCGGCAACGCAGTGAGCAGTACTACGCGGAAAGGCGAAGGCGACGCCGCACGTGCTGAGCTTCGACGCCGAGCTGGTCCTGGACGGGCGGACGTTCGAGCGGCCCGTCAATTACGGGCTGGTGCGGATCAAGCCGCCGCAGGGCGTTGTGCTCGACCCGAAGAAACGCCCGTTCGTGGTGGTCGATCCGCGCGCCGGCCACGGACCGGGGATCGCCGGCTTCAAGGCCGACTGCGAGCTCGGCGTCGCGATGCGCGCCGGCCATCCGTGCTACTTCGTCGGGTTCACCCCCGACCCGATGCCGGGACAGACGATCGAAGACATCATGTGCGCCGAAGCCGAATTCTTAGAGGCAGTCATCGCGCTGCATCCCGGTGCCGACGGAAAGCCGTGCGTGATCGGCAACTGCCAGGCGGGCTGGGCGGTGATGATGCTGGCCGCGACGCGGCCGGAACTGTTCGGGCCGATCATCCTCGCCGGCTCACCGCTATCCTACTGGGCCGGCGAAGAGCGGCAGAGCCCGATGCGCTATAGCGGAGGGCTCTTCGGGGGAAGCTGGCTGACCGCGCTCAGTAGCGACCTCGGCACCGGCAAGTTCGACGGGGCGCATCTCGTGGCGAACTTCGAGAATCTCAACCCCGCCAACACGCTCTGGACCAAGAACTACAACGCGTGGGCCAACATCGATACCGAGGCGCAGCGGTTCCTGGACTTCGAGAGATGGTGGGGCGGCCACGTCAATCTCAATGCCGAGGAGATCCAGTGGATCGTCGATCAGCTGTTCGTCGGCAACCGGCTCGCCACTGCCGCAATCATGACCCGCGATGGCGTACGGATCGACCTGCGCAACATCAGCTCGCCGATCGTCTGCTTCTGTTCCAAAGGCGACAACATCACGCCGCCGCCGCAGGCGCTCGGCTGGATCTGCGATCTCTACCAGAAGGACGAGGACATCCTCGCCCAGGGCCAGACGATCGTGTACGCCATCCACGAGAGCGCCGGGCATCTCGGCATCTTCGTCTCCGGCGACGTGGCGCGTAAGGAGCACGGGGAATTCGCCTCGAACATCGATCTGATCGACGTGCTGCCGCCGGGTCTGTGGGAGGCGGTGATGACGCGCAAGACCGCGGACGCGATCCATCCGGAGCTGGTCAGCGGCGACTGGATCGTCCGGTTCGAGCGGCGGACTCTGAACGACATCCGGGCCATCGTCCGGCCCGACCGCGAGAACGAACGCCGGTTCGCGGCCGTGCGGCGCGTCTCCGAGATCAATATCGGCCTGTATCTCACCCTGCTGCAACCCTTCGTTCCGGCATGGCCAACGAGCAGACGGCGGAATGACTGCATAAACTCCATCCCTCCGAACTGCCGTTCGAGATGTTTTCCGACCGCAACCCGCTGATGCGTCACATCGCCCAGCTCGCCGAGCAGGTCCGCCAGCAACGTCGGCCGGCTTCGTCCGACAACCCGTTCCTCCAGCTGCAGACCACGGTCTCGGAGCGCATCATCGCGGCGCTCGACGCGTGGCCCGACGTGTGCGATGGGATTGTGGAGCAGATATTCCTGGCGATCTACAGCATGCCGGCGCTGCAAGCGGGGGTTGGGATACGCCCTCGGATGAGAGCCCGCGACGGCAGCCCGGAATCGAGCCAGAGCGAATCGCGTTCATCCGAAAGCGAATCGGTGAGATCAAGGCGCAGATTGCCGAAGGCGGGCTGCGGGAGGCGGTGATCCGCAGCGGAGTCTACATCGGCATGGGAGGCCCGGACGTGGACGAGCGCGCCTTCACAATCAGCTGCGCCGGATCCGCGACGAGCACGGCGACGTGACGCTGGAAGAGTTCAAGCGGATGCTGCGCGAGCAATTCTTCGCGCTGGTCCTTGATTCCGATGCCGCACTGGCCGCGATTCCAAGGATGTTACCGGACGCCAAAGCCCGAAACGACGCGCTCGCGGTGATCCGCGCCGTCGTATCGGCGGCCGGCGAAGTCATCGGTGAACGGGCAAGACGGCTGGCGCGAATCGAGACCATCCTGGGAGCACCCGCACCGACTGCCGGGCGCGACGCATAACGCGACGCATAAGAGAAGGCAAATGGGCCGCCACGCCAATGCTCTGGTCCTTTTCGGCACGGTTGCGGTGGTCATCGCGTTGCCATGGGCGGTCGCAGCGCAGACGGTTGGCGACACCTTTCGTAAGGTGATCCCAGCGGTTGTGGTCATTAGGGCGACGGGCCGTGACGTCTCGGGGAGCGGCGAGGTGCGATTCACCGAGGCCGGGTCCGGGGTGCTGATCTCTCAGGATGGCAAAGTCATGACAGCCGCGCACGTGGTGCACGCCATGGATCAGATCCGCATCGAGTTCATGGGCGGCGAAATCGTCACGGCACGCGTCGTTTCTTCCGAGCCTGCTGCTGACCTCTCACTTCTGAAGCTCGATCGCGTTCCCGCAGGCACGTTGGTGGCGAGAATGGCGAACTCTGATGACGTCCGAATCGGTGACCAGATCATCGTCATCGGCGCTCCATACGGACTCACGCACTCGATGAGCGTCGGCTGGATCAGTGCTCGGTGGCCACCGAACACCGTATACAAGACAATGCCGCTGGCCGAGTTCTTCCAGACGGACGCCGTCATCAATCAGGGCAACTCGGGCGGTCCGATGTTCAACCTGGCGGGAGACGTCGTCGGTATCGTAAGCCACAACATCTCGAAGTCTGGTGGCAGCGAAGGCCTCGGATTCGTCGTGACGATGAACACGGCGAAGAAGCTCTTGCTCGAACAGCGGTCGTTCTGGACCGGTATGGAGGGACGACTGCTGACGAGCGAGCAGGCGATCTGTTCAACCTGCCGCCGCAGGCGCTCGGCTACCTCGTGACGAAGGTCGCGCGCGGCTCGCCGGGCGAAGCGATGGGGCTGCGAGGTGGCACGACGGTCGCGGTGATCGACGGTGACTCGATGCTGGTCGACGGCGACATCATTCTGAAAGTCCAGGGAATGGCTGTCGGCGGCCTCTCGGCGTACGAGAAGATCCGAGAGGCCTTAGTGGGCCTGCAGTCCGGCGCGACGATCAACGTCACGGTGTTGCGCGCGGGTCAACTCTTGGAACTGAGCGGTACGATGCCGCGAACTCCATAGCAGGCGACCGTGCATCTATGAAACGACTATGAAGTAAACGGACCGACAAGAGCCAAAAGAGCCCAACGACGCCGGGCCGCAAATCGTCGTGGGCCATTGCTTCGAGTGGTTCGTCTCGTTGGCTTCCACGAGTTGATTTACTCTCATAACCCAAAGATCGCTGGTTCAAATCCAGCCCCCGCAATCATGGACGACGAGGGGTTAGCGGACGCAAGCGCGGCTAACTCTTCTTCATCTATCCGGACCTCCCTCGGGCGCTCGTTGCCTCACCGCTGACTCCATGCGGGAGTCGGAAAACGGGGCTTCGCAGTCGCGAATCGGTCGGGCCACACCACCACCTTCACGCCGTCGTGCCACTGTACCAGGAGACCCTTGTTCGCAATCTGGTACCCGCGCTCATCGACGGCGTACTCGCCGAAGATCGTCGTCGTCTTGAGCTTCAGCAGCTCGTCGCGCAGCCGCTCCGAGTCGACGCTGCCTGCCCGTCGTGCCGCCTCCATGAAGAGCTGACAGCCGGCGTAGGCGCCGGCGGCGTGCAAGCTCGGAGGCTTCTGGAACTCTTTCTGATAGGCATCGACGAACTCCTTCACGCCGGGGTACGGGACACTCGGCTCCCAGGGGGACGCACCGTAGGCGAATTCGGCCGCCTTGCCGAGCGCCTGCTGAAACTCGACGACGGCCGTCGTGGTGCCGAACATCTTGACGTTGACGTCGCGTTCCTTCATCTGACGAGCGAAGACGATGAAGTCGGTGAGGTTCGCGCTGGCGATCCCCAGTACGTCGGGGGTCACCGCGTTGAGCTTCGCCAAGATTGCGGAGAAGTCCTGGCTGCCCTTCGCGTACTCCTCGTGGAGGACGACCTCGAGGCCGTTCTTCCTGGCGAGATCGCTGGTGCCCTTGGCGGCGGCCCTGGGGAAGATCGTGTCCTCGCTGACGAGGGCGACGGTCTTGAGCCGGTGTCGAGCCGCGAGGTCGATCAACCCGGCCAGGAAGAGTTCCGCGGGGCCGAGTTGCATGACGATGTAGCGCCGTCCCTTCTCCCAGATCGAGGACGTTGCCGCGAGTGGCGCGAGCATGACTTTGTGGTGCTTCTCCACGATGGGTGCCACCGACTCGGTGAGCGGAGATCCGTAAGGCCCCATGACAGCGTCCACCTTATCCTCGACGATGAGCTTCTCGTAGAGGAGAGGCGCGCGTTTTGTATCCGACTGGTCGTCGGGGATCAGGAACTCGACCCGGCGGCCCAAGAGGCCGCCTCCTTCGTTGACATGCTTCTGGCAGAGCAGGTACCCGCTGCGCACCGGCACGCCCTGAGTCTCGTAAGGCCCTGACTGCGATGTCGTCATTCCCACCCGGATCGGCCCCTGGGCCATGCCGGGCGGCGCCGGCGCAAGGGCCACGATCATGGAAAGTCCCAGCGAGCCCAAACGACAAGTCGTCTTCATGGCCTTCCTCCACGTTGCGATATCAGCGCGCGTTGCAGTCCGCAACGTACGTGGTGGCCATTGATGTGTCCAATGCATTTGTGGTTCTATCTTTGATGCAGGAAAGGAATGAAAGAACAGCGATGAACCTCCGCCATCTCGAGGCATTCGTGAACATTGCCGAGGCCGGCGGCATCGCCCGGGCGGGCGGGCGGCTCGCCGTGAGCCAGCCGGCGGCCTCCCGCCAGATCCGCGCGCTCGAGGCGGAACTTGGCGTGCGGCTGTTCGACCGGATCGGTCGCCGCCTCAAATTGACGTCAGAAGGCGAGGACTTGCTTCGGCAGAGCCGTCGACTCCTGATGGAAGCCGAGTTGCTCGGTGCACGCGCCCGCGCGCTGAAGGGAGGACATACCGGCATCCTCCGTGTCGGAGCGACGCCAATGGCGATTGAGCACACGCTCGCGCTGTTCCTCGGGCAGTATCGGCGCGGTCATCCCGGCGTTGAAGTGCACTGCGTGGAGGATGGCGGTTTACGCCTGTCGACCCGCCTCGACCACGGTGATGTCCATCTGGCCCTCATCGTGCCCAACGATCGCTTCCGGTACCGCCTCCTGTACCCGGTCCACGACCTCGGTGTGCTCCCGCTGAAGAGCCGGCTAGGTCGGCATCGCGCGATCGAGGTGACGGACCTGGCCGACCAGCCATTGCTGCTGCTCCACCGCACGTTCGGCGCGCGCGAGTGGTTTGACGCGGCGTGCGATGTCGCGCATATCCGACCGCGGGTCCTTTTGGAGAGTGCGGCTCCGCACACGCTCATCGCATTGACCCGCGCTGGATACGGGATCGCCGTCGTCCCGTCCACGGTCAGGATTCCCGACGGCGTCCGCGCCGTACCCCTGGTTCAACGCGGCGCTTCGATCGGACGCTGGCTGACGATCGCCTGGGATGCGCAGCGATCACTGGCTGCGTACGGCGAGCAGTTCGTGGATGCGCTGGTCAAGTACTGCAGGCGCGACTATCCGGGACGAGTCGTCATCCGACATGTGCCCCCGCTGCCCCGGCCGAAGGGATCGAGCTGACGATCGCGTCAACGTAGATCAATCCAGGACACTTCCGGAGCCGTGTAGCATTGCGGGCCCCCGCAACTATCGATTCGGGTTAGCGGACGTTGAAGCCGCTAGCCCCTTTCGTTTACCCAGACGTTACCCAAGGATTGGCTTTTCCGAGTGCGGTTCAGCGGGGTAAACCTGGGCGTCGCTCCCAGGCGACCTCGTCCCTGACGACCCGTTCTTCACGGTGAGCCTATCGAAGCCTATCGAAGCTTATTGTATCGGCGGGTGAGTCGAGCGCGGGCGCCGCACTAACTCGCTCATCTTCGATCCGGGTGCGACCTTCGGGTCGAACGTCCGCAGACACTGCGTGTCGATGGTCAGCTGGACCGAGGCGTGCCCGAGCGACGCTGCACATGCGCAGGCAACTCGCCGCCGCTGCCCGCGTATCACTTTGGTGGATTGTCGCTGGTATGGGGAACAGTGATGTCGCGCGGATCCTCGTGTGATCGCCCTATGCGCAAGTGAACTGCGTCGCCGATCGCATGCTTCCGGATGGCGGCCTGAATGTCCGGGATCGTCCGTGCTTCCTGGCCGTCGACGGCCAAGAGCACATCGCCGCGCTTCACGCCCTCCGCAGCGAGCGGACTACCAGGTCGCGGCCCCGGCAATGGGAAGCCGGCGGCTGCTACCGCAACTCCGGCGGCATCGCGCCAGGCGGTTTCGATGTGCTGGCGGCCGACGGTGACACACGCGCACGCGCCGAGGCCGCACATCGGGCAGACACACTGACAGAACAGCTCGTGTGCGGCGGCGAGCTCTTCGGAGACAACGGCAGGTAGCAAGCGTGTCACTGAATACACGAGCGAGGTATACGCCTTCAGGTGCTTCGGGGCGAGGTCGCGCAGCGGCGGATCGTAGAGGCGAAACGCAAGCTCGGTGAGGACGGTGTAGGCGCCTATGGCATAGCCGAACGTCGCGAGATGGCGCTTCAAGACGCTGCTTGTCGAAGCCGGGTTCGCACTCGTCACCTGGACTTCAGCCCCGGACCCGTGGTGGAAGGCCCCAAGGTATTGATTCAACGCCTGTCGACGTTCGCCGGCGCCTTGGATGGCGGACAGCAGAACGTCATGGATTTCGGGAGAGTCGCGAAAAATGTCGAGATCGTCGCGAAGGTGCGTCTGAATCTGGGCCTCCAGATCCATGAGCTCCCTGGCGTGGTTGTGCAGGATCGCTTG
>Ga0075421_100013455_pt1 | contig 10197 bp, 9 predicted proteins | sample SoiMetdeltSBSDD5_FD_75292 | JGI IMG/M metagenome (GOLD analysis project Ga0075421, IMG submission 75292) | Bulk soil microbial communities from a Populus tree surrounding site in Tennessee, USA - Soil MetaG P. deltoides SBSDD5 | ecosystem: Environmental > Terrestrial > Soil > Tree plantation... | reverse complement strand
TTTTCGATTGCGCCGACGCCTCGCCGGCAAGCACGGCAACGGCGAGCGCGGTTGCGGCGAGCGTGATGCGATTCATGTCATCCTCCCCGGGAGCGTTCGTGTCGGCATCATCATGCGACGTACGTCTGCAAGGAGCAAGCTCGCCATGTCGTGCACTCATAAACCGGGTTGCGCGGATTGGGCGCGTTGGACGTCCGCTTGTCCCCTGACTGCGGTGCAAAAGCGGACATTCAAACAGTTCGGCTCAGGGGCCATTTCCCGACTCATGCAGCGCAAGCAAGGAACGTCCGTGCAGTGATGCGCGCATTACAAATCGAAGCGGCCGATGGTTTTGCCGCGGCCCCCAGCTATGATGCAGGGCATGAACCTTGCTCCACCAGATCACGAAGCCATCGCCGCGGAGGCGCTTGCGGCGATGGACAACGCGCGCCAGATCATGCCGTTCTCGGCGCGCTATCCCGGCCTTACCCTCGACGACGCCTATCGCATCTCGGACCGCCTGCGCGCGTTACGAACGGCGCGGGGCGAGCGCGTGATCGGCCGCAAGATCGGTTTCACCAACCGCACCATTTGGGCCGAATATGCGGTCCACGCTCCGATCTGGGGATTCGTATTCGACACGACGGTGTCCGGTCTTCCGCCTCCTCGCGAGGCCGCACAGCACCCATTTCCCCTGGCGCCGTTCGCCGAGCCGCGCATCGAGCCTGAGATCGTGTTCGGCCTTGCCGCTGCGCCGTCCCCCGACATGGACGAGGCGGCGCTACTCGATTGCATCGACTGGGTGTCACAGGGCTTCGAGATCGTGCAGTCAGTGTTCCCGGGTTGGAAGTTCACCCCCGCCGACACCGTCATCGTCAATGGCCTGCATGGAGCGCTGCTGCTCGCGCCACGCCATCCCGCTGGCTCCGGCAGGGCCACAGATTGGGTATCCAATCTCGCAGGGTTCAAGATCGAGCTGTTGCGCGACGGCGAGGTCGTCGATCGCGGCCATGCCGCCAATGTGCTCGACGGCCCGCTGTCTGCGCTGCGCCATCTCGTCGGCCTGCTTGCGCGCGATCCGGTCAATTCGCCGCTCGCGACCGGCGACATCGTCACCACCGGCACGTTGACCCGAGCCTTTCCGATCATGCCCGGCGAGAGCTGGAGCACGACGCTTCACGGCATCGAACTCGCGGGCAGACCTGTTTGGTTCGCGTGAACCCGACGCCGCCTCATTAATGCGCCCATCCGCCACCTCGCACGGGAGACGACCATGAGCGACGCCGCGATCAAGGCCGAGATCAAGACGCTCGAAGACCGCCGTTACCAGGCGATGATCGACAGCGACTTCGACACCCTGGACCGGCTGCTGGGCGACCAGCTGGTCTATACCCATTCAACCGCACAGTCCGACACCCGCGCCGAATACATCGCGCTCTGCAAGAAGGGCGTGTTCAAGTATCGCAAGATCGATCGCCCGGTCGAGAACATCCAGGTCTACGGCGACGATACCGTAGTGGTGACCGGCCACATCAGGATCGACGCCGTCATCGAGGGCAAGCCCAAGCTGCTCAACAGCCGCTACACCGACGTGTGGAGAAAGGGGCCGAAGGGCTGGCAGATGGTGGCGTGGCAATCGACGCCGATCCCGGCTTGATCTGCCCTACCGGCTCAACCCTATCCCGCGGACTGGCGGCGGCAGATGAACGAGCTCTTGAAGGAGGCGGGCCGTCGCTCCGCCTCATCCTGAGGAGCGCGCGAAGCGCGCGTCTCGAAGGATGGGGCGCGGCCACCGATCTCGGGTTTACCCGAGATCGGCGACATTGAGTGCGCAAGTCGGCTACAGCCGACTTGCGATGCTTCGAGACGCATTGCTTCGCAATGCTCCTCAGCATGAGGCCGATCGAAGGGCGCAGCGCGTAGGGCGAAACTGGCGAAGCGTATTCCGCCGCCCTACCGCGGCCGATCCTCATCCCTTCTTCTGAGCCTTGATCTCGTTGAACCTGGCGAGCGCGTGCTCGAACTTGTCGTTGAACAGCCACATCGCGTCGAGAATTTCGCGATAGCTCGCGGATGTCTTCGCCCGGTCGGCGCGTCCGAAGGTGAACATGCTGTTGTTGCGCAGGAAGCCCATGATGGTCGGGTCGGACACCCGGTAGCTCGCCAGGTTGCCCGATCGGAGCGCGGCCCTGGTGGGGCTGGGGACGATCTGGATGAGCTCGAACAGCCGCATCTGATCGATCGGATCCGGCAAGGCTTTCACGATCGCCGGGATCTGCGGAAAGATGTCCGCGTGCGCGTTCATGATGGCGTTTCGCACGGCGGTCCAGTGGTTGTAGCGCTGATCCGAGTTCCCCGCCCTCGCCTCTTCCTTGTCGTCGCGAGCACTCAGCGCGGGGTCGAAGGCCGCGACCGACGGCTTGATCGCCGCCCATCGCTTGCGGCCGTTCCGGTCCTCCGAGACCCCCGTCTGAAAACTTCCCTTGTACTTGTTCGAGCGCGCATTCCCCATGTTCTGATTGCCGTTGGTCTCGGCGAAGAAGATGCCCAGGCTGAGGCGGGCCGCCACGTCGGCATTGGCCGCATCGAGGCCCCTGGCGCGCGCGACGGCGGTGCCCAGGGCGACGACGTCGTCGAACGGCGTGCTCGAGGGCTGCGCATTGGCGGGCGGCGCCTGCATGACCTTGAAGACGTTCGCGTACTCGTCGAGCAGCGGCTCGTTGTCGGCGTCGAAGTAGGCCGGAGGAATGCCAAATTTGTTGGGCCGTCCGATCCTCGACGGGACCGCGTCGGTGAGATCCTTGTAGGCGCTGATCATGTTGTTGCGGGCAAGGTAGAGCGCTTGTCCCGGCAGGTTCGGCAGCGGTTGCTTGCCTTCGATCTGCGCGCGCCGCTCCTTCAGGATCGCTCTGAAGTCGCCGACCGCCCTGTTGTAGGCAGCGAGCGCATCCGACTGCGACGGACTGAGCGCGGTCGGCTGCGCCCGCGCGGGAGAGACAAAGCCGAGAGTGCCGGCCGCGACGAGCGACGCGACGAGCCCGCAGGCGAAAGCCGCCGCGCGCGCTGTTGCAGCGATAAGACTTGCGTTCCTCATGGCGATTGCCATGCATCAGTTTTTCTGGCCTTGCAAGCGAGCCGGCCTGTCGGCGCATCGGGCGCAATAGCGAAGCATAGGTTTGCCGCCGTCAATCGTCCGGACGAGGTGGTGCGACAGGCTGATCTGTCGCAGCCTGCGATTCGCGCGTCGCGTCGCATCCCGGCTGCGCTTCCTCCGGCCTGCTCCCTGCCGGCTCGGCGCGGTCCGTGCGTCCCGCGGCGCGCGCCGCCTCGTGCTCGCACCGGGCCGCTTCCAGATAGTCCGCTGCCGCGCGCAGGCGGACCGGATCGTCGCCGAAGAAGCCGAGCCCGGTGTTGCACTTGCCGCAAAGCAAGCGGCGAACCATGCGGGTGTCGTGACAATGGTCGATGTAAAGCCGCACGCCGGATCGCCTGCAGATGGCGCAGGCGTTGCCCTGCCGTTCGAGGATGGCGCGAAACTCCTCGAGCGAGAGCCCGTAGCGGCGGGCGCGCTCGCGGTCGCGAAAGTCAGGCTCGGTCGCGCGCCTCTGCCGCACGCGCGCGTTGATGAAATCCTTGCGGCTGGCGCGGCGGGCGCGACGACGCTCGCGCGTCAGGGATTGATAGAACGGATCCTGCTCCCACGGCTTGTCGGTCGGACCGCGGCGCGCGCTCATCGGCCGGCCCGTCCGCGATGTTTGCCGGTCGAGGTCATGGGCACCGAGCGCAAGGCACGCCGCCGCGGCGCGCGGAAGACGCGCCACGGTGACGACTGTGATGATGGCTATGGGTCGATCAGGTCGCGGGTGCGCCGGCTGCGCGGCGGCGGGGGCCGCATACGAAAAAGCCGCTCCCGTTCAGGAGCGGCGCTCAACACCCACTTTTGGTTAGTGCCGAAATCATAGGTGTCCGACGTAACGTAGTCAACTACAAAAAGCACAGAATGGTATCATGCCACCTTTTTTCAAAAGCGCAGCGCCGTACTGGCGCGGCCGGGAGGTCGGGGATTGGCAAAAACGCTCTTGCAAACAGGCTCTTAAAGATGGACCGGCGCGTGCGACAAGTCACCGCACCAGGATGACCCGCGACCCGTCGAAAGCGGGAAATTCATCGCGCTCGATCCAGCCGGCGTGCTGCTGCTCGGCGCGCCCGACGTCGGTCTCGGAGACCGGGGGGTCGTAGCGGTTGGACAGGCCGCTCGGCCCGGCGAGGCGCAGGGCGGCCGACGACTGGGCAATGGCGCTGCCGCTGGCGGCGACGCCGTGCAGCGCGATCGCGGCGGCGACGATGATCCATCGCGCGATGCTGCTGATCATGATCGGATCTCCTGCAGGGGCCTCGGCCGCCCCGACCGCGCGTCGCGGCCGGGGCATAAGCCGAACCAACTCAACCACCGCAGCCGAAGCTGCTGGTGCGGCCGTATCCGAGGTCCTCCTGGCAGCCCTTGCCGGCGGACGCCGGAACGGTCGCGAGCGCGGCGATGGCCAAGGCCAGGGCGAAAACAATCTTCGTCATCGTAGTTCTCCTCTCGGTTCTCTTTTGTTCTGGCGGCTCGGCCGCGTGGCCGACCGCCTCGTCTCAAGTGCGAGGCGCATGGAGGCGCCGGCACCTGGCGCAGGGTTTAGCCGCGGATCGGACCGCAGACTTTCGCCGGACGTTTGGTTTGCCCTGCATTTTCTTGGAGATTCCCTGGAGATTTCGCGGCCTTGGCTGGAACGGGGGCGAACTCAGGGGCCAGATGGTGCGCTGATACCCAGTCCGCGCCAGTTCCGGCGCAAGGATCATGAGGGCGGCCGGAGAGACGATTCGAGTCGAGCCAGCAGGCCTGCCGGCTCGACTCGCCGCTGACTGGCCAGTCCGATCTAATCCCGGGTCTTCGCCGCGTCCGCCCGTCTTTCAGCGGCACGGGATTCGGGCTCCGGCTTTGCGCGGCGCCTCGAGCGACGGACAACCTGTCACATTAGCGATCGATCGCGGCGCGAATCATGTGCGCCAGATCGGCCTTGCGATACGGCTTGGCGAGCAGCACTACGCCGGGGTCGAGGCGGCCGTGATGCACGATGGCATCCTGGGGATAGCCAGACGTAAACAGCACCTTGAGCGATGGCCGGCGCTTCAATGCCTCCTCGGCGAGCTGCCGGCCGTTCATGCCGCCCCGCATGATCACGTCGGTGAACAGCAGATCGAATTCGGCGCCCTGTTCGATCATCCGAAGGGCCTCCCTGCCGTTGCTCGCCGCCAGGACGGTATAGCCGAGGCTCTCAAGCTGCGTGGTGACAAGCTCGCGCACGGGAGGGTCGTCCTCGACCACCAGGATCGTCTCGTGACCGCCTTCGATTGGTGAGGCAGGCGCCACATCGGTGGCGGCGTCGGAGCTCGCGTGCCCCCGGCAAGTAGACCTTGATCGTGGTGCCGTGCCCCTCCTCGCTGTAGATCTTGATGTGCCCGCCGGACTGCTTGACGAACCCGTACACCATGCTGAGCCCGAGACCGGTTCCCTTGCCGACGTCCTTGGTGGTGAAGAAGGGCTCGAACACGCGATCGCGGATCGCCGCCGGAATTCCGGTGCCAGTGTCGCTCACCGCGATCATGACATAGGAACCGGGTTCGACGTCGCTGTTGGCTCTCGCGTAGTTCTCATCGAGATAGACATTCCGAGTCTCGAGCGTGAGCTTGCCTCCGCCCGGCATGGCGTCGCGCGCATTGAGCGCGAGGTTGAGCACCGACGTGGAGAGCTGGTGGGGGTCCACCAGGCTCGGCCAGACATCATGCTCGAGGACCGATTGGATTTCGATCTGCTCGCCCAGCGTCGGACGCAGCAGCTTCGCGGTCTCCAGGATCAGCTGATTGACATTGACGTCGCGCGGCTGCAGCGGCTGCTTGCGGGCGAAGGCAAGCAGCCGCTGCGTGAGCGCCGTGCCGCGCTCGGCGGCCTCATCGATCAGCTTGGCGATCGGAGCAGCCTCCGGCTTGTCGGCGACCGCCTCGGCAAGAATCTCGATGGTCCCGGTAATCACGGTGAGGATGTTGTTGAAATCGTGCGCGATCCCGCCGGTCAGCTGCCCGATCGCCTCCATTTTCTGAGCCTGTCGAGCCTGCTCCTCTGCCGCAATCTTCTCCGTCAGGTCTCGAATGAAGGCGTTGAACACGCAATTGTTGTGACGGCGAAGCGCCGTCACGCTCACCTCGACCTTGATCTGCCGCCCATCTCGCCGCTGCGCCTCGATTTCGAAGCGCTTTCCCAGGATCGCGCTGCGACCGGTCCGGAGGAAACGGGCGACTCCATCCTTATGTCGGGCACGATGGGCCTCCGGCACGATCAGCTCGGCGACGGTTTTTCCGATTGCCTGCGCGCGTGACCATCCGAACATCGCCTCGGCCTGCGAGTTCCATTCGAGGACGACACCGGTCTCGTCCATCTGGATGAATGCGTCGAGCGCGGTCTCGACGATGCCGCGCGCCATCGCCGCGCTTTCGACCAGCGCCTGCTGCGCCTTCTTGCTCTCGGTGACATCAACGACGGAACTCAGCACCAGGAGTCCCTCGCGGGTCGGAATGGGATTGAGGCCGACTTCCACCGGGAACTGGCTGCCGTCCTTGCGCACGCCGAACAAATCGCGCCCCGCGCCCATCCGTCGTCGCTCTGGTCGCGCCACGAATTCCGTGCGGTCGCGCAAATGCGTGGCACGCAACCCGAGCGGCAACAAACTTTCGATCGGCTGGCCGATCAGCTCCTCGCGCCGATATCCGAACATCCGTTCGGTCTCGGCATTGACCAGAACGATGGCGCCCGCCGCATCGACCATGATAATGCCGCTCGGGGACGCCTCGACCGCCAGCGCAAATTTCTCCTGCGCCAGCGTCTGATCCGTCATGTCGCGGCCGATGAAGAAATATTCCTGCTTCGATTCCGACCACACCCCAGACCAAGCGAGCGTCGCCACGCTGCCGTCCTTGCGGCAATATCGGCATTCGAAGTTGTGCAGATGCCGGCCTCGGCGCGCCAAGCGCAGTTCCTGGCGAGCCCGCTCGAGATCGTCGGGATAGACGAACTCGGCCGCGTTGCGACCGATCATCTCTTCCGGCTTGTGGCCGAGGATGGCGGCCGCGCTCGGGCTGACCTGGACGTAGTTGCCCTGCTGATCCGTGATCAGGATGAGATCCAGCGAGGTTTCGAACAGATGGCGGCGCTCCTCCGTTTCCTTGCTGAGCGCGGCGGTGGCGTTCTGAACTTCGTTGGCCATGCGGGCGAAGGAGCGGGCCAGCACGCCGACCTCCCCGCTCGCGTCGGTCGGCACCTGGATGGTACCGGTGCCGGCGAAACGGTCGACCGCGGCGGTGATCTGGGCAAGCGGCCGCGTCAGCGAGCGGGCGAGCCATACGGCGAGCGCGACTGCGCCCAACACCGCGACGAGACCGCCGAGGAGACTGGCATCGCGCGCCGCGTTCGCGGCGGTCATGACCTGGGCTCGCGGCACCGCCGCGATCAGATCGATGCGGCGACCCTCCCCCAGCCGCACCGGAGCCACTGCTACCCCGAATCGCTCCCCCTCCCGATCGGAAACGATGCGCGCGGGCCAGCCGTCTGCGGCGAGCGCCTGCGCAAGCAGCGGAAACTCGTCCTGAATGCGCGCGGTCCCGCCGAGGCCGGAGCCGGATGCGCGGCTGTGGTTGCTGGCAGCCAGATAATCACCTTGCTCATTGACGATGTAGATCGCCCCGTCAGCGGGAGTGGCCGCCAAAATGCGGGCGAATGCAGGACGCAGATCAATGGCGACGCTGAGAAATCCGAACGGCTTGGCATCCGCGGCGAAGACCGGAGCGGCGACCCATAGGGTCGGCACGGCCGGCGTGCCGGTGGCGTTCTGCTGCGGCTCGACATTGACCAGCGAAACATAGACCTGGCCCGCCGACAGACCGATGATCCTGTTGAAATAAGGCCGATTGCCCAGGCGCCGCAGCTCGGCATCGGGCACGACTCGGATACTGCCGCCCGGCCCCAAACGATCCACGCGGACGATCTCGCGCCCTCCGTCGGCGATGCCGACCAGGCCGAACCGCGCATAACGGGCTTGGCGGTCAGCTCGCGACGAAGCGTGAAGCCAGCGCATGGCGCCACTGCGCTTCGGGCGTTCCATCGAGGGGATCGCGGCCGCCGGCGAGGCTCGCGCGCACGAGGCCCTGCACCCCCCGACCTTGCGTGTTCACGTCGGCACGCGCCGCAATGACGGGGGCTTCGAACTCGGTCGCAAGGATGCGGGTATGCATCTCGATGCGATCCAGTGCGCGCGGCAAGGCGATCGCTTCGATGTTGCGATAGGTGAGCATTCCGACGGCGGTCGCGGTCGCGAGCACCAACGCGACCATGGCCACGATCAGGCGGGTCGATAGTCTCATTCCTGACTTCCGCGCAGCACTTGCGGTCGCAGCGTCGAGCGCCGAACCGGGCGTTCGATCCGTACCGGCTTTCGGCAAGCCCGATCGCCACGTTTTCCAGGAACGCAAGGCCGCACGGCCGTGCAGCGTGCTCATGTCGCGGGTTTCCCGCTCATGACGATGCGGATGACATCCGCGATGTTCTTGGCGCCGAGCTTCTCCATGATGCGGGCACGATGAACCTCGATCGTGCGCGGACTGATTCCCAGTTGGCGGCCCGCTTCCTTGTTGGAGGCCCCCGCCACGAACTGCGCCAAAACCTCGCTCTCGCGCGGCGTCAACGGCTCACGGTCGGCGGGAAGATGAAAGGCGAGCGTCGCGGATGCCTTCTCATCTGCCCCACGACGCGCCAACGCGTCGGTCGCCTCCCGCACGCGAGCGACAAGCTCGCTGCCACGAAAAGGCTTCTCGACGAAATCGAACGCACCGTGCCTGATGGCATCGACGGCCATCGGGATGTCTCCCTGACCCGACATGATGAAAATCGGCGCCGGATAGTTCTGGGCATTGAGCTCTCTCAGGATGTCGAGCCCGGACCGGCCGGGAATGTGCACGTCGAGCACGATGCAAGCGGGCGTGCGCACGCGGGTGGCGGCGAGCAACGAGGCGCCATCGGAGAAACATGTCGGTTGATAGCCCTCGCGGGACAACACGAGCGACAACATGGTGCAAATCGCCGGGTCGTCATCCACGATGAAGATCTCGCCCGCGCGGGAGCCAGTCTCGCCAACCATCTGCCACGTGCCCTCCGCCTTGCCCGTGTCTGCCGCACGGGCTCAGGCTGAAATCACTCTGCATCTTACCGGATCTGGACTCTTAGAGCGTCAAATGCGCCCGCCCGGACGTCCACGGGATCAAAATAATACCGCCGTCAAGAGGCCATCCAAATTACGAGCCCCAGCCGGATCTACACGTTCATGTCCCCGGCGGGCAACAGGCAATCAGACGAGTAGGAGTACGAGGGGCTGCGCGGGCCTCGCTGTACCCACCCCCAAGCCGCCCCTGCGGTGCACCGCGTTCGATTCACGCACGCGCCAGCCGGCGGAATGCCGCGACGAACCGGTCCACGTCATCCTCGTCGTTGTAGACGTGCGGGCTGACGCGCAGGCGTCCGACCCGGGGCGCGACGTAGACCTGGTCCGCCGCAAGCCGCTCGATCAGACCGTCCGGCATGCCGTCCGCGAAGCGCAGGCTCAGGATATGCGGCGCGCGCACCGCGGCGTCGGGGATGCTCACGCCGCCATCGCGCAAGGCGTCCGCCAGCCGCGCGGTGAGCGCGGCGAGCCGCGAAGCGACGGCATCGCAGCCCCATTGCGCGAGCAACTCCATTCCGATCGACGCCATCTCGAGCGAGATGAAATGATCGCGCTCGCCCATGTCGAAGCGGCGCGCGCCTTCGACGAATTCGACGTCGCGGTAGTAGGTCTCGCGCTCGGAGGTGATGGCGCGGCGGCCGTAGCTCGTCTGCTCGAGCGGCACGCCGTCCTGGCGGCGCTTCGCGACGTAGAGGAAGGCGCGCCCGTAGGGCCCGACCAGCCACTTGTAGGTGGGGAAGACGAGAAAATCAGGATCGAGCTTCGCGACGTCGGTCTCGATCACGCCGACGGCGTGGGTGGCGTCGACCAGCAGCACCGCGCCCTGGGCGCGCAGCGCGGCGGCGACGCGGTCCATGTCGACGATCCCGCCGTCGGACCAGTGCACGGACGAGATCGAGGCGAGACCGAC
>Ga0075421_100013452_pt1 | contig 10198 bp, 9 predicted proteins | sample SoiMetdeltSBSDD5_FD_75292 | JGI IMG/M metagenome (GOLD analysis project Ga0075421, IMG submission 75292) | Bulk soil microbial communities from a Populus tree surrounding site in Tennessee, USA - Soil MetaG P. deltoides SBSDD5 | ecosystem: Environmental > Terrestrial > Soil > Tree plantation... | reverse complement strand
CTTTCCCTCGAAGATACGAATCCAGCCCAGGTTGTTGTACAGCCACGCGTTCGGCGACAGCTTCAACCCCCGCAACAGCTCGTTCTCGGCCGCCAGGAATCGCCCTTGTATTTCATAGACGGCGGCAAGATTCAGGATTGCCCGCCAGTTCGCCGGCGCGTACCCGGCACCCATCACGTAGTTTTGCTCGGCCTCGCGATAGCGCCCTTGGCGGTACAAGAAGTTCCCCAGGTCTTCGTAGCCGGACCAATATCTGGGATGGAGAGCAATCGACTTTCGGTACTCCTGCTCGGCCATCTCGGTCGCGCCTTGTGCTTCGTAGGTAGCGGCAAGCTGGTTCCGAGCCGTTACGCTGTTCGGATCAAGACCGAGCGCGGTTTGAAACTCGAGAATCGCGCGCTGGTGTTGACCGGTCGTGAGATACACGCGTCCTCTGATCACATGCGATCGGGCATCACCGGGATCGAGCGCAATAGCTTGGTCAATCGTGACGGCCGCGCTTTTCAGCGACTCCACGTCTCTGGTCGTGTCGTACCGCGCCAGATACGCCTCGCTCAGGCCGGAATACCCACCGGCGTGGCGGTCGTGCTCCTGAATGGCTTGCTGGAACGCTTTGATCGCGGACGCAACGCCGCCGGGACCTTGCAGCAGGTATCCGCGTCCCGTCAAATAGAGCTCTTCGGCCCTCAGCTGAGGAGCACCGAGCTTGAGTCCCGGAGCGCGTACTGGTGGCGCACTCACTTCCAGGAGTTGCGCGACAGCCGCCACGACTTTGTCTTCCATTGGCTCGCGATCACCAGGTTGGATCTCAATTGTTCGACTGCCCCTGGTCGCAGAATCGTCGCGCGATACCTCGTTCAGCTCAATGACGAGTTGAGTGGTGTCGTTCAGCACGGACAGGCGACCTGCGACGATCAGATTGGCCCCGAGGGTTTGCCGGACCAGAACAGGTGTATCGACGCCCGTGTCGATCACTTGCGCTGCGGGCGCGATATAGAGCCGCGGTTGGTTCTGCGATACGACACCGAGGCGATCGGTGACTGCTGCCGTCAGGCCGAGAGCGAGCGCGTCGCCCTCCGGTGTGGGACTCTCATGGGTGAATGGCAGTAACGCGACCGTTTGCTCGCTGCCGAAGTACGTCACGAACGGCGTCGAGATCACGTCCCTCACCGACGGGATACTTAGCACTCCCACGCAGGCCAGACTGGCTGCGACCGGTGCCCCCCAGCGCCAGTTAATCTTCGGTGGGCGCGGTAGCTCGTCGATAATCTCACCTGCGGACCGAAACCGCTTCTCGGGATCCACGTCAAGGCATCGCAGGATGACCGCATCCCAGCGACGATCGAAACCGCTCACGTACTCCCGCACCGGGCGAGGTCCGCGACGCAGTTTCCGGACCCCCAGCAGCATGGGCCACGAATCGTCGGCAAAAGGCCGACTCCCCGTGAGCATCTCGTAGAGCACGACGCCTAACGCATAAATATCCGTGGCTCGCGTAACACCGCCACCGAAAAGCTGCTCGGGGGCCATGTAGGCTGGTGTGCCGAATTGCCGGGTCGCAATAGTCGTCGAAAGTTTCGAGTCAGCCGGGCGTAAACGCGCGAGGCCAAAGTCCGTTACCACAACCCGTTCAGCGTCCGCGTCGGACGCGACGAGCATGACATTCGCGGGCTTGAAATCACCGTGGACTACGTCGGCCTGGTGCGCAGCATCAACGGCCGCAGCCATTTGTCGAGCGACCGGCAACACGTCGGTTGTCGTCATCGGCCCTCGACGAAGGCGATCCGCCAGCGTTTCTCCGCGCAGGAGCTCCATTGTGAAGAACACGATGGCATCGTCAGAAACCGGGCGATGGCGAAAGACATCATGGACCCGACAAATGTTCGGGTGGGTGATGCGACGCGCCAGTCGAAGCTCGTGACTGAGGCGTTCCAAGGCACTTTCGTCGGCCGCTACGTGCGGGAAAAGTGTCTTCAGCGCGACCGGCTCGCCGCCCAGGACAAGGTCTCGTCCTTCGTATACCTCGCCCATGCCGCCTTTGCCGAGCAGCTTGACAATGCGGAACCGTTCGGCAAGAACGTCGCCTCCGGAAATTGATCGGATGGGGTCCTGAGGCTCATTCGCTAGGTTCGAACGATCGTGAGACTGCTCGACGCCCCCTGAAGGGCTGTCGTTGGCCAGCAGCTGTTCGCACTGGGCGCGAAGCTCACGATCACTACCGCACACGTCATCGAGAAACGTCGCACGCGCCGATGCGTCGAGCGTGCGGAGTATCTCGACTATCTCCTCGACCTCAGACCGCGGTGTGTCAGATTCGTCGGCCATAGCTGGCCTTTAGCTACTTCTGCTCCTAATTTCCTGTAGGAGCCACAGCTTCGCCTTCTTCCAATCGCGCATCACGGTTTCGGGCGACACATCCAGCGCCGCGGCGGTCTCCTCGACGCTCAATCCTCCAAAGAACCGCATCTCGACCACCTGGCTCTGTCTCGGATCCACCACCGCAAGCGCTGTCAGCGCATCGTCGAGGGCGATAAGGTCGCTGGCGCGTTCAGTCGAAAGCATCTCCTCGTCAAGCGAGACCTTCTGTGCACCGCCGCCGCGCTTCTGGGAGCCACGCGCCCGTGCGAACTCCACCAGGATCCGCCGCATCAAACGCGCGGCCATCGCGAAGAAGTGGGCACGGTTCCGCCATTGCACGCGGCGGACGTCGATCAGCCGCATGTAGGCTTCATTGACAAGGGCTGTCGGCGCCAGCGTATGCCCTGCGCGTTCATGGGCCATGTGGCGCCGCGCTAGTCGACGGAGCTCTGCATGGACGCGCGGAATGAGCTCCTCCAGAGCCGCTTCGTCTCCACGCCCCCACGCAAGCAGCAACCCCGTGATGTCGTGCGACGACTGGTCCCTCGCAATGCCGGTATCTTAACTCCAGCCCAGGCCGTTCCTTGCCTGTCGATGGCCCGCCTAAAACCGTAAAAAGCTGCTCATCGCTCACCCGGCATAACGGCCGAGTTCTGAGACCGGCGACAGTTTTCGCGCCCCGTTTTCGCCTCCCAAGTCGAGGGGGGACACAGCGTGGCGAACAAGGCCGGGGATGTCGGCTGTGCCGTCGTGGCAGGTCTGATAGCCGCACATTCGACATTCGGAAGCGTGGGCGCAGCGCAGACGCCACATCCGTCGGTCCTGTTACGCATAACGAACGCCGCGGGTATTTCGCCTGAAACGATCCACAAAGCCCTTCGCGAGACCACCCGAATCTATGAGACCGCCGCGGTGCAACTCGTGTGGGTGACGGACGATGCCGCGCAAGATGCTGGTCCCCCTATAGGGCTGGATGTGGTCCTGCTTTCGAAATTCGATGCGGAGCGAATTCTTAGGAGGACTCGCCTGCCAGCGACCGTGTTGGGCGTGGCGCCTCGTGACACCGGACGTGCTTACATCTTTTGTGATCGCATTCAGTGGCGCGCCCTGATTGATGGCGTTCCAATCGAAACCGTGCTTGGCCGAGTGGTCGCTCATGAAGTCGGCCACCACCTCTTGCCAGGAGAAGGTCACTCGAAGCGCGGAATCATGCAGGAGCGTCTCAACTACAGCCCTAAAGCGGCGCCGGGGTTCACGGCGGAACAGGCTGTGTCAATCCGTGCGCGCATGTTGCGATCACAGTAGCTTTCCGGACCTTTCCGACCCTTGCCAGTATTCGCTCGCCGTTCGCGCCTCCATGAACGAGGAGGCGAACGACGTGACGAACACGACGCGGCGGCTGACAGCACCACTGCTGATGGCGGGGCTGCTCGGAATGGGATTGCGTGCGATTGCCGACGGGACGGATCAGGAAACCGTATCGCGCGTACGATCGAGCAGCCCCTCACTCACCGCCTTGATAGATCGAGGGACCGAACAGTCCATCACCTTTCGAAGTCTGGTCGACACAATCAACGCCAGCGATGGCATCGTCTACGTCGCGGCAGGCCGATGTCGTTACTCGCGGGCCTGCCTCACTGGTGTCTCGGCCGCGGGCACGTACCGAATGCTGTGGGTAACGGTGGATACCCCAAGGGCAGATTTGGATCTCATTGCCTCCATCGGCCATGAGTTACAGCATGCGATTGAAATTCTCAGCAACCCGAAGGTGCGCAACACCGCCGCGATGTACCTATTCTTTTCACGGACCGCAAGACGGGTCGGGACCGGCCGGGGCGCCTTCGAAACGGCGGCGGCCGTCAAAGTGGGCAACGCAGTGAGGGCTGAGATTCAGGCCCGGCAGCCGGGCACGAAAGACAATTGATGCAGCGATCCTCCCCGCTTCACTGGATCAGCGGTGTCTGAGCGGGCCCCAGTCCTCGAAGCACAAATTTCTGGACGCGTTTGCCTTCGTAGGTCTCGCCGATGAACAGATTGCCCTTCGAATCGGCCGCCATCACGTGTGCGCCGTAGAACTCGCCGGCCGAGTGGCCTGCATGTCCGAACGCGCTGACCACCTCGAGCGTGTCGCGGCGCAGAATCCAGATCTGCTGATTGGTGCCGTCGTTCACGATGAGGAACGTCTGCGCGGGGTCGGTGGAAAAGACAATGTCCCACACCGAGCCACTGCCAAGCGTTCTCCTCGCGACAAAGGCCTCTTTCACGAACGTGCCGTCCTTTCGAAATACCTGAATGCGGTCGTTGGTGCGATCGCACACGTAGACGAGGCCGTCATTGGCAATTCGCACTGCATGGACGATGCGGAACTGAGGAGGCGCGGGACCGTCGGGATCGTATTGACTCGGCCGGTTCTCGTACTGCACTGCACCGCTGAACGGGCTTGGCAGCTTCTCGCCCGCTTGGGTGAAGTACGAATCGTCGGGACGTTTCCCGTACGCGCCCCAGTGACGCTTGTACGCGCCAGTGGTCGCGTCGAAGACGATCACCCGGTGGTTCACGTAGCCGTCGGCGACATAGAGTTCATTGGCACCGCGGTCGATCGTCATGCTCGCGGTTCCGCCCAGATTGCTCGTGTCGTTGCTCCCTTTGCTTTGGCCTTTGCGCCCAATCTGCAGCAGAAACTTGCCGTCGCGCGTGAACTTCAGAATCTGCGCATCTTTCTCGCCGCCGCCGCCAAGCCAGACGTCGTTGCCATTGACGTAGATGCCGTGTTCGAGGTCGGGCCACTCGTATCCGACCCCCGGGCCACCCCACGACGACCGTAGATTCCCCTCCTGGTCGAATTCAAGCACTGGCGGCGCAGCACGCCAGATCGAGCGCGTCTCGTTTGGTTGCAGTGTCGATGGCCGATGAACGATCCACACGTGGTCGTTCGCGTCGATCGACACACCCGCTACCGCACCAAGAATCCAGCGATTGGGTAGCGGCTTTGGCCACTTCGCGTCGACCTCGTACGTCGGCACGTGCGCACCACTTTGCGCGGCCGCAATGGGGGCCAGAACGCCGAAGAGTAGCGCGCAGGCTTTAGCCTGCGCGAACGTCTGACGAATTCGCGGAAGAAACATGCGGGGATTTATCGGGAAAGCGCCTTGCTCTTCCAGAGCTCCCAGGGACGGCCGTAAGTCTCGGAGACCGACGCTTCAGCCTTGCGCGCTTCCTCAGGATCGAGGTATGTGACCTGCCCAAGAGCTATGGCCTGCGCCTGGAGTCTCGCGTTCGTCTCCATGTAGACACTTCGCGCCACTGCGTGAACGATTGTGGGACCAACGACGACGGCACCGTGGCCGCGAAGCAACGCAGTACTCTTGGCGCCCAACGTCTGCGCGAGAGCGCGTCCGAGCGCGCCGTTCCGAATGAGGAGATCGGTCTGACCACCCGCCTTCCGAATCTCGAACACCGGCACGCCCTCCCCGAGAAACGCACTCATGTGGTAGATGGGACGCAGCGGGACCGTCGAGACGCTGAACGGAATCACGGACGGTGAATGATGGTGCACCACGGCCTTGACGTCCGGCCTGGCGCGGTAGATCTCGCCGTGAACGAAGCGCTCGAGATATGTCGTCCGGCCGCGCGCGTCGACTGGATTCGAGTCGAGGTCGTATTCGAGGATGTCGGCGGCGGTGACGAGCTCCGGAGCGAGGGACCGCGACATCAGATATCGATCGGGTGAGCGGTCGTGGCGCACGCTCACGTGGCCGTAGCCGTCGAGGACGCCCTGATCCGCAAGAATGCGGTTGGCCGCAACGAGGTCTTCGATCAGCTTGGGATCGGCCGGCCCAGCCGATGTCGGTGCGGCTGCGGCCTGTCCCGCGGCGGCGCGGCCCGACAAGATGACCCCGGCGGCCAGAAGTGCCACGCACGCACACGCAAGGCCGCGCCTGCCAAGCTGTCTCACGGCTAAGTCCTCCAAAGTTGCGGCCGATGGTATCAGATCGCGCCATCGGGACGCCGTGAACTGTCGTTCGTGCCAGCTCTTCAAACGTTGACGGGCACGCGAGATTGAATTGCGTTTAAAGTGGAAGGCAATGCACACGACTTTACGTCAGCCGGTACTCATATTCGCCGCCCTTGTGGCGGCTGCTGTCTTCGCGGGCTGCGGCTCGCCGTCAGCTCCCGCGGCCCCGGCGAAGCCCGCGGCGCCTCCGATCACTGCCGACACATGGGCCACCGTCGATGGCCGCCAAATCATGCGATCCGACGTGGATAAAGCGTTCGAGCGCAACCGTGATCCCAACCAGACGCTCTCCGAGGAAGAAACGCTCATCGCAAAACTACGGTTGCTCGACGATCTGATCATGCAGGATCTCCTCATGGCACGTGCGCCAGCGCTGCAGATCACGGTTGCGGACGCAGAGATTGAAAAGGCGTACACCGACGCGAAGCGCGGGGCTACTGACGACGTGTTCAAGCAGGAATTGACGCGTCGGAATCTCACCGAGACAGATGTGCGCGACAGTATCAGACGCGACTTGACCGTCCAGAAGGTCCTGCAGAAGGAGATCACCGACAAAGTGACGATCTCTGATCAGGAAGTGACCGACCTCTTCAACGCCAACAAGTCGTCGTTCAACCTCCCCGAGGATGCAGTACATATCGCTCAGATTGTTGTCACGCCCGTCCGCGATCAGCAGGTTGCAAACCGCAGCGGCAACGACGCCACGACACCACAAGAGGCACAGAGCAAGGTCGCAACGCTGATGCAACGTCTGCAGGCGGGCGAGGCGTTCGGCAATCTCGCAAGGGACTATTCGGAGGACCCGGAGTCGGCGCCGCGCGGCGGCGACATGGGCCTCGTGGCCGTTTCGGCAATCCGGCGGGCGCCTCCGAGCCTGCGCGACGCGGTGCTCAACACGGAAGAGGGACGCGCCAGCGTTGTCCAGGACGGCAACGTGCTCAGGATTGTCCTCGTGGTGAGCCGCCAGAAGGCGGGACAGCGCGACCTCTCTACGCCCGGCACCAAAGAGCAGATCACCCAGGCGATCCGGACGCGCAAGGAGCAGTTGCTGCGCGACGCGTATTTGAACACGCGGCGCGCGGATGCGGACGTGACGAACTATCTAGCGAGGCGGCTCGTCGAACGGAACGGCAAGCTCTGAATCCCTACGTTCAATTGAATTGAGCATGAGCTCTGTCGTTCACGCTTCTGGGTTCTCGCTTCCTCGTTCGTGTTCAGGTTCGAGGGGTTATGCGCCGGCGATTGGGAGCGCCCAGGCCGAACGCCGAGCAGGACCCTACTGAACCGGAACCCGAGAACCTAACATGAACGCGAACTGAGAAGGATAGAACCAAGAAGTGTGAACGGCCCACCGACCTCACCGGCCGAGACCGATCGACACGACGAGCGAAGGGGCGCGGCGGCGGTCGATGGTCGGTGCAACGACGATTCCCCTCGCGGGATTCGTCGGATACGTCTCCGCGGTTGATTCGTAGAAAGGAAGCACGGCGTCGGCCTGCGTGAATACCCTGAAGCTCGTAACGCGCGCGATCTCGTATCCAACGGTCAATTCCCCTTGCATTCCGCTGCCGTCCCAGTTCGATGTGTAGTACCCGGTCGCAGGGTTGTACGACCCGCCGAAGCTCTGATGCCCATAGCTCAATCCCGCGCCGAGGTATGCGGACCGATTCGCCCGCGGACTCAGGAAGTAGAGGCCCGACAGCTTGAGCAACGTCTGCGCCGTCCCTCCGGAAGATGAGGAAGAATTGTTCGCGCTGAACTGAAAATTCAGGAACGATACATCGATCGCAAACGAATCGAGCTCCGCGCGGTAGCCGAATCCCAATGCCGGGGTACCGTACGTGTCGTTGCCGAACAGACTCCCGTAACCCAGGCGCGCGTACCACAGCGAATCGGTATGAAAGCGGCGTGCGGTCGCCTGAGAGGCGGTGACATTCGTCCGATCGACGACGTTGAAACCGGTCATCGGGCGTCCGGTGACGATCGAGCGCGCCATTTGACTGTAGAGCGCCGGGAGATCCTCCATGCCGTGGGCGACTGCGTCCCGCTGACCGTCATCACCAGAGATGTGGACAACGATAGTGTCCCCCAGCCGTACGTGGGACAGCGTGTACGGCCTTGCACAAGGGGCCGGCACGACACGCTCGCCTTCCTGTTCGAACTGTCTCGTTACCAGGAGCAGCGCGGCCGCCTGGTCGCTCGGCGAGAATGTGTCGTGTGCGGTGTCGATCGTGAGACAGACCTCGGCGTGCGCTGCTGCCGCAGTGGCGACCAGAAGGCACGCCATTGTGGTCAACCGAACAATCCAGGTGCGCATGGCATTCCTCCTGGGCCTCAGAGAAACCGCGGTACGAGGCCCTTACCAGAACATGCGTTAACCGAGCGGCAATTGGCTCACAGGACCGCGGAGTTCCTTCTGAGGTATCGGCGGCGCTCTAACGGGCCAGCAGGACCGTACGGTCCGCGATGGGACGCTTGCTGCCGATGCGCGTGCCACAATGAGACATGCGCCGCGCCGGCGTCGCCGATCTCCCGCTGCATTACGGGCGCGTTCCCGACTGGCTCGCATCGCGAATGGTCATGCTCGGCACGGCAATCCTCGAGAGCGTGGTCTATCACTACGGTCGTCCCGCTTTTCTTGCGCGGCTGAGCGACCCATTCTGGTTTCAGGCATTCGGTTCAGTCCTCGGCATGGACTGGCACTCGTCGGGCATCACGACGTCCGTGATGGGCGCCCTGAAGAAGGGACTGCATGGCAAGTCGAACGAATTAGGCGTCTTCATCTGCGGCGGGCGCGGAAGGCATTCCCGCAATACGCCCCACGAGCTGCGCGCACTGGCCGATCGGAACAGCCTCGACGGAGATTCGCTCGTCCGCATCAGCCGGTTGACGGCGCGTGTAGACAACAACGCCATCGCGGACGGCTTTCAGATCTATCTGCACTCGTTTGTTCTCACGGCCGAAGGCGAATGGGCCATCGTCCAGCAAGGAATGAACGAGGACAACCGGCTCGCTCGCCGCTACCATTGGCATTCCGAGACGGTACGAGACTTCATCGCCGACCCGCATTCCGCAATCGTGGGCGAACGAGGCGGCGTGGTCATGAATCTGGTGGATACACGTGCGCGCGCCGCCCAGGACGCGCTGCTGACGATCGCGCGTGAACACCCACACAAGACACTCGCCGAAGTGCGCCGGTTGACGATGCCCGCGCGCCACTCGGTTCGCGCATTCGATGTCAACGAGAAGCGGCTTGGCGCGGTGCTGGCGCTCGCGCACGATCGTGACCTGCACGACTTCGCATCCTTCCTGCTGCTCGAGCAGCTCGGGCCGCGCACACTGCAATCGCTGGCGCTCGTAGCCGAAGTCATCCACGGTGCGCCCACGCGCTTCGATGATCCGGCGCGGTTTTCGTTCGCTCACGGCGGCAAGGACGGCCATCCATTCCCCGTTCCGTTGCGTGTGTACGACGAATCGATTTCAGTTCTGCGCCGCTCACTCGATGCGGCCAAGATCGGTCACACGGACAAGCTGCACGGGATGCGGCGACTGGATGCATTCACACGGATGGTTGAGCAACGGCTCGAGCCGCACGCTGATGTCGACGCGGTCATCGCCGCCGAGCGCGCTAACTCGCGCACCCACGGCGGTCGCACGGTGTTCGACGACAAGCGGCCCAACGCCCGTGGCGCGCCGCCCGACAAACAGTTGGACCTGTTTGCGTAATCACGCGGTGCGCATCGCACCGGTTCAGCGCACGAGATTCGACCGTATGGAGCGCCGCGTCGACTCACGGCATCAAATGAGCATTGCCGGTGTGTTCGG
>Ga0075421_100013450_pt1 | contig 10198 bp, 8 predicted proteins | sample SoiMetdeltSBSDD5_FD_75292 | JGI IMG/M metagenome (GOLD analysis project Ga0075421, IMG submission 75292) | Bulk soil microbial communities from a Populus tree surrounding site in Tennessee, USA - Soil MetaG P. deltoides SBSDD5 | ecosystem: Environmental > Terrestrial > Soil > Tree plantation... | reverse complement strand
GATCGAGGTGAAGCACGACGGCCAGAAGCTCGTCGAGGCCGAGGTGACGGAGTTCAAGGTGACGGATGGTGCGGAGGCCGGCGCGTTCGACAAGCCGGAGTGAGCCGGAGTCGCGAACCGCCTGATGGTCTCACGCGGGCCGGTCCTGGGGATGCGTATGGGGGACGGTGGACGGTTGCCACCGGAAAACAGGGCGCGCAACTCGGGGACGGGTGCAGAAAACCGGTTGGGACGGTTTTTAGGCCAGCTCGACGAACGGCTCGCGGATGGACAGGGCTCGCATGAGCCGCAATCCGATCACGCCGGGGACCACCTTCCCGGTGAAGTCCGTTGTTACCGGCGCCGGCTCTGGCACGAAGCGGCAGTACAATGCGGCCGATGCGCCGTGCCCGTCCCATTCAGGCGCCTTCGGTCGCACTGGGTACCGCCTGGGTGCTATTGCTCGTCGCTTCGCTCGTCGCGCAAATCGATGCGCTCGTACATCGCGACCGGTACGACCGGCTGATCCCGCTCGAGTTGCCACTCCCGTTCCAGAAATCGCTCTATCTGCGCGATGGCGTCTGTGTGCGTTCCTCCGGATCGTACAACTATGACGAATTCACCGCCGGCAGGTCACAGGCGATTGAGCCTTCCACCAACCTCTACCTTCTTCGCCTCGAGATTCTGGAGCGGTTGGGGTTTCATTTCCAGATCGATCGCTGGACGTCAGGTCCTCTTGCCGGCTGGTCCGTTGCGATTCCCTTCTGGTTCGTCATCTCCGCAACCGTCCTTCCGGCAACGTCGTTCGTTCGCCGAGTCACCCAAACCATCCGTGCTCGGAACAGAAGACGCCACGGGCGTTGCGAACGATGTGGCTACGACCTCCGCGGAACACCCGATCGCTGCCCGGAATGTGGCGACGCGCCCGCGCGATCGGCGGCGCAATAACCACTCATTATCGTGGTGACTCAAAAACGGCGTCACCGCTGATTGTGTCGTTGCGCTGCGCCAGACGGCGGGCCGGCCGGGGCGAGGAGGTAGATGACGTCGGTGCGGATGCGGGAGGGGTCGCGGTTCCAGGCGTCGTCCCAGTGGCCGTAGACCTCCCAGTTGGGGCCGGCGGGGGTGTGGCCGTGGCGGGCGCACCAGTCGCGGATCGCCTGGTGCGCGGCGCGGAGTTGGTTGTACGGGCCGAAGTGGACCGCCGTCGCGACGGGGCCGGACGGGAGCGCGGAGCCAATCACTTCGCCATGGCTTTCAAAGGGGGATTCCAGCTCGACGCCGATTTCGAGGTTGATCTGGTCGTCCAGGTAGAGGGAGACGTGTCGGCCGGCGCCCGGGACGTGCTGCGCGCGGACCACGTTCCACACGAGACCGCAGGCGGGCGGGACGACGTTGGGGATGTCGCGTACGGTTGCTTTTCGGCGCACGACCAACGTCGGGCGTGGGGCGGCAATCGTTTCGAGTCGGACGTCGTAGGTCATGTGGTGCGCCTCGGGCGAGTTGGGCGGCGCATGGTAACAGGTCGGGGCGGGAGCAGGCGCGCGAAGGCGCCGGCGCGGAACTTCACACTTCGACTCGTTTACCCCTCACCCCGGCCCTCTCCCGCAAGGCCCGCAAGGGGAGAGGGAGCAAAAGGCACACCCGGCCGACTCGGGCGAAACGAGCCCACTGGCTACCTTCTCGGCTCATACCGCAACGCCACCGCCCCGGAGCCGAACTCCCGTCGGCTTACGAGCCTCAAGTCGACATACTTTGACAGCCCGGCGAACAATGTCGGCCCGTGGCCGGCGAGCCTGGGGTGCACCACGAACTCGTACTCGTCGATCAATCCCAACTCCGCCAAAGCCAGCGGGAGCTTCACGCCTCCCACGAACAGTCCCTTGCCACGCTCCCGCTTGAGCCGCTGAACGGCCTGCCCCAGGTCCCCGCGCAAGAGCTCCGCGTTCCAGTCAACCCGCTCCAGCGTGTTCGACACGACGTACTTCTTTGCGGCGTCAATCGTGCGCGCGAAGGGTTCCATCCACTCGGCCATCCATTCGGGCCGCAGCCCATTTGCCGGCCACCGCCACGCGGCCCGCATCATTTCGTAAGTGACCCGGCCGAAGAGCAGGGCATCGGCCTGGGCGAGTTTCTCGGCCCAGAAACGATGCAGTTCTTCGTCCGTGGAACCCGCACGATGATCGACGCAGCCGTCCAACGTGACGTTGATGGAATACCGAAGGGGGCCCATTGCGGAATGGTATCAACGAAGGCGTAGCCCAACCGGTTTTAGCCCGCTTCGATGAGCCGGCCCCGGCGTGTCGACGACTGATTCACTTCAAACCCTTCGGCGGCGCGCCCGCGATGCGGTTCACTCGAGGGGGAAACCAGTGGGCCATGAGGACAAAGACCGCAAAGGCGAACAGCACGAAGAGCAGCGCCGCCCACTCCCGCCGCGTGACGGTGAGGCGGTTGTTCCGCGGAGGGGGGGCGCGTAGTCGAGCTTCTCAGGTTCGTCCCGATCGGCCACGCGACCCCTCTTCTTCGTTAGGGGCGCCTGACCGGAGTCAGGTCACGCCTGCGGGATTCCCGGCCCTTCCTGCCACCCGTGCTGGTCGCGGACGGCGACCATTACCTTCAGGATGTCGTTCCACGTCTGCGGCTTCATCATGGTCTCGTTGGAGAACATGCAGCCGTCCCAGCAGATGTGGCGGAAGCGCTTGACCGGGTGGCCCGACTCGTTGCGGAGCCAGAAGCCGGCGTGGCGCGGGATGTCGAGCTTGCCGGTGGGGTCGGTGGCGAGGCAGTGGCGGCCGGTCTTGTCGTGCGAGCCGGTGCCGTGCACCGTCGCGTTGTTCTGCGCTACGTGGAAGTCGATCGTCCAGGGGCGCAAGGCCCCCGTCAGCTTGCGCAGCGCCTCGTCGAGCTTGCCCTTGTCCTTCCAGTCGTAGTTCTGCGGGAGGATGGCGTCCTCCGGCGCGTTGTAGCCCATCGTGTAGAGCAGCGTGTGGGCCATGTCGGCCTGGAAGCCGACGGTCGCGGGGCGCCCGACGAGCTCCAGGAGCTGGATCATCCGCTTCCAGGAGTGCATGCCGCCCCAGCAGATCTCCCCCTCGGCGGCGAGCTTCTCGCCGTGGCCCTCGGCGACGTCGGCCGCCTGGCGGAAGGTGGCGGCGATGGTCTTCTGGTTGGCGTCGGGGTTCTTCGCCCAGTCGCCGGGCGGGCAGGCCGAGTCGATGCGGACGACGCCGTAGGGCCGCACGCCCCAGAGGCGCAGCTTCTCGGCGATCTTGCAGGCCTTGTGGACCTGCTCGACGAACTGCTTACGGTCCGATTCGGAGCCCATCGCGCTGCCGCCGCCGGTCGGCGGCCAGACGGGGGCGACGACGGAGCCGACGGCGAGGTGCTTTGAGCGGAACTTGTCGGCCAGGCGCTTGAGGCGGTCGTCGTCGATGTCGATCGAGATGTGCGGGTCGAACAGGAACAGGTCCATCCCGTCGAACTTCACGCCGTCCACGTTCGCCGCCGACGTGAGGTTGATCATCGTGTCCAGGTCGATCGGCGGCTCGGAGTCGGGGCCCTTGCCGACGAGGCCCGGCCAGGCGGCGTTGTGGAGCTTGGGGAAGTTGTTCTTGTGAGCGGTGGGCATGGGAACGTCCTTTCCTCTCCGAGACCCTCTGACAACGGTGTGCTACGTGGAACTCCGCCGGTCAATTACAAGCTATCTCCACGCCGATTTCAATTTCCGAACGTAGAGGCTTACGACCTTTGCCGTGCCGCCCCTGGCGTACAGCTCCACCCCGCGCGCGCCGGGCGGCGGGTAGATCCGGTCGGTGATGCTGACCAGGCCGCCCTGGCCCAGCACCTCCACGGACGAGCGGTCGAGCCACACGTGCAGCAGCACCCCGCCGCCGGCGTCGGGCACCGGCGCCGCGTTGCGCGAGGGGAACTCCTTGTGGAAGTCCACGCCCGACTTCGTCCGGTCCACGAACATCTGCTTGTTCTTCGCGTCGTACCCGACGACGGTCTCCTTGCCCTCCCCGACGGCCACTTTCAGCCCCACCTCTTCGGCCCGCACGTCCTCCAGCACGAGGACCAGTTCGAGCGCGTCCCCCGTGACCTGCCCCTTCAGCGGGTCTTTGCCGGGCGCGAGCTCCTGGTCGCGCAGCGTGAGGACGCCGCCGGGCCCGGCGTCGAAGTCGACGAGCGAGTGAGCCTCCTTCACGACGCGCTGCGCCAGTCGCAGCCCTTCGTCCGTCTGCACGAGCAGCACTTCCCGCGGCAGGGTCATCGCCGTCCGCCAGGGTTTGGTCGGCTCCTGGTTGGCGTAGCGCCAGTTGCTCATCCAGGCGATCCAGACGCGCCGGCCGTCGTTGGCGGGGACGTCGGACCAGGACTGGGCGGCGTAGAAGTCGGGGCCCCAGTCGGCCCAGAGCTTGACGTCCTTCGGGTTGTCGTTGACGAAGGTCCTGCCGTCGAAGGTTCCGACGAAGTACTGGCACCCGCTGCCGCCGGCGGGCGTGCCGCCGTTGATGTTGACGACCAGCACCCAGCGAGACTGGCCGGTCTTTTGGTCGCCGCGGAGGACGGGGAGCTCGAAGAGGTCGGGGCACTCCCAGATCCCGTCGACCGCCCCCTGCCCGCCGAACTCCCCGAGCCGCTCCCAGGCCTTGAGGTCGGCCGAGCCGTAGAACATCACCCGCCGCACGTCGGGCCGGGCGACGACCATGACCCACCGTTTGGTGGGGGCGTGCCAGGTGACTTTCGGGTCGCGGAACTCCGGGGACGCTATGTCGATCACCGGGTTTTGGTCGTGTTTAATCCATGTTCGGCCCCGGTCGGTGGAGTAGGCAACATTTTGCGTTTGCCGGCCGTGGCCGTGGCCCGTGTAGACGGCGATGAGTGGCGGCTTGCCGTCCTTGCCGAAGCCGGAGGTGTTGTGGTGGTCCGCCACCGCGCTGCCGGAGAAGATCATGACGCCGTTCTCTTCGCGCAGCGCCACGGGCAGGTGCTTCCAGCGAACCAGGTCGGTGCTGACGGCGTGTCCCCAGCTCATGTGGCCCCAGGTGTCGCCCTCGGGGTTGTACTGGTAGAAGAGGTGCCACTCGCCGTCGTAGAAGACGCACCCGTTGGGGTCGTTCATCCAGTTCTTCGCGGGGCTGAAATGGAACTGGGAGCGGAAGGGCTCGTCGTACGATCGGACCCCTTCCTGCGCGAATGCCACCGCGCTTGCGGCGCAGAGAAACGCCAGGAGCACGAGACGCAAAAAGCGAGTATTGGGCATAGAACGTTTCCCCATTCTGTGCCGAAAAGCTTAGCCCTCGACCCCGGAAGTGGAAATGTCCGCGACGGCACAGATTGTACCGTGGAACGGGCGGCCTACCGCCGGGCCCGTCAGCGACACCTTTGGCGGAATGCGTTTCCCATTGGCTTCGGCGGTGCCTGTTCGAAGTCTGCCGACCGTCCTGTGTCCTGCCCCCGTCACGTAACTACCTTTACGGTGGACGGGCGGGTATCGTCCCGCGAATCGCACGTCGTTCACGGCCGCCCGTACCTCGACCGACCGGGAGAACATGAAACCCTTACACGCGTGGTGGGTCGCGCTGGCGCTCGCAGGGTCGGCGCAGGCGCAGGTGCAATACGTCCCGGTCGCCATCCAGGGACGGCCGGTGCCCGGCGGAGGGGCGGCGTGGGTCTCGTTCGGCGAGCCGACGCTGAACGACCGCGGACAGATCGCTTTCAACGCAGGCGTCCAGCCCGACGCCGGCGGCCTGGGCCACGGGGCGATCTACTTCGGTCCGCCGGACGCGCCTCGGCTGGTGGCGCGCGATTTCACGCCCGCGCCCGGCGCGGGCGGCGCCGAATACGGCGGGTTGGGAACCGTGCTGTTGAATGAAGCCGGCCACGTCAGCTTCAGTTCCCGCCTCGGCGGCAACGGCGTGACCATCGGCAACGACGTCGGGCTTTGGGCCGGTCCCGCGGCCTCGCCGGAACTGGTTGCGCGCGAAGGAGACGCCGCCCCGGGCGCCGGGAAAAGTGCCACTTACCGCGACCTGAGCGGCCATACGTTGAACGACGCCGGGCAGGTCGCCTTCGCCGCCAGCCTCGCGGGACCGGGCGTCGGCTCGCAGGAGTGGGGCGTCTGGCACACGACGCGGCTCGGCGAATTCCCCCGGCTCGTCACCCGAACCGGCGCGCCCGCGCCGGGCGCCCCCGCGGGCTCGACGGTCGCGTCGCTCGGCACTCCCCGACTCAATGCGGCCGGGCAGATCGCCGTCGCAGGCTCGATCGACGTCTCGCCCGGCGTCCGCAGCGACGGCATCTGGGCAGGTGTCCCGGACGACCTGCGCCTCGCGGCGCGGACCGGCACCCGGGCGCCGGGGACGAGCTCTGACTTCGTCATGCTGCACACGACCGGCGGCGTCGAGTTCGACGACCGCGGCGCCGTCGCGTTCCGCGCCAGCCTGTTCTCCGCCCAGCGCAACGAGGGGATCTGGATGGGCCGCCCCGGCGACTTGCAACTGGTCGCACTCAAGGACACGCCGGCCCCCGGCGCCGGCGGCGAGAACTTCTCGTTCCTCGGCATGCCCGTCGTCAACGACGCGGGTGTCGTCGCGTTTCACGCCAACCTGGGGACCAACGGCCGCGGCATCTGGGCCGGCCCGCGCGACGCACTCCGCCTCGTGGCGCGCACCGGCACCGCCGCGGCGGGCGCCGCCGACGGCGTAACGTACTCCATCATGGGCGCCCCGTTCCTCAACGACGCCGGCGCCGTCGCGTTCGTCGCCGACCTCCAGGGCCCGGGCGTCGAACCCGGGAACGACACGGGCGTCTGGGTCGCCGACCCCAGCGGACTGACGACGCTGGTGGTGCGCGAAGGTCAGGACATTAACGTGGGCGGCGGCGAGACCCGGCGGATCTCATTCCTGCTGCCGCAGTGGAGCAGTTCGACCGACCCGCAGTTGGCGCTGATCAACGACGCGGGACAGGTCACCTTCCGCGCGATCTTCACGGACGGGACCGAAGGCTTGTTCGTCGCGACGGTCCCCGAACCGTCGGCCGGGATTGCCATGAGCTGTTGTGCGGCCGCCGTGGCACTGCTCCGACGGCGGCACCGCCCCGACAGCTCGACACCACGATGTTGAATCCGGCGTCGTTCCGCGGTGCCCGGTCGAGGCCGTCGGAGCTTCATGGCACGCCTGCCCGCGACACGTCGTTCTTAACGAAGGGGAAACTGTGGGGACGTCGCACTGGAGTCTTTCGGTCTTCGGCCTGGTCCTGTCCGCGCTCGCCCTGTCGAGCCCCGCCCGCGCAGTGGACGGGCCCGCCCCGGCGGAGGCGGCCGACCTGCCGCCGCCGGTGAAGCTGACGGCGCAGGAGGACCATCGGAAGATGATGGAGGCGCTGGGGATCGCGTCACTGCGCCGCGGCGCCGACGGCTGGAACCGCCAGTCGCCCCATTACCAGAACACCGACGAATCCAAGGCGAACCCGTGGCCGAATCTCCCGGACCCGCTCGTGACGAAAGACGGGCGAAAGGTGACGACGCCGCAGTTGTGGTGGACGGTCCGCAGGCCGGAGATCGTCGAGGACTTCGACCGGGAGGTGTACGGCCGCGTCCCGGCGGGCGTGCCGAAGGTGAAGTGGGAGGTCGTGTCCACCACCTCGGAGACGGTGGGCGACATCCCGGTGACGACGAAGCGGCTCGTCGGCCACGTGGACAACAGCACCTATCCGCACGTCACGGTGGACATCCAGTTGACATTAACCACGCCGGCCAACGCCGCCGGTCCCGTCCCTGTGATCATGGAATTCGGATTCATGGGGTTCGGCGGCGGACCCGGCGCCGGTCGTGCGCCGCCGAATCGCCCCGGGCCGCGCGGGCCAACTTGGCAGCAGCAGGTGCTCGCCAGGGGCTGGGGCTCCGCGGTCATCAGCCCGGCGAGCATCCAGGCGGACAACGGCGCGGGGCTGACACAGGGGATCATCGGGCTGTGCAACAAGGGACAGCCGCGCAAGCCGGAGGACTGGGGCGCGCTGCGGGCGTGGGCGTGGGGCGCCAGCCGCGCGCTGGACTACTTCGAGACCGACAAGGCCGTCGACGCAAAACGGGTCGGCATTGAGGGGTTGTCTAGATACGGGAAGGCGGCGCTGGTCGCGATGGCGTACGACCCGCGCTTCGCGATCGCGCTGGTCGGCTCCTCGGGTGAAGGCGGCGCCAAGTTGCACCGGCGCAACTTCGGCGAGCTCGTCGAGAACCTGACCAGTTCTGGCGAATACCACTGGATGGCCGGCAACTTCCTCAAGTACGGCGGCCCAAAGAACGCCGGCGACCTGCCCGTTGACGCGCATCAGCTCATCGCGCTTTGCGCCCCGCGGCCCGTGTTCATCAGCTACGGCGCGTCGACCGGGCCCGGCGCCGAGGGGACGTGGGTGGACCAGCGCGGCAGCTTCATGGCCGCCCTCGCGGCGGGGCCCGTGTACGAGCTGCTGGGTAAGAAAGGCCTCCCCACGAACGAGTTCCCGCCGGTTGAACAGGCCCTGCTCGACGGCGAGCTGGCCTGGCGCCAGCACGCCGGCGGGCACACCGTCGGCCCGAACTGGCCCGTGTTCCTTTCCTGGGCAGAGCGTTATCTCAACGCGCCAGCCGCTCCGCCCGCGCCTGCGACGACTCGGTAGCAGCTCCTGCAAACACGGCTCGCAGCGCCTCCGGCAGCTTCGGGTAGTCGAACGTGAACCCCTCCCGCTGGAGCCGTGCCGGGACGCACCGGCGGCCGGTCAGTGCCAGCACCGGCTCGGTCCGCATGAAGAAGCTGCCGACCCGCACGAGCGGCGCCGGCGTCGGCGGCGCCCACGGCCGGTGCAGCACCCGACGCAGCTCGCGCATGAACTCGGCGTTCGTGACGGGGTTCGGCGACGTCGCGTTGTACAGCCCCTCGGCCCGCTCGTTCTCGATGGCCCACAGGAACAGCCGCGTCACGTCGTCGAGGTGGATCCAACTGATGTACTGGCGGCCCGTGCCCACCGCGCCACCGAGGAACCAGCGCGTCAATCCGGCCAATACCGGCAGCGCGCCGCCGCCCGCGCCCAAGGCGAAGCTGATGCGCAGGATCACCCGGCGGACCCCCGGCGTGGGCGAGCCGTTGAAGGCGTCCTCCCACTTCGTCGCCGTCGCCGGCGGGATGCCCTCGCCGGGCGGCGCGGTCTCGTCGCAGACGCGGTCCCCGGCGTCGCCGTAGATGGCCGTCGTCGCGGCCTGCACGAGGACCAGTGGTTTGTTCTGGCAGGCGTTGATCGCCTGCGCCACCCCCTTCACCGCGTTCACCCGCGACTCGTCGATCTCCCGAAGGTTCTGCGGCGTGTAGCGACAGTTGACGTTCTTGCCCGCCAGGTTCACGACCGCGCCGGCGCCATCGAGTTCCGCAGCCCAGTGGCCCCTAGTTTTGCCGTCCCACTGGACGAAGCGGACGCCGTCGCGCGCGCCTGCCGGCGGAGAGCGGGTCAGCACGACGACCTCATACCCCTTCCCAAGCAGCGCGTCGCTCAGCGCCCGCCCCAGGAACCCGGTGCCGCCGGCGAGGATGACCCGGTTCGAGTCCACGACAGGTGTTACCTCCTACATTCACGATAGCGGACGATTGACCGGGAGGTGCAGCGGCACAGGCGGGTTTCACGTCTTTCAAAGAATCCACACGATGACGACCACCACGAGGCACGCGACGACGCCGACGATTACCCAGACCGGTTTGCGGGCCGTCGCGTTCTCATGGGAGATGAAGCTCTTGCAGTAGGGACACAGCTCCGCCAGGTCCGAAACCTCCTTGCCGCAATAGGGACAGGGGACCGTCTCAGGATCGTCATCGTCGTCCGCGTCCGACTCGTCCGGCTCTTCCCAGTCGCCGAGCGGCGCGTCGCCCCCTTCGTCGTCTTCATCGCCACGGTAGCGCGTCGGCATGCACGCGGCAGCATACCGCGCGGGCGGGGGCCGTCGCCGCCATTGGTCAATTCGACACCCGCGCGATAGGTTCTGCCGCTGCGTTCCGGCGACGCAGCGGAACGGACGGAGGTCGCCCTTGCCCCGCTACTCGATCGGCCTCGACTTCGGCACCGAGTCGGCCCGCGCCGTCGTCGTGGACGTGCGCACCGGCCGTGTCGCGGCCCAGGTAAGCCACCCGTACGCGCACGGCGTCCTCGACGAAACCCTGCCCGGCTCGCGTCAGAAGCTGCCGCCGGACTA
>Ga0075421_100013449_pt1 | contig 10198 bp, 10 predicted proteins | sample SoiMetdeltSBSDD5_FD_75292 | JGI IMG/M metagenome (GOLD analysis project Ga0075421, IMG submission 75292) | Bulk soil microbial communities from a Populus tree surrounding site in Tennessee, USA - Soil MetaG P. deltoides SBSDD5 | ecosystem: Environmental > Terrestrial > Soil > Tree plantation... | reverse complement strand
CCGGTCAAGGTGCCGCGCTGGGTCCGCGGCGTGGAGTCCGCCGAGGTGATCACGCCCGCGCCGCACCAGCTGCTGGTCACGGCCCTGGGCGGCAGCGTGAGCACCCCGGAGGACGGCATCGAGGCGGAGATCGTGGAGGCCGCCTCCTTCGACGACTTCGCCCGCCTCCCGGACACCGCCGTCAAGGGCAAGATCGCCTTCTTCAACCCCACCATCGAGCGCGGCCCCACCGGGAGGAGCTACGGCACCAACGTCCGCTACCGGACCGAGTCGGCGGCGATCGCCGCCAGGCGCGGCGCGGTGGCCGTGCTGGTGCGGTCGATCTCCCCTGCCGACACCCGCCTGCCGCACACCGGGGTGATGCAGTACGCGGACGGCACGTCGAAGATCCCCGCCGCCGCGCTCTCCCCACCGGACGCGAGCCTGCTCCACCGGCTGGGCGGGCGGATCCGCGTGCGGCTGGTGCTCACCTGCCAGACGCTGCCGGACACCATGTCGGCCAACGTGATCGGCGAGATCCGCGGCCGCGAGGCGCCGGACGAGATCGTCCTCCTCGGCGCGCACCTGGACTCCTGGGACCTGGGCACCGGAGCGATGGATGACGGGGCCGGCGTCGGGATCGTCCTCGAGACCGCCCGGCAGATCCTCGAGTCGAAGAAGCCTCCGCGGAGGACCATCCGCTTCGTCCTCTTCGCCAACGAGGAGAACGGCCTCCGCGGTGGTGCGGCCTACGCCCAGACCCACCGCGCGGAGTTGCCCAGGCACGTCCTCGCCATCGAGGCGGACGGAGGTGACGGAGCGCCCACCGGGCTCGGCTACCTGGGCGGTCCGCAGCAGGCCGCCGCGGCGGCGCCGCTCGCCACGCTGCTGGCGCCGCTGGGCGTGAGCGCCGCGCAACCCGCGGAGTACTCGGGCGCGGACCTCGGCCCCCTGCGCCCCGCCGGCGTCCCCATGATCAACGTCAACCAGGACGCCACCCGGTACTTCGACGTGCACCATTCCGCGGACGACACCTACGACAAGATCCGCCCGGACCAGCTGGCGCGCGCGGCCGCCGCCTACGCCGCCGTCACCTACGCGGCCGCCGACTCGACGGCGTCCTTCGGGAGGCTCCCCGAGCCGCCGGCGCCTCCCTCCGCGAAGCCTTAGCGGCGGCCTTTCGAGGTGTTCGCCGACCAACCTGGCAGGCGACCACCGGGGTGAGCAGCGAGGAGGACCATACCTACCTTTCCCGGCGGGAAGGGCGTGGAGGGGAAGCCATGGCGCGCACGTATTCGTTCGATCACTTCACGGTACCGAGCCACGCGGCCGAGCCCGCGCAGCCCGGCGACGAGAAGGCGCGCGTCGCCGGCAAGCCGGGCGCACGCGGCGACGCGCGGCCTCGTTACGGCAAGCGCTTCGCCGAGACCGAGGAGCTGTCACAGGTCCGGCAGATGACCCATCAGCTGGAGGAGCTGGCCGGGGTGGAGTCGCCCAAGATCTCCACGCCCCGCGAACCGGAGCGCATCCACCCCCTCAAGCCCTACGTCATGCCCGCCGGCTACCGGGGCCCACCCATCGGCGCGGTCCCGGCCGCCACCGCGCCCGCCGCGCCGGCGCCGGAGACCCTCCGCGATCTCCTCGGCGTGGGCGCTCGCCACCTCCGCCTGATCCGCCACTGCATCACCGACGGCGTGGCCGCCTCGTACCGGCTGGCCACCCTCCCGCTGAAGGCGGTGAAGCTGTCCCTGCGGTCGATCAAGTCCGCCCTCGACCCGCTCCAGATGCTCCGGGCCCCGCCCCGCCCCGTCTGAGCCGGCAAAGACCCGGTGTCATGGAGCTCACGCTGGTCTCCTACAATGTCCACAGCGGGATCGGCACCGACGGCCGCTTCGATCTCCACCGCGTGGGCGAGGTGCTCCAGGAGATCGGCCCCGACATCGCCGCGCTCCAGGAGGTGGGCGACTTCCGCGGCCGGACCGCCCACGACGCGCACCCGGAGCTCCTCGCCCGGATGCTGGGGCTGCACATGGCCTACGGCCCCAACGTCGTCCGCGGCGGCCGCCGCTACGGCAACGCCATCCTCTCCCGCCTCCCCATCGCCCGCTCCCACAACTATGACCTCTCCCTGCAGGGCCGCGAGCCGCGCGGCGCGCTCCGCTGCGACCTGGACCTGCCCGGCGGGCGGCGCCTGCACGTGTTCTCCCTCCACCTGGGCCTCGCCGCGCGCGAGCGCCGCCACCAGGAACGGCTCCTGCTCACCGCGGACATCATCCGCGACGCCGTCCGCCCGGACCCGCTGGTGGTGTGCGGCGACTTCAACTACTGGGGCAACGGCACCATCCCCTCGCTGGTGCGCCTGGCCATCCACGACGCCGGCCACCTCCTCCACGCCCACCACCTCCGCACCTACCACTCCAAGTTCCCCTTCATCCGCCTGGACCGGGTGATGGTCGACGACCAGGTGCGGCCCGTCCACCTCGCCACCCACCGCACTCCGCTCGCCCGCCTGGCCTCAGACCACCTCCCCCTCGTCCTCCACTTCGACACCTGAGTCGACCCATCCAGGCTAGGATGCGGCCTCTCGCTCCGCCTCCTGCTGGACAGAAGGTGACACCGGAGGGTTGTCGCTCGAACGCTCGGTGCCTAGCTTGGGCGGGCCTTGTGTCTGGCGAGCGCGACATTCGGGGAAGAGATGGCCCACAGCTCATCTGAGCACGGCATCGCGGCCCAGTTCGGCCGCATCGCGGACGGCTTGTCCAGGCTGGTCTCCCACCACATCGCCCTGGCGCGCCTGGAGCTGGCCGAGGACGCCCGCGCCATCGGCGTCTCCGTCGGCACCATCGCCGCGCTCGCGCCCTTCGTGCTGGTGGGCTACACGCTCCTGTGCGCCGCGCTGGCCATGGCCATCTCGCCCTGGGTCGGCATGGCCGGAGGGCTGGCCATCGTGGGCGGAGTCAACGTGCTGGGCGGGATCGGCGGCATCCTCTTCGCCGTGCACAAGCTGCGCACGCGGCAGATGCTGGGGAGCACCCGCCGGGAGCTCTCCCAGAGCGCGCAGGTGCTCTCCAACGGCGCCTCGCCCGGCCCACAGCTTCAGTCCAGCTCGGCGCTGGAGAGGAGGGCGGATGGTCGCTGACGCCAAGCCGGAGTCGGGCCCGCGCACCACGGACGAGGCGCGCGCGGAGATCGAGCGCGCCCGCGCGCAGATCCAGTCCTCGGTGATGGCCCTCCGCCAGGAGGTCCACCGGGTGGTGGAGTGGCGCGGGTGGGTCCGCCAGCGGCCCGGCCTCTGCCTGGGCGCCGCCTTCGCCGTCGGCTTCTACCTCGGCTCGCGGGACTGGTCGTGAAGCGGACGAAGCAAATGAAGCAAATGGAGCGAACGGAGCACTGAAACGGACTCAACGCCGCACCGCGCTTCGACAAAGCGAGGCGCAAGGAGCACTGGAGACATGGAGACCCCTCAACAGCTCACCGACAAGGCCCGCGAGCTTCAGGCCCGCCTCTCGCCGCAGATCGAGGAGGCGCGGAGGAACCTCTCGGACCTGAACACCCGCATCACCACCTACATCCGTCAGAACCCGGGCACCTGCCTCCTCGCCGCGGCGGCGGCGGGCTTTCTGATCGGGAAGATCGCCTCGCGCCGCTGGTAGAACGGCGCACGCACGGGAGCCGGCAATGCCAGAGACGACGCACGGCACGCAGGGCAACGGTCACGACCACCGCGGGCTGGGAGAGCGGGTGGGGCAGATCAACCAGAGCGCCCAGGAGCTCTGGTCGGAGGCGCAGGGCGCGGTCAACCAGCTCCGCGAGACGCTGGACCTGAGAGGGCGGGTGGACCGCCACCCCTACGGGATGGTGCTGGCGGCCCTGGGCGTGGGCTACCTGCTGGGCGGCGGGCTGTTCTCGCGGCTCACCGGGGGCCTGCTGGGGCTCGGCCTCCGGGTGGCCGCGCTGCCCGTGGTGAAGGAGGAGCTGTTCCACCTGGCCAAGAGCGCCCTGGCCGGCATGGGCGAAGGCGCCGGCGAAGCGCAGGGAGAGCCGCCGCACACCGCGCCGGCCGAGCCACCCAAGACGGTGTGACCATCCACGAGGAACGCAAGACCGCAAACCGGGACAGCGGACGGAAAAGACGAGGAACGCGATGACGAACTACCTGAAGGCGCTGCGGAACATGGACAAGGACGACCTGCTCAACATGGTGGGCCTGGAGACCAGGCGCAGCACCGCCGACGCGGTGGTGCCCACGCTGACCGCGTTCTCGGTCGGGGTGCTGGTGGGCGTGGGCATCGGGCTGCTGCTGGCGCCCAAGCCGGGCTCCGAGCTGCGCGAGGACCTCCGCAACCGGCTGGCGCGGGGCGAGCCGAACAGCCCCACCACCGGGTCCTTCGCCCAGGGCGCGGCCACGCCCGTGCCGCCGCGCGCGCTCTAGCCCAGAGCGCGCCACCAGGGCTGTAGAAGGAGCGCGAGGAGCGGGCCCGGGGAACCGGGCCTGCTACTTGTTGCCGTCCGGGGGCCACTGCCCGGACATGGCCTGCACCGCGCCGCCGGCCGCCTTGATCGCGTCCTGCTGCGGGGGCGGGAGCCGCGGGGCAAGCCTCTCGAGGAACTTGACCTGCCGGATGAACTTCCGCTTGTCCCTGGGCGAGATCTGGGAGATCAGCCCCGGATTCTTGGTCAGCGCCTCGGTGATGAGGTTCGACCGCTGGGTGAGCCGTTCGGTCGGGTCCTCGATCGGGGGCAGGTTGGTGTACCCCAGGCTGCCGAGGATCTTCTCCGCGGTCTCGCTGGTCCTGTTGAACGCCCTGGTGACGACGGAGTCCGGCGGCCACGCCCCCGACGCCGCCTGCACCTCGCGGCCTTCCCTGGCCTTCGAGGTGTCGCCCTGGAACGCCGTGGCCGGGCTCTGCGACGGGCCCGTGCCCGCCAGGCTGAGCTGAGCCGGCCGGGTCCGGCCGTCGAAGCCGCTCTCGCCGGCCGTCATCGCCCGGAGCGCCGGGCTGGAGGGACGGTTCGCCGCGCCGCGGGCCGGCGGTTGCGGCGTGCTCAGCTTGCGGGGCGCATCCTGGACGCGGGGAGCAGGAGGCCGGAGTGGGGTGAGCGGCATGGCTACACCAGTTATCTCGGGCGTCGAGACCCGGGTTTCGCCAGGTTCCTTTGCTTTGTAAGAAGGTTTTTCTCATCGGCTAGGAAGGATTCGGGTCGGCAAATGTGGTGAAATGCGCGGTCCCATGAAGCCGGGGGCCATACCCAGCGTCGCCGAACCCGCCGACGGCGAGACGACCGGCCGGGTCACGGAGCACTCCGGGGGATCCGACTTCTACACGCCGGATCCGCCGTCGGAGCCGGCCGCCGGCCCCGCGCTGGCCGCCCCGCTGGATCGAGGCGCGCAGGTCGGCCGCTACCTGGTGCTGGCCCGGATCGGCGAGGGTGGGATGGGGGTGGTCTACGCCGGGTACGACCCGGAGCTGGACCGGAAGGTGGCGATCAAGCTGCTCCGCGCCGCCCCCCAGAAGCGCTCTCCCGAGGCGACGGACACCCAGGCGCGGCTGCTCCGGGAGGCGCAGGCGCTGGCCCGCATCTCCCACCCCAACGTGGTGCCGGTCTACGACGTGGGGACGTACCAGGAGCGCGTCTTCATCGCGATGGAGTTCGTGGAGGGCACCACCGCGAAGAAGTGGGTGAAGGAGAAGCGCCGCTCCTGGCGCGAGGTGCTGGAGGTGTTCATCGCCGCCGGGCGCGGGCTGGCGGCGGCGCACGCGGCCGGGCTGGTGCACCGCGACTTCAAGCCGGAGAACGTGCTGGTGGGCCGCGACGGCCGGGTGCGGGTGATGGACTTCGGCCTGGCGCGGGTGGAGGACCACGGCCCCGAGGCCACCATGCCGCCGATGGTGGTCCGCGTGCTCACCGAGGAGACCACGCCCCGGCCGCTGGGGCAGCTCACCCAGGAGGGCCGCGTCCTCGGCACGCCGAACTACATGTCCCCGGAGCAGTTCACCGGGCGGGCGCTGGACGCCCGGAGCGACCAGTTCTCCTTCTGCGCCGCGCTCTACTACGGCCTGTACCGCAAGCGCCCCTTCGAGCCCCACCTGATGTCCGAGGCCGCCGAGCAGCTGTTCCGCGACGGCGATCCCACCCAGGCCGCCACCACGGCGCTGAGCGGGCCCCGCGTCTTCCCCATCCAGGAACCTCCGCGCGACGTCTCCGTCCCCGCCTGGGTGCGCAGGGTGATGAACAAGGGGCTCTCGCTCAACCCGGACCACCGCTACGAGTCCATGGAGGCGCTGCTGGCGGAGCTGGGGCGCGACCCGTGGATCCCGCGGCGCCGCTACGCCTCCGCCGCCGCCGTGCTCGGGCTGGCGCTGGCGGGCGCGGTGGTCTACCAGCGGCAGTCGCGCCACGAGCTGCTCTGCAGCGGCGCCGAGCAGCGGCTGGAGGGCGTCTGGGACCCGGCGGTGTCGTCCGAGGTGGAGCGCGCCTTCCACAAGTCGACCAAGCCCTACGCCGAACGGATCCAGGCGGCGGCCAAGACCGGGCTGGACGCGTACGCCAGGTCGTGGGCGGCGATGCACCGGGAGGCGTGCGAGGCCACCCGGCTCCGCGGGGAGCAGACGGAGCAGGTGCTGGCCTCGCGCATGTTGTGCCTGGAGCGCCGGCTGAAGGAGCTGCGCGCGGTCACCCACCTGCTCACGTCCGCCGGCGCCGAGACCATCGACCAGGCGGGCGACGCGGTCCACCTGCTGCCCAGCCTGCGCAGCTGCGCGGACGTGGAGGCGCTGCTGGGCCAGGTGGCGCCGCCCCTGGACCCGGCCTCGCGCGACAAGTTCGACAAGCTCTCCTCGCTGCTGGCGGAGGCGAAGGCGCTGGACGACGGCGGGCAGTACCGGGTGGCGCTGGAGGTGGCCAAGGCCGCGCGCGAGAAGGCGGACGAGCTGGGCTACGAGCCGCTCCGGGCGGAGGCGCTCTCCCGGCTGGGCTGGGTGCACGTCCGCCTGGGCGACGCCCGGACCGGCGAGGCCATCCTCACCGATGGCGTCTGGTCCGCCGTCGCCGGGCGCCACGACGAGGAGCTGTTCCGGCTGGCCGCCCACCTGGTCTGGGCGACCGGGCGGGCGCAGCGGAACGTGGAGGCGGGTCGCAGGTGGGAGAAGCTGGCCCGCGCCGCGCTGGTCCGGCTGGGCGGCGAGCACGAGCTGGAGATGGAGCTGGAGAGCGCGGTGGGCTCGATGTACGCGGCGACCGGCCGGCTGGACCTCGCCGAGCCGCCGGTGGCGAAGGCCGCCCAGCTCGCCGAGAAGCTGCCCCCGAACAACCGGCGGAGGCGCGCGTACGCCAACTCCATCCTGGGCGTGCTCTACCACGACCGGCGCGAGCCGGAGAAAGCCATCCCCGTGCTCCAGCGCGCCCTGGAGCTGTACGAGCAGGCGCTGGGGCCGGTCCACCCGAACCTGATCTATCCCCGCATCAACCTGGCGCACGTGCTGAGGATGAGGGGCGACTACGGCAGCGCGCTGGAGCACGCCGGCAAGGCGCTCGACGTCGTCCAGGCCACGGTGGGCCCCGAGCACGCCCTGGCCGCGGCGACTCACGAGTGCCTGGGCAGCATCCTGGTGGAGCAAGGCAAGGTGAAGGAGGCGATGGACCACCTGCGGACCGCGGAGGTCCTCGCCTCCAGGCCGGGCGTCGATCCGGCCCTGCTGCGCAGCATCTACCGCCTGATGGGCCTGGCGGAGCTGAAGAACGGGGATGGGCGCAAGGCGCTCTCCCTCCTGGAGCGTGCGCTCAAGCTCAGCTCCGACGACCTGATGTCCGCCGCCGACGTCCGCTTCGACCTGGCGCGGACGACGCGCAGCACGGGCGGCGACCTGGCGCAGGCGAGGGAGCTGGCCCAGAAGGCGCGGGACGACTACCGGAGCATCGGCATTCAGCGCGATGCGGCGAGGGTGGACCAATGGCTCGCAGCGAACGGCGGGTGACGGGGAAGAAGCGGCAGCAGGTGAAGGTGAAGAAGGCGAAGAAGGCGGCGCCCGGGCCGGCGGCGAAGGCGAAGAAGGCCGCGGCCAGAGGTCAAGGTAGAGGGAAAGGTCGAGGCAGCCCGAGGACCGCGGCGGCCGCCGTCGAGACGTCGCTGGCCAGGGCGGACGACGGGCCGGGCGGCGGGCCGGAGGCGCTCATCCAGAAGGAGCGGAGGAGGGGGCCGCGCGCCATCGAGGGCGTGCTCTCGCGGCTCGCCGCGGCGCAGACGCTGGAGGGCGCCTACCACGCCTGGGACGAGCTGCGGCTGGAGCGGGCGCTGGCGCTGGAGCGCTTCGCCGAGGAGGGGCGGCGCCTGGGACAGCAGGCCGGCTTCTGGGTGGGCGCGGCGCGGGCGGCGGTGGAGTCCAACGTGACCGCGGGGGAGGCGGGCCAGGAGCTGGCCGAGGCGCCGCCGCTCCAGCGCGCGGCGGCGGAGGCGGAGGCGAAGCTGAAGGCGACCGCGGCGGCGGTGGAGGCGCAGGCGCGCAAGACGGACGCCGAGTTCGCCGAGGCGGAGCTGCACGTGCGGGCGGAGATCCGGGCCCGCGTCCAGCGCTACGCGGCGTCGGCCCGGACCAGGGTGGCGCTGCGGCGGCACCCGGCCGGGGGCGAGGGGCGGACCATCCTCCACCTGGACCGGGTGGGCCCGGACGAGTCGGTGGTGCTGATGTACCTGCTCTCCGGCAAGCTGCCCACCCGGCACGGCTTCCTCTTCGACGACTCCACCGAGAACGTGGCCCGCCCGCCACCCTGGCTGTATGCCGAGGAGGGCGTGGGCAAAGAACAGGTCCGGCCCCCGCCGAGGGAGCTGGCCGCGCGCCTCCAGGCGTCCGAGCAGTTCGCCCCGGTGAAGGGCTTCGTCCCGGTGTTCATCCACTCGGCCACGGGCGGGCCTCCGGTCCTCCACCGGCTGCTCGAGCGCGGCGCGGTGATGGAGGCGGAGATCTCCGACGGGGACCAGTTCCGGAACGTGCTCACCCAGGAGGAGGCGGAGCGGGTGGCGGGGGCCCTCCTGCGGCTGCAGGTGGAGGGCCGGCTCCAGCTGGAGCTGGGGGCGACCTGAGCCTGGACATCGGGGCCGGGGACTGAGGACGAAGGCGCCGCGGCGCGGTAATCTCCGCCGGCTTTGGGTGCGTCTTTCACGCCGGGCCGGCGGTTCTTCGCCACCTTCGGCTACTCATTGTTGCAGGCGGCGATCTTCGGCTCCACGGTGGCGGCGCTGCTCTACTTCCGCGCCCCGCGGGTGCAGGACGAGGAGGGCGAGGCGCTGGCCTCGCACGCGCTCACCCGGACGCGCCAGGGCCTGGAGCGGCTGGAGTCCTTCTTCTACGACTGGCGGGCGCGCGCCCTGGGCCGGGAGTCCTCCCGCTCCGACGCCGAGGTGGCGGTGGTGGCCATCGACGAGGAGGCGCTGGCCAACGCCCGCCGCGGAGAGCAGGCGGTGCTGGCCCAGCGCCCGTGGCCGCGGCACGTGCTGGGCTCGCTGGTGGAGCGCATCCTCGACGAGGGCGCCAGGCTGGTGGTGATCGACCTGCCGCTCTGGGACGCCAGCCCCTCCAGCGGCCCGGCCACGGACGAGCTGACCCGCTGGGCCGGGAACGACGACGAGGCCTTCCGCGCGGCCCTGGACCGGCGCCCCGGCAAGACGGTGCTGGCCTTCCGCCCCCGCTACGAGTCCGCGCCCGGCGTGCCGCAGACCAGGCCCTACCTGGCGCTGCTGGAGCACCGCGGGTCGGCGACGGAGGCGCGGGAGTCGGTGCGGCGCGTCCTGGCCGAGCGCCGGCCGGCCTACCTCATCCAGGACGGCCCGCGGGTGGCGGTGTGGGCGGGCGTCGCGGGCGAGGAGGAGGGGCGGTCGCTGATCAGGAGCTGGGATTCCAGGGACCCGAAGGCGCCGCTCACCGTGCGCGAGCTGCTCCCGGCCGACCGGGCGTCGGAGGTGTCGCCGGTGGATCTGCTGGTGGGCCTGGCGGGGGTGGAGGTGGAGGGGCTGGACCCGTCGCGGGTGCCGCGGGCGCGGTCGGTGGAGCACCCGTTCGCGCCGCTGATCGGCGGGCGCAGCGGGTTCGGCAGCGCCACGCTGCTGCCCGACCCGGACGGCGTGGTGCGAGGGGTGCCCCACCTGTTCAACCACGCCCCGCGCGAGGGGCAGGTGAAGCTGCTGCCGTCCGCGGTGCTCGAGGCGGCGATGCAGCTGGCCGGC
>Ga0075421_100013446_pt1 | contig 10199 bp, 10 predicted proteins | sample SoiMetdeltSBSDD5_FD_75292 | JGI IMG/M metagenome (GOLD analysis project Ga0075421, IMG submission 75292) | Bulk soil microbial communities from a Populus tree surrounding site in Tennessee, USA - Soil MetaG P. deltoides SBSDD5 | ecosystem: Environmental > Terrestrial > Soil > Tree plantation... | reverse complement strand
CGCTGGCGAACATCGTTCTTTCGCTCTTCCCGCAGCGGAAAAGGAAACATCACTTCCCAAACCAGCGGTGCGCGGTGGACTCGATCCTGTATCAGCAACTCATGCAAAAAAGTGGAGCCGCTTCGCGGCATGCCGGTGATGAAGATGGGTGCGTCGATGTGCTCGCGATTCGAAGTTGTCGAGTGGCTCCAAAGGTCGACTAACCGCAAGCGTGTTTCCAGGAGGTCCCGAAGATGCATTCGCGTCAGGAATCGGCCAAGGAGATGCAAATTTGCCTCGCGCTCAATGCTTGTTGTGAGTGTGGCAAGGCGCGACTCGATCTCCGAGTCCCCGAAATTTTTCAGATTTGTCCGGCGCCGGGCGCCGGCGCAAAGGTTTATGCTGCTCAGAGTCCAGAAACGCCGGCCTGCGGCGTCGCAAAGAGTGGTTGAACGCTCCGACATACGATTATTTATATTTTCCCCTTTTCCAATGCAGGAATCCCGGGCTGCGGATCATCACCGATGCGTAAACCGACGGTTATCCCGGTGGTGATGGGCACATCCCATGGCTCAGGCTCGGGGCTCGCGCGAAGAATATTTGCATGGCCGCAACGGCCAGCAAAGTGGTTGGCGGAAGCCAGACGCGCCACGCCTGGAAATGCGTTTACCTTCTTCCGCAGCCTTGCTCGGGTGGCGGGGGTGAAAGTTCTTTCTCCACGACGATTCACTCATAAAGGTGCAAGCACAAACTGATACCCGGCCCCGGCAAATCTGGTGGCACGATCCCGCCAAGAAAAAGGAGAACCGCAGGAGGGGCCACCAGTTTGCCGAAAAAATCTCGTTCAAAGATCCTGGTCATGAAATTTTTACTTCCGTGTCCATGTTGCCTTTCGTGAGCAGCGTCCGCTATTAGACTTTCGTCTCATGGCCAGGCGCTCGTGAAAGCACGAGTTTAAAGAGCAGTTGAATGGTTCAATTGCGGAGCAGGCTTCGGAGCTTGCAGAAGCCAATGAAGCGGCGAGCCTTCCGAATCACTGAACCTAAATGTTTAATAGGAGGTTAGTATGACATTGATGCAAATCAGCAAACGGCTGGCGGGTATTCTGCTGGCCCTCGGGTTCGTGGCGGTCGTGGCGGGCTGTCGCAGCTCAAGGTCCGATTCCCATGCCAGCATATATTCGGAGCCCGCAGTGGGCGGTACTGGCAGTTCCACATATTCCGAGTCCGGACGTTCTGGACAGTGGGAGACATCAGGCACGTCCAGTACGACGACCACGGAATCCAAATCCGAGCCGACGCAAGGACAGCAAGAGCAAGGGAAACAAATCATTCCCTTGTATGAAGAGCAATTGGTGGTGGGCACCCGCACAACTGAGTCCGACGGCGTGCGCCTGCGCAAAGACGTGACCACCGAAACCGTGAGCCAACCGGTGCAGGTTCGGCGTGAAACGCTGATGATCGACCGCCAGGCATCCTCAGGCGGTCAAGCGGCCTCGGGTCAAACCAGTACGCAGACCGGCGCGCTCGGCACTCCCTTTGAAAAGGGTGAGCTCGTGATTCGGCTTCACAATGAGGAGCCGGTCGTCGAAAAGCGAGTCGTTCCCTCTGGACAGATTGTCGTTCAGAGGAAGGCCAACACTGAACAGATGAACGTTCAGCGGGAGGTCCGCCGCGAAAAGATCAACGTCGAGAAAATGGGCGATGGGCAGAACGTGATCGTCTCGGAGAAAGTTGGCGCGCAATCGAATGAGGCAGCCGGCAGTGCGCCGGCGGAGCAACAGCAAATCAAGGGCACACAAAGCAGCGAGCAACAAAGCATCGAGCCCTATAGAGCCCCGGTTACCACCGAGGAGGGCCAACCCTTCCCTCGGCCGCAGCCCGACGGACGGGAAACGTTCCCGAATCTCAACAAGAATCCTGAACGAAAGTAAGTCGCATCGTTCAGCTCCGTTCCGGCCAACGCCATTCCACCTGGGATGGCGTTGGACCGTTTTTTAAAACCGATTTATTTTTAACATGGAGGTATGTGAATGAAAACGAACTCAGTGGGACTGAGCTGCTTCCTGGCGACGGTCTTATGCACGACCGCCGCAGGGCAGTGGTTGCGTCCATCAGCAGGTTATTACGCTCCGTACGGTTATGCATATTCAGCCCCGGCGGGTGGGGTGGTCTCTGATCTTACAATCCGTAACAACCTGAACCGCGCCTTTTTCGAGGATCAACTGCTCAATTCGATCGGTATGCGTGCGCAGATTTCCAACGGCATCGTGACCCTCCATGGCAAGGCTGACAATTTGGAAGATATCGCCCGCGCGACATGGCACGCCTATAATGCCGGCGCTCAACTCGTGATCAGCCAACTTCGAATCAGCCCTTAGGTCCGGGAAGGTCCGTCAGGCGAAGTCGTGTCATGATCTTCGCCATGCAGCCGCTGGCTACGCGGTTTAGAGCGGCTGGATGCGGAAAACGAAATTGCGCGTTTGGAGGGCGGCTTCGTTTTTTTGCGAATCGGCAGTTCTATGGGGCGTGTGTGCTTGTCTCGCGTGATCGGTGTGCTGGATTGCGCCAGCGCAGTGTCAGCCAGGCCGTTCAGGCCGCGCTCGAGAATGTCGTCCGGCTTCAGGCGGCCGAATGCGTACATGAAAAGCGACACCAGGCCCGTCCAGCCAGTCTGATGACTTGCGCCGAGCCCCGCTCCATTGTCCCCGTGAAAATACTCAAAGAAGAGGATCAGGTCGCGCCAATGGGGATCGGTTTGAAACTTCTCAGTTCCCCCGTAAACAGGACGCCGGCCTTCGCTGTTCCGCAGGAAAATGCGGCTTAAGCGGCACGACAATTCACGCGCAACTTCAAACAGGGTCATGCGAACCCCGGAGCCGGTCGGACACTCCACCTTGAACGTGTCTCCGTAATAGCTGTACATCTGCAGCAGAGCCCGAATCAGCAGCGCATTCATCGGCATCCAGATGGGGCCACGCCAGTTTGAATTGCCGCCGAACAAACCACTGTCGGACTCTGCCGGCAAATAACCAACCTTGTACTCTTCAGTACCCACGCGGAAAACGTACGGCTGTTTCGCATGATAACGGGACAACGCGCGAATGCCGTAATCACTTAAGAACTCATTCGGATCGAGCATCCGCGCCAGAACGCGGCGGAGCTTATCATCGTTCAGAACGGAGAGCATATACCGTCCGTTCACTCCCTGCCGTCCGGATGGATTCATTCCGACAAGCAAGTGGGGTCGATGATGGTTAAACCACATGACGCGGGAAGCAAAATTCGGTAAACGCAACAAAACTTCACGCGGGTAAACCGTCGCCGCGCACAGCGGCAGCAAGCCGACCATCGACCGGACCTTCAGCCGTGTGGCATTTCCGTCCGGCAACCTGAGGATATCGTAGTAGAACCCGTCTTCCTCATCCCACATCGAGTCGTGACATTCGCCCACCCTGGTCATCGCCGAACTGATCCAGATAAAGTGCTCGTAAAACTTGAGGGCGAGATTCTCATAAACCGGATCGTGCAACGCCAATTCAAGAGCAATCTCCAGCATGTTCTGCGAGTAGAGCGCCATCCACGCGGTGCCGTCCGCTTGTTCCAGATAACCGCCGGTCGGCAGCGGCGCGCTGCGATCGAAGGCGCCAATGTTGTCCAATCCCAGGAAGCCGCCTTCAAAAACGTTCCGCCCTGTGCGGTCCTTGCGATTCACCCACCAGGTAAAGTTCAGCAGCATTTTATGGAAGGCATTCTTCAGATTTTCGAGTGCTTTGTTACCCAGCGCCCCCTTCACCAGGCGGTAATTGTAAATCGTTGCCCAGGCGTGCACGGGCGGATTGACGTCTCCGAAGTTCCATTCATATGCCGGCATTTGACCGTTGGGATGCAGGTATCGTTCGCAGAGGATCAATTCAAGTTGCTCTGATGCGAAATCGGGGTCGACCAGTGTTAGCGCCAGCGTGTGAAACGCAAGGTCCCATGCTGCGAACCACGGATACTCCCATTTATCAGGCATTGAGATGATATCCGCGCTCGTCATGTGAAACCACTGGCTGTTGCGAATCGGCACCGGGCCATCCGAAGTCGAACCCCCATGCTCCTTAAGCCACTCATTCACCTCGTACAGATACGCCTGTTTGCTCCATAGCATCCCTGCGAACCCCTGGCGTATGACTTGCGCTTCATCCTCGTTTTCCGCACCAGATGTCAGCGAAGCATAGAATTCATCTGCCTCCCGCACGCGTGTGGAAAAGATTCTGTCGAAACCGGCGCCCAGAGGAGCGTCTTCCGCTGGTAGGGCGACATCCGAAAGCCGCACGCGCACGGTCTTCTCTTCGCCCGGTTTGACCATGAGCATATAATGCGGAGCGGCTTTGGTGCCGATTTGCTGCGGGTTCACCGCTTCTGTCTGCCTGTGGACAACGCAGTTGTTGATGCCGTCTTTCACGTAACTCTTCGTGTTCGGTATCCCGAAAATCCGCTCGAGATTCGTTTCGTTCTCCGTGAACAGCACTTCGCGCGGAATTTGATAGTACAAGTATCGGATTCCCAGTTCCGGGTGTTCCGCTACGATCTGCTCGGCCTTGTCGTTTCGCCAACCTCGCCTGAGCATCGGCCGGACCGCGTCAGTCCTGTCCCACCAGGTATTGCGAAACCAGAGTTGCGCCAACAGGTGCAACGGCGCGGGCTCGGGACCGCGGTTGACGACCGTGATTCGCGCGAAAATGTCTTCCGGCGCCGCTTTCGCATATTCCACAAAGACGTCGAAGTAGCGATCCTCGTTGAAGACACCGCTGTCCAGGAGTTCATACTCCATTGCGGCGCGTCCGCGTGCTCGATTGGTTTCGATCAGGTCCGTATACGGGAACGCTCTCTGCGGATACTTATAGAGCATTTTCATGTAGGAATGCGTTGGCGTGCTGTCGATGTAAAAATAGTATTCTTTTACATCCTCGCCGTGATTGCCTTCCGCATTGGTAAGCCCGAACAACCGCTCCTTCAGGATCGGGTCGTTTTCATTCCACAGAGCAATGGCAAAGCAAAGCTGCATTCTGTCGTCGCAGAGACCCGCGATGCCATCCTCGCCCCAGCGATACGCGCGTGAGCGCGCCTGATCGTGGCTGAAGTAACTCCACGCGTCGCCATTGTTGCTGTAGTCCTCACGTACCGTTCCCCATTGTCGCTCGCTCAAATAGGGGCCCCATTTCCGCCAGGGTACTTTCTTGTTTCGCGCTTCTTCCAGTCGGAGCCGTTCCTGCATTTTGAATTCCCGTGTCCCCCGTTTCGCAACAGATTTGTTGGACTGTTGCTGTTCCGGTGCCTCAACCTTCCTTGGGATCTGAGCTCGCGGCTATTGGACTTTTGTCCAATGCCGCAGGCAGGCAAACATGGAAGCTGGCGCCGCCCCCGGGATTGTTGGTCGCCCAAACGCGGCCGTTATGAAATCGAACGATAGCGCGACAGATGTACAAGCCAATGCCCATTCCACCGGATTTATTCGAGACGAAAGGCTGGAAGATTGCCTCCAATTGTGGAGCGGGAATGCCCGGGCCACTATCCCGAACTTCAATGGAAACCGACGCGCCATCGGCACTATACGTCCGGATGAACACCCTTCTGGTTGGGGCGCCGGCTTGATCGACCGCTTCGCAGGCATTCGACAAAAGGTTTACCAGAAGCTGATGCAACTGGCTGCGGTCCCCGCGAACCAGCGGCAACTCGGGAGCAAGGGCGAAGTCGTTTTGAATCTCGCGCCTCTCCAGTTCGCGCCGCAACATACGAAGGACGTCGCCCGCGAGAATGCTTATGTTTACCAACTCGAGCGCTCGCCGGTTCCGCAGAACCGAGAAGCGAACCTGGTCGATCAACTGACTGGCGCGTCGATCTTCCGAAATGATGTCCCTGACGATTGCCTTCAGCTCTTCCAGATCCGGAGCACGCCGGCGCAACAGCCGCTGGGCGGATTGGGCGTTGGCAAGGATACTTCCAAGGGGCTGGCTGATCTCGTGCGCCAGCAGTGCACCGGGTGCCGGAGCGTCTGAGCCGGAGGTATCTCCCGTTAACGAGATGAGCGAATCGATGTTGCCAAGTCGGTCAACTCCAAGCAAGGCAGCGTATACGTCGTGAATCGTCTCCTTTTCCGCAAGCAACGCGTCCTGCGCTGATGAATACTTCGTGAGGTCCAAAGCAAACGCGATTCCTCCATCCTGGCGATTTGGGAAAAAAGCGCCCCCAAGAACAACCGGGACGGGTCGTCCATCCCCACAGATATATTCCTTCTTGAAAGGTGTGCAGGCCACTTTGCCCGAAAGCAACTCTTTGATCGCCCGCTCATCACGCTCTGCATATTTCAGGGGCGTCAGATGGTCCCAGCGAATTTTCCCTTCAACAAGCTCCCGTCGGGAATACCGGATTAATTTCAGGTAAGCGTCATTGGCATCGTGGATCGCTCCCGAACGATCCCACAAGACCAAGGGAAGCACGTTGCCTTCGAAGAGGCTTCGCAACTTCGCATTGCGGCCAGCCAGCTCTTCTCCGGCCCGCTCAATCTGCCTATCCATTCTCGTTCCAGCCCGGTCGTTCATAGCACACTGGACCTCGAGGAATGCTTCTCTGTCGCCATCCAAGGCAACAGCGATCCTATCGCTTGTATCATCCTAAGGACTGGCCTCAATGGCGGCAAGTCTATTCATGGCCCCTGCCAGTGCAGGCCTCCAGCCATTTGGGGTGCTCCATGGGCGTGGCGTTGCGGAAGCAGAGCGACGCTCCTGCAACGCGTTCAGAACACTCTGAACCTGCACCGGTTTCGAACAAACCAGAGCAGCTCCGAGTTCATAGGCGAGGCGTTGGTCGATCTTCTCAATGGAATTACTCCACAAGATAACTTTTGGCCGCGCCGTTGCCTGGTTCAGCAAAGCCAGCACTTCCAGCCCATTATATCCCGGCATTTCGTAGTCCAGCAGGATCAGGTCCGGGAAAGGATACTTTTTGCGATTGCCGTACGCGGCGAATCCTTGCAAGTACATGGCTGTTTCCAAGCCATCCGTAGTGACTCCAACGAGCCGGAATCCTGGCAGCGAGCGCACAGCACGGCTGAACAAAAGCCGGTCGTCGTCCGAATCGTCTGCGATCAATGTGAGCAAGGGATAGGTTTTCATAGGGAGGACATCCGTGTCGAGGAGCGCGAGTGCCGTTGCGCGCCTCTCACTATTTGGGACTTTGTGTTTCAATCGGTGACAACCATAGCCCTTTGTCTTCCGCAGGCTAGATGCCCCTTGGTCGTACGGTACCGTAAGAACTCTTTATATAATTAAAGTATATATTGAGCGCCGCTGGAGACCGGTTCAGGCCCCGGCATCCGCAAACGTGTTCTCTATCAGCCAGAAATCCTTAATACTTTGCACCATTTTGACCAACGCATCCAGGCTGCCCGGTTTGACGAGAAACGCATTGGCCCCCAGTTCGTAAGCGAGTTGGATATCATGCCTTTGATTGGAAGAGGTGAGGATCAGCACGGGCAGGCGTTTGAAACGGTCGTGGTTCCGAATCCATGATAGAATCTCAAAACCCGTCAACAGCGGCAGGTTCAAGTCGAGCAACACAAGACAACACCGCGGGACATCGATGCCTTCGAGGACCGCCCCATGTCGCTGGAAATAGTTCAGCGCTTCCTTCCCATTCCGGACGACTTCAAGGCGATGCTCCACTGATGCTTCGCGCCATGCATGTTCCAGCAGGATGACGTCATTTTCTTCATCCTCCACATAAAGCACAGTGAACTTAGGTTCCGGCGGAATCATTTGAGGCACGAGCAAGCTCCAGCCAAAAACAGCTCCCTTTCCCGGGTTGGGAATCCACCCCTACTTGTCCGGCCATGCGTTCGGCTGCTTTGCGAACTATGGCGAGACCGATGCCCGTTCCTTCGTACCGTCGATCCAGGCGTTGAAACATGTCGAAGATCCGTGCCTGGTATTCCTTTGGGACGCCGACGCCGTTGTCTTGAAAGCACACTCGCACACGTCCATTGCGCGCTTCCGCCCAGATCCTGACCTCTGGTTTTGTGCCTGGCGCCACGAATTTAATCGCATTTCCAAGGATGTTGGAAAAGCACTGGGTTAGCGGCCCCTCATCGGCTTCCACGAGCGGAAAGTCTCCCTCAAGCGTAATGCGGGCGCCAGATGGCGCAAATTGGGGATAAGATTCAATGATCTCGCGCAGCGCCGCCTTCGCATCGACAGGCCGCAACGTGAACTCAGAACGAAGAATCTTGCCGTAGTTCAGCGTGTCCTGGATGAGTGTGTCCATACGTTCCGCCGCTGCCATGATTTTGCGAATCAAATCCATGCTCCCCGGGCGCAGGCAATCAGCGCAGTCGTCCAAAAGCATTCTCGCAAAACCTTGCATCGCTCTCAGCGGCGCGCGCAGGTCATGCGTGATACTGTAAGAGAAATGGTCCACCTCGTTGGTGGTTTCGCGCAATTTGCGCGTGCGTTCTTCGACTCGCTGTTCCAGTTCGAGGTTCAGTTCCTTCATCTTCCGTTCGCTTTGCATCAGCGCTGCGTTCGCTCGTTTCAGATCGTCCACGTCTGTACACGCGCCAAACCACTTCGTTAACGTTCCATGCTGGTCGCGAATTGGGCTCGCTCGACATATAAACCAATGGTACTCCTGATTCCGCCCTCGCAACCGGAACTCCGTCGAAAACGTTTCGCCAATTCGCACACATTCACACCAGTGGCCCCGCGAAGCTTCGAAATCCTCAGGGTGCAACATGGTAAGCCAGCCGCGGCCGAGCGCTTCGCCGGCTTTCATTCCAGTAAAATTATAAAAATTGGGTGTGATGAAATCGCACTCTCCATCGGAACGGCACGTAAAGAGAATGTCCGGCACCGTTTCCGCCATCACACGAAAACGTTCCTCGCTCTCCCGAAGAGCCCTTTCTGCAGCGATCTGTCGGATATCCTCCATCGTCGCTCGCCAGGCAGGCGTCGTTCTCAAACTCACATACGCAGGAACGGTCCCCTGCAACCGTCCATCAATAGCGTAGTCGGCCGTGCGCTTCCCGGAAAAGTTGGACGATGGTCTAATGGGATTCCGGACTATTGACTCGGGTTCGCGCGCCGTGACATCGTGGGTTGATGGCCGATATCCGGCTGTGCACCGTTGATATTGACCGCAGGCATTGGCGTCCTGACAGGCGGCGCGGCGGTCCGCAGCTTCAACACCGCCTTGACCAGTTCAGCTACCGACTGAACCTTCATTTTTTTCATTACACGGCCGCGATGGACCTTGACCGTCTTTTCACATGTCCCTAATTCGCCCGCGATTTGTTTGTTCAGCTTGCCCTCGACCACAAACGCACACACCTCCTTTTCCCGCGGGCTCAACGTGGCGAATCGCTTCTCGTACACCACGCGCGTTTCCTGCTCAAGCCGAAGCCGCTGTTCCTGCGCAAACGCCCGTTTGACCGCGTGCAGAAGCCTCCGTTCCTCGATCGGCTTCGTCAGGAAATCCGCCGCTCCCGCTCTGATTGCCTGCACCGCCTGGGGAATATCACCGTACGCGGTCATCAAAATCACGGGCAATTCGGGGCGAGTTCGGGCGAGCCACGATTGGAGTTCGACGCCGCTAAAGCCCGGCATTCGCACGTCCACCAGTGCGCAACAGGGGCTGTTTGGCAGACCATAACTCAATATCGACGCCGATGAACCGAACGTCTGTACCGAATACCCGTTCAACCGCAGAAGCCGTCCGAGGCTGTCCAATAATTTGAGATCGTCATCCACAACCAATATCATGCCGCTATTTCGCATATGGAGCCTCCTTCTGAAGTCTGATCTCCTGCCATCCTGTTAGCCGCCGTTCTCTGTCAGTCGTGGTGTTATGCCGCCTGGCGTTGGACAAAGCCCTCCAACGCGCGATCTCACTCGCGCGCATTCCAGTCGCGCGCTCGACTACGCCATTGATCCCCATGCAGATCCTTACCTTATCTCCGGCGATTTGTGCCAAACGACTTCCAGTCATTCGCGTCCATCTGGACGCCTTACCGACGCAGCCCTTCCCCCCTGCTCGGTGTGGCGCTCGAATTTACGACCAGGCAGATTCGCAGAACCACCACTCAATTGATGAGACAACCAAAGTCTCGGCTGGTTACTCGAGTCTCGTTTTTGAGATGTGGCCGTCATGTCGTGTACCCCTTAGAAGACCGAAATTTGCGCG
>Ga0075421_100013445_pt1 | contig 10199 bp, 7 predicted proteins | sample SoiMetdeltSBSDD5_FD_75292 | JGI IMG/M metagenome (GOLD analysis project Ga0075421, IMG submission 75292) | Bulk soil microbial communities from a Populus tree surrounding site in Tennessee, USA - Soil MetaG P. deltoides SBSDD5 | ecosystem: Environmental > Terrestrial > Soil > Tree plantation... | reverse complement strand
GCGCGGACGCATCGCCGACAACGACCCGAAAGAGGACCTGTATGACTCGTGCTACGGAGTGGCCGGCACCGTCGCCAAGGAAATGAAGGCGCGACGACGCGAGAAGCTCTCGCTCGACGCTCTCTCTGATCTGATGGTTCATCTGGGCGGTGTACGGGAGGAGCGGAAGGCGCTCATCGTCGTGACCGAGGGTTGGCAGTTGTTCAGACCGAACGCGAACCTGACGTCAGGAGACGACGGCCTCAATCGAGTCCGGCCGGAGGACGTACTGCGACGAACACCGCGGCCGCAACCGGCCGATAACGGCACGAACACAACGTCGAGCAACAGTCGCGTTGAGTGCGAGGCCGATCGCAACGCGCTTTCCGTTCTGGACCACACCCAACGGCTGCGGGAAATCTCGGACGACGCAAACAGAGGCAACGTCACGTTTTACCCCGTCTACGCGCGAGGGCTGGCCGCATTCGACGCTCCTATTGGCCCGGATCGGCCCCCTTCGATCGTCGAAGACTCGGCCAACCTGCGCGCGAAGCAGGACGGCCTGCGCTTCCTGGCCGACAACACTGACGGGACCTCGATCATCAACACGAACAACGTCGATGGAGCGCTTCAGCGCATCGTTGACGATCTGTCCTCGTATTACCTGTTCGGGTACTACTCGACGAACACGAAGCTGGACGGGCGGTTTCGCAACATCACCGTTCGTGTGAAGCGCACTGGTGTTCGCGTTCGTGCAAGGCGTGGCTATCGCGGTCGCACGGCTGACGAACTGATTAGCGGAGCAGCCGGGGGCGCGGTGTCCGAAGCGTCGGGCTCGACGACCGCGGCGCTGACTCCTGTCGTTTCCTTCAACGCACGCTCGCAGTTTCGTATTCGAACATCGTCGTGGGCGCGGCCGGATAACGAGCGTCCAGGCGCCTTCTGGGTGGTAGGGGAGTTGGACTATCGAACGCGTCGTGAGCTGGCGTGGACTGCGACTGCGAAGGCCGACGTTGTCGTCCTGGCTTCGGATGGCAGCCAGGTCATGTCGCGTACGCTCGACGTCCGAACGGAGGATGGTCCGTTCAGTTTCGAAGTGCCTGATTCAGGCGGACTGCCGCCAGGCGAATATGCCGTCAGGGTAAAGCTGACCTCTGCCGCCGACACTGCTCAGACGATGACCGATACCGCCAGGGTCGTCCTCAATGAGGGGATGACGCTCGGCGAAGCCGTCCTGTGGCGTCGTGGTCCTACGACGGGCCTCCAGCATCGGCGTACGGCCGATCCGCGGTTCCAGCGAAACGACCGGATACGCCTCGAGCACGCGACGACCCAGGCAGGTCCGGCAACGGCGCGAATACTCGATCGCAACGGCAAGCCCCTCGGTGTTCCCGCGCAAGTCACGGAGCGGCAAGATCCGTCAGGAGGGTTCCGATGGATCGTGGTTGATGCAGCGCTGGCGCCATTCGCGCCAGGAGACTACGCGATCGAGGTCTCGCAGGGATCCGCGAAGCAGGTCACGGGATTCCGGATTGTTCCTTAGTCAACTTCCAATTTCCAACCTCCAATTCCCAAGGTCCTGAAGGTTGGGAGTTGGAGGTTGTGAAGTTGGGAGTTGGTCACTATCCACCAATCGAGAAGGTCACCGTCCAGGCTTTGAAGGGAGCGCCGTCGAATCCCTTGATTCCGTCGAGCAGCTCCACCTTGACGGTACGAAACGCCTCGAGCGGTTTGGGGAATGTAATTTGGACCGCGCGATTGGCAGCATCGTAGGACGACTTGAATTCGAGCCCGCCCTCGCCCTGCTGGCCGACGTAGGTGACCCGGATGTTACCGGCGAGCGAACCCTGGTTGAGCCCACGAGAGAACTGAACACGAATCGGAGATGTCGCGCTGACGTCCGTCTCGCCGTCGGTTGGCGAGTTGAAGACGACTTCGATCGGCGTCAAGGGTACTGCCGGAACGCTGGGTTCGTCGCTGGCCGACGCGGTCTGCTGTGGAGGCTTGGAGAGCGACATCCGCGTGGCCTTCAGGCTGACCAGGCCCTTCTCGCGAACGACGGTGCCTGTCACCTCGAGCCATCGGTCAGTGTCCACTCTGCGGTTGATGTCCAGTTCGAAACCCTGCCCGCGCGGACGAAGGTCTGTCACCCAGACCGCGCCTTCCGTGCCACGGAGAACGAAGTCGTATCGGCTTTTGCCGGGCGCACCGGGCAGATCGCCAAACAGATTCCGGCCGCGGAAGTTGCCCGTCACGGTGACGGTCTGGCCATCGTATCTCCACGGTTCGATGGCAATCGCTCTGACTGACGCGCCCGACACGGGCTGTGTCTCGATCGTCGCGCTTACGCGGACGACCAACTCTTCCCCCGGCCGGGGCCACTTGTCGGCATCGCGTCCTTCAGCCGCGGCCCCTGCTCGGGGATCCGCGGCCTCGAGACGTCCTACGTCCAGGAAGAGCCCGCGTGCGTCAACGGTCCCTTTGGGTGCGGTGACTCCCTCGTCGAGGAAGACGCGAATTTCATGCTCATCCGCGCGAAGGAACATCCGCGTTCCTTCCGTGGCGAACTCGCCGCGGATGACCACGTTCTGCAGGTGATAGAACCCGGGGTATTGCCGGAGCGCATCGATGGTGGTCAGACGACGGACGCTCGTCTGACCGTCCGCCACCGCGGCGACGAGAAGGGCCGGAAGGAAGACTCGGAAAGCGCGCCGAATCACACCCCTATTCTACTTTGCGCATCGCTATCCGGGCGACGATCACCGCAAGCACGGCAAAGAGCAGAGCACCCGCGAGTGTCCCGATGGTGCCCTCGTGCAGGAAGGGAATCAGTCCGACGGTCTCTGCGTCGTCAGCCGCAGAAACGAGGTCGCGACCGAAAAGCACTGCGTACAAGATCCCCGCCAGGGAGCCGCCCGCGATCAGCCCGGAGCTGAGGAGCGTGCCGCTGCTGATCTCGGATTCGTCGCGCTGGCCGGTTTTCCGTTCCACCCACCAGCGCACGACGCCACCCACAAAAATCGGGGCGGTCGTTGCTATCGGCAAATACGACCCGACAGCAAAGGAGAGCGATCGGATGCCACACAACTCGAGCGTCACGGAAATGAAGACTCCCACGAGAACGAGTCCCCACGGCAGGTTCTGGCTGAGCAGGCCGCGGATGATGGTCGACATGAGCGTCGCCTGAGGAGCCGGCAGGGAACTGGAGCCGATCGTCATCTCGGAGTGCAGATACAGCGTCGTTATGCCAATCACGAACGCCGAGGTCACAACGCCGATCACGAGACCGATCTGCTGTGAAATGGGTGTTGCTCCGACGATGTACCCGGTTTTGAGGTCCTGAGAGGTCGCTCCGGCGATCGCGGCCGCGATGCACACGACAGCGCCCACCCCAATTGCGATCGGCGCGTAGTCGTCGCCGATCCAGCCGACGCCGATGAAGATGGTGCAGGTCAGGATAAGCGTCGCGATCGTCATGCCCGAGATCGGATTCGAAGAGCTGCCGATGAGCCCGGTGATGCGTGACGACACCGTCACGAAGAAGAAGCCGAAGAGCACGACCAGGACGGCCGCGAGAACGTTGCCTTGCGTGGGCGCACCCGGGGCGACCACCAGAAACGCTGCCAGCAGCAATGTCCCGATGAGCACGACCTTGAGCGGCATGTCACGACGTGTCCGAGCGCGTGATTCGCCTCCGCCGGCCCCGAAATCCTTGACGCTTTCGCGGAACGACGTGACGATCGTCGGAATCGTGCGGGCAAGCGTGATCAGTCCGGCCGCGAGGACCGCGCCTGCGCCGGTATAGCGGATGTACGCGCTCCACAATTGCTGCGCGCTCATCTGGTCGATCCGCAATCCGCTGGCCGGGACCGGTGGCAGCGGCACGGTCATGTAGTTCCCGAGATATGAGAGAAGCGGAAGCAGCACGAGCCAGGAGAGGACGCCGCCCGCGAACATGACGCCCGCGATTCGCGGCCCGATGACGTACCCGACCCCCAGGTATTCAGGCGAGAGATCCAGGTTGAGCGTCGCGTTCGGGAAAAAGCTCGTGCGGGCGAACGTGTAGCCGATGGTCGTGCGGAAGATCTGGACAATCCACGACAATGCTTTCCACGCTGCGCCGATTCCGAGGCCCAGGAATACTGTCTTCGCGAGCTGGCCACCACGCTCCCCCGCGACCAGGACGTCGGCGCATGCCGTGCCCTCCGGGTAGGGCAGCACACCATGTTCCTTCTCGATGAGCGCCCGCCGCAGCGGGACCATCATCAGGACGCCGAGGATCCCGCCGGCGATTGCGAGAATGGTGATCTGGAAGTAGTTGAAGTACGCCGGCCCGCGGGGCACGAGGAAGATGAGCGCCGGAATGGTGAAGACTACTCCCGCGGCCAGCGACTCGCCCGCGGACCCAATGGTCTGGACGATGTTGTTCTCGAGGATCGTGGAGCCGCCGAGCCTTTTGAGGACCGAAATAGCCAGCACCGCGATCGGAATCGACGCGCTGACCGTGAGCCCGGCGCGCAGTCCGAGGTACACGGTGGATGCGCCGAAGATCAGGCCAAAGAGGACGCCCAGGATGATGGCCTTTATCGTAAATTCCGCGGGCGACTGCGACGCGGGCACGTACGGATGGAACGTGCCTGTTTCGCGTGACTCGGGCCGAGTCATCGTCACGTTTGCCATGGCGCGAGATGGTAGCATTGAACCTTGTGAATCGGTTGAACAAGCGCAGGCAAACGCCCGAACAGGTCTCTGAACTCACGACCAACCGACTGTCGGTGTACCTCCGGTGCCTCAACGAACTGGATGCGAGCGGCGTGCAGTCGATCTCCTCGCAGTCGCTCGCCGAACGGTACCAACTCAATGCCGCACAGATTCGAAAAGACCTCGCGTACTTCGGTGAGTTCGGTGTTCGAGGCGTCGGTTACTACGTCACAGATCTTCGCCGTCACCTGCGGCAGATTCTCGGACTGGATCGACATCTGCGCGTGGCGATCATGGGTGCCGGCAACCTCGGTCTCGCCCTCGCCGACTACCCGGGATTCCGCCAGGAGGGATTCGAGATCGCCGCGCTCTTCGATGCCGCCAACGAAAAGATCGGTCACGAGTCGCGTAGCGGCGTGCCTATCTACGACATCAAGGAGCTCAAGCGCATCGTCAAGCGTGAGCGCCTGGACATTGCGGTAATCGCCGTTCCAGCGCCGCACGCGCAGCCGGTGGTCGAACAGGTCGTGATCGCAGGCATCAAGGCCATTCTCAACTTTTCGCCCGGCGCACTGAAGGTCCCACCGGATGTCAAGCTTAAGAGCGTCGATCTGACCGTCTCTCTCGAAAGCCTCTCCTTCTACCTCGCTCAGGGGGACCAATAGCGTGGCCAGGCGCGCACGCACTCCTGGCTCGACGCGCACACCGGCGCTCTCGCACCTCGATGAAAAGGGGAAAGCACGAATGGTCGACGTCGGCGACAAGCCGGTGACCACACGTGAAGCGCTGGCGCGTGGCGAGATCACGATGAGCGCGACCGCGCTCGGTCTGATCAGGCAGGGTGCGCTCGCCAAAGGCGATCCGCTGCAGGCGGCTCGACTGGCGGGCATCATGGCTGCGAAGAAGACCTCGGAGTTGATTCCGCTTTGTCATCCGCTGCCTCTCACGCATGTGAGCGTGGAGCTGACGGCCATCCGTCGCGGGTTCCGTATCGAGGCCCGAGTGCGGACAGCGAGTCAGACCGGCGTGGAGATGGAGGCATTGACAGCGGTCGCAGTCGCCGCGCTCACCATCTACGACATGGCCAAGGCTGTCGACAAGGAGATGGTGATCGGCGACATCTGCCTTCTCGAGAAGAAGGGCGGTCGATCGGGTCACTATCGTCGCAGGAAGACTCGGACGTGATCGGATGCACCTCCAGCCGAGCAGCGAACCGCACACGCACGTCCATTACTATCGCCTTGCACTGATCCTTGGCGCACTCACGGGGATTGGTCCGCTGGCCATCGACATGTACTTGCCGGCGCTGCCAACCATCGCCCGCGAGTTCGGCACGGCCGCCAGCGTGGTGCAGTCCAGCCTGGCGTCGTACTTCATCGGAATCGCTATCGGTCAGGCGTTTTACGGCCCCCTGTCGGACCGGCTTGGTCGAAAACCGATCCTGTATCTCGGATTGGCGCTGTTCATGATCTCGTCGGTCGCGTGCGCGCGGGCCGAAAGCGTCAACGTGCTGATTGCATTCCGCTTTCTTCAGGCGCTGGGCGGCTGTGCTCCGATCGTGATTCCGCGCGCCGTGGTCCGCGATCACTTCGATCAGGCCGGTTCGGTCCGCATGCTGTCGGTGTTGATGCTCGTGATGGGGCTCGCGCCGATCCTGGCTCCGCTCATCGGTGGGCAGTTGCTCGTCCATTTCGGATGGCGCGCCGTCTTCTGGGTGCTCGGCGGCTATGCCGCCACGTTGCTTGCGGTGGTCGCGATACTTCTGCCGGAAAGCCTGCCCGCGGCACGCCGCCTGCGGCAGCCGATTGCGGACGTCCTTGCCAACTACTGGTTTCTGGCGCGCGATCGACGGTTCATGGGACACGCGCTTTCCGGCGCATTCATTTTCGCCGGACTGCTGTCCTACATTTCGGGATCACCGGTTGTATTCATCGAGATCTTCCACGTTCGTCCGGAGCGATTCGGATTCTTCTTTGGCTTCAACGCGCTCGGGATCGTCGCCGCCTCACAGATCAACCGCTTGCTCGTTGGTCGCGTCGAAACACACCGGATTCTGCGAATGGTGTTGCCGGTGTCCATGATGGCCGGTGTCGTGCTCGCCCTCGACGCGTACAGCGGCTTCGGCGGATTTCCAGGAATACTCATCCCGCTGTTCTTCTACATCGCGTGCCACGGCTTCGTCCTTCCGAATACGACAGCGCTCGCGATGGCGCCTCACGGAAGAGTGGCGGGCAGCGCGTCAGCACTGCTGGGGACCTTTCAATTCGTGGTGGGTGCCGTCGCAGGAAGTCTCGTCGGCGCGTTCGCCAATGGCACGCCGGTGCCCATGGCCGTTGTCGTCGCGGGATGCGGGACTACGGCGTTCCTGACGAACCGTTTGCTGGCGACGTAGATCGATAGAACGTGCGGTGCGAGGGTGCGACGGCTGCGAGGGTGCGACGGTGCACTCCGAAGGTCCGAGGGTCCGAAGGTGCCCGCGCGCGGCGTCTTCCTACACGGTCTGTAAGTACGCAATCATCAGCGTGACTGTGAGCGGACTCAGCAGCGTCGACACAAACACGACGCTCGTGACGAAGTCCGGGACGATGTCGAACTCAACCGCGAGGATTGTGGTGATGACCGCTGTCGGCATGGACGTCTGAAGCACGCCGGCTTGAAACGCTGCCCCTCGCAGGCCGACGAGATGGGCGATACCGATCGCGACAAGCGGGGTCAGCACGAGCGAGACCACGACCGCTGCTGCGACGACAACCGGGCGCTCGGGTCGCGCCGCACGTTCGAGCTGCATGCCGAGCACGAGGATCATCATCGGCACCGCCGCCTCGCTGAGGAGCGTGATCGGCGCCCTGACAGGCGCTGGCACCTCGATGCCAAGGCTCATCGTCAGGATTGCCGCGAGCGCGCCGTAGAATGCCGGAATACTCGCCACACCGACGAGCGCGTCGCGGACGCTGCGCTTGCCGCTCGCGGCGAGAAACACACCACCGGTGTAGGTGAAGATCGAGCTGGTCACGAAGTAGACGCTTGCGAATGTCAACGCCTCGCGACCGAACGCGAGCAGCGTGACGGGCAGACCATAGTTGCCGGAATTCGAGCAGATCACGACGAGGAGAAAGGCCGTGAGCGCGCGTCGGTCGAGCCGAAGGGGAATGGCCGCGAGGCGCGCCATGAGCGCCGCCGACGTCGCGACCAGGGCATAGAACAGCACGATCCGACCTGCCTGGCCGCTCTCGACCGCCGACGTTGCCAGGATGTTGAAGACAAGCGCTGGGGCCAACGCATGAAACGTCAGGCGCGAGACGGTCTGAACCTGGACGTGCGCGAATCGAGCAAGGAGAAATCCGACGCCGGCAATGGCGAACACCGGCAGGAGATCGGACACGAAGATCGAAAGAAGAAGCTGGGCGACACTGGTCACGTCAGCTCAGAATCATATGCGGTCGCTGGTATACTTCCGCACCCGTAGCGACCGACGAAAGGATTGGGATGAAGACGGTTGATGTTGGCGCGGCGATCGACGACGGACAGTGGACTGGATATCAAAAGCTCCTGATCTTCGGGACGGCGCTCACGATCATTCTCGACGGCGTCGACAATCAGCTCCTTCCGAACGCCGTGCCGTTCATCGCCCCCGAGTGGGGCGTACAGAACAGCGCCTTCAGGAATGCGCTCGCCACCGGACCTTTCGGCATGATGATCGGCGGCGTGATGGGCGGTATCCTCGGCGACCGTTACGGCCGGCGAACAGCGTTGCTCGGGAGCGTGCTGGCGTTCGCCGTGCTCACGCTCTCGATTGCGTTCGTCAACTCCGTCTTCATGCTTGGTGTATTGAGATTTATCGCCGGCATCGGCCTCGGCGGGGCGATGCCCAATGCGGCTGCGCTCGCCTCGGAGTACGTGCCCCGGCACCGGCGGCCGTTCGCCGTCACTCTCACAATCGTCTGTATCCCGCTGGGTGGATTTGTCGCGAGCACGATGGCGGGAATCATTGGTCCGGCGTATGGCTGGCGCGCACTCTTCATCGTTGGCGGCCTCGTGCCCGTTGTTCTGGCTCTTGTGCTCTGGAAGGCGCTTCCGGAATCGCCGCGATACCTGGTCGGTCAGCGCGATCGCTGGCCGGAACTGACGCGGATCATGCGGCGGATGGGCCACACCGTTCCCACTGATGTTGCCTATGTCGAACGCGCCACTGCGGGCGCGCCGGCACGGAAGGCGACGATCGGTGACCTGTTTGCACCGGTCTTTCGGCGCGACACGCTCGGGTTGTTTGCCTCGTTCTTCTTTTGCCTGATGGTCAACTACGTGGCCATTCAACTCGTGCCGTCGATGTTGAGGGACAACGGGAAATTCACGCCCGCTGCGGCGACGAGCGGCCTGCAGTGGGTCAACATCGGCGGTGTCGTCGGCGCCGTTCTCGGTGCGCTCGTCATTCAGCGAGTTGGTTCACGGGTCACGATGCTGGGAATGTCGGCGGCGGCCGTTGTCTGCTCGATGATCATGGCGGGTATGAGGCTCGACCCCACCGATACCTTCGCGCTGATGGCGATGTTCCTCGTCACCGGCGGACTTCTCAACGCCGTGCAGACCACTATGTACGCGCTGGCCGCGCACGTGTACCCCACGGAGATCCGAAGCACTGGAGTCGGCACGGCGGTCGCCTTCGGACGCATTGGCAACGCCCTCGCCGTGTATGTCGGAGGATTTGCGCTCGACCGGGGTGGGTCCCCGGGCTACTTCACCTGCTGGGCAATCCTGATGGCCGTCGTGTTCCTGTCCCTCGCTGTGGTTCGACGCCATGTACCACGCACTTCGGGTGTTCCCGTGGGAGCTCCGGCGGGCGCGCACTGACATTCCGGGCACCCTTGGCGTAGAACCGGTGGGCCGGACATAATAAACAGCTTGGCCACACAAGGTCCGGCAAGCCGGACACTACGTGCGACAGCGAAGTAGACGACTGTCGTCGTACGGCTTCAGCCGGGCCTTGAACGAGACAGTGCGGCTGCAGCCGGCCTTCTGCAGGACGTAGTGTCCGGCTCCAGCCGGACTTCGAACGCATCAGAGGAGTAAACAGGAAATATGAGTCAGCAAAGCTTGGAGCAGGTGCTACAGGGCAAGAACCCGGTTGATCTACTGCGGAACTCGCAGATTGGGGCGTACGTTTACCCTGTGGTTCCGTCGGAGTACACCAACTGGCGCGACGAGCAGCGAGCCTGGCGTGAGTCGGCGGTCCTCTTCGACCAGTCGCATCACATGGCGGAACTCCTTGTCACCGGCCCGGACGCGATGAAGATGCTGTCGTCTCTCGCGACCAACAGCTTTGCGAATTTCCCGCCAGACAGGGCCAAACAGTTCGCTCCCTGCAGTTACGACGGCTACGTCATCGGCGACGTGATCATGTTCCGGCTCGCCGAGAACGAGTTCAATCTGGTTGGCCGCGCACCAACCGTCAACTGGGTCCAGTTCCATGCCGAGACTGGCGGCTGGAAAGTCGAGATTGCGCGGGACGATCGGTCGCCGTC
>Ga0075421_100013443_pt1 | contig 10201 bp, 9 predicted proteins | sample SoiMetdeltSBSDD5_FD_75292 | JGI IMG/M metagenome (GOLD analysis project Ga0075421, IMG submission 75292) | Bulk soil microbial communities from a Populus tree surrounding site in Tennessee, USA - Soil MetaG P. deltoides SBSDD5 | ecosystem: Environmental > Terrestrial > Soil > Tree plantation... | reverse complement strand
CTCATCCTGCGGTTTTACGATCCGTCGTCCGGCGTGATCACATTCGACGGGGTACCGCTCGTCGATGCTGATCCGCTTGAACTGCGACGGCGGATCGCGTTGGTGCCGCAGGACGCCGTCGTGTTTGCCGCCTCGATCCGCGACAACATCCGCTTCGGCCGCCCCGACGCCAGCGACGCGGATGTCGAGCGCGCGGCCGAGCTCGCACACGCGCTGGAGTTCATCAGCCTGTTGCCGCAAAAGTTCGATACCGCGGTCGGCGAGCGCGGTGTGACGCTGTCGGGCGGCCAGCGCCAGCGTATCGCCATCGCCCGCGCCATTTTGCGCGAGGCGCCGCTCCTCCTGCTCGACGAGGCGACGTCCGCGCTCGACGCCGAGAGCGAGACGCTGGTGCAGGACGCGCTCGGGCGGCTGATGGAGGGCCGCACGACGCTCGTCATCGCGCATCGGCTCGCAACCGTGCTCTCCTGCGACCGCATTCTAGTGATGGAGGCGGGCCGCATCGTCGAGGAGGGGACGCACGACGAGCTCGTTGCCGCAAACGGCCTCTACGCCCGGCTGGCGCGGTTGCAATTTCAGGCCTGACCTCTCGCGCGACTCCCCGGGGGTCCGCGCGTGAATACCGTCACGGCCGCCAGCTCATTTTGTGCACTGGGGCGCCCGAACGCCAATTGAGCGCTTCGCCGGAGATGACGAAGCCGTGCTTTTCATAAAAGCGAATGGCGCGCGCGTTGTCCTTGTTGACGTGCAGGTCGAGGCCGCCGGGTGAAATGCGTTTGGCTTCGGCGATGAGGGCGGCGGCGACGCCCAGTCCCCACGCTTCCGGCGCGACCACCGTCTGGTCGATATCGAAAGTGCTCGGATCGACGGTGATGAAGCCGAGCATCTTTCCGTCCGCTTCAGCCAACGCAATTGTTGCCGCCGGGACGAGTTCCTCGCGCCAACGCTGGCGCCACCAGTCGACCCTCTCGTCGAAATTGATGTGGGGATAGGCGATTTGCCAGGTGCGCCGCCATAATTCGATCGCCGCGGCCTCATCGGCGGGCGTATAGCGGCGAAGCGTGAAGGAGGGGCGGACCATCGCGTCCGCCGGGATGCGCTCGCTCGTCTGCGGCACGCGCTCGACCTCACCGCTCCGTGAGCTTGAGCTCGATACGGCGGTTGCGGCTAAAGGCCTCCTCGGTCTTGTCGGGATCGATCGGCTGGAATTCGCCGAAACCCGCCGCGACGAGCCGTTGCGGCGATACGCCCCTACCGATGAGGTATTGCACCACCGAGATCGCGCGCGCGACCGAAAGTTCCCAGTTGCTCCTGAATTGCGGGCTGTTGATCGGCCGCACGTCGGTGTGGCCGTCGACCCGCAGTACCCAGGGAATCTCGCCCGGAATTTTCTTTTCCAGTTCGAGCAGCGCGATGGTGAGACCGTCCAGCTCCGCGAGGCCCTCAGGTTTGTCGAGGGTGGCCCTCCCCGTGTCGAAGAACACTTCCGACTGGAACACGAAACGGTCGCCGACGATGCGAATGTCGGGGCGATTGCCGAGAATGGCGCGCAGTCGTCCGAAGAAGTCGGAACGGTATCGCGAGAGTTCTTGCACCCGCTGCGCGAGCGCTACGTTCAACCGTTGGCCCAGGTCGGCAATGCGGCCTTGCGATTCCTTGTCCTTTTTCTCGCTGGCTTCGAGTGCCGCTTCGAGCGCGCCAAGCTGGCGCCGCAGCGCCGCGATCTGCTGATTGAGCACCTCGACCTGCGCCAGCGCCCGGGCGCTGAGCCGCCGCTCGGCGTCGAGTTGACCGCTGAGTTGGGCGGCCTTGCCCTGCGCGTCGCCGCCACCGATCCCGTCGTAGAGGCCCTTGTAGCGGTCGCGCTCGCCTTCGGCCGTCGCCAGGCTCGATTGCAACATGCTGAGCTGCTCCTCCAGGCTGAGCTTGCCGGTCTTCTCCAGCGACAGAAGCTCGGTGAGCTGGGCAATCTGCGCGTTGAGGCGGTTGAGCGCGGTGTCTTTGCCGGTGACCTCCTGGGTCAGGTAAAACTGCACGAACACGAACACTGTCAGCAGGAAGATGACGGCAAGGATGAACGTCGAGAGGGCGTCGACGAATCCCGGCCAGTAATTCATGCCGCCGTCGCGGCGGGCGCGTGCGAGAGCCATTGGATCCTACTTGATCTGTCCTTCGGTTTTTACTTGTTAACGTTTTCGCGCACGAGAATTTCGAGCAGGCGGCGCACCTCGCGATGCTGCTGGGCCTGCGAATCGACCCAGTCGCGGATCATCTGCTGCTCGCTGCGCATGTGATGCACCAGACCCTGGATCGCTTCTGCGAGATTGGCCATGGCGGTGGTGGTTGCCCGCGAGCCCCCATCGGTAATGGCTTCCCGCAGCCGCTCGATTGCTATTCGCAGGTCGCCCGATACCGCGCCCGGTCCGGGCGCGGCGACGTCGCCGCCCACGCCGAGGTCACGCACGGTGGTGGAGAGCCAATCCTCGAGTTCGGTATAGAAGCGGTTCTGCGCCTGGCTGCTCTGGAGGTCGAGGAATCCGAGCACGAGCGAGCCGGCAAGTCCGAACAGCGATGCCGAGAACGCAATTCCTATCCCGCCGAGCGGAGCGGCGAGGCCCTCCTTGAGCGACTCGAATATGGCGGCCGCATCGCCACCCGGCTTGAGGCTATTGATCACGTTGCCGACCGAGCCCATGGTCTCAATCAGGCCCCAAAACGTGCCGAGCAGGCCGAGGAACACGAGCAGACCGGTCATGTAGCGCGAGGTATCGCGCGCTTCGTCCAAGCGGGCCGCGATCGAATCGAGGATGCTACGCATCACCTGGGCGGAAATCGCCATGCGGCCGATGCGGTCGCGCAGCAGCACGGCCATGGGTGCGAGCAATACCGGCGGGCGTTCCACCGCCAAGCCCGGGTCGGCGAGCCGGAACCCGTTCACCCAGTCGATTTCGGGAAATAGACGGATCACCTGGCGGAAAGCAAGTGCGATGCCGATCGCCAGCACGCCGATGATCAAGGCATTGAGGACGGCATTGGCGAGAAACGCGGTCCAAATCTGCTTGTAGAGCACGACCACGACGAGCGCGCACAGCGTCAGAAATACCACCATCCGGATGAGAAAAATCCGGGGCGAGGACAGCTTAAAGGGATCGATCTCTTGCGCCATGGATCAGCGCCCCTCACTCGACTCACAATAAGGCAGGGCCGCGGCGGAAGAAAGGAGGAGCGCCCCCGAGGGCGATTGGCGCAGAGGAAAACCGCGTAAGATCGTCGCGGCCTAGCGGGTTAACTGGCGTTTGGCCCGCGCGGCGGGATGGCGCGTTGCACTGCGGGACATCCCGCAAAGGCGCCGCGACGTAGGCAACCCGCTGCGAACTGATTCGTCGCGGGGAGCGGGAACAGCAGGCGCGGCCCCTGAGCGCGCCGCGCATGCTTCATGCCGAGGAGCGCCGGCCGATGGACAGGGCCTCTGGCGCGTTCTTGAGCGCCCGCAGCATCTGCCGGTGAATCTCCTCGTTTGCAGCAAGAATGCCGCCGGTTTTGATCATGTCGTCGCGTCCGTCGAGGTCGGTCACGAAGCCGCCGGCTTCGCGCACCAGCGCGATGCCTGCCGCCATGTCCCAAGGCGAGAGGGCGCGCTCCCAATAAGCATCGACCCGGCCGGCGGCGACCCAAGCGAGATCGAGCGCGGCAGCCCCGAACCGCCGCAGTCCCGCAACCCTGTCCTGCACCGCGCTGTGCTCTTTGCGCGTGAGTTCCACATCGCCACGGCTGGGATGCGGCAGCGCGCAGGCGACCACCGCGTCGCCAAGCCGTTTGCGCGCCGCAACCCGCAGCCGCTGGTCGTTGAGGAAGGCGCCCTTGCCGCGCTCGGCGGTGAAAAGCTCGTCGGTGACCGGATTGTAGACGAGCCCCGCGACCATCGTGCCTTCCCGCTCGAGCCCGATCGAGATCGCAAAGTGCGGAATGCCGTGGAGGAAGTTCAGCGTGCCGTCGAGCGGATCGACGATCCAGCGGTGGGTCTTGTCGCTGCCTTCGCGCGCGCCGCCTTCCTCGCCGAGAAAGCCGTAGCCCGGCCGCGCATGCTCGAGCTCCTCGCGCAAGATCTCCTCGGCGCGCTGGTCGGCGGCGGTGACGAAATTCGCTGGCCCCTTGAGCGAGGCTTGCAGGTGCTCGATCTCGCCGAAATCGCGCTTGAGCGTGCGGCTCGCTTTGCGTGCGGCCTTGATCATCACATTGAGGAGGGCGGAGCGGAGCATGGTCGGCGCGCGGGGAAGCCCGCGATGTGTCCATCATGCCCGCTCGGGCGGGCGTGGCGTCAAACGTGGGGTCTGCCTGTAGCGACGCTGCGCGTCAAGAGCGCGACTGGCGCAGCTCCTTGAGCGCGTCGACCCAGGGCTTCGCCGCTTTCTCGCCGGCGGCGCGGATGTCCGGCGGCTGCTGCTGCACGAAAGCATCGAGCGGGATGTCGCTCACACCGCCAGCTTTGGCGATGATGTGCCATTTGATCGCCTGCACAGGGTTAGCGTTCGCGCCGCGCCCGACGGCGAGAATATTGGCGAGACGATTTTGCGCAATCGGATTTCCCTTGCGCGCGGCCTTCGCCAACAGGATCGCCGCCAGCTGTTCGTTCTTGGCTACGCCCGTTCCGTTGAACAGCGCAATGGCATATTCGACCTGGGCATCGGTGTTGTCGGCGAGCGAGGCAGCGGCCAACAGTCGCACCGCCTCGACCAAATCCTTCGGCACGCCACGACCCTCCTTGTAGAGCGTCGCGAGCGCGTATTGCGCTTCCGGACTCCCGACCTGCGCGGCGCTGCGGAAGAGCTCGGCGGCGCGGGCGAAATTCTGCGGGAACAGTTGGCCTTCGATGTAAAGGAGGCCGAGATCATAGGCCGCGGCGGTATGTCCGAGCCTGGCGGCCGCTGCGAGCAGCTTTGCGCCTTCCTCGCGGCTGGCGGGTTCGATGCGCCCGCTGAAATGCAACATGGCGAGTGCGAATATCGCCTCGCGATCGCCCCGGTCGGCGGCCAGCCGATACCATTCGGCCGCTTTCTTGTCGTCGCGGCTGATGCCCACGCCGTTGGCGTAAAGCTCGCCCAAGAGCGTCATCGCCTTCGCGTCCTTGAGCTCCTCGACGCGACGGGTCGCGGCCGCAAAAGCGGTGACGTAGTAGCCGCGTTGGTAGGCGCCATAGGCGAGATCGGGCTCGCGCACGGCTGTCGCCTGCGTCGTCGCAGCAGGCTTGAGCGGCGCTGGCTTTGCGGCCGGTTTGGCCGCAGGCTGCATCATGGGCGGGGCAGGTTGGCTGGGCGTCTGCGCCGTGGCAGACGCGATCAAGCCGGCCGAGGACGCGAGCGCCAGCAGGGCGGCCGCGGCGTATCGCACGCATTTCATGCGATCGTCTCCGCAACCGCGAGCCGGTGTGCCGCGTCCGCAATCGCGGCGGCATCCCCGCGCTGGTCGGCGAAGATGCACTCCCCGACGGCGATGAAATCCGCGCCGGCCGCTGCCAGCGGCTCCACCTCGTCGAGCGAGGCGGCAAATCCGACGCAGGGGATTTCGAACAGCTCGGCCCACCACCCCACGCGCTCTGCGACGGCGTTGAACGAGGGTCGGCGACCCGTTGCGTCGGGTTCGCCGAACATGACGTAATCGGCGCCGGCTTCGCCAGCGACCATGGCGTCGTGCCGGGTCGTAAGTCGGCCGCAGCCGACGATGTAGGCAGGCTTGAGCATCGGCAGCGCGGCCGTGAGTGCTTCGACCCCGCCGAGATGGACGCCGTCGGCGCCGGCCCGCACCGCGAGATCGGCATGCCCGTCGAGGAGCAGCGCCGCGCCCTTGTTCTGGACGGTCGGCGCGAGCGCCTTGGCGTGGTCGATGCGCGCGCGCTCCTCGCCCTGCGGCAGGCGCAGCAGCACGGCGGCGACATCGGCCGCGTCGAGCGCTTCGGCGAGTCTCTCCGCGAGCCCGGCAGGATCCTGCGGGGTCACGAGATAAAGGCGCGCAACGGGGCGCCTCGGTTCGGCCGGTTTTTCTCGGGACGCCATAAGATATCGATTGCCCCCGCAATCGGGCAGTTTGGGGGCGCTTATAAAGCCTCAACCCTACGAGACGGTAAAGGTCGCGCCGTATAGCGGCGGATTAAGATCACGTCGCAAGAGGCCGCTCCAGGGGTGGCAACCGTTCGTGATCCGCAGAGCGGCAACGTGATCGGCGCGCGAAGCTTGCGCGCAACACGCGCCGACGGATTAGCGGTTTAGGCTGCCTTCTTTTCCAAGTCCTGCTTCCACTGCCCGCGCGTCGCCAGACTGTTCATCATCGCGCGGTGGGTGAAGGCGCGCTGGGCAGCGGCGACGTTTTCGCTTTTCCCAGACCACGCCTTTTGCGGCGCCGCTTGCAGGGCCCGGCCGTAACTGAACGTGAGCCGCCACGGCAGGCCTCTGATCCGGTTCATGGCATCAAGATGCGCGGTCGCCTCCTCGTCCGACTGGCCGCCGGACAGGAAAGCGATGCCGGGGACTGCGGCTGGCACGCAGGCCTTGAGCAGTCGCACGGTTTTCTCGGCGACCTCCTCGACGCCGGCGCGCTTCTTCGCCTTCTTGCCCGCGATCACCATGTTGGGCTTGAGCACCATGCCTTCGAGGGCCACCTTCTGATAGTAAAGCTGCTCGAATACCGTCTTGAGCAGCCACTCGGTGACGACGTAGCAGCGGTCCGCGTCGTGATCGCCGTCCATCAGCACTTCCGGCTCGACGATCGGCACGATGTCCTCCTCCTGACAGAGCGCGGCATAGCGCGCGAGCGCATGCGCGTTGGTCATGATCGCGGCGTAGCTCGGGATGCCGGGGCCGATATCGATCACCGCGCGCCATTTCGCGAACTTGGCGCCGAGCCCGCGATATTCGACGAGGCGCTCGCGCAGACCGTCCAGCCCCTCGGTGATCACTTCACCGGGGGAGAACGGTAATGGCTTCGTGCCCTTGTCGACCTTGATCCCCGGGATCGCCCCCGAGTTCGCGATCAGCTTGACCAGTGGAGTGCCGTCCTTGGCGTTCTGACGGATAGTTTCGTCGTAGAGGATGACGCCGGAAATGCATTTCGACATCGCCTCGGACGCGCGAAACAGCAGCTCGCGGTAATCGCGCCGACTGTCGGCGGTCGATTCCACCCCGATGGCATCGAAACGCTTCTTGATGGTGCCCGACGATTCGTCGGCGGCGAGAATGCCGCGGCCCGGCGCGACCATCGCCTCGGCGACCTTGTTGAGTTCAGCGAGGTTCATCACAACCTCCTCCGTCACGTTGCGCATTCATGAGCAATTGTGCCGCCTCTTTGCGCCGTTGCAAAGGGTGTATCGTTGCATCGGTTGCTCATCTGACCCTCAGCACCTCGACGCCCGGCAAAGATTTGCCTTCCAGCCATTCGAGGAAAGCGCCGCCGGCGGTTGAGACGTAGGTGAAGCGGTCGGCCGTTCCGGCGGCGTTGAGCGCCGCCACCGTGTCACCGCCGCCTGCCACCGTTACAATTTTCCCGGCGGCCGTGAGTTCCGCCGCGGCTTCCGCGATCTCGACCGTGCCCGTATCGAAAGGCTCGAGTTCGAACGCGCCGAATGGCCCGTTCCAGACCAGCGTCTTCACGCGGGCAAGTACGGAGCAGACATGCTCGATGCTGCGCGGGCCGATGTCGAGGATCATCTCGTCGCCGCCCACGCCGTTCACCGCGACCACGCGCGAGGGCGCGTTCGCCGCGAACTCTTTGGCGACGACCGCATCGACCGGCAGCACCATTTCGCGGCCTTTGGCTTTCGCCTGGTCCATGATTTCGCGCGCTGTCGGCAGGAGATCGCGCTCGCACAACGATTTGCCCACGGAATGTCCGCGCGCGGCAAGAAAGGTATTGGCCATGCCGCCGCCGATGATCAGGATATTAACCTTGGCGAGCAGGCTGCCGAGCAGATCGAGCTTGGTCGACACCTTGGCGCCGCCGACGATCGCCGCGAGCGGCCGGACGGGGGTCCGCATGACCTTGGTGAGCGCTTCGAGTTCAGCCTGCAGCGCGCGGCCGGCATAGCTCGGCAGTCTGCGGGCGAGCCCTTCCACCGAGGCATGGGCCCGGTGCGCCGCCGAGAAGGCGTCGTTGACGAAGATGTCGCCGAGCGCAGCCAATTGCGCGACAAAAGCTGGATCGTTGCGCTCCTCGCCCGGATGAAAGCGGGTGTTCTCCAGGCACAGGATGTCGCCCGGCTTCATGGCGTTCACTGCGGCGGCGGCCTTCTCGCCGACGCAATCCTCCGCGAACGCCACTGGGCGCTTGAGGATGGCGGCGATCGCCGGCGCGACGAGCTTGAGCGACTGTGTCGGATCTGGCCCTTTCGGGCGTCCGAAGTGGGAGAGCAAGATCACCTTGCCGCCCTTATCCGCAATCTCCCTGATGGTGGGAGCGACCCGCTCGATGCGGGTTGCGTCGGCAACCTTGCCGTCCTCGACCGGCACATTGAGATCGACGCGCACCAGCACGCGCTTGCCCCTGACGTCGACGTCGTCAAGTGTGCGGAACATGTCAGCCTGTGCGCGCCGTCGCCCGGACCCAAACCTGGGCAACAAGTTCGCTCATTGCCGGCGGGTTCAGATCAGCTTGCCCATCGCAATCGCGGTGTCGATCATGCGGTTGGAGAAGCCCCATTCGTTGTCGTACCACGACATCACCCGTACCAACGTGCCGTCCATCACCTTGGTCTGGTCCAGCGCGAATACGGATGAGTGCGCATCGTGGTTGAAATCGCTGGAGACGTTGGGCGCCTCGGTATAGCCGAGAATGCCTTTGAGCTGCTGCTCGGCGGCGCGCTTCACGGCGCCGTTGATTTCGTCCTTCGTGGTGGCGCGCTTGGCGACGAACTTCAAGTCGACCACCGAGACGTTCGGCGTCGGCACGCGGATCGCGACACCGTCGAGCTTGCCGGCGAGTTCCGGCAGCACCAGCCCGACGGCTTTTGCCGCGCCCGTCGAGGTCGGAATCATGTTGATCGCCGCGGCGCGCGCCCGGTAGAGATCCTTGTGCACTTGGTCCAGCGAGGGCTGATCGTTGGTGTAGGAGTGCACCGTCGTCATAAAGCCTTTGTCGATGCCGACCGCGTCATTGAGCACCTTCGCGACCGGCGCCAGGCAATTGGTGGTGCACGAGGCGTTGGAAACGACCCTGTGCTCTTTCGTGAGCCTGTCGTGATTGACGCCATAGACGACCGTGAGGTCGACGCCCTCCGCGGGCGCTGAGATGAGGACGCACTTGGCGCCGGCGGAAAGGTGCGCTGACGCCTTGTCCTTCGATGTAAAGATGCCGGTGCATTCAAGCGCAACGTCGACGCCGAGTTCCTTCCACGGCAAGCTCGCCGGGTCCTTGATCGCGGTCACCTTGATCGGGCCGTTGCCGATGTTGATTGCGTCGCCCTTGACCGTGACCTCGCCGGGAAAGCGGCCGTGCACGGAATCGAAACGCAACAGATGCGCATTGGTCTCGACCGGGGCGAGATCGTTGATGCCAACCACCTCGATATCGCTGCGCCCGGCTTCGGCGATTGCGCGCAGCACGTTGCGGCCGATGCGGCCGAATCCGTTGATACCGACCCGAACTGACATTTCCGGCTCCTTCGCTCCCCGCTGTCCCCCGAATTTAGCGCTACGCGGGGGCATGAGACGTTAAACACGTTAGCTCATGAGGCACTAGATAGGAACGTTCGGCGCGGCCGTTAAGTCTTGCCGAGTTTGCTCAACGCCGCCTTCGCAACATTCTCCGGCGTGATGCCGAAATGCCGGTAGAGGTCCTTGTAGGGCGCGCTCGCCCCGAAGGTCGTCATCCCGACAAAGGCGCCGTCCGAGCTGATGATCTCGTCCCAGCCTTGGCGCACCGCTGCCTCGACCGCGACTTTGACCTTCGCCGTGCCGACAATTTTCTGCCGCTCGGCGGCGGGACGCTCGCGCAAAAGCTCGAAGGAGGGGACCGACACCACGCGCGCAGCGACGCCGCGCTCACGCAGCAACTTGTGTGCCTCGACCGCGATGGACACTTCGGAGCCGGTCGCGAACAGCGACGCATCGGCCTCGTTGTCCGCGACGGCGATCTCGTAGGCGCCGGCGGCGCAACGGTTCGTCTCCTCAAACGCAAGGCGCAACTGCGGCAAATTCTGGCGCGTTAGCGCCAGCAC
>Ga0075421_100013442_pt1 | contig 10201 bp, 9 predicted proteins | sample SoiMetdeltSBSDD5_FD_75292 | JGI IMG/M metagenome (GOLD analysis project Ga0075421, IMG submission 75292) | Bulk soil microbial communities from a Populus tree surrounding site in Tennessee, USA - Soil MetaG P. deltoides SBSDD5 | ecosystem: Environmental > Terrestrial > Soil > Tree plantation... | reverse complement strand
AGGCGCAACCACGGGCGTCGCTCTCGGGCCTTTGTCGCTCCGGGCTGTCGAATGGCGCTGGGGTGCTCCGTCTCTAGTATCGACGCCGCCAAGCGGGTGGCGTGAACGCAACCAGGAGACCCAGCCATGGCTCTGAAGATCTCGACCGTCATGCTCGGTGTCGAGGACGTCGTCATGAAGGCCGCTGCCACGGCGAAGTGGGGTGGCTATTTCGGCTACTTCAGCGACCCCGACGGCTACCTCTGGAAAGTCGCGACCGAGGGCTGATCGATGGCGAAGTTTCGAGCAGTCGTCGAGCCGCACGAGCCCATGCGGGGCCTGGAGGTTCCGCTCGAGGTCGTGGAGTCCCTCGGTGGCGGCAAGCGGCCGCCGATCACCATCACGATCAACGGGCATTCGTGGAAGAGCCGGATCGCCATCATGCGGGGCCGGAACCTGATCGGCTTCAGCAACGCCAACCGCGCCGCCACCGGGGCGTCGGTGGGTGACGAGATCGAGATCGACGTCGAGCTCGACACCGAGCCACGCGAGATCGTCGAGCCCGACGACTTCGCTCGTGCCCTGGACGCCGATCCGGCCGTACGCGCCCGCTACGACGCCCTGTCCCACAGCCGCAAGCGGGTGCTCGTCCTCGACATCGAGAGCGCCAAGAAGCCCGAGACCCGCCAACGCCGCATCGAGAAGGCCCTGGAGACGCTGCGGGACTAGGGCAGCGTTGGCTGGGCGGGGGTGAGGGTAGAAGCGAGTCGCCGCAGGCGACGCCATCTCGGCCCACTGGCTGCTGGCGTGGGTGCCCCAGCGACGCTGGTGGACCACCGGGACAACGGCTGGGAAGGACGAGTCGCCGCAGGCGACGCCGTTTCCTTGGGTCCCAGCAGTGGGCGTAACAGGACTCGAACCTGTGACCTCACGCGTGTGAAGCGTGCGCTCTAACCAACTGAGCTATACGCCCGGGGACGGACGACTCTAGCGCTCTCACCCGGGCAGGGTGACGTCTGGGGGGCCACCACGGATCGACAGTTCGACGATGGAGATCGTCGAGGGTGAGGCCTCGGATCACGTGCGGTCGCCGGTCGACGTTCTCAGGTTGCTCACGGCGGGCGGGCTGTTCGTCGGGCTGCTCGTTCTCAACTGGCTCTTCGGGGACACGCTCGTCAGCTTCGCCGGCGACCTCTTCCGGGGACTCGAGGCGCTGCCGCATTGGATCATCCAGGGTGTCGTCACCGGGGCCAGGGTGCTCGCCGTCGGGTTGCTGCTGGTCGGGGCCGTCAGCGTCGTACGCACCGGGAGCTGGGCGCCCGTTGTGCCGGTCGGTGTTGCCGCCGCGTCAGCGGCGGTCCTCACCGCAATCATCGGCAGCCTCGCCGACAGCAGCACAACGACAGCACCGCTCGGCAACGCCGTCGCCCCGAGGTTCCCCACCAACCCCGGGCTCGCCGCCACTACCGCGGCGGTTACAGCAGCAGCGCCCTGGCTCGCGAGAGGATGGCGCCGCGCCAGCTGGGCGGCGGTCATCGGGCTCGCAACAGCGCGGTTCCTCGCCACCCCTGCCTCGCTCGACACCCTCGCCGCCCTGCTCATCGGCTGGCTCGCGGGCGCAGCCGCAGTCGTCGCCTTCGGCGGGCCCTGGCGCCGGCCCCGAGGCACAGCCGTCGCCCGCGGCCTCAAAGACGTCGGCATCGACCTCAGCAAGCTCGAGCAGGCCAGCCTCGACGCCCGCGGCTCCACGCCGTACTTCGCCCAGGACACCATCGGCGACAAGCTCTTCGTCAAGGTCCTCGGCGACGACGAGCGCAGCGCCGACCGCCTCTTCCGCCTCTACCGCCGCATTGTCCCCCACGACCTCGGCGACGAGCGCGCCTTCTCCTCCCTACGACGCGCGGTCGAGCACGAAGCCCTCGTCGCACTCGTCGCCCGCGACAGCGGTGTCCGCACACCACGGCTTGCCGCCCTCGCCCGGGCCGAGCCGAACGGATTCGTTCTCGCCTACGAGGCCGTCGACGGTCAGTCGCTCGACCGCGTCGAGCCAGCAGACATGACCGACGAGCTGCTCCTCGCCGTCTGGGTCCAGGTCACGATCCTGCGCCGCCACCACATCGCCCACCGCGACCTCCGCCTCGCCAACGTCTTCCTCGACGCCGACAACCGGGTCTGGCTCATCGACTTCGGCTTCAGCGAGCTCGCCGCCTCCGACACCCTCCTCGCCACCGACGTCGCCGAGCTGGTCGCCTCCTCGGCCCTCCTGGTCGGCGCCGAGCGCTCCGTCGCGGCGGCCGCCACCGCCGTCGGGCGACCCGAGCTCGTCGCCGCGACGACCAGCCGGCTCCAGCGCTGGGCGCTCAGCGGAGCCACCCGCCACGGGCTCGACGACAGCCCCGGTCTGCTCGACGACCTCCACCGGGAGATCGCCGCTCTGTGAACGACCAGCCGCACCCCGTCGAGGAGGCCGCCTTCCGCCAGCTGAATGACCTCCCCGACGCACTCCACCCGCCGGTCTGGGCCGTGATGCAGGCCGGCAGCCTCGGCGGCGCGCTCACCGCCGCCGCGGTGGCCCAGCTGACCGGGCGCCGGCAGCTCGCCGCGAGGTTGGCGCTCACCGGCGTCGGCGTCTGGGCCGGGGCGAAGGTCGTCAAGCGCTGGGTCGGTCGGGGCCGACCCGCCGAGCTGCTCGACGGCGTCCACGTCCGCGGCAAGGAGGAGGGTGACCTCGGCTTCCCCTCCGGACATGCCGCGGTTGCGTTCTGCCTGGCAGCACTCATCGCTCCCGAGGTCCCACCCCCGCTCCGGCCCGCGCTCTGGGCCACGGCCGCCACAGTCGGAGCGGCCCGGGTGTACGTCGGCGCGCACCTTCCGCTCGACATCGTGGGCGGCGCACTGCTCGGGCTTGCAGCAGCGGGAGCGGCCGAGCTCTAGGAGCCCGAGCCCGAGTCGGAGCCGAACGGCGCCACCGTGTCGAGGGCCAGCTCGTCCTCCAACAACGCCAGCAGCCGCAACACCACCACATCGCCGTGCTGCGGGCCGACCGCCTGCAGACCGACCGGCATGCCGTCGGCGGTGAAGCCGGCGCACACCGTGCCCGCGGGCGAGCGGGTCATGTTGAACGGGTACGTGTACTGCACCCAGTTCACGTCCTGCTCGCCGTCGATGGTCCCCTGCTCGCCGATCCGCGGCGTCTGGCCCGCGACGGTCGGCGTCAGGAGCAGCGGCACCTCGTGGAACAGGTCCACCAGCGCCAGGTTGTGCGTGTGGCACGCATCCAGGGCCGACACCACATCCACCGGGGTCACCTTCGACCGCACCCACTCCAGCAGCGCCGCCAGCCCCGGATCGAGCGATCCCCAGTCGGACGTCCCGTACGCGTGCCCCACCGACCGCAGCAGGAACGCGCCCGTCAGCGTGAGCCAGTCCCGCACCGGGTCTTCGGGCCACACGGTGTCGATCAGCACCACCTCGGTGCCCAGGTCTTCCAGCCGCCGGACAGCGGCCTCACACACCGCCAAGACCTCCGGATCGGCGTGCGCGTACCCCAACGACGGCGACCACCCCACCTTCCGCGGCGGGTTCAGGTCCGCCAAGGAGCGGGTCCACGAAGCGTCGGGCAGCGGCAGCGACGACAGGTCGGTCGGCTCCGGCCCGACCACGGCGTCGAGCGCCAGCGCCACGTCCCGGATCCGCCGCGCCATCACGCCCTTCGTCGACAGCCCGGGCCACCCCGGCGGCTCGTCGCCGCCCGCCGGCACCCGGCCCAGCGACGGCTTGAGCCCCGACAACCCGCAGATCGCGGACGGGATCCGGATCGACCCACCCCCGTCCGACCCCGTCGCCAGCGGCACCAGACCGGCAGCAATGGCGGCGGCCGAGCCACCAGACGAACCCCCGGCCGACCGCGACAATGACCACGGGTTGTGCGTCGCCCCGAACAGCTGGTTCACCGTGTCGGCCTTCCAGCCATGCTCCGGCGTGTTCAGCTTCCCCACCACCACGCACCCGGCGGCTCGCAGCCGCTCCACCAGCGGCGAGTCGTCGGTCGCGGGCGCGTCGTCGCCGTGCAGCGCCGACCCGTGCGTCGTCACGAACCCGGCCGCATCCTCCAGGTCCTTCACCCCGATCGGCACCCCGGCCAGCGGCCCGACGTCCTCGCCCCGGGCCAGCCGCTCGTCCAACGCCGCCGCCTCCGCCAGCGCCGCCTCGCCGTCGACCGCCACGAACGCGCCGACCTGTTGGTCGTGACGATCGATCCGGTCGAGGGCTACCTCGACCGCCTCCCGGGCGGACACCTGGCGGCTCCCGATCTGCTCGGCGAGCTCGGCAACGGTCGTCTCTCGGAAATCCACGGCGCGCACCATAACCAGGTACCCACCGGAGGACGTAGGCGTACGCCTACGGCACGCAACCCCGGAGGAATCCACGGCAAATCCCGGATCTGGCGCGATCCTGAACGACGTGACGCGTACGCAACCGCAACCCCTCGTCGTCGGTGTCCCCACCGAGGTCAAGAACAACGAGAACCGGGTCGCCATCACCCCCGACGGCATCCGCGAGCTCGTGCGAGCAGGCGTGACCGTGCTGATCCAGGCGGGCGCAGGCGAGTCGTCGTCGATCGGTGACGACCAGATGACCCGGGCGGGCGCCCAGGTCGTCCCCGACGCCGACACCGTGTGGGCCGACGCCGACCTCGTCTGCAAGGTCAAGGAACCCCAGAAGGAGGAGTTCCCGCTGATGCGGGACGGCCAGGTGCTGTTCACCTACCTCCACCTCGCCGCCTACCCGGAAGTCGCCGATGCCCTGCTCGAGCGGCGCGTCACCGGCATCGCCTACGAGACCGTCCAGAACCCCGACGGCGCGCTCCCCCTCCTCGCCCCCATGAGCGAGGTGGCGGGCCGCATGGCCACCCAGGTCGGCGCCCACTTCCTCGAGCGGGAGCACGGCGGCCGAGGCGTCCTGCTCGGCGGCGCCCCCGGCGTCCGCCCCGCCCGGGTGGTGGTCGTCGGCGCCGGCAACGTGGGCTGGAACGCCGCCTGGATCGCGGCCGGCATGGAGGCCGAGGTCGTCCTTCTCGACAAGAACATCGACCGCCTCCGCTGGGTCGACCAGATCCACCGCGGCCGCATCATGACCCTCGCCTCCAACGCCGGTTCGGTCGAGCGCTCGGTCGAGCAGGCCGACCTCGTCATCGGAGCGGTCCTCCTCGCCGGCCGCCGCGCCCCCATCGTCATCACCGACGAGATGGTGCAGGGCATGCAGGACCGCTCGGTCATCGTCGACGTCGCCATCGACCAGGGCGGGTGTGTCGAGGGCATCCACGAGACCACCCACGACGACCCGGTCTTCGAGCGCCACGGCGTCATCCACTACGCGGTCGGCAACATCCCGGGCGCCGTCCCCCACACGTCGACCTACGCCCTGACCAACGCCACGCTCCCCTACCTGGCGGCGCTCGCCAGCCAGGGCGTGGCCGAAACCTGCGCCGCCGACCCCGCCCTCGCCCTGGGCGTCAACACCGCCGCCGGCGCGGTCACCCATGAGGCCGTCGCCGCCTCGCTGAACCGACCGCACACGCCCCTCGCCAGCGTCCTCTGACCGCGATCAGCAAGAAATAATTCATCCCTCGAAGCAAAATCAGGTGGAGATCGGGGCCGCTCCTGCCAGAGTCGGTACGTGCTTGGGGACGGCGACGAAGAGCTCGCACTGGAAGAGAGACCCATCGTGCCGGGGACGGCACGAGCCGCGCTGCGCTACCCCGCCTTCCGGCGCGTCCTGTTCGGCGCCTTCCTCTCCAACATCGGCACGTGGATGCACAACGTCGTCCTCGGGGCCATCGCGTACGACCTCACGAAGTCCTCGGCGTTCGTCGGCCTCGTCGTGTTCGCCCAGCTCGGGCCGCTGCTCCTGCTGTCGCCGCTCGGCGGCGTCATCGCCGACCGCTTCGACCGCCGCCGCGTCCTGACCGTCGCCACCATCAGCCAGTTCTTCCTGTCGCTGCTCCTCGCCGCGGTGATGATCCCCGACGAGCCCAGCAAGGCGGCGCTGCTCGCCGTCACCTTCTGCATCGGCATCGGCCAGGCCATCTACGCCCCCTGCTTCAACGCCCTGCTCCCCGAACTGGTCGAGGGGAAGGACATCGCCGGCGCCGTGTCGCTGAACTCGGCCCAGATGAACACGGCCCGGGTGATCGGCCCGGTCATCGGCAGCTTCCTCTACGCCGTCGTCGGCGCCCCGGCGGTCTTCGCCACCAACGGCGTCAGCTACCTCTTCGTGGTCGCCGCCGTCGCCGGGGCGACGCTGCCCAAAGTGGGCCGCACCCACCACGACTCCCGGGGCTTCCGGGCGCTCGGCGACGGGCTGCGCATCGCCCGGGCGATGCCGGTCGTCTGGCGCTGCCTCGTCACGATCGCGGTGTTCTCGCTGGTCTCGCTGCCGTTCGTCGGCCAGTTCCCGACGCTCGCCAGCCGCAACCTCGACATGGAGGTCAAGTCGACCTCCTACGGCGTGCTCTACGCCTGCTTCGGCATCGGGGCCGTCTTCGGGGCGCTGTCGGTCGGCACCGTCTTCAGCCGTCACGCCAAGGAGACCATCACCCGCTACGGCCTGGTGGCGTTCGCGGTCAGCGTGTCGGTGCTGTCGCTGCTGCGGGCGCCGGCGCCGGCGTACCCGGTCGTCCTGGTGGTCGGCTTCACCTACATCGCGCTGGTGACCTCGCTCATGACCCGCATGCAGGAGGAGCTCGACAACCGGGTGCGGGGCCGGGTGATGGCCCTCTGGATCATGGGGTGGGGTGGCACCGTGCCCATCGGCAACCTGCTCGCCGGCCCGATCATCGACGCCACCTCGGTCACGACGGTCATGCTCTTCGGGGCCGCCGCGGCCCTCGCCCTGAGCTGGTACGTCCGCTCCGGGCAGATCGCCCACGCCGAGGCCGAGGCCCGGGCCGAGCGCGACGTCCGTCGCGCCACCATCGCCGCCACCGGCCGCTGACCATCCCGGGGAACCGCCGGGCGCGCGGGGTACGTCATACCGTCGTGCGACGACTTCTCGGGGTGACGGTGGTGGTAGCGGTGGCAGCTCTCTCGGGGTGCGGCAACAACGACGAGCACTCCGAGGCAGCACGGCCGAAGGACGAGAAGCCGGGCGGCAGCGGCGGCGGTGAGGAGCAGGAGTACCGCTTCACCGGCACCGTGCTTCAGAGCAAGGAGCACGGGCCCGAGCTGTGCGCCGGCGGCGTCGCCGATTCCCTCCCGCCCCAGTGCGGCGGCATCGCCATCGACGGCTGGAACTGGGACGACGTCGAGGACCGTCAGGAGCGGGCCGGCACCACCTGGGTCGACTCGGTGACGGTGGTCGGCACCTACGACGGCACCACGTTCCACCCGACCGGCAAGCCCGAGCGCCCCACCGGCCAGGGTGGCCCGGCCGTCGACGTGCCCGCCGACTTCCCCGAGCTCTGCACCGACGCCAAGGTCACCGACCCGGACAAAACCTCGTGGGACGCCCTCGACCGGGCCAACGGCGTCGCCAACGGCATCGACGGGCGGGTCGCCTTCTACGTGTCCAACGGCGGGGCGCAGCCGAAGGAGCAGGTCCTCAACCTCATCGTCACCCACGGCGCCGCCGAGGCCAAGGCCGCCATGGCGAAGGTCTGGGGCGGCGGGCTCTGTGTCGTCGAGCGACCCGACCAGCCCACCGAGGCCAGGCTCAACGAGATCCAGAGCCAGCTGAGTGACCAGCTCGGCGAGATGGTCTGGTCCAGCTGGCCCGACACCCAGCGCGGCCTGGTCTCGGCCGAGGTCACCGTCGCGACGCCCGAGCTGAAGGCTAAGGCCGAGCAGGCGTTCGGCCCCGGTGTCGTCGAGCTGCGCTCGGTGCTACAGGCGATCTAGCACCGGAGCCGCCGGCTCCGGGTCGGGCTCCGGCACGAGCGCGGTCCGCAGCAACGTGAGCAGCTCGTTGCGCCGGCGCACCAGCGACGAGAGCGTCGGCTCCTCGCCGAACGCCCGCAGCACCTCGACCTCGGTCGCCAGCCCCGTGACCATGGAGTACGCGGCGAGCAGCAGCAGGCGGGGGTCGTGGCGGCGCATCCGGCCGGCGTCCATCTCGGCCGCCAGGTAGCCCGACGCCCGGTCGACCAGCGGGGCGATGGCGGCGGTCAGGCGGCTCGACGCCGGCGGGCCCAGGCGGCTGACCTCCCGGACGAAGCCCAGCATCGTCGGGTAGCGGGCGACCAGGCGCGACATGGCCCGCACGATGGCCTCGATGCGCCCGAACCCCGGGCCGCTGGCGGCCACCGCCCGCTCCAGGCGGATCATCAGCTCGCCAGTGGTGCGGTCGATGACCGCCGCCAGCAGCTGCTCCTTCGACGGGTACCAGTAGAGGATCGTCTGTTTGCGGATGCCGAGCTCCCGGGCGAGGTCGTCGAGCGAGGTCGCCTCGTAGCCCCGGGTGCCGAACGCGGCGAGCGCCGCGTCGGCGATGCGATCGGCAGTTGAACGCTCGGCCATGCAGGGATGAATCGTAGATGCCCTCTACCAAGTGGTAGACAACTCAGGTGATCCCCGAGGCACTGGATGGGAAGCGGATCGCCATCACCGGCGGTACCGGCTTCCTCGGCACCGCGTTGATCGAGCGGCTCCTGCGCTGCGTGCCCGGCTGCCAGCTGGTCCTCCTCATCCGGCCCGGCAAGCGCTCCCCCGCCGCGTCGCGGGCCCGCCGCGAGATCTTCCGCAACGACGCCTTCGACCGGCTCCGCGCCGACCTCGGCAAGGACGGCTTCGACCAGATGGTCGCCGAGCGGGTGCAGGTCGTGGCGGGCGACGTGGGCACCGACGGCCTCGGGCTCGACGAGGCCGACCGGGCCACGCTCGCCACCTGCGACATCGTCATCCACTCGGCCGCTGCCGTGGCCTTCGACTCGCCACTCGACCAGGCCGTCGAAGTCAACCTCCTCGGCCCCAGCCGCGTCGCTCTCACGCTCCACGACCTCGGCGTCCGGCCCCACATGGTGTCGGTGTCGACCTGCTACGTCGCCGGCAACCGCCGGGGCGCGGCGCCCGAGGAGCCGGTCGACGCCAGCCCGTTCTTCGTCGACGTCGACTGGCGGGGCGAGGTCGAGGGCGCCCGCCAGGCCCGCCGCGACGCCGAGGCCGCCAGCCGCACGCCCGAGATGCTGGTCGAGCTGCGCAAGGAGGCTCGCCGCGAGCTGGGCGCCGCCGGCACGCCGCTGCTGGCGGCCAAGACCGAGCAACGCCGCCAGAACTGGGTCAAGGACCGGCTGGTCGAAGCCGGCCGGGCCCGGGCGTCGTCGCTGGGCTGGCCCGACGTCTACGCCTACACCAAGGCCATCGGCGAGCGGGCGCTGCTCATCCAGCGGGGCGACCTGCCGGTGACCATCGTGCGGCCGTCGATCGTCGAGTCGTCGCTCCAGGAGCCCCGGCCGGGCTGGATCCGCGGCTTCCGCATGGCCGAGCCACTGATCATCTCCTACGCCCGCGGCCTGCTGAAGGAGTTCCCCGGCCTGGCCGAGGGCACCATCGACGTCATCCCGGTCGACATCGTGGTCGCGGCGGTCATCGAGGCTGCGGCCTCGACCCCGCCTGAGGAACCCGAGATCGTGCAGGTCGCCTCGGGGTCGGTGAACCCGCTGAAGTACGGCGGCCTCGTCGACCTCGTGCGGGAGTGGTTCACCGAGCACCCCATCTACGACAACGAGGGCCAGCCGATCATGGTCCCCGACTGGTCGTTCCCGGGCCGGGGCCGGGTGCAGGGCCAGCTCACCCGGGCCAAGACCGCCATGGAGCGGGTCGAACGGGTCATGCACGGGCTGCCGCTCCGGGGCCGCCAGGCCGAGTGGACCGCCGGGCTCGAGGAGCGCAAGGACCAGGTCGACCGGGTGCTCGGCTACGCCACCCTCTACGGCGCGTACGTCGAGTGCGAGGCCACCTACGGCGTCGAGAAGCTGCTGGCGCGCTACGCCGCCATGGACCCCGCCGACCAGGAGATGTTCTGCTCCGACCCGCGGGTCATCGACTGGCGCCACTACGTCCACGACGTCCACCTGCCGTCGGTCGTCGAACACGCCCGGGTGCGGATGACGCCGGGCGGCAAGGTCGGCGACGACCGCCCGACCCGCCTGCGCCGCCAGGTGCTCGACCCCCGCCGCCAGCTCGCCGCCTTCGACCTCGAGAACACGCTGATCGCCTCCAACGTC
>Ga0075421_100013437_pt1 | contig 10202 bp, 10 predicted proteins | sample SoiMetdeltSBSDD5_FD_75292 | JGI IMG/M metagenome (GOLD analysis project Ga0075421, IMG submission 75292) | Bulk soil microbial communities from a Populus tree surrounding site in Tennessee, USA - Soil MetaG P. deltoides SBSDD5 | ecosystem: Environmental > Terrestrial > Soil > Tree plantation... | reverse complement strand
TCGCCAAAATCACAGTAGAAAAAATTGCTATTACCTCACTAAGGAAAGACGTTTTCTACGCGACGATATGGATCAAACTGCGAGGCGGAATCTGCGAGGTTGATGCACGACCGAGTGATGCGGTGACGCTGGCATTGCGCACAAAAGCTCCGATCTTGGTAGCACCTGAAGTGTTGGAAGTAGTGGAAGGAAATAAGTGTCTCCTTACTACGAACACGGTGGTCCAGAGGCTCGATGAAATTCACCAGAAATTCCTCGAAGGAACTATTGATGCCTTCCCTGAGGAGACCGAGATGGAATGGCGCTCGTTTCGCTCCCTCCCTCTGGGGGATATCGAGTGAGATCCTCAAATAAAACATTTCGCGCGCAGCCAAGAGAGGTACACATGAGGGCAGGATTAAGAGTGAGCTGTGTAGTACTGCTTTTGACCCAGTGCGCATCGGCGCAACTGCAAGGTCTCCCGGAGCAGCAGGCGTACGAGATCGGCGTTAAGGCTTACATCTTCTCGTACCCCTTCGTCCTTTTGGACCGCATAAAAGAAGATTTCTCTGTCAACCAGCTCCGTCACTCCCAGAGGTTGGCTAATCCAAGCTTTAGAGGAGGCGGACACCCCAATGTGGACACTCTATACAGCAATGCCTGGTTAGACTTGGCCTCGGAACCGATGCTTCTGTCGATGCCGGACACGAACGGCCGATACTTTATCGTTCAGTTCATGGATGCGTGGACCGAAACTTTCGCCGCGCCAGGATCACGGACGATCGGAACCAAGACCGCGCAATTCGCCATTGTTGGACCCAATTGGGAAGGACAACTGCCGTCCGATGTCCAAACATTGAAGTCACCGACGAATGGTGTTTGGATGCTGGGGCGGATTCAAACCAATGGCGAATCCGATTATGCGGAAGTCAATGCCATCCGACAACGCATGCGACTTGTACCGCTGAGCAAATGGCGGCGAGAAGAAGAAGTCCAATCGATCCCGCCACGGGCAATCCAGCCGCAAGTTACTCCGGCGATGCAGATCGCTAATATGGACGCCGTGAAATACTTTGAGACCTTCGCCTCGGCGCTCAAGCACAACCAACCACACGCAGAGGATGGCGCCATGGTCGAAGAACTGAAAAAGATTGGGATCGAAGTAGGTAAAGACTTCAACGGCCGAGTGTTGTCACCTGATGTTCTGCGTGGACTGAATCGAGCGATTCTGACTGCAAGGCAAGATATTGCGGGCCGACGGGCCGGGAGTGGCACCAACCGAAATGGGTGGAACTCAAGCGCGACTGGCAACAGATTTGGCGCGAATTATTTTGATCGTGCTGTTGCAGCCATGACCGGTATCGGAGGTCTTACGCAAGACGACGCGTTGTACATGAGTGCCTCTTTAGATTCAGACGGAACAGCCCTTTCGGGCGCGAATTCGTATGTCATCCACTTCAACAGAGATGGGTTTCCGCCGGTGAATGCATTTTGGTCGATCACCGTTTACCATCCCGAAGGCTTCCTTGTGGAGAATCCGATAAACCGATACGCCATAAGAGATCGAGACAAAATGCAATACAACATTGACGGATCCCTCGACATTTTTTTGCAACACGACGATCCTGGTCCCAATAGAGCTTCCAATTGGCTGCCGGTTCCCGAAGGGCCATTCGATCTATCCATGCGCTTGTATTGGCCGAAGCCTGAGGCTTTCAACGGCGGATTTGTTCCACCAACTGTGGTTCGACAGAAAAAGTAAACCAACCACTGGCCTTGGTCTTTTCGATTTCAAAGGTTGATGGAGACACACCTGAAGAATTGGTGCAGGCGGCTCGTGAGAAAACATGAAGCTAGAGGCTGCCGAAGCGAACGCGCTGTTTCCTCGAATCAAGGAGCTTTCTGATGAAGATATTACGGACACATTTTGGAACTTGATCCTTGGGGTTTTCACCGTCATCGTAGCGGGTGTCGTTATGCTCGGCGGCGAACGGGTCATAGCTCAAGCGCAATCAAAGAACGATGAAGCACTTGCCAGCCGGTTCGTTGGGATGTGGCGCCTTGTCTCGTGGACACAGCGTCTTGCTGATGGCACGACGAGACAGAACCCCCTTAGTGTGGCGTATCTCATCTACACGGATACCGATCGAATGTGCTACGTCGCTATGAATCCAGATCGACCCAAGTGGAAAACGCCGACGGCGCCGACTGAATCGGAGGCGTTGTCCGGCATCAATGGTGTCGGTGCATACTGCGCAAAGGTTGAAATCCATGCATCCCAGGGATTTGTTCTTCACCATGTTGAAATTGATAGAGTTCCCAACAATCTCGGTATAACTCGCAAGCGCTGGTTTACATTTGAGGGCCCGAATCGAGTCTCATTGCGTATCGACGCGGCAGAAACAATACCTCCGGTCGTCGAGAGCACATTGATCTGGGAGCGCGTTACAAAATGAGAGGGCTGACTTCTCGCGGACGGTCAATGGACGTCGAATTATCGTCATCGAACGGTTCACCGGCAGCAATGATGATCTAAACTGCATCGAAGTGATCAGCATTCGTGGCAAGCATACAGATTGGCTGTTCGGAACCGACGTCAACGAAACGCAACTTCTCCTTGATTTGAAAGAGGCCCCTAGGAAGAGTCCGACAGGAGCCCAGATATGAGCCCATCATTAAATGTCGTCGTTGTAATTGAGTGGCTTGCGTTGCCGCTTGCTGCGGAGCAATTGCCGATTGCGAAACCCCAGGATGTGGGAATGTCTTCAGAACGCATGGAGCGGATCGGTCAGGGACTGCGTGCTGAGATCGATAAAGGGCTAATGCCGGGAGCCGTGGTCGCAATTGCCCGCAAGGGCAAGCTCGTCTACTACCAGTCGTTCGGTTTCCTCGATAAGGCCGCAGGTATTCCAATGGTTAAGGATGCCATCTTTAATATTGCCTCCATGACTAAACCACTGACGACCGTGGGTGCACTAATCCTTTACGAAGAAAACCGTCTACTGCTGAACGATCCTGTCGGCAAGTATCTACCGATACTTGATAAGATGCCGGTGGCCACGCTTTCTGGTAGTGAGCCCGCCCGTCGAAAACCGACGCTTCAGGATCTGATGCGTCATACTGCAGGGCTTACATATGGGAATCGAGGCGATACTCCGCTCCACAAAGCATATCCACAGGGCTCGCAAGATTCCGCGGATACGATGACGAGTACTGAATTTCTATCCAAGCTCGCAGCGTTGCCGTTGCATTACCAGCCGGGATCGACATGGGACTACAGTTTAGGCCTCGACGTTTTGGGTTTGATAGTCGAATCTGTCGCGGGCGACCTCTTGGAGGCTTTCTGGAGGAGCGTCTATTCAAGCAGATAGAAATGGTCGATACGGCGTTCGTAGTTCCCGCGCCAAAAGCCGCACGAGTCGCCAAGCCTCTCCCTGTCGATCCAGAGACGGGCCAAATCCAGAACTTCCGGAACCCCAATAAGAGTCCGAAATTCGATTGCGGCGGCGGGTGCGCGTACTCAACCGCACTGGACTACTTACGTTTCGCAGAGATGCTTCGAAACAAGGGCAAGGTTGGCCAAAGACAAATCCTCGGTCGCAAGACAGTGGAATTTATGACCTCCGACCAGCTCGGGCCGGAAGTGAACATCGAGAAATTGCGCGCATACCCCAATATCAACGGGTACGGTTTCGGTTTGAGTGTTGCAGTACGCCGTTTCACGGGTGTCGCCGCCGTAATGGGCTCTCCTGGTGATTTTCACTGGGGCGGAGGACAGGGAGCATTTTTCTGAGTGGATCCGAAAGAGGAACTCTCCGTAGTCCTAATGGCACGAACGCCTGGAGATGTCCGTGTTCATTTTCGGCAAGTGATTACGGCACTCGTATTACAAGCGATCGTGGATTGAAATAGTGCACGACTTCCGTTTACTCCATTAAGCGACGAAAACGGGAAGAAACATCGCTGCTGAGGCCCAAAACACGACGCTCAGCGTTTCTTGGATTAGAGTCTGTGCGCGAGGACAATCTGCGCTTCGTATTTCCTTGTTACTGTTCCCCCGCTACTAACAATTACATCTCTAATGGCTTCGAAGAAACCTATCTTAGCTGGTTCGGGCAATCGGTGATGATCGGAAAAAGTATGGAGTAGGTTTATGTACTCGCTGCACGAATAGGTTCTTTCCCACGGATGCCGGATTTCTTGAATTTCGTCAAACGCCCCTGAAGTGCGAAGAGCGTCATGTATGTCAGCGCGGGTCCAACCCGCCGAGCTGTCACGACGCATGTATGTGTCGTATATCGGCTGAGTCGCCTTGTAAAACGGAGTTTCCTGTGACACGTCGTTGTTCCACACCAGCGCTATCGTGCCACCTGAACGTAATATGCTTGCAGCTTTCCTACATCCCGCGTAGGGCTCTATCCAATGGAACGCCTGAGCCGACAGCACGAGATCAAAGTTCTGGTCCGGTGCAGCCCATTCTTCAAATGTCACTTCGTAGACTCTTACGTTTGGGTAAGCCGCGCACTTCCGAGTAGCGAGCGCGGCGAGCGCTTTCCCGGGCTCCAGGGCGACAATCTGATATCCCCGGTCTGCAAACGGAAGGGTAATCTGCCCCGTTCCGCAGCCGATCTCCAAGATCCGGCTCTCGGGTCTAAGTACCGCAAATTGGGCGATGTCGTCTATAACGACGTCCAGATATGCCGGTCTCACCTCATCATATAGGATCGCTACGTCATCAAAAGATGTTCGGCGTGATTCAAGTTCAGACATCTGGCTCAGTTTGATTGTGGCCGCGGATTCGCGAGGCGGCAAGTTAGAAGACGGAACACTCGGGGTAAACGCTGAAACTGTCTGTAGATCGAGAAATTCGGCGCTTGGGTCCGCTCGTTTGTTCGTTGACGATGCGCGGCCCATTACTTGCTCTCTGGAACGAACGTGCCAAATAAAGGAGGGGCCATGCGTTCTTGGAACACCTTCGGTAAGTCAACCATTCTCGTGTTTGTAATTCTCCTAGCGCTGAGCTTCAGAGCAGGGGCAGGTACACAATCGTCTGCACAGCCGTCCAACGAAGACCACCGACTCGCGCTTGTTTCAGAAGTGCGCGCTCTGAGAATTGCGATGGAACAACAGTCGGCCATCAGTCCGCGCATTCAACTCTCGATGGCCAGGCTTAATATCGAAGAGCAGCGGATGACGCAGCTTACTCAGCAGGTTGATCAAATCCGCCGGCAGCTTTCTGATTCCGTTCTCGAATCTCAGGACATCGCAGATCGGCTCGCCGAAATAGATAAAGGCTTGCTCACCGAAAGAGACCCGAAAATGAGAGACGAGATCGGTCCACTCCGGAACGAGCTGACGGGCCGTCAGAAGTCTCAGGCGATTCGTGAGCAACAACTTCGGGCGAGAGAAGTTGAGGCAGTCAAGTCGCTCGAGATTGAGCAAGCACGATGGATTGAATTGAACAATCAACTCGACGAATTGGAGCGTCTGCTCGTGCCCGCCCGCCGGCCCCAATAAATGTTCGCTTTTGAGATAAGGTGTGCGGATACGACCTGTCTCTCGCAGATATGAATATTTCGTTCGGCGGAGATCATCAGGGAAGTGTCGCATCTGATGCGATTCGGACTATTGACCCTTGCCGTGCGGTCGGTCGAATTCGCTGAGGTTATTCCGACTTCCGTTTGCTCCATTAAGCGACGAAAAAGGAAAGAAACTACACTTTGCGCCTAGTTCGATAGGTTTCTATAAACGCGTTGATGAGACCGCTAGTTTCCGATTAACGCGGTTCGTACGTCTAAGTGACCGAAAAGCAGTACTCATCTGGTTCTTTTGATCTGGTCGAGCACAGGTACACAACGTGGTGCGGCAAAGTCTTCGTTGTCGATGATCATGTCGGCATAACTGCGCGCGCCCGATTGTTCATATAAGAGGTGCAGCGGGATCCAGCGGTCACGATATCGAACTCTCACGTCGGCTTCGGATGCCATCCAGGCAATGTCACGCTTCGCTGCGCGTTCGATCATCGTTTCGAAGCTTATGTCGAGCCATATGACGAACTCCCAATAACTGTGCAATTCCGGCCGCAGAAGGAAACAGCCATCGATCACGACGATTGAATCTTCAGTAACTTCAATGGCGGGGCTATCGACCGCAGTATCAGTGAAACTGTCGTGCAGGCGCAGGCGGCAGCGGCGGTCGCCACCGGAATTCAAAGGAGCCAGCAGAAAATCGCGAAAAGCTGCGTAATCGTAGCCCTCGGCGTAGTAACTCTCCGCAGTGTAACCGCCAGTCGCGGATCGAGACGCATGACCGGATGGATGAAAATCATCTATTCCGGCGCGCAGGACTGTTCGGCCAGCTTGTTGAAGCCGTTTACCCAACCCGTCAGCAAACGTCGTTTTCCCCGCCGCTGAGCGACCATCGATGCCGATGCGGAGCGGTTTGTTCGACGGAAGCGCAAGGATGCGACCAGCGGCAATGTCGATTGGACTCTCCATGGTTACGAACAACAGTACAGACAAAAGCGATGCACGACGAGTTGTTCAGATTCTCTCCGGAGAATTTAGGCATGCCGAGTGAGCGGTCAAGCCCATTCAGTCCGCTGGCTTCTCCCATATGGAAACATGCTGGTCGCTAGCTCCTGTGAACGGCTGCCGTGTCCATCCCTCCCAGCGATCGCGTAGTCGCAACCCGGCGAGCTGGGCCATGAGATCAAGCTCTGCTGGCCACACGTATCGGAAGGATATCGATCGATACTCGCCCCGTCCGCCCATGACCTGCACATAGTTCGAGCTCATTGCTTGGGTCGCGGTGTCATACAGGTCAAACGCCCAGTTCGTTGGGCTGACGCGAAACGGGACGGCCGACTGCCCCAGCGGGAGCTTTCGCAGCTGTGGAATCATGACCTCGATGACGAATCGTTCACCGGGAGAGAGATGAGCTGCAGCGTTCCGGAAGCAGGCCACCTGCGCGGCTTGCGTGGTCAGATTCATGATCGTGTTGAACACTAAATAAACGACGGAAAACGTCCCGTCCACCCGCGTTGTAGCGAAGTCCCCTATCGTCACCCCTATCGCTTCTGCGGACGGCTTGGAGCGCAGTCGGGCAACCATCGCCGTAGACAAGTCGATGCCGTGGACCGGAACACCCCTGCGGGCCAGCGGCAGCGCGATGCGTCCCGTTCCGATGCCGAATTCCAGTGCTCGGCCCTCGCCAACGAGGCCCTCCAAAACATCAATCACGGGGTCCACAATAGCTGGCGCAAACATCTCGGCCGACGACTCGTTATATATCGCCGCAACGTTCTCTCCGAAGTAGTCGTTCTGTTCCTGCATTTCTGCGGATTGTACCGAGAAAGACTTTCCGCAGAAAGCGCCAGAGATGACGCCTTGCTTCGAGGGCCTGCCGCCGCGACGCCGGCCGACGATCCCTTCAAGCGATGACATTTTCGGTCGCATTCGAACAATTTCTGCTGAAGGGGGTTCATGACGATCCGAGGGTTGTCGGTCGCCTTCCGTTTACTCCATTAAGCGACGAAAAAGGGTAGAAATGACACTTTGGGCCTAATTCGATAGGTTTCTATCTGACGACAGGTCGAGCCGATCCAGAAGATACTCCACGTGGAAGTCAAATTCCCCGCGAGCCCTGTTTAAAATTCCGCTTCTTCACAAAGAAGACTGTAGCGAAATAAATGACGAGACTCGACGTCCGGCCACCACGCCAGAGGGATTCAGGACCAGGGCATCAGGAACGCCGATTTCACTTTCTGGTGTTCAGTGTCTCCTTAGCACACGCCTTCGGATGTCAGGCCAGAATTCCTTCAACAAGTTGGAGGCAGCATCATAGCCGATGGAAACGGTCCCTCTCAGCAGGGTATCTGAAACTTGAGTCTGGCGCTCTGGCCTCCACGCGTTCGATATGAACTGGGAACCGTAGTTGCCAGCGAACCTCCAAACGGCAATCTCCCTTTCACCCCTATCGTTGCGAGTGAGTGCCGTGTATGCCAGGCCGTGGCGCACTCTCGGCCACAATCCGGCATCCTCAGAGTGAACATACCGGGGATCTTCGCGCAACGGAACGGCAACCAACAGGCCGATGCCATTTTCGATGCCTCGTGTTGCGAGTTTATGACTGTAACGACGCCCGAATCCAGCCAGCCCCTGTCCCCATTCCTCCGGAGAATCTTGGTATTGATTCACTCCTGCCATGAATGCAGATTTGGCCAGTGATGAAGGAGCGATGATCCGTTTTCCAAAAACTGCTGCCTTTTCGCCGGCTGATAGCGGCACATAGTTGGGCGGTGTGGATGTTTGCGCCTGCAGGGGGGATACCGCCAACATCAATGCAAGGATGGAACATAGGACGGTTGCACGATGGTATGGCCGGTCTCCATTTCCATCCAAACATGATTTCGTTTGCATGAAAAACCTCCTGGTTTGACTAGCAGCAGGCAGAAGGGACGGGAAAAAATCCGAAGAGGATCATCCTCGGTGCGGAACGCCTAAACGCGTAACAAGCCGCATCGATCCAAGCTGTTTCAACTCCTGCCACAAAATCTATTGCCCTATCCTCAACGCACCAGATTTTCGTCCGTATGCCATATCTGAAAGCGCGTGCATCTAAACATCCATAAAGTTTCATTCGGCATTTTCTTGGATTGCGCTTTTGTGGTCCCATGCGGATCACGCCTGACGTATTTTTGCGGTAGGTGGTTTCAGAGCGCGAACAAAGCACGAAGTAGATGTTCAAAGGGAAGTTGGGACTTCTTATTTTGGCCGGCTTGCCGTAGTCGGTTCGCATCTATACATTGCGGACCCCGTATCGAACGTCCGGGCTGTCGAATTGGACTCCGGAACCATAAAGACGAAAACAAGATGTGTCTAGGCTTGCGGGCCTGGCCTTTGCCTAGCCTCGATGGATCTTCTCATAGCTGGCAAAAGGTCCGGAACAGTTCAATTTCCAAGCTGCAGTGCTTCCGCCAGTTAAGTAGAAAGCAAGATCGCGAGCATTCGGAAGCTAAACTGCGCGGATGCCAGTCTGCGAACTCGGATGAAAGCCACGATTTCAAAGTCGTTGGGCGATGCCGTAGTCCGTTACCGGCAATAGTAACCTGATCATCTGCAGTTCCTGAGGCGGCTGAAAGCTAGAAATGCTTACTCACTCAGCGTATGGACAGCGGCCGAATGTCACTCTCTCTGAGCAACGAGTTGTTCGGATCCTGTTAGGAATTCGACTAGCAGCACCTTGTGAAAACGCCAACCTGCAAGAGTTCTTCGCGACTGTTCAATTCGCGTCTGTTCGAAGTCGCCCGACTTCCGTTTACTCCATTAAGCGACGGAAATGGGAAGAAACTACACTTTGGGCTTAATTCGATAGGTTTCTATAAACGCATTTAACGAGAACGTCCTTTATTATCAACCACGGTCCATTTTCCCAAGCTGGACGTCGCGGGTTCGATCCCCGTCTCCCGCTTTTAGAATCAATAGTTTAGCGGCCTACGTTTTTCAGCCAAACTTCCGTTTACTCCAATAAGCGACTTCCTTTATATATAGCCGCTCCAAACTTGAAGAGTCCGCGATGAAACGAATGGGCTTATTCGTAACGAGTTCCGTCAGAGTTGTGACGTCCAGCGTGGAGCGGGATGGCAGTCAGGCGAGTAGTGAGAACCTAGAGCACGCCACTGCCGAACGTGCTGGGTTATAGAACGGTGCGAAGACCCACGCTTCCAGGTTGTGAGCGAATATCTTCGCTTTTCCATCCCTGTATCGGCCCAGGTTTTGGGCGCGATGCCGCTCATGCCTTCGCACAAATTCGAAGGTCAGGGTTAACAGAGACTTAGTTTGCATGCCGTGAGGGTAGCTCGCACTTGATCAAGAGGGTTTCGAACCACTCTGTCACATCGTCATACGTTTGAAACCATTTCTTCAGTCATTTCCGAACCGTGATCCTCGAATTACGGCAACCGAGCGTAGGCATACTCACATGGCAAAAACCCAACATTCCTGACGTCATCGTTACATTTGCCACCGCGTTTAGGCTGCAACTGCAATCAGGGCAAACAGCAACGTTTCTTAGGACGGCAATCCAACCGTCAGCATCCTCTAAGTAAAAACACGCGAATGGTCTCATATGCTCCTTACCCTTCCACGGAGTTTCGACTCGAGTGGGGCGGCTGGGCATTTGCGTCGGCCGGTAGCGATAGCGCCAATGCGCGCACGCCATCG
>Ga0075421_100013436_pt1 | contig 10204 bp, 9 predicted proteins | sample SoiMetdeltSBSDD5_FD_75292 | JGI IMG/M metagenome (GOLD analysis project Ga0075421, IMG submission 75292) | Bulk soil microbial communities from a Populus tree surrounding site in Tennessee, USA - Soil MetaG P. deltoides SBSDD5 | ecosystem: Environmental > Terrestrial > Soil > Tree plantation... | reverse complement strand
GTCGAGCGCATCGCCGTGGTACGCCTTCATCAGGTTGAAATAGATCTCGCCGAGCCCCTCTGCGGTAACCGGATGGCCGCTTTCGACCAGACGGTGCGCCTGCAGCTCGTAGTCGGCAAACAGCACTTGAGTGTAGAAGGTGCCGACGATGCCGTCGATCGCGTGCTGAAGCAGGATGATGCGCTCGCGCTCGTCGGTGGCTCGGGCGAGCATGTACTCCAGGAACAACATCTCGCTGAGCGTCGACGGCACTTCCGCGACGAAGATGGTGTACGCCGAGTAGACGAACGGCTGGTGGGCATTCGACAGCAGTGTATGCATCGAGTGCCCCATCTCGTGCGCCAGGGTGAACACCGCGTCGAGCGTGTCGTTGTAGTTGAGCAGCATGTACGGGTGGACGCCGTACACCGGCGCCGAGTAGGCGCCGCTCCGCTTGCCGGGATTCTCGTAGACGTCGATCCAGCCGCCCGACAGCGCGTCGCGCATCAGGCGCTGGTACTCGGCGCCGAGCGGGCCGACCGATTCCGGCAGCCACTCCAGCACATCGTCGTACCGATACTTCTCGTCCAGGTCGACGAGCGGGATCACCGCGTCGTAGGTGTGGTAGCGGTCGAGCCCGAGCACGCGCTTGCGCAGGCGGTGATACCGGCGCAGCGGCTCGGTGCCGGCCTTGGTGCTCTCAATCAGGTTCTCGACCACCGCCGTCGGGATGTTGTTGCCGTGCAGCGCCGCCTCGAGCGTCGAGCGGTAGTCACGCGCCTGCGACAGGAACCAGTCGCGCTGCAGGACGCCGTTGTAGAGCGACGCGTAGGTATTGAGGTTGGCTTCGAACAGCCGGTGAAACGCGGTGAACGCGTCGGCGCGGTCCTGCTGATTGTGGTTGGTGGCGAGAATCGCGCGGTACTGTCCGTAGGTCAGCGTCACCTGTGCGCCGGACGACAGCTTCAACACCGGGTACTTGAGGTCGGCCGTGGACAGCGAGGCGTAGGCATCGTGCGGCGCGGACGAGAACCGGCTCGACAACGAGAGCAGGTGCTCCCCTTTCTCGTCGAGGACGTGCTCCTGCTGACGGTAGAGATCCTCGAGTGCGAAGCGGTAGACGGCGAGCTCCGGCGAATTGATCATCCACTGCTGCACGGTCGGCAGCGGGACCGCGAGCAGTTCCGGGTTGAACCACGCGCTCGCCTGGCTGGCCTTGGCGAACAGGATCTGCACCTGCTGGCGCCGCGCGTTGATCGGGTTGTCGCGCTGATCCTCGTCGTGTTTGAGTGACGCGAAGTACCACACCTTATAGGTGAGCTGGCCGATGTCGTCGGAGAGCTTCATCGCCGCGAGCAGATGCTCGGCGCCCCTGGTGAGCGTTCCCTGGAGCGCGGCGTACGCTGCGATCTTGGTCTCGAGCTCCGAATAGGCGCGCTGCCAGTCGTCCCAGCCCGGAAAGATGTGCGTCAGGTCCCACTTGAACCGATCGGGAATACTGTCGCGGTCACGCAGCTCGGGTGCAGCTGGCGCAGGTGCCGTAGCGGTGAGCAGATCCATCAGCTGATCATATCAGGCGTGCTTCTTGCTCAGTGGTCTTTGCTCGTGACGTCTGCACGAGCCACAAGGAGGCATGCAAATGGACCATCCGCGTCCGAACCTGCGATATGTCGACGCCAAGGCGCTCGACGAGAAAGCGATGAAACTCCGAGGGCTCAAGGTCGTCGGCAACCGGAACGAGGACCTCGGCAAAGTCGAAGGATTCATCATCGACATCAACACCGGGAGGCCGTATCACGTCGTCGTCGGCACGGGTGGCTTGTTCAAGCACAAGCATTTCCTGCTGCCGATCGGCCACTTCACGCTGGCGTCCGACAACAGTGGGCTCACTGCGGACATCAGCAAGGATCGGGTCGAGCGCATTCCCGGCTTCGACAAGGATGAGTTCAGGAAGCTGTCCGAGGACGACCTGAAACAGCTCGAGGCGCCCACCGCCGCCGCGTGCTGCCCGGACGACGCCATCGTCGGCGTCGCCGCCTGGGAAACCACCCACTACGCCTACCCGACGTGGTGGGAGGCCGACTACTACCGTCCCGAGCGCGCCGACCGCGCGGCGATGGACGTCGCCGGCGCGAGCCATCTCAACAGCAACCCGATTCCTCCGGCACCGAAGCCGAGCACGAGCGACCGCGCGCGCGAGCGCGTGATGGCCAGCGAGCGGACGGACGACGCGAGCCCGCATTTCGACGGCCGCGCGCAGCCGGGCGATGTGTTGGGAGTGGAGACAGGCGGCGAGCGGACTTACGTCGGCGACACCAGCGAGGACGAGAACAAGCGCCGGCGGGATGCGGAAGAGGCGGCCACCAAGCGCAAGTAACGGACCGCGCGGAGTGCACAGGGCTGGGTCGGCCGCGGGGCCGGCCCTTTTCTTTTCAGCGTGCAGGATTTGACGCGGCGTAGACGACGCGGGTGATGTCGGCGGCGAGCGTCGACGCTTTCTTCGTATCGTCCAGTCCTCGAATCAGCACGACCAGCACGAACGGGCGCGGCGCGTAAACGATCGCAGCGTCGTGCCGAATCCGGGTGATCTCGCCGGTCTTGTGCGCGATCGCGACATCCGCGGGCAGTCCGGCGGGGATGCGATCGTTGACGGTCTGGCGCCGCAGAATCGCCGCCATCTCCTCGCTCGAAGCCTTGTCCACCGCCTGCCCGTGGGCAACGGCTTCCATCAGCGTCATCAGCGCCCGGGCCGTGGTCGTATTGTTCAGCCCCTTCTCGAACGCCTTGTTGTCTTCGACGCCGCGCAGGACGCGCATGCCGCCCGCGCCCATCGCGGCAATCGTCGCCTGCACGTTTTTCGCGCCGACGTGCTCGATGATGAGATTGGTGGCAAAGTTGCTGCTGACGGTGATCATCGACTCGGCCAGCGCGCGATAGGACATCCGCCCGCCGAGGTTTCTCGCCACCGCGGCATCCGACCCGTCGCTCGTGTCGAGCGTGAACGGGCTGCCGTCGACGATGCTGTGGAACCGGTTGACGACCGGAATCTCGTCGTCGAGTTTCAGCGTCCCGGCGCGCGCCTGGCGGAACAGCTCGATCAGCACGGGCACCTTCATCGTGCTCGCCGCGTGATACTCGACGTCCGGCTGGATCAGGATCGACTCGCGCCCGTCGAGCGTGCGGTAGGCAACGGCGACGTCGGCGCCGCTTTTCCGGATCAGCGACTCGACGCGCGCCCGTGTGCCTGGTGCTGACGTGTCGGGAGGATTGGCAGCGCCGACGACTGCGGCTGCCAGCGCCGCCGCGAGTGAGGCCGAAAAGCACCTCTGCAGCATGGCGCGATGATTCTAGCCCGGAGGCGCGTCGTTCTGTGTCATCTTCTCCTTCATGCGATTCCTTCTCCGGCTGTCGGTGGTGGCCGCGGCGGTCTGCTCGAGCGCCTGCTTCCAGATGACGACGGTCCTGAAAGTGGCGGCGGATGGCACTGGGACCATCGAGCACCGGATGCTCTACACGGCCGCGGCGCTCGCGCAGCTGCGTCAGTTTTCCTCGCTCGCCGGCGGCCAGTCGGTCGATCCGCTCTCCGAGCAGGCGGCGCGGGAAATGACCGCGAGCATCGGCCCGGGCGTCACCTACGTTTCATCCGAGCCGGTAACGTCCCCGATCGGGCAGGGGCGCGTGTCCATCTACGCCTTCACCGACGTCAGCCAGCTCCGCATCTCGACCCAGCCCGCGGCCCCGGCCGGGATCAAGATCCGGACGCAGGGCTTCAGCACCGAGCCGGAGTCGGTCACCTTCGCGATCACGCGCAGCGCCGGCGGCAACGCCGTGCTCCAGATCAACGTCCCGGAACCGAATTTTCTCGACGCGCTGGGCTCGCCGAACGCCACCGCGCAGATCGGGATGATCAAGACCATGCTGGCCGGCGCGCGAGTGCAGCTGGCAGCCGAACCGGCCGGAACCGTGGTGCGCACCAGCAGCCCCTACGTCGAGGGGTCGCGCGTCACCCTGCTCGAAGTCGATCTGGACGAGGTATTGAAAGACGAGACGCTGCTGCCGCGTCTTCAGGCAGCGACCACTCCGGACGAAGCGAAGGCGATCGTCAAGGGTGCGAGCGGACTCAAGATCAACCTCGATCGGGCGATCACCATCGAGTTCACGCCAAAGGAATAATCTCGACCGAGGTCTCCGCCGGCGCTCCCTCCGCTGCCGCCGTAATCGTCAGGCGCGCCACGCTCGGCTGAAGGTTGAACCGCCGCGGCCCGGCGGCGCCCGGGTTCATCCCGATACGGCCGGCGCGGTCGCGGACGACGATCGACCGGTGCGTGTGCCCGAAGATGACGACGTCGCCGGCGTAGCGGGCCAGGGCGAGCAGCGGCGTCGGGCTCCCGAGCTCATGGCCGTGGCTGACGTGAATCGTCACACCACCAAGCGTCACGACGCGCTCTCGCGCGAGCGACGGATCGTGCGAATCGTCCACGTTCCCGAAGACGGCATCGACCGGCGCCAGCTGCGACAGCGCCTCGAGCACACCGCCGCCTCCGACATCGCCGGCGTGCAGAATGCGCTGCACCCCGGCCAGGGCCGCCGCGAGCCCCGGACGTACGAGGCCGTGCGTGTCGGCGACAACGCCCACCACGTATACTTGGCGGTTCATGTCCGAAAGATTGTTCACGCCGCGCTTCTTCGTCATGTGCGGCTTCACTTTTACCGTCTTCCTGTCGGCGTTCCAGCTGCTACCGACCGCGCCGTTCCGGATCCAGGAACTGGGTGGCTCGACGTTCGCGTCGGGCCTGTTCCTCGGCTTCCTGACCTATGCGTCGGCGCTGTCGGCGCCGCTGACCGGGGCGATCGCGGATCGGATCGGTCGGCGGCGCACGCTGATTATCTCCAGCGTCGTGATCCTGCTGTGCGCGATCGGCTATGGCACGACCGCCAGCTACCGCGTGATGCTCGCGCTCGTCGTCGTCCACGGCGTGTTCTGGTCGGGCCTGCTGTCGGCGTCGGCGGCGTATCTCACCAGCCTCCTGCCCGACCAGCGCCGCGCCGAGGGGATCAGTTACTGGGGCCTGTCGAGCGTCGGCGCGGTTGCCGTGGCGCCGCCGATCGCGTTCTGGATCATGGAGCACGGCGGCTGGCAATGGATCTGCATTTCGTGCGGCACGCTCAACGTGATCATGGGCATCATCGCGTTCTTTCTCGAGGAGTCGCCGGCGCCGACCGCGCAGCTGCCGCTGCCGTTCGGACCGGATGCGCCAGCCCCGATCATCGAGTGGCGCGTGCTCGCCCTGTCGGTGACGCTGTTCCTCTATTCGTTCGGCTACGGCGCCATCACGAGCTTCAGCGCGATGTACGCCGATGCGGTTGGCGTGACGCCGAAAAGTCTCTATCTGACGTCGCTGGCGATCGTCATCCTGCTGACGCGTCCGCTCTCCGGCAAGCTGGCCGACCGGGTCGGCTACCGGCGCGTGTTCATGCCGTCGCTGGTATTGATCGCGTTCGGGCTGGCGCTGCTCACCGTCGGCTCGACGCGCCTGGCGCTGGTCGCCTCGGCGATCTTTTTCGGCGTCGGTTTCGGCACCGCCTATCCTGTCTTTGTCGCCTACGTAATGCGCGACGTCTATGCCGCACGGCGCGGCGCCGCGTTCGGGGCCATCCTCGCGGCGTTCGACACCGGCATCGGCACCGGATCGACAACCGTCGGCTGGCTGATTCAGCGGTTCGGCTACTCGACCGCGTTCACCGTCGCCGCGGCGCTGTCGGCGGTGTCGCTGCCGTATTTCCTCCTCGCCGATCGAAAGCTCAGGTAGCCGCCAGCCGGATGAATTGAGGCTTGTACTCGACCCAAACGACACAGACACCGAATTCACTGCCGCGCGGCCGCCATGCGATCGAAGAGCTCTTTGAGTAGCAGGACCCCCGCTTCGGCCTCCTGCCGGTTCGGTTCCTCGTTGGCATCGTTCCAGCCATAATCGTCGCCACCGGGAATCGGCTGCACGACGATGCCATCCCGCCGCGCCACCACGTTCAGATCCTTGTACAGCAGGCTGTAGTGGACGTCTTCCTGCGGAATCAGCCACGCGATCTGTCCCCGCACTGGCACGATGCTCTCATCCGACCAGAGCTTTCTGCCGCCATACCCGGGGCAATTGATAATCACCCTCTGCGGCACCGACGCCACATCCTGCGGCGCCTGAAACTCCCTCGTCTCAATTACGCCGCCGGCAATCAAGAAGTCGTTCATCAACTGCCGTGAGTAGTCGGCGATATTGAACGTCATCCGCGATGTCCGACTGGCGTACTTGGTCGGAAACGGATGCGTCCCCGGTGGCAAATCCTGCAGGCTCGGCGTGATGTCCGCAATTCGTCGCTCGTAGTGCGCAAAGTCATGGGTCGCGGAGCCCTCCGGCTGCACCGGCAACGGGCTCCCTTCTCGTCGTTCGGCGCCATTGCTTTCCGACGGCGCCGTGTCCGAGAGCATGTACGCATCCGTCCATTCAACCGGAGCTCCCGGCAGACCGAGATAGCTCTGATACATGGCGAACGACGTCCGCGCCATCGCCTCCCACTGCGCGCCGAACTCCGGAGCCGCCGCCGAGGTCAACGCTATGCGCGAGTCCGGGCTCCAGACGCCCGTCGCCCTCGACGACCGCACGTCCGGCGGCCGCTCCTTCGCAAAGATCGTCACCCGCAGCCCCGTTCGCTGCGCGGTGATCGCCGCCGTCAGGCCCAGCGCCCCGCAACCGATCACCGCCACGTCACTGCTTCCCGTCGCAGCCTCGCGAGCCTTTTTCACCGCGCTATCAGCGGCGCCCCACGACAGCGACCATCCGCTTCCGCCGTGTCCAAAGTTGTGCACGACAACCTTGTTGCCCACGTGTTCGACGTCCGTCCTTGGACCCGCGGCGCGAAACGGCCGCAGGCACACCGTCGTTCGGAAGATCCGATCGACATGCGCCCGGATCGGAACGATCGGCCCGACCGCGTCGTAGAACGGCAGCGCCTGAGCCCCGCCCGCCGCAGGAGGGCTCCCGCGTCTTCCGCATCCGGCGAGGCCGGCCAGGCCCAATCCGGCAAGCGCGCTCGACTGCCGCAAGAAAGACCGACGATTCATCGCGCATCTCCTGACATTCGCCGTGAGGCCGGCACCACCTCACGGCCCGACGACGAACACTTCCAAAGGGTGGCGTAGAGCCGGCGCGCCGGACGAGCTGCTTTAGCGTAGTGCATGACGCCTGACTCGGTGTCCTTTGTGTCGAGATACACGGCGGGAGAGATCACGATCGCCGATAGCTGCGCAGGGCCGGCGTCGTCGCCGCCACCCAGGCGGTTGCGATCAGGCAGCCAATCCCGCCGGTGACAACGGAGAAGGCGGCGCCGAACCAGTTCGCCACGGTGCCGGCTTCGAGCTCGCCCAGCTGCGGGCCGCCGAGGAAGAACACCATGTTGATGCCGGTCATGCGGCCTCGCAGACGATCCGGTGTTTCCAGCTGCCGGACGATGTTGCGGATGATCGTGCTGACGGTGTCGGTTGCGCCGGTCAGTGCGAGGCAGGCGAAGGTGAGCCAGAAGGTGTGCGACAACCCGAACACCACGGTGGCGACACCGTAGCCACCGACCGCCCAGAGCAAGGTCCGCCCGCGCCGCTCGATCCGCTCGGTCATCGGCACCATCAGCGCGCTGGTGGCCATCGCGCCCACCGCTGGTGCCGCGTAGAGCCAGCCGTACCCCCTCGCGCCCACCTGCAGGATGTCCTGGGCGAAGATCGGCAGGAGTGCCGTCGCCGAGGAGAAGAACGTCGCGAAGAAATCGAGCAGCATCGTCGAGCGGATGAGCGGGGAGCGGAAGACGAAGCGCAGCCCCTCGAACGCCGCGTGAAGGGAAATGTCGTCCCTCGAGCCGGCCTCCGATTTCGGCCGCTCGGGCACGTCGCGCATCATCAGCAACGCCACGACCACGAAGGCGAACGAGATCGCGTTGGCGATGTACGCCCAGCCGACGTGCGTCGACGCAATCAGCAGGCCGCCGAGCGACGGTCCGGCGACCGACGCCGTCTGGAACATGATCGTGTTCAGGCTGATCGCGTTCGGCAAATGCTCGCGCGGCACCAGCGTCGGCACCAGCGAGTTGCGCGCCGGGAGGTCGAAGGCACCGACCGCCGACCCGAGCGCGGCCAGCACGTACAGCGGCCACACAGCCGTCGTGCCGCGGAACGCGAGCAGGCCGAGGGCCACGGCGACGGCGGTGGCAGCCACCTGGGTTCCCAGCATCAGGCGGCGGCGGTCCCATGCATCGGCGACGACGCCGCTGATCATCGAGAAGACGACGATCGGGACGACGCGAACGAGGCCGACCATGCCGAGGGCGAGCCCCTTGCGCTCGGGCGGCACGAGCAGCGACACGTGCCACAGGAGCGCGGCGTTCTGCATCATCGAGCCGGTGAACGAGACGAAGAGTCCGATCCAGATCAGCCGGAAGTTGCGGTGCTGGAGCGCGACGAATGACTGCCGGGACAGCAAGCTAGTGGTGCCCGAGCACCGGGTGCGGCGTGTACGGCTCCTCGAGGAACGCCAGCTCCGCCGCATCGAGCTTCACGTCGAGCGCGGCCACCGCCTCGTCGAGGTGCGGCAGCTTCGAGGCGCCGATGATCGGCGCGGTGACGCCCGGCTTCGCCAGCAGCCAAGCCAGCGCGACCTGCGTCGGCTTGACGCCTCGCCGCGCGGCGAGCTCCATCGCTCGATCGGCGATCGTGAAATCGGTCTCGGCGTAGTACAGCTTGTGCGCGAAGCCGTCGGTCTGCGCGCGCACCGTGTCGCCGCGCTTCTCGCCGCGGCGGTTGCCGGCGAGAAAGCCGCGCGCCAGCGGGCTCCACGGGACGACGCCAATGCCTTCTTCGCGGCACAGCGGCAGCATCTCGCGCTCCTCCTCGCGGTAGACGAGGTTGTAATGGTTCTGCATCGACACGAACCGCGGCCAGCCGTGGGCGTCGGAGACCGCGAGCATCTTCATGAACTGCCACGCGAACATGCTCGACGCGCCGATGTAGCGCGCCTTCCCCGCCTTGACGATGTCGTGCAGCGCTTCGAGCGTTTCCTCGATCGGCGTCTCGTAATCGAAGCGGTGGATCTGGTAGAGGTCGACGTAGTCGACGCCGAGCCGGCCGAGCGACGCGTCGATCGCGTCGAGAAGATGCCGGCGCGAGAGGCCGCCGGTGTTCGGCCCCTCGGTGAGCGGGTAGAACGCCTTGGTCGCGATCACGACTCGATCGCGGGTGGTGAAATCCTTGAGCGCGCGGCCGAGCACCTGCTCGCTGACGCCGCGCGAATACATGTCGGCGGTGTCGAAGAAATTGATGCCGTGCTCGAGCGCCCGCTTGATGAACGGGCGGCTGGCGGTTTCGTCGAGCACCCACGGACGCCACTCGGGCGTGCCGTAGGTCATCGCGCCGAGGCAGAGGCGCGAGACTCTCAGGCCGGTCGAGCCTAGCCGAACGTATTCCATGGTCACAACGTCAAACGCAGAGCTCGCGAAAGCCGCAGAAGGTCATCACCCAACGAATTCTGCGGTTTCTGCGTTGTTCGTCGTCACTTCACGTCGAGGAGCTCGACGTCGAAGAGCAGCGTCGCGTTGGGCGGGATCACGCCGCCGGCGCCGCGTGCGCCGTAGCCGAGCTCGGACGGGATGATCAGCGTCCGCGTGCCGCCGATCTTCATGCCTGCGACACCTTGATCCCAGCCGCGGATCACCTGCCCGGCGCCGAGCTTGAAGGAGAACGCCTCGCCATGGTCCTTCGAGCTGTCGAACTTCTTCCCATGACGGTCGGCGGCTTTCGGATCGTAGAGCCACCCGGTGTAGTGAACGGTGACGGTCTTCCCCACCGTCGCCTCTACCCCGGTGCCTTCCTTGCCGTTCGAGATCTGCAGGCTGGTGATGTTGTCCATAAGCAACCGATTGTAGCGCACAGCAGCCGCGAACTTGGGGCGCCTACCCAACACAAAGGACACGAAGGAAACAACAACCCGCGAATCAGCTCGATGCAACGAGGATCAGCTTACCGATGTGGGTATCCGCATCCATCACGCGGTGCGCCTCGGCGGCGTCGCGCAGGGGGAAGGTGGCGTGCACGACCGGCTTCACCGCTCCTGATTCGAGGAGCGGCCAGACGTGCTCGCGGACGGCGGCGGCGACGGCGCCTTTCTCTTCGACGCTGCGCGCCCGCAGCGTC
>Ga0075421_100013434_pt1 | contig 10205 bp, 11 predicted proteins | sample SoiMetdeltSBSDD5_FD_75292 | JGI IMG/M metagenome (GOLD analysis project Ga0075421, IMG submission 75292) | Bulk soil microbial communities from a Populus tree surrounding site in Tennessee, USA - Soil MetaG P. deltoides SBSDD5 | ecosystem: Environmental > Terrestrial > Soil > Tree plantation... | reverse complement strand
GCACGTGCATTGAAATCCGCGCGACCCGGCGGTGGTTGAGCTGGGTCATCGATTCACGGTCGATCCCGATCGAGCTCCAAATGCTACTGGTGCGTCGTCCGATGTGCGCGCTTTTGACGCACAGCCGCAACAGCAGCGACCACACCAGACACGCACGTCAGTAACAAGGCAGGAGCGACCACGCCCGCGATGTCTCCGTCATCCCCCGTCTTTCCTCGCGCGAGGAACATCACGGTCAGAATGCCAGCCACCATCAACAGGCCAACGGCCATGGCGCTGTACTTGACAGTCTTCAGGACACGGATGGAGTCGTCTCTCATGTCAGGCCCCCTTTCGATGAGCGGCGGTGTTCTCTGATGATGACCGCCAACGTTCGGCAAACGCCAACGCCAAGATACTTTACAACACAAAGTAATTCATCACATCGCTGCGAGGCATGACAATCAGACTCCTCGCCACGTTCGCACCCACGCGTCGTTCGAGGCGTTCGTACTCTGCGGGCGAGGGCCTTTTGAAACTTTGGCGAGCGCTCGCACTGCTCGATACAATGCTGATAGTGCGCGAAGGGTGCAGCGACCTGCCGCTGCAGGAGTCGGAGTGGTCGGGCCGCCACTCTCATGGCCTCACGGCCAGGAGCGGCGAATTTGTCCGAACGACTCCCAGCATCGTTCACCCGGCCTTTCTCTCTCTTTCTCCTGGTGGCCGTGCCTGTGCTGGTCTTCGGCCAGACACACGACACGCAGCCTGGTCACGATGATCCAGTAACCCCAATCGTCCTTGCGCTTGCCGTCATTCTTGCGACAGCGAAGCTCGCAGGGCATTTCGCAGTCCGAATCGGTCAGCCCGCTGTCCTCGGTGAGCTCGTCGCCGGCGTCCTGCTCGGGAGCCTCGATCTCGTAGGAATCGGCTGGTTCCACGCCATCGAGGTGGATCCGATGGTCGATATCCTCGCTCGATTGGGCGTCATCATCTTGCTCTTCGAGGTCGGTCTGGAATCGACGGTGCGTGACATGCTGAAGGTCGGCCTGCCATCACTCCTTGTTGCCGTGCTCGGTGTGGTGGCGCCATTCGCTCTGGGATGGACAGTCGGGGCATTGCTGCTGCCGGACCGAGGTGCCTACGTACACGCGTTCCTGGGTGCGATGCTCACGGCGACGAGCGTGGGAATCACGGCCCGCGTGCTGCAGGATCTCGGTCACTCGCAATCGGCGGAAGCTCGAGTGATCCTCGGAGCTGCGGTGATCGACGATGTGCTCGGGCTCGTCATCCTCGCTGTCGTGAGCGGAGTCATCGCCGCGGCTGATCGAGGCGGTGTCATGTCGCAGTTCGAGGTGGGACTGATTCTCGGCAAGGCGGTCGCGTTCCTGTTCGGCGCCCTGGCACTGGGCGTGTACCTCTCGCCCAAAGTGTTTCGTCTGGCGTCACGACTGAGTGGCAAAGGCGTGTTGCTCGTGACGGCGCTGGTCTTTTGCTTCACGTTGGCATATCTCGCCGCTCTCATTGGCCTCGCGCCGATTGTCGGCGCCTATGCCGCGGGCTTGATTCTCGAGGACGTGCACTTCAGGGATTTTGTGAACCGCGGTGAGCAGCAGCTCGAACACCTGGTACATCCGATCTCGACGTTCCTCGTACCCGTGTTCTTCGTCATCATGGGCATACGTGTGGACCTGGCGGCGTTTGCTCGGGTCGATGTCTTGGGCCTCGCCGCCCTCCTGACACTCGCGGCCATCGTCGGCAAGCAGGCGTGTTCACTGGGAGCGTTGGGCCGACCTCTCGATCACCTGTCCATCGGCATCGGCATGATTCCACGCGGAGAGGTCGGCCTGATCTTCGCGAACATCGGGCTCGGTTTGAGCATCGCCGGACAGCCGATCGTCGACCAGGGCATCTTCTCAGCGGTCGTCATCATGGTGATTGTGACGACGATGGTCACGCCTCCGGCGCTGAAGTGGAGCCTCGCGCACGGGAAGTAGGGTCGCGCGTTCAGCGTCTGCTGCCGCGAGGGCCGTCGTAGGTCGATATCTCCAAACCTCTGGTGCGGCTGTGCACGCGAGCCACAACCTCGATCAACTGCTGTACGGAACATGGCTTGGCGACAAATGCGGCGCAGCCGAGAGCAAGCGCCTTCCGCCGGCACGTCGCCGCTCGATGAAGGCCCACGCATCAAACGGTTCAGGGAAGCAGTTCCATCACGATCACGTCAGGCGGGTTCCCCGTGTCGAGTCGACAACCATCGCGACGCGCCAGGTGGTGAGTGGCGGAACCGACCTCGTCACATTAGCGGTCGCACATGCCACACTGCCAGACGCGCGGACTGCCGAGGAACACACATTGAGCGACCTCGAGATACTCGCTGCGAGCGCCGATAGGCGGCTGGTCGGACGTTTCGTGAGCTTGCGCAACGTCCAGGTCGGCGAGGTTGTCGCCGGACGGGGATTCTGGATCGCATCAGACCACGAGGAACTGTTCGTGTTCTGATCGAGGCGGTCACACGATGAGGCCCTTGCGCACCGCGTACAGCACAATCTCGGCGGTGTTATGGAGACTGAGCTTCTGCATCAGATTGGCCCGATGCGTCTCCACCGTGGAGACCCCAAGGTCCAGCAGTGTCGCCACTTCCTTGTTCGATCGTCCCTCCGCAAGCAGCTGCAGCACTTCCTTTTCGCGGTCGGTGAGGAGGTGATACGAGTCGGTCAGACCGCGCTGCCGGAGCTGGCGCATGTAGTCTTCGACCAACACGGCGGTCACTGCCGGACTGAAATACGGCTTGGCGGCAGCGACCGCGCGAACGGCGGGAATGAGATCCTCGTCGGTCGCGCTCTTGAGCAGATAGGCGCGAGCCCCCGCGGCCAGCGCACGCATGATGTACGACTCGTCTCCATGCACGCTGAGGATGATGACACCCGGCGGCTTATCGAATTTCGTCGCGCGCGCGGCCACCTCGATTCCGCTCAATTTCGGCATTCCGATATCGAGAATCATCACGTCAGGTCGGTGCTCTTCGCACAGGCGCACCGCCTCGAGGCCATCGGCGGCCTCTGCGACGACGCTGAAGTCCGCCGCCTCGAGCAGACCGCGCAGGCCACGACGGACGATGGCGTGATCATCAGCCAGCAGCACGCGCAAGGGGCACATCCATATTAGTGATCGGAGACAGTACGGGCAGCGGCAGAGAGACGAGTAACGTCGTGCCGCTGCTCTCCGTACTCGAGATCGTCATGAGACCATTCAATTCTCTGACCCGCTCATCGATCCCGCGCAAGCCGAGCCCACGCCGCCGCTGGCGTGGGTCCAATCCCCGTCCATCGTCGCTGACCCGTACGCGCAACTGATCGCTCTCGGCACTGACCCGGATCTGGATCGTCTTGGCGTCGGCGTGCCGCACGCAGTTCGTCGTCGCCTCCTGCACGACCCGGTACACGCACGTGCGATGCTTGTCCGACAGCGCGTCGAAATTGCCGTTGGTCTGCAGGTCCACATCGATCGCATAGCGGCTCATGCAGTCTCGGGCGTGCCACTCGAGCGCTGCCTGCAGGCCAAAGTCGTCGAGCATGCTTGGACGCAGGCCGAGGGCGAGGTTCCGCACCGTCCGGAACATGTCATCCACAAGCGCCTTGCACTCGGCGACCACTGGTGAGACGACAGGGCTGAGACGCTCTAATCGCCCCAGTTCCATCCTCAGGCCGGTCAGCACCTGCGCGACGTGATCGTGCAGCTCACGAGACAGATTCTTCCGCTCTTCTTCCTGCGTGTTCACCAACTGCTGCGACAACTCGCGCATCTGATGCTCGGCCTGTTCCGAGCGGCGCTCCAGGATCCGGAGACGGACGACGACGACAACCGCCACGGTGATGCCCAGCAGGATGGTCTGCCAGAACAGTCGTTGCAACTCGGCGCGAAACGCAGCGTGGCGTTTGGACACATCGTCGCGTTGACTGGCGACGTTGGCGTTGTTCAGCTCTTCGATCTCCTGCGCGATGGTCAACGCCGCTTCTCGTCGCGGGACGACCTCCCGCCGGAGGAAACCGGCGCTGAGCGCCGACTTTTCGGCCGGCGTCCAGTCGAAGAGCGGGTCGAATGCGGCCCAATAGTCGTCGAGCCTGGTCTGCAGACTGGTAATGCGATCGTCGTGCTTCACAAGGGTGCGGAGCTCGGCGAGTGTGGCCATGTTGGTGCGGCGGAACTCCGCCAGCTGCTGCCGGTACTCGGGCGCCCGTTCGCGGACAACGTCGAGCAAGTAGTCCCTGACGAAGATCCCCGAGAGATTCACATCGGATCGCAGCTTTCTCAGGTTCGTCTCCACGCGGCGGTGATGGGCGCCGAGTTCGTCCAGCTGCACGTAGATTTCCTGCGCGCGACGCATCGAGAGCGACATCGAGACCGCGATCAAGATGACAAGGCTTCCGAGCCCAAGTGCGGCGACGAACCAGGTTTTGAGTCGCATACGGCCTCCGGCCACGTACCTCCAGCGTACGCCACGGCGCGGCTGACCGGCATCCGGCAAACGGGGGAGGCCGTCACACTGGGAGCCGGTCTGTGGATGGGCCGGCGCCCGTGCGAAATGCCCCGGTCTCCTCTATATGCCCGATGGTCGTCGGTATCGCCGCGAGGTCTACTCGATCCCAGCGAGACACAGCTGGAGGACGACATGCTTGTTCAATCAGTTCACACGCAGTCGCCACAGGAGAGCCGACGCGGGCGCACACCGTCGCCGGCGTGGGATCAGGCAATCGTCTTGTCGAACCGCGGGCCAGTCAGTCTGGAGCGTGGGACAGATGGTTCGCTTCGATCGCGCCGGTCCTCCGGCGGTCTCATTACCGCCCTCGAGCCGCTCATACGTGCGTGCGCTGCAACGTGGGTGGCGTGCGGCACGCAGGCCGGCGACGCCGAGGGTGAGGCCGGCGGGTTCGACGTCCGCTGTGCCACGTCCCGATATCGCCTGCGGTACGTGTGCCCTTCCGCCGAGGAGTATCGCGGGTACTACTACGGTTTCGCCAACGAGGGACTCTGGCCCCTGTGCCACGCCGTGTGCGTACAGCCGGTATTTCGGCCGACCGACTTTTTTGCCTATCGATCCGTCAACCGTCGCTTCGCCGCCGCTGTTGCCAACGAGGCCACCTGCGCTGATCCGTTACTGCTCGTACAGGACTATCACTTGGGTCTGGCGCCCCGGGAACTCAGGTACCGGCTCCCTGCCGCCACGATGGTGTCCTTCTGGCACATTCCCTGGCCGTCACTCCACGTGCTTCGAGTCTGTCCGTGGGCACGAGAACTGGTCGATGGCCTGCTCGCCAGCGACATCGCCGGGTTCCAGACACCCGACGACTGCACGAACTTCGTCAACGCGGCGGAGCGAATCCTCGGGGCGAGCGTCGATCAGTCGTCCGGCATCGTCCGCTACCGTGGCAGGGAGACGCGAGCCGGCGCCTATCCGGTCAGCGTCGAGTGGAACAACGACGTCGTGCGCGCCACACCGCCCGCCGCCGTGTGCCGTGAGCAAGTTCGACGAGAGCTCGGCCTGCCGGCGGACACCCTGATGGGCGTCGGTGTCGATCGCCTCGACTACACGAAGGGTATCAACGAGAAATTCCTGGCGATCGAGCGTCTGCTGGAACAGCAGCCGGCGCTTCGAGCACGATTCGTCTTCGTTCAGGTTGCCGAACCAAGCCGGGAGTGTCTGCCGGAATATCGCAGCGCACGGGAACGACTCATCGCCACCGCGAGACGCGTGAACGAGCGCTTCGGAGGCGAATCGAACGGGCCAATTCGACTGCTCGAGTCTCGTCATACGCCGGAGGAGGTGTATCGCTTGTATCGAGCCGCAGATGTCTGCCATGTGGGCAGCCTTCGCGACGGCATGAATCTCGTCGCGAAGGAATTCATCTGCGCACGGGACGACGAGCACGGCGTGCTCGTGCTCAGTGACTGCACTGGCGCCGCGTTGCAGCTTCGCGACGCGCTGCTGATCAATCCATGGTCCATAGAGTCCTCTTCCGGCGCTCTGTGGAAAGCCCTGACCATGCCAGAGACTGAACAGGTGAACCGTATGCGTCGCCTTCGCCTGAGCGTCGCCGACGCCGACGCCGGATGCTGGGCGCGTCGTCTGTTGGCAGATGCGGAATCCACACGCGGCACCAAACGTCTGGTCGAGGCGCATGCGCCGGTTGCACAACTATCCGCGTGAGCGGCCGCTACGGACGCCCGGGCATATCGTGGAGCAATAGTGGAGGCGGCGGGAGTCGACCAGAGTAAGGCGAGGCCGCGCTGACGCTCGCAAGAGTGATCGGGTCCGTGCGGTCGATGCCGTATAAGAAGGCCACCATCAGGTCCGAGAGAAGCACGGCACCCAGGAGTCCGGTGATGAGGCCGCCGACGGTCAGCAGCACGCCGTCCTTTAGTACGAGGCGGGCTATGTCCGAGCCCTGTGCACCCAACGCAACTCGCAGCCCGATCTCGCGAGTGCGCTGTGTAACGCCGTATGAGATCACGCTGTACAAACCGAAGCTCGCCAGGAAGAGCGCAGCGCCAGGGAACACCGCAGCGCGGTCATCAACAGACGACGCTCTCGAAGATCCTCCGCTACGAGATGTGACATCGGCCGCAGATTCAGCAGCAGCACCTCAGGGTCGATTTCGCGCACAGTGCTTTGCGCCGCGTGCGCGCTGGTCAGCGGGTCCGCACTCGTACGCACCATCAGCGTCATCGATCGCTCGTTGACCTAGATGGTGGCAGGCGCCGGTCGGTCCATGCCCGCGTACGGCAGGTCGCTGGCCACACCCACGACAGTGACCCACGACGCCTCACCCTGCCGCCGGAAAGGCGCCTCCCTGGTCCTCGGCTTCCAGTGTGACGTGGTCGCGCAGCTCGCGCTCGAGCCGCTCCTCCATCCGGCGCCTGTCCCGCCATCGCTGGAACCACCGCTTGCCGGTCATCATGGCTCCCTTCAGTCACTCCGCCTTCAGCATTGTGATGGGGTCGACGGCCGCCGCCCGCCGCGCCGGGAGCACTGATGCGATCGCCGATACGAACAGTAAGGTAATGACGACCGCCACGAACGTGCCGATATCGTGAGCCTCCACGCCGAAGAGGAACCCCTGCAGCGCGCGACTCAGGATCAGCGCCGCGACGACCCCGATCACGAGGCCGCTCAGCAACAACCGCATGGCCCGCTCCAGCACCAGGCGGATCACATCGCCACGTTGGCCTCCCAGCGCGAGGCGAATGCCGAGTTCGCGGTGGCGCCGCTCGACAAAGTGGGCCATTGCCGCATAGAGTCCCACCGCGCCGAGCATCGTTGCCGTGATAGCGAACGCGCCAATCAACATTGCTCGGAATCTCGGGGCCGTGAGCGTCGAGTCGAGCATGTCTCTCATGAGCCGAATGTCTGGCTGCCGACCTGGAACGAGCCGCGACGAGACCGCCCGAAGGTCGTTCAGAATCGTCTCGGGTGGTCTAGCCGTGCGAACGACGGCGACGACGAAGGCCGTGCCACTGTACTGCGTGTACGGCACGTAGATCGCGGGCCGGAATCCGTCCTCCGCGCGTTGCTGGACAACGTCCTCGACCACTCCGACAATGCGCAGGCCATCGTCGTACTCGGGCAGTCGCACGACGAGCCCAAGCGGGTCGGCACCGTGAAGGTGTGTCCGCGCGAAGCTCTCATTGATCAACGCGACCCGTTCCGATCGGGGACCGTCCAGCCGGTGAAAGTTGCGGCCCACGAGCAGACGCGTTCCCACGGTGTCGAGATAGTCGGGTGTAATCGCGTAACCGGCGATGCCCTCGCGCCAGCTGTCCGGCTCATCGCCGGGGACACGCGCTCGCAGCGACCAGAACGGCGTCTGAAACGGAGTCGTGCTCGTCCCAGCCGCCGATGCGACTCCCGGTGCGGCCCGCAGCTCGTCGAGCAGACGGTCCCAGGCCTGCGGGAGCGGAAGCCGTCGCACCGCTGCGGCATCCTTGTATGGGATGGTCACCGTGACGATCCGGTCCACATCGATACCCGGGTCCACTGACCGCATGCGGACGAACGAGTTGAAGAGGAGGCCGGCGCCCGCGAGCAGCACGATCGCAAGAGCGATTTGACCGGCGACCAGCATGGTGCGGGTTCGGACAGCGGGCTCGGCGAACGAGCGTGCGCCCGCCTGTAGCGGCTGCCACGCCCCCCACCGCGTCAGTCCAAGTGCCGGCAACAGTCCGACGGCGACCCCCGTCACAAGTGACGTCGCAGCCGTGATCGCCAGCACTCTGCCGTCGATCGCAACCGCGTTCAGCCGCGGAATCGATGCCGGCGCGAACCGCACGAATGCCTCGACGCCTCCGTAAGCGATCACGATGCCGATCCCACCGCCGGCGATCGCGAGCATCCCGGTCTCACAGATGACGAGCCGGACGATTCGCATGCGGCGCGCGCCGAGTGCCATGCGGATGCTGAACTCCTTGACCCGGTCGAGCGAACGGGCCAGCAGCAGCGTGGCAGCGTTCATGACGGCGAGCGCGAGCAGCAGCGCTGCGGCGCCCAGAAACACGCGGAGCACCTGAGCGTTCGCACCGACGGTCTGCTCGTGCAGCCCGTTCACCCCGAGGCGATAGGGATCCCCATTGCCCTGCCGCACTCCGAAGGCGTGTGGAAACTCGCGCGCGACATCAGCGGCGATGCCCGCCACCTCACTTTGCGCTCGTTCGTTCGACACGCCGCGTCGGAGACGCCCCAGCACATACCATTGCTCGCCGCCACGGTCTCCGGGAAGAAGCTCCGGTGCTCGTGGGAAGTAGTAGCCGGGTCGCTCGCCACCGGAAAACAGCGCCTCGAGGGGGTGAAAGTCAGGAGGAAGTACGCCAACGACGACCGCTGGAAACCGGCCACCACGTATGCGCCCGATCGCCCTGCCGACGATGCCGCGATCCCCACCGTAGCGGCTGTGCCACTCCTCGAAGGTCACCATGACGGCCCCTTCTTGCGCCGTCTCGTATTCCTCCGGAAGAAACAACCGGCCCAGGGCTGGTGTCGTGGTTCCCAGCATCCCGAAGAGACCGTCAGAGATCTCGTGCGCTCGCACGTTCGTCTCGCCGCCATCAGGCGATGCCAGCGGCATGAGGCGCTGGGTGTTCACGGCAACGAGTGCGTCAAACACCCGCGCCCGCTGCCGGAGTTGCTTGTAGTGGAGGATCGACACCGGCCCCAGATCCTGGACGCCCGGCGCGACGAACGTTCCGGAAATGGCGCCGACTGTCACCAGCGCTGCTGGCTCTTCGTACGGCAGACGTCGCAGCATCACGCCATCGATGACGGCGTAGATCGTGGTCGTGGCAGCAATGCCCAGACCGAGCGTCACGGCGACGCCCAGTGACAACATGGGTCTCCGTATGACCTGCCGCATGGCGCTGGCCACGTCCTGCGAGAGCCGCTCCAGCCACACGCCACCCCACTCGGCGCGCGTGTCCTCCTTGATGCGCGTCTGATTACCGAGCGCCCGGTGCGCGGCGGCCCAGTCGCCGCCCTGATCCTCGGCTTCGAGGGCCAGGTGATCGCGCAGCTCCCGCTCGAGCCGCTGTTCAAGCGTCCGTCTCGTCCACCATCTGGAGAAGATTGGCATCACGTGGCTCGATGGTTAGCGGGGCTCGCGACCGTCGGCGGGCCACATCAGGCGCGCAATCGCCTCGGTCAGCTGCTTCCACCGCGACTCCTCGCGAAGGAGCTGCTTCTTTCCTTTTGCGGTCAGACGATAGACGCGGAGCTCGCGATTCCGATCGTTGGCCATCGCCCACTTCGAGCTCACCAGTCCCTTTCCCTCGAGGCGATGCAGCGCCGGATAGAGCGAGCCGTGCTCGACCTGAAGCAGATCGTCGGTCGTCCGCTGGATGTGCTTGGCGATGTAGTGCCCGTGCGCCGGACCGAGGACCAGTGTCTTCAGAATCAGCATGTCGAGCGTGCCGCGCAGCACCTCGATTCGTTCATCGCGCCGACTACTCATGATGGTAGAAACCCTACCATAGAAGATGCATCGACGGTAGCATTTCTACCATCGAGGCGTCGTCACGCTGCCGGAACGCCCGCGGTCGACACGCGAGCCTCGGTCATCCCTCGCTTTCGATGAGTTTCCAAGAAGCTGCTTGACAGCAACCTCTTTGAGATTCACATGGAGGCAAGGCTTCGATGCCGGTCAGGACGGGCAACGCGCGTATTGGTGGAGGCGGCGGGAGTC
>Ga0075421_100013432_pt1 | contig 10206 bp, 9 predicted proteins | sample SoiMetdeltSBSDD5_FD_75292 | JGI IMG/M metagenome (GOLD analysis project Ga0075421, IMG submission 75292) | Bulk soil microbial communities from a Populus tree surrounding site in Tennessee, USA - Soil MetaG P. deltoides SBSDD5 | ecosystem: Environmental > Terrestrial > Soil > Tree plantation... | reverse complement strand
GGATCGTTCTTTGTCTGCGCGCCGGGAAAGCCGGGGAACGTGAATCCCGTGAACATGTTGCGCGCCTGGCTCTGCATCTGCTCGTGGAACTGCGAGAACACCTTCTGGCTCTGCTCCATGTAGGCGCGCATCAGGCTCTGCATCGCCGGGCCCTGCAGGTTCATGAATTGCGCCCACAGGTCCTGCGAGGCGCGCGAGTTGTCGCCGTAGATCCGCTGCGACTGCTCCTGCAGCGCCTTCTGCAGCTGCTGGAACGCATCCACGTTCTTCTCCAGGTAGGTTCCCATGAAGCCCTGCATCGCGCTGCCATAGGAACGGATCATCTGCGACAGCAGGTCGGAGGAGAACATCGGCGACCCGGCGCTTTCCTCCTCGAGAATGATCTGCAGCAGGATCTGCCTCGTCAGGTCGTCGCCGCTCTTTGCGTCGATGACCTGGAAGTCCTCCTGCTTCACGACCATCTGCTTGACGTCGGCGAGCGTGATGTAGCTCGACGTCTTGGTATCGTAGAGACGCCGGTTCGGGTACTTCTTGATCAGCCGGACCGGGTTGTGTGCTTTTTCCTCTGGAATTGCGGACACGTGCTCTCCTTTTAATACATGTGCTGGCCGCCGTTGATGGAGATGTTCGCGCCGGTGACGAACGCGGCCTCTTCGGAGCACAGGTAGATGATCAGCCCCGCGACTTCCTCGGGCTTGCCGAGGCGGCCGATCGGAATTTGCGGCAGGATCTTCGAATCGAGAATCTCCTTGGGGATCGCGGTCACCATCTTCGTGCCGATGTAGCCCGGAGAGATCGTGTTGACGGTCACGCCCTTGCGCGCGCACTCGAGCGCGAGCGCCTTGGTGAACCCGTGGATTCCCGCCTTCGCCGCGGAATAGTTGGTCTGGCCGAACGCGCCCTTCTGGCCGTTCACCGACGCGACATTGATCACGCGGCCCCAGCTGCGCTCGAGCATCCCGTCCATGACCTGCTTCGTCATGTTGAAGCACGAATCGAGGTTCGTGCGCATGACCGCATCCCAGTCGGCCTTCGTCATCTTCTTGAATGTCATGTCGCGCGTGATGCCGGCGTTGTTGACCAGGATGTCGACCGGGCCTACCTCGCGTTGCATCTGCGCGACCTTCGCCGCGCAGTCGTCGTAGTTGACGACGTCGACCGGGTACGCTGCGAACGTGTGTCCGCGGCTCTTCATGTCCTCGAGCCAGCTGCGGAACTTGGTATTCGAAGGCGAATACGTCACCACAACCTTGTAGCCGGCATCCGCCAGCTTGATCGAAATGGATTCGCCCAGACCGCCCATGCCGCCGGTCACGATTGCCGTTCTCTGGGTCGCCATCAGGTCCCCTGCGTGGACGTTCGTTTGGTCGCTGCAGTGTACACCATCACATCATGTGCATTCCGCCGTTGACGGAGATGTTGGCGCCGGTGATGTAGCCCGCTTCCTCGGACGCGAGAAACGCCACGACCGCGGCGATCTCGTCGGGCTTGGCGAGCCGGCCCATCGGGATCGAAGCGATGATCTGCTCGCGGATTTCCTTGCGGATCGCGAGCACCATGTCGGTTTCGACGTAGCCCGGCGACACGGTGTTGACCGTAACGCCCTTCTTGACGACCTCCTGCGCCAGCGCCTTGGAGAAACCGGCCATGCCGGCCTTCGCCGCCGAGTAGTTCGTCTGCCCGAACTGGCCCTTGATCGCGTTGACCGACGAGATGTTGATGATCCTTCCCCACCCGCGATCCACCATGCCGTCGATCACCTGGCGCGTCACGTTGAACACGCTGTTCAGGTTGGTGTTGATGACCGCGTTCCAATCGCCCTCGGTCATGCGCTTGAAAACCGAATCGCGAGTGATGCCAGCGTTGTTGACGAGGATATCGATCGGCCCGACTACTGCGCGCACGTTGTAGAACATTTCCGCGCACGACTCGAATTCGGAAACATCGCCTTCCGCGGCGTGCGCCTTGAAGCCCTCCTGGCGCATGTCGGTGAGCCATTCCTCCTTGCGTTCGTATTCGGGCAGGCAGCCTGCGACGACGGTGTGACCCATCGCGCCCAGCCTGCGGCAGATCGCGGTGCCGATCCCGCCCATGCCGCCGGTCACGAAGACGACCCGCCGCGGCGCCACGCCCGGCTCCGCATCCTGTTCCTTCACCCGCTGCATCAATTGGACTGTCATTCGTCGCCCTCCCTGTGTTGTAGTTGTCGTTACGACTCTCGTTAGCTGTCCTAGCGCTCGACTGCGAGCGCGACGCCCATGCCGCCGCCGATGCACAACGACGCAAGGCCCTTTTTCGCGTCGCGCTTCTGCATCTCGTGCAGCAACGTGACCAGGATCCGGCAGCCGGAAGCGCCGATCGGATGACCAAGCGCGATCGCGCCGCCGTTCACGTTGACCTTGCTGGTGTCCCAACCCATCTGCCGGTTGACGGCGATCGCCTGGGCAGCGAACGCTTCGTTGATCTCCATCAGATCGAGATCCTTCGGCTCCCATCCGGCGCGCGCAAGGCACCGCTTCGAGGCAGGGACCGGCCCCATCCCCATGTAGCGCGGATCCACGCCTGCCGAGGCGAACGCCTTGATGCGCGCGATCGGCTTCAGACCGAGTTCTTTCGCCTTTCTCGCCGACGTCAGCACCACCACAGCGGCGCCATCATTGATTCCGGAAGCGTTTCCGGCGGTGACCGAGCCGGCCTTGTCGAACGCGGGCCTGAGGCCTTTCATCGTCTCGAGCGTCGTGCCGTGCCGCGGATACTCGTCGTCGGCGAACTGGATCGGGCCCTTGCGCGACGGGATCTCGATCGGAACGATCTCCTCGCGGAATTTGCCGGCCTTCTGCGCGCTTTCGGTCTTGTTCTGCGAGGCCACCGCGAACTCATCCTGCTCTTGGCGCGTCACCGCGTATTCCTTGGCGACGTTCTCCGCGGTGACCCCCATGTGGTACTGGTTGTAGACGTCCCACAGCCCGTCGACGATCATCGAATCGACCATCTTCGCGTCGCCCATGCGAAATCCGTCGCGCGAGCCTTGCAGCACGTGCGGCGCGAGGCTCATGGACTCCTGCCCGCCGGCGACGACGAGGTCCGAGTCGCCGTTCGCGATCGATTGCGCGCCGAGCATCGCGGCTTTCAACCCCGAGCCGCACACCTTGTTGATCGTCATCGCCGGGACCATGTCGGGAATGCCGGCGCGGATCGCCGCCTGCCGGGCGGGGTTTTGCCCGACGCCGGCCGTCAGCACCTGTCCCAGGATGACTTCGGATACCTGGTCGGGCTTCACGCCGGCGCGTTCCAGCACTTTGCGGATCACGTGCGCACCCAGGTCCGATGCCGCGACCTTCGCCAGCGTGCCGCCGAATTTTCCGATCGCAGTGCGGCCTGCGCCGACGATCACGATTTCTTCCATGATGTTCTCCTCGTAGTGCGCGCGATTCAGTTCGCGCGCTGTTTCACGTAGCGCCCGGGCGCGGGCTCGAGCGGCCGATAGTGCGCGCTGCCGGGCGCGCTCGGCGCCGGGCGCTCGCCACCTTTGAATTCCCCGAGCCACTTCGCCCACTCGGTCCACCAGCTTCCAGGACGCTCCGCGGCTTGCGTGAGCCATGCTTCCGGATCCGCGGGATAAGGCTCGCCGGTCCAGTAGCTGCGCTTGCCTTTCGCTGCCGGATTCACCACGCCCGCGACATGGCCGCTCGCGCCGAGCACGAACTTCTTGGCGCCGCCGAGCAGGCCGAGCGAGCGGTAGGCAGAGCGCCAGGGGACGATGTGATCCTCACGCGTCGCGAGGATGAACGCCGGCTGCTGAACCGTGCGCAGATCCACGGCAACGCCGCAGTTCGTCAGCGCGCCCGGCTCCCGCAGCCGGTTCTCGAGATAGGTGTTGCGCACGTAAGTGCAATACATCGGGCCGGGAAGGTTCGTGCTGTCGGCATTCCAGTACAGCAGGTCGAATGCAGCCGGCGATTCGCCCATCAGATAGTTATTGACCACGTACGGCCACACCAGGTCGTTCGCACGCAGCGCCGAAAAGACGAAGGCGAGATCGGTGCCCGGCAGGATCCCACCGTTGCCGATCGCGGTTTCGCGCGCTGCGACGCTCTGCGGATCGATGAAGACGCCGATCTGCCCCGAGTCGGAAAAATCGAGCATCGTCGTCAGGTAGGTCGCGCTCTCGACACTTTCATCGCCCTGCTCGGCGAGCACCGCAAGCGCCGCCGCGAGCAACGTCCCGCCGACGCAGAACCCCAGCGCGTTCACGCGATCGGCGCCGGTGATTTCGCGCGCGACCCGGAACGGCTCGAAGAGCCCGAGCCGCAGGTAGTCATCCCAGCCATAGTGGCCCTGCTCGGGCCCGACATTGCGCCAGGACACCATGAACACGGTATGACCCTCGCCGACTGCGTACCGTACGAACGAATTTTCCGGCTGCAGGTCGAGGATGTAGTACTTGTTGATGCACGGCGGGACCATCACGAGCGGGCGCGCGCCGGTCTGTGCGGTGCTCGGCGCGTACTGGATCAATTGCATCAGGTCGTTTTCGTAGACGACCGCGCCGGGAGTGGTGGCCAGATTGCGCCCGACTTCGAACGCGGATTCGTCGGTCTGGCTGATCCGGCCTTTGCGCGCATCGCTCAGCAGGTTCGCCATCCCGCGCGTGAGACTCTCGCCGCGGCTTTCGAGCGCCTTGCGAATCGCCTGCGGATTCGTCGCCGCGAAATTCGCCGGGCACATCGCGTCGATCCACTGCCGCGCGGCGAAGCGCAGCCGGTCCTTCGCGGCTGAATCCACTTCCGCGCTTTCCACGAGATCGGTCAGGAAACGCGCAGCGAGCAGATAAGACTGCCGCAGGTAGTTGTAGTAGCGGTTTTCGCTCCACTCGCGGCCCGAGAAACGACGGTCCCCGTGGTCGGGCTTGGCGACCGGCTCGGGCTTGCCTTCGAGCAGCGCACTCCAGAGTCTCGTCTGCTGCTCGAGATACGCGGCTTGCTGCGCAGCATATTTCGCGGCGTTCGGCGCCAGTTGCGGAAGGAACGCCTGCCCTGCGGACGGCTGCAACCCTTGCGCCAGCGGCATCCAGCCCTCGATTACGTGATTCCGCGCGGCAGCAATGCCTTGGATCAGGGCCTCGGTCTGCGCGAGCTCGGGCTGCATGGGAGCACGCATTTTGCGACGCACCATTCGAGCCGTCAATGCACGACCCGTGGGCCGCTCTGCCTACAGGCTAAATTTATGATTTTTTGTTGTTTTTACGCCGCTGAGCCGACCAGGACGCGGACCAACGCTATTGCAGCGATGCCAAGCCCGATCAATAGCGCCTGCGCCAGCGTGTCGCGCAATTCCGGGCGCCGGTGCAGCCCCGGGATCAGATCGGCGACCGCGACATAGATCATGCTTGCTGCAACGATGCCGAGCAGCACGGGTTCCCAGTGCTGCAGCGTCTGCAGCGCGAAATATCCGAGCACTCCGCCCACCAGCGTGGCAAACGACGACAGGATGTTCAGGACGAGCGCGCGGGTGCGCGAGTAGCCCGAGTGCAGCAGGATCAGGAAGTCACCGACTTCCTGCGGAATCTCGTGCGCGACGATCGCGACCGCGGTAATCACGCCAAGCTCCGTGCTTTGCAGGAATGCCGCGGCGATCAGGACGCCGTCGACGAAATTGTGGACGGCGTCGCCGACCACGATCAGCGCGCCGCTGCGTCCATGGTCGTGCGGCTGGGCGTGCGTATCGTGGACTTCGCAGTGCTCGGTATGGCAGTGCCGCCACAGCAGCAGCTTCTCCAGCACGAAGAAGGCGAAGATCCCGCCCAGAATCGCGCCGGCCGCCGCCTGCGGGCGCCCGTACTCGAACGCGTGCGGGATCACTTCGAGAAACGCCGCGCCGAGCAACGCGCCAATCGCAAACGAGACGAGCATCGGCACCCACGAAGCGCGCAGCAGCAAGGCGGCCGCGGCGGCTCCAGCCGACAGCGTGCCACCGGCAATGCTTGCCGCGACGATCCACCCGAGGGTCATCGAGCCATTCTACGCGCGGCTCATTCGAGCCATGCGATCGCAGCCATGCGCTCGCCCGTGCGATCGCGACGAAAGGAGAAGAACCGCTCTGCGTCGCTGTAGGTGCACCGGGTGCCGCCGAAGACTCGCTCGACCCCGGCGCGCGCGAGACGCTGGCGCGCGATCGCATACAGATCCAGCAGCCAGTGATGCGGCCGCACGGCAGTAAAGGCGCCGAGCGCAGCTGCGTCGCTCCCGACGAACGCGGCGTGCACGTCCTCTCCAACCTCGTAGGCCTTCGGCCCGATCGCAGGCCCCAGCCAGGCAATGACGCGGTCCGGCTGCGCCTGCATCGCTCGGAGCGTTGCCTCGATGACTCCTGCCGCGAGGCCACGCCAGCCCGCATGCGCGATGCCGAGCGAATCGCCGCCCTCGCTCGCAAGCACCACGGGCATGCAATCGGCCGCCTGGATCGCGCAGACGGGACCGGGCTCGCGCAAGACGAACGCGTCTCCCTCGGGAGCGCCGCGGGATTCGGCAAGGTGTGCGTCGTGTACCCGCGTGCCGTGCACCTGGTGCAGCCACAGCGGTTCCGCAGGCAGCATGGCGCGCAACCTTGCGCGCCCGGTCGAGCCCTTGCGCATGTCGCCCAGCGCACGCGTAGTGACGAACGCGCGTACGCGCGCCGGCGCCGGCCACTCCGGGATGATGACCTCAGTCGTCACGGCGCAAGCCCTCGAGCAGCGCCGCCATGTCGCGCGGAAGCGGCGAGGTCCAATGCATCGTCTTGCCCGTGCGCGGGTGAACGATCGCCAGCTCTGCGGCGTGCAACGCCTGGCGCGCGAACGACAGCGAATGGCGCGTGCCGCGGCGGTAGACCGGATCCCCGATCAACGGATGCCGGATGTGCTGGAAATGAACGCGGATCTGGTGCGTGCGTCCGGTTTCGAGCCGGCATTCCACGAGCGCGGCACGGCCGTAGCGCTCGAGCACGCGGTAGCGCGTGCGCGCATCCTTGCCGCGGCGCGTGACCGCCATCCGGGTCCTTGCGCGCGCATCCCGGCCGACCGGCGCGTCGATGACGCCGCTCGCCGGCGGATCGCCGTGCACCAGCGCGAGATAGATGCGGCGGACCGTGCGCGTCGCGAGCTGCTCGGCGAGCTTCGCCTGGGCAACCACGTTCTTCGCGACGACCAGAAGGCCGCTCGTGTCCTTGTCGAGCCGGTGCACGATCCCGGCGCGCGGCACGCCGGAAAGCTCCGGCGCATGCGCAAGCAGCGCGTTGAGCAGCGTGCGGTCCGGAACGCCCGCACCCGGATGCACGACGAGGCCCGCCGGCTTGTCAATGACGATCACGTCGCGATCCTCGAACACGATCTGGAGCGCCATGCGCTGCGCGGCGGGCGCGCCGTGCTGCGGCGCGAGCGGCGGTGCAATGTCGATCGTCTCGCCGCCCGCAACGAGCGTGCGGGGCTCGAGGCGCGCGCCGTCGATCCGGATATGGCCCGAGCGGACCCACGCCTGCAGGCGATTGCGCGAATACTGGGGAAACATCCTGACCAGCGCCTGGTCGAGGCGCAATCCGCCGAGCGAGCGCGGCACCTTCGCCGACATCGGCGCAGCGAACGCGTCCTCCCAGTCGGCGCCGGTCACCGCGCTATAATCGCCAGCCATGAAAGCAAGTGTACTTGCTCTGCTCGCGGTGCTCGCCGCAGCCGGCTGCTCCTCACTCAGCGAGAAGGACGAAACCCAGGGCTGGTCCGCGCAACGCCTGTACGGCGAGGCGAAGGACGAGATGAATTCGAGGAACTGGGACAAGGCAATCAAATACCTCGAGAAGCTCGAAGCGCGCTATCCGTATGGCCGTTATGCGCAGCAGGCGCAACTCGACGCCGCGTATGCGTACTACAAGAGCGGCGAGCGCGCGTCGGCGATCGCCGCCGCCGACCGGTTCATCAAGCTCTATCCGAACCATGCGAACGTCGACTACGCCTGGTACCTGAAGGGCCTGGTGAATTTCAACGAGAACCAGGGAATCCTCGCGGTGTTCGACAATCCGGACATGACCGAGCGCGATCCGAAAGGCTCGCATGCGGCGTTCGAGTCGTTCAAGGAAGTCGTGACACGCTTCCCGGAATCGAAATACGCCGAGGATTCTTCGGCACGGATGAAGTTCCTCGTGAACACGCTTGCGGGGAACGAGGTCGGTGTGGCGCGCTACTACATGAAACGCGGAGCCTATATCGCCGCCGCGAACCGCGCCCAGTACGCGGTGCAGAACTATCCGACTGCGCCCGCGGTCGAAGAGGCCATCTTCATCATGGTCAAGGCCTACGATGCGCTCGGCATGGACGAGCTGCGCGACGCGGCCGATCGCGTGATGCGCAAGAATTTCCCGCAGAGCCGGTATCTGAACCCGAAGGGCTACAACTTCAAGCGCGACGTCCCGTGGTGGAAGCTGTGGGACCCCGACTGGTAACGCGCTAGAGCTGGATCCCCTCGTCCGCGGCGTAGCTGCGGATGACCGACTCGACGTCCTCGTCCGGCTTGAATCCCAGCGCCAGCGCGCGCGGGGTGCGGAATCGCACCGGCCAGGTCCTGACGATCGCGCGGATGCGCGGATCCGGCACCCATCGCACTCGTTCCGCGACCTGCTTGCCGGCGACCTGCGCGAGCGCGTCCACCATCTGCGCAACGCTCGCGGTGATCCCGGGCAGGTTCACGACGCGGTTGACGCCCCAGGCCGAGGCCGGCAACTCGTGCGCATGAATGAACGCCTCGGTCACGCGGCGCGGCGAGAGCAGCCACACGCCGGTCTCGGGATCGACCGGGCAGTCGCACGTCTGGCCGTTCAGCGGCTCGCGCAGGATGCTGCTCGCGAACGATGAAGCGGCCGCGTTCGGCTTTCCTGCCCGCACCACGATCGTCGGCAGGCGCAGCGAGCGCCCGTCGATGAAGCCCTTGCGCGAGTAATCCGTAACGAGGAACTCGCTCGCAACCTTCTGCGCACCGTACGAGGTCTGCGGGTTCGGCGTCGTCGAGTCGTCGAGCTCGGGCGGCAGATCGCCGCCGAAGGCGGCCACCGAGCTCGAGAACACGACGCGCGCGGGGCGCTTGCAGAGGCGCAGCCGCTCCAGCACGCGGCGCGTGCCGTCGAGGTTGACGCGCATGCCGAGATCGAAATCCGCCTCGGCCGCGCCGCTGACGACCGCCGCGAGGTGAAACAGCGACGCAGTTTCCGGCGCAATCACGCGCTCGAGCAGCGCGGCGTCCGACAAATCGCCCGTTACCTTCTCGACTCGGGGATCGGCCGGGCGCGGCGTGGGAAATGCCGTGTCGAGCAGCACGAGCTTCGATATTTCATGCGGAACGCCGTCGGGCCCGGCCAGCTTGCCGCGCGCCAGCAGCGCGGTCGCGAGCTTCGAGCCGAGGAATCCGCCTCCGCCGGTAATGACGACTCTCATGCGGGCATTCTAGCGAAGAAGGCCTCGACGTCGGACGCCTCGCGCGTGCGCCGCATGGGCGGCAGGCTGGCGAGGATCGTGCGGCCGTACGGTTTCGTGATCAGGCGCGGGTCGCACAGCATCAGCACGCCGCGATCCTCCCGATCGCGAATCAACCGTCCGGCGCCCTGCTTGAGCGCGAGGATCGCCTGCGGCAGCTGCGATTCCAGGAACGGATTGCCGCCTCTTGCGCGCAGCGCTTCGATCCGCGCCGCGACGATCGGATCGTCCGGCGGCGCGAACGGCAGCTTGTCGATGAGAACCACCGAGAGCGCCTCCCCGCGCACATCCACGCCTTCCCAGAACGACGCCGCACCGAGCAGCACCGCGTTGCCCAGGCGCCGGAAGCGCTCGAGCAGCTCGCTGCGCGATCCGGTGCCCTGCACGAGCAGCGGCAGATCCAACCCCGCGGCCGGCAGACGCTCGGCCAGCAGCGCATGCGCGCGGCGCAGCGCGCGCAGCGTCGTGAACAGCAGGAACGCGCGGCCGCCGCTCGCCTTCAGTACCGGAATCGCCGCGTCGACGACGGCCTCGGTGAACGCCGGATCGTTCGGATCGCCCGGCAGCCGGCGCGGCAGGTACAGCAGCGCCTGCTCCGCATAGTCGAACGGGCTCGGCCACGCGCGCGCCTCGCTTTCCTCGAGTCCGAGCTCGCGCTGAAAGTGCGAGAAGTTGCCGCCGACCGCGAGGGTGGCCGACGTGAAGATCCACGC
>Ga0075421_100013431_pt1 | contig 10206 bp, 12 predicted proteins | sample SoiMetdeltSBSDD5_FD_75292 | JGI IMG/M metagenome (GOLD analysis project Ga0075421, IMG submission 75292) | Bulk soil microbial communities from a Populus tree surrounding site in Tennessee, USA - Soil MetaG P. deltoides SBSDD5 | ecosystem: Environmental > Terrestrial > Soil > Tree plantation... | reverse complement strand
TAGATTGGACATCGGGACGTTTTTGTATTTGGCGGATAAGGCGACGGTGATCGGGTCCTGCTCTGCGAGCATCTGCTCCGGCGCCCGCAGATACTGGACGAGCCAGGCACGCTCGCGCCGCATAATCACGCCCGCCAGGTCCGGCCCCACCGCGTCGCCCTGGCCAACGGTGTGGCAGGCGGCGCAACGGCTCTGGAAGAGGTACATACCGGCGTCGATAGTGGGGGGCTGCGTCAGCTCCGCGTAACTGCGGCTTGGTCCTGGGTTCTTCCATCCCATGAAATTGCTGGTCGTCGTCGCGAGGAAGCGGGGATTGTCCACGGCGGAGTTCCGCATCCACCGACCAGTCGGCTCGTGGCCGAGCATCAGCAGAGCCATGTGGCCGTCCCGGTTGGCAGCGTCGTTACTGCGCGACAGCCCAAGCTTCTGGGCGACGAGCTTGATGTCGTCCTTGTCGCCCGTGAGGAAGAGCCCGCCAGGCCCGCCCCCGAACTTCGCCGCGTAGGCTTTCAGCACCTCCGGCGTGTCATGCTTGGGATCGATGCTGAGCGAATAGAAAAAGATGTCCTTGCTCACGCGGTCGCCCAGGAGCCGTTGCACCTGCACAAGCCGCGCCGTCTCCAGGGGACACTCGTCCTTGCAACTGGTGTAGATGAGATTGATCGCCACGTTCAAGGGGTCTGAATGTCCCGGCCGTTTTTTTGGCTTACGGGCACGGCAGAGCACGAGGAGTCGAGCCCCAGGGCCTCACAGACCCACCGATGATGGGGTGGGATACCCGCAAGCTGCGGGCCCTCTGGCTCCTCTAGGCGTAGTGGCACCAGTGCGACGTGGGCAACCAAGGCCAAGACCACGGCGGCGGTTGGGCTGGCGGTCATGCCGTTGTTGCCTGGGAGCTGCTGGTCATGGGGGCGGAGGGACAGACGGCCCTGGCGCTGGCGCCCCCTGGAGACCAGCAAGCCGACCACGGGGAGCATCGCCCAGGCGGCACGCCGTGCGGGCTGCTCCCGCCATACGGGGGCGCGCGCCGCCGGGGGCTTGCGCCCGCGACAGCCCGGTGCCACGGTGGTGGGCTGCTCCTGAGAGGCCTGGAGCAGCGCGGTCTCCGTCCAGCCCGCCGCCCCGACCGTCGTGGCCCGCACTGTCCACCCGTGGTCTGCGTCGGGTGTGGCCAGGGTCGCGATCGCGACCACGAGGCGATCGCCTGCCTCCGTCGAGGGGGAGGCCTCCAGCACCACTGCCCCCGAGGCTGAGAAGCCCCTGTGGGCGATCATCCCGGCCGTCTTTCCGGTGCCCGGAGGCGGGGCGCGGCCCCCCCGGCGTGTGTGGGGCGTCCGCCTACGCCCCAGCGAGCGCCATGGTCGGGGTATCCTGGGGCCGCCAGGGAGGCGGCATGGGAGAGACCGCGAGCGCTGTGAGCGCGATGGCGCTCCACACCTTCTTGCGATTGGCGGCACCCAGGGCATCGCGGCGATGCCCCAAACGGGCATCATGGCGTGCGGCCCGCATGAGCCCTGGCTGCAGCCGCGCTCGCATAGTGCGCTCGGCCACCCGTTGCCCCCCCTTCGAGAGGGCCTGAGGGCCGTCCAGCATCGCCAGGACCCAGGCTGCGCCCCCACGCCCCCACGCGAGCCCATGCGCGGGATGAGGCGGGATGAGGCGGGCAAGCACCGGGGCCACCGCCAGGCGCCGTCAGACGCCCAGGACCCACGGTCAATGCGCTACGGGATGCATTGGCTGCCCGGACACGGCCATGCTGCACCGCCGGTCGTCGTCTCCTGACAGCCTCAGAGCGGAGCGCAGTCGCGCAGCAATAGTGGCGCTTGCCCCCGAGTAAAAATCGTGTAGTTCCGCCTAACCCCTTGAACGTGGGGCGTATGATTGTTCATGATGCATTTACATCAATATTCTCATAATGCGTTTGTATAAGAGTTGCTGGTGGTAGGATGAGGGTGACGATACAAGAACTTTTCGTGCTCTGCTCCAAAGAGCAACAGGGTGAGCGCCTCATATGGAGCTATCAATATGATAGAGATCTCTCTCAAAATGGGAATTCAACATGAGACTGAGCGCCCCAGAGCGAGCCTGTTGACCTGGAGCGCTGCGCCGCTGCACCGTTTCCATCTCTGAACCTGAGCATATGCACACTCGTATACCCCGTTGCTGGTGGGGATTTGCCCACTGTGGGCAAATCCCCAGGGGGAAATCCCCACCTGGCCTCGCAGCGTACGCGTGCACCTTCCCGCAGCGGTCGAGCGGGTTTTTTCTAACCCCTTGTAGTGTTTGGCTTGCCGCTTCCATAGGGCGCCTTTCCTCGCCCCATGAGGTCTCCTGACCGAGTCTGGCATAGAGGTTGCACTGAACAGGGAACGCCGCCTAGGGGTGCTATATTAGCATCGCCGCCCCAGGAGCTCTCTATTATGCAGAAGACTGTCGCCGCTGTTGCGCCGGGCATGTTTCGTCTAAGGTTCTTGCCTGTCATGCCAGAGTCCGTGGCGCGCCGGTGTCCTCCAGGCTACGAGGCTATTTACAACGTCTGTGTCTCGAAGTAACCTGCAGTCATTTGGGCGTGACAAGGCATCTGGAGAAGAGGGCTGGACCCTCCTCTCGCTGTGGTCAGTACGAGCCTTGCGCCCTGCACAGCCCGTGGGTAGATTACGGCCCGTGGCACCCAAAGAACTGATGCCGCCTCAGTCTCGCGGCTGCCATCCATCGTCTATAGGCCTTGGGGCGATCCGGGGCTGCCTGACAGCGGCAAAAAAACGCCGGGGTTGCAGGCGCAGTATACGCTCCGGGCATGCATGGCAAGCCCCCTCCCAAGGCAGGGGTCGCTTTGAGCTGTGCTACAAGCGCTAGAAAGGAACGCACTATGCAGACCTACAATGTCCATGTCTATCGCGAAATGCGCTTGTTCTTTCCCGGTATTGTTGCGCGTACGGCGGAAGAGGCGGCAACACTGGCTGCTGAGATGCCGTCAGGCGTAGCTGAAGCGCTCGAAGATTGTGACGGCGAAAACCTCGCTGCCCTGGTTGGGGTGGTCGATAGTGCAGATTGCCAGCAGAGCCGGATGATAGATCTTAATCCTATAAGAGCCATAGTGCCCGATCTGTTGACGGCGCTTGAGTTGGCACTGCCTATACTGCAAGAGGCGGCGCGCACGCATCTGCTGAGCGATGACCTGGCAGAGCGTATGGCCCTTGACCGGGTTGCTTCCGCCATCGCTAAAGCACACGTGCAGACTACATAACCGAGCCCTCCCAGGAGGGTTGCTCTCGTTGTCGCTCTCCTGAGACCCAGTTCTGGGCAGAGCGCTGCGCGGCGGTACTCGTCTGAGCACCTCCGTAGCCCCCGCACCCGGGTGCGAGCTGGGGTACAGCAACCTGGCAATGATACCTACACTCGTGCAAGCTGCACTAGGAGCCAGGTTTGTGCTAGGCTGGGGTCATTGAGAGAGCTCTGGTGCAGTTATGATACGACAGACCAGCATGCACTGACCACGTGAGCCCCTAGGGCATTCGGGGGCTAGATGTGTTACTATCCCGTCTTATCCACCCATGTCCCGGTACGATCTCTTACCCTGGTATGTAGCGAGGGCGATATCCATGGCGGGGAAATTCTCACGATGGTTCCACACAGAGCGCCCCCCACAGCGCAATACTGCACTACGACTCTCACCACTGCAGCAATCCATCTTACACTGGCTGCGGAATGAACTGCGGCGGCGCCAGCGTGTTGGCGATGCCAATATGGTGCCCTATCCTGACCTGGTACGCGCTCTACGTGCCGACAAGGCCAGTATCACCAGCGAGGTGCGTCAGTTACTACGAAAAGGCCTGCTCAGCGTCACCCTCCCTGCGGGGGAATGGGTGCGGTATGTCATGCTGACTGAGCAGGGCGACACGTATGCCAAAACGCTCTCGGGCCAGGCGCAGCATGTCAGGCGCCGAGGGTGATGGGGCAGTATGGTAGTCCCTTGTGCACCTGAGGCTGCTGGCGTGCCACACCGGCTCTGAGCGCCCTCTGGCTCTGGGGGCTAGCCTTGCAGAGCGCTCAGCATGACGTTCAGCGCGATGCGTAGCCCCACCGCCAGCCCCCCTTCGTGCATTTCGAACTCAGGAGCGTGGTGTGGGCGGGGCGGACCGCTGGGAGCAATGCCCACACGGAAATAACAGCCAGGACGCTGCTCCAGGAACAGGCTCATGTCATCGCTCGCCATGACGATATCGCCGTCCTCGACAGCCTCACTGCCTAATTCATCCAGGGCGCATTGCTTCACGAATGCCGTGTGCTCGGCGTGATTGACTACTGTTGGACAGCCCTCGCCCTGGAACGACAGGTGCGCGTCGGCCTGGTAGGCCTGGGCGATATTACTCACAAAGGTCCCCAGACGCTCGACAATTTGCTCCCGCACGGTCTGATTGAAGGTGCGCAGCGAGCCACGCATCACGGCAGTGGCCGGGATGATGTTGTGTTTTGTGCCGGCAAGGATTTGCCCCACGGTGAGCACTGCCGTTTCCTTGGCTGCCACCTCACGCGATACTAAGTTTTGCATGCCGAGCAGGATATTGGCCGCCACGGTAATGGGGTCAATGGACAGGTGCGGATAGGCACCATGCCCGCCCTTGCCCTGGATGTCGATGTCGAAGAAGTCGGCTGAGGCCATCGCAGGGCCCGGACGGATGCTGACGTGGCCAACGGGTGTCTGCGTAGTCAGGTGCAAGCCGTAGATTGCCTCTACCCGTGGCCGCTCCAACACCCCGGCCTCAATCATGGGCTTGGCCCCGCCGAACACTTCTTCCGCCGGCTGGAACAGCAGTACGGCCGTGCCGGGCACTTCAGCGCGCCGGGCCGCCAGGATTTCGGCAAGCGTGATGGCAATCGCCGTATGCCCGTCGTGCCCACAGGCATGCATGACGCCAGGCGTGCCTGAAGCAAACGGAGCTTCTAATAACTCGGTTAGCGGCAGGGCGTCGATGTCGGCGCGCCAGGCGATGGTGTGGCCTGGCTTGTCACCGTGCAAGATGCCCATTACGGCTGTGGTGCCACCGATGTTGGTGCGCACTTCGAACCCAGCAGTGTGCAACCGTTCGGCAATGATCTGCGCCGTGCGATGCTCCTGTAAACTCAGCTCTGGATGGCGATGAAAATCCCGCCGCAGCGCCACCATCGGCTCCAGGCGCCGATCAACCTCTTGCGACCACTCTAACGTCGTCTTCCCCATCGCTTGTCTCCTTATACCACGCCGGCCTCACGCCAGCGCGTCAGTTCGTCGGGTGAGTGCCCTAGCAGTCCCACAAAAATGGCCTCGTTGTGCTCTCCCGGCAGCGGTGCCAGACACTCGACGCGGCCAGGTGTCTCTGACAGTTTTAATGGTGTGCCCGTGATTTTCACAGGGCCATACGTAGAATGTTGCAGTTCCACGAACATCTCTCTGGCCCGTACTTGCGGATCAGCCACCATCTCGGCGACGTTGTTCACTGGCGCTGCCGGGACGCCAGCAGTCGTCAGCGCGCAGACCACGTCAGCTTTGGTGCGCGTGCCAGTCCACGACTGGATCAGCGCGGCAATCTCATCACGCCGCTGGCGGCGCGCGGCAGTCGTGGCGTACTGCGGGTCCTGCGCTAGCTCAGGTCTGCTAATCGTTAGGCAGAAACGGTGCCACACGAGGTCACTTGATCCCGCCCCGATGGCCACATGGCCATCCGTGGTGCTATAGACTCCAGATGTCGAACCGCCAAAAGAGACATTGCCGGCGCGGGTCAGCACCTCGCCGCCCACAGTGTAGCGTTCGCCTAGATTATCCAGGGCCAACACTAAACTGTCCAGGAGGGCGAGATCGATATACTGTCCTTTGCCCGTGCGGTTGCGGTAGTGCAGCGCCGTCATGATGCTGAAAGCACAGAGCATGCCAGTGTAGTAATCGGAAATGGATTGACCGGACCTAGTCGGGGGGTTTTCAGGAAAGCCGGTGATACTCATATAGCCGCTGATCGCCTGGGCCAGAATGTCGTACCCACGTTGGGGGGCATACGGACCATACTGGCCAAACGCCGTAATCGCTGCATAAATGAGGCGAGGATTGATGGCCTGTAGCGACTGGTAGCCAAGACCTAGCCGTTCCATCGTGCCGACGCTAAAATTCTCTGTCACCACATCAACGTGTGGCACCAACTCCTTGAACAACGTCACGCCTTGCGGTGTCTTGAGATTGAGTGTAATTGCCTGTTTGTTGCGGTCGCGGTATTGATAGACTGGCACACGCTCTTCGACGCCGTTGCGCACGCGCTTCATGCCGAGTGACAGGCGTTCTTTGGCTTGCTCAAGGGATTCGACCTTGATGACCCTGGCCCCCATGTCAGCGAGCAGCATGGTGCAAAAGGGCATGGCAATCACTTGCCCGAGGTCGAGCACGGTCACATCACTTAACGCTTTCTCCATACCTGTTCCTTATGATGTCAGTAGTGCCACACTGACAGGTCACCTGCGCCTTCGCGGTATCGAAGCTGTGCGACTGCCATTGTGTCACAACCTACAGCTTCACGCCAGAAGAGCGATACCCCCCAGAGGGAGGTAGGCTGGGGGATGCCGTGCCAGCATACTCGTTGGTAGGTCGTGTTCCTATAAGGCAGCTCTGCTCTGGAGAACAGTTGTGCAGAGGATTTGCCAAGCAGGATGACAAGACATGTTACTGTCGCGACCCGCAGTGGGTTCTGCACGGTCTTCAGGACTCAGCCAGCCGTAGCCAGCAGGCTTATGACTCAGCTTTCCGGTAATTTTGGTCATAAAATCCAATCAGGACTACGGCGATACGACGACGGACTTCGAGGTAGAGTGGGGTGCCTTGAGCATTCGGACAACCCCTATTGACCCACCAGGGTGTCCATTGAGTATCGTGAAAGATTGCTAGCATATCCTCCAAGAGCCATAGGGGTCTAGCCATAGTACGATTCTATATTCTGGGAGCTGTCAGTAAGAATCAGAATACAAAAATTTCTTAAGAAAAGACTTGACAAAGTATGATACAAAGAATAGGTTCTAGACTATATAGAGATTATCTGGTAGAGATATAGTAAGGAAGTATATGGGGTGTGGGTGATTGTGCTGGAGCAACCTGATAGAACCTCGGACAGAAGCTGCAGTCGGACAACCCCTACAGTGGCTAGGCGAGACTGGCTTTGTTATTGCGTGCTGTAAAGGCACGGAAGGACAGTGTTTTTAGTGTGGTCAGCACAGGACAAATACACCGAGCTGTGGTCGAGCCCCAAATGCCCATCCCCGCCACGGTGAACATCCTCTGTGGCTTGGGTGTGTTTCATACTGACGAGCGAGACAACGTGCAGAGCTGTGTATAGGCTTGTTTAGCTCCATACCGGTCCTCAGGAAGGGCTGAAGGCGCTTTTTTTATTAATGAGGAAATGAGGTGGTGGGTGACGTCCTAGCTGATATGGTTTGAGCTTGTCCTCCTTAGCAGGAGTGGTGGCCAACGCGGTGATCGAAGCCAGTTAGAGGAGCATAAATGGCCAGGGCATTATTAGTTAATCCACCGTTTTACCGATTATTAGGCTCGCATTACAATGCTAATTCGTTAGGAATTGCCTATATTGCAGCCGTATTAAATTCCAATGGTCATGATGCATGGCTTTATAATGCTGATTATTTAAACAGAAATTCATATATCAAATTAAAAGGTTTGTTTGATGGGTTTGCTGACTACACAACATACTTCAAAGATGAGAATCATCCTATATGGCAGGAGGTTGTTCAAAAGATCATTGATTTTAAACCGGACTGGGTTGGTTATACGTCCTATACAGCGAATGTAAGTACAATAGATATTATTTCAAGAAATCTTAAAAAGAGAAATCCTAATATTAAACAAGTTATTGGAGGAGTGCATGCAACTCTTGATCCGTTTGTATTAGATAAGCTTGTTGCTTTGGATTACAGTGTGAAGCGCGAAGGGGAATATGCCATGTTAGCGCTTATGGATGGCAAGGATCCTGCGCAGATATCAGGAGTCATTTCTCGAGGAGCAAAAGGAGGGCTTCACAGTAATGGAGATGCTGAGGTTATTAAGGATATCGATCTTTTGCCTTTTCCTGAGCGCGATAAATTTTGGAATTTATCCGAGGAGGATAAAAAGTTTGTAGACGTTTCTTACGTCTGTACGATCCGAGGATGCCCTTACCGATGTACCTATTGCGCATCCCCACAGCATTGGAAACGCGATAGGACTCAATATCGTTCTCCTGAATCCGTTCTTGCCGAAATGATATATATTAAAAAGAACTTTTGGGATACGCAAAAAAAATATGATTTTAGCGCCTCTGCAAATACAGGGGCTAAAAGTGAATTATTAATTGAAGATAATACGATTGTTTATTTTGTTGATGACGTTTTTACTGTTAAAAAGAAGCGCGTTAAGGAAATCTTACAAGGAATTATTAATGAAGGACTTAATATGGACTGGAAATGTGAATGTCGAACGGACCATCTTGACGAGGAAATTTGCGACCTGATGAGGAAATCTAATTGTAAAAGAGTCAAGATTGGTTTTGAAACAGGCAGTCCACACATATTAAAGATGATAAAGAAAGATGAAACAAGAGAGGATATGCTTAAAGGGGCGAAAATGTTAAAAAATGCCCATGTTCCATTTACTGCTTATTTTATGGTTGGATTCCCAGATGAAACAGATGATGATGTTAGAGAAACGATTAAATTTGCCAAAGAAATTAAAGCGGACTATTATTCCTTGTCGATATTGGCTCCTTATTATGGGACCAAGATCTATTATGATTTGATAGATTCAGGTATAGAATTAGATAAAAAACCATGGGAATACTTTTATCACCAGACAGGTGAAATGATGGCGAATACAAAAATATCGCCAAAAGTATTGCAGGAATTCTTGGAATTACATGAATGGAATAAAGAAGGGAAAGGCTATGCTTAAGTATGAAAGACATATCGTAGAGCATTTCTTAAAAAGAAAGAAATGGAAGAGTATTTCAATTATACGCAAAAGTGACAGATGAGCAGACCTCCGAGGCGGGTGTTGTATCTTAAAATGCCTGAAAAAAGCAGCGTCTTGGGTATTCTAGATGTAGCCAATATCCAAAATCTAGAGGAGTGCCACACATGTGGGATTCCACATGCAGCCCCCGGAAGGTATACTAGGTGCTCTCCCCGCTCAAGAGGCTCTTTGGCTGTGTCTAGATGCAACATTTTCTGATTTTCTGTTGGTGGTTGATGGTTTTGATGCGCGATCCCGGCTTGGCTCGACTTTGGCCATTTGTGATCTTTGAAGAAGGAACGGCAGACAGCATAAGCTGAAGACCACTTTTGCCACGAGCAGTCTCCCTATGCTAACACTGCCTGCCGCGTTGTTGCCCCTGATGGGAGAGTTTGCTCCGCTGTTCTCTCAGCCCGTGTGGAAACACGCCACAGTTTTGTTGGTCGGCGCGATACGCGTCCCTGGCAAACGCACGGTGCCGGCGTGTTTGCGTGTCATGGGGGTGAGCCAGGAGCGGTGTTTCGTTCACTATCACCGTGCTCCCATCTTGATGCGCTGGGTCTTGGTGCGCGCCCCACAAGGGGCATACGATCCACACGTTTTCCTTATCGACGCAGGTCGACCCTACGCCTCTGCAAATCCTGACTGGGTTTGTGCGGCGTTGGCGGATGGACGTCACCTTCGAAGAAGCGCGGGCGCATCTGGGGATGGAAACGCAGAGACAATGGAGCGCCTTGGCGATTGCTCGAACGACCCCGGGGCTGTTGGAGTTGGGCTCGCGCGTGACGTTGATGGCAGACCGCTTGAGCCCAAGGCAAACTCTGCCGGTCCGCCTGGTAGCGTGGTACACGCAAGCGCTGCTCAGCTTCGCCGACGTGAGAGCGCTTGTAAGGTGGTGTTTGTGGAATAGCTGTCATTTTGCAACGTCGCGTCTAAGTCGTGATGTTGTCAAAGTCCCACACTCTTTATTGGAGCGCTTAACCGACGCAGTCTGTTATGCCGCGTGACGGGCCAAAGTCGAGCTAAGAAGCTGTTTTAAAATTCGGATGACGACAGATTTTCTTATGGAAACGTCGCTATAGGGCTATGGATATCTCTTGGCAGGAGAACTAGGGCCAGAAGTATCCATCGGGGGTTACACGACGCGCTACAGCGCGCGTGTCCCCTCCACCTTTAGTTGTGAGGTGGTC
>Ga0075421_100013428_pt1 | contig 10208 bp, 7 predicted proteins | sample SoiMetdeltSBSDD5_FD_75292 | JGI IMG/M metagenome (GOLD analysis project Ga0075421, IMG submission 75292) | Bulk soil microbial communities from a Populus tree surrounding site in Tennessee, USA - Soil MetaG P. deltoides SBSDD5 | ecosystem: Environmental > Terrestrial > Soil > Tree plantation... | reverse complement strand
ACTTTGTCAGCGCCGCTCGCCGCGGGTCGCCGCCTGCCTGCCGACATTGCCCCCCTTCGCCAACTCCTCCCGCCATCTTGTCATCACTTTGCTGTCAGACAAATACTGACAACAAATTATCTCTAACTAGGAATGCTGATGGAGCGGGGCGAGCTATATAATAATCGTCCGGTGATCGATTCTATGCGGAAATATTTTCATAGTGATTTAGGAGAAATGAAGTAAGAATTACCCGTAGCGGCTCGGGAGGTCCCGCCGCCGCATTTGGGGTATTCCACTAACATTCTGATTTTTCAGCCTTTAATCAACCAGGCGTGGGCTGAATCGCTGTGGCACTGTGATTGCTCTAGAGACTGTGGGGCAACGAGATACCAGGTGGTTAACTCCACTGACGGTGTCAGTGGTTACCAGGGTGAGGAAGGTAACCACATTAGACAGGCGCTGCAGGCATCCCACGACTGCAGCGCCTTTTATTTTGCCTCCTGCCGGGCCGGAGTCAAGTTTCTTGACACCTCTTCCAAGCTTCAGCTATTTTGCCTCACGTCTATGACCCCAAGATTGTGTCAGGCACCGGGCTCTCCGCCCCAGGTCGATCAATGCTGACCGCATACCGCGAGCGCCTGAGCGACTTTCACACCGAAACGCAGCGCGCCCGGTACCTCTTCGCGGCGGGCTTCCGGGAACGGCCGGAGACGGCGGGCATCATCCGCGAGTACAGCGACCTGTTCACGCGCGAGCGAGTCGCGGAGTTACGCGCGGCGCTCGCCGACACCCCGGCGTGGCGCGAGACCGAGTGCGCTGCCATCCGGCGCCTGATCGGCGCCGCCCTGGCGGGCTACCTCGCCGAGCGGGTGCGCGAGCTGACGACCGAGATCGAGCGCTCCGAGGCCGAGGCTCGGGTCACCTGGGACGGGGCCGCGCTCGACCTGAGCGCGGCGTCGCTGGCCCTGGCGCGCGAGCCCGACCCGGCCCGCCGCCACGACCTCTATCGCCGGCGCGCGGAGGCGCTCAGGGGAGCGGACGACTTGCGCGCGGAGCGGCTCGAGAAGCGGGGCGAGGCGGCGCGCGAGCTCGGCTACACGAGCCTCCTTGCCTGCTACCGCGAGCAGCGCGAGGCGGACGACGAGGGGGTCGCCGCGCGCCTTGGGGACTTCCTTTCCCGGACCGAGGCGCATTTCGCGACGGCGCTCGCGCCGCTCGTCGCGCGCTCGGCCGGCCGGCGGCTGGATGAGGCGACGGCGGCGGACCTGGGCCTCACGGCGGGGCTGGGCCGTTTCGACCCTTTCTTCGCGCGCGAGTGGCTCCTCGCCGTCTACCGCGCGACCGCGGCCGGGCTCGGCATTGACATCGAGCGGCAGTCGAACATCGAGGTCGACGCGGAGCCGCGCGCCGGCAAGCGCGCGCGCGCGCTGTGCGTGCCGGTCCGCATCCCCGGGGAGGTGCGGCTGCTCGCCAACCCCGCCGGCGGGTGGGGCGACTACGCGGCGTTTCTGGACGCGTCCGGGCAAGCACAGCGCTGCGCCTGGACTTCGGCGAACCTCGCGCCGGAGCTGCGCCGGGACGGGGACGCGGCCGTCGCCCGCGCTTACGGGTTTCTCTTTGGCGGCCTCCTGCTAGACGCCCGCTGGCTGGCGGAGATCGTCGGCTTCTCCGAGAGCGCCGAATTCCGCCAGACGCTCGCCGTCGCCAGGTTCTGGCGCGCGCGCCGCGCCGCGGCCGGGCACCGTTACGCGGTCGAGTTTTGCGCGGGCCTGCCGGCCGCGGCCGCCGGGCCGCGCTACGCGGAGCTGCTGAGCGACGCGGCGCGCGTGCGCGTCGAGGCGACCGGGCACCTGCGGGCGCTCGACGAGCCGTTCGCGGCGGGCGATGAGCTGCGCGGCGGGGCGCTCGAGGCGCAGCTGCGCGAGCATTTGAGGTCGCGCTACGGGTGGCGCTGGTGGGCATCGCCGAAGGCCGGCGAGATGCTCATCGACCTGTGGAACACGGGCCTGCGCCATTCGGCCGAGGGGCTGGCCTCGCTCGTCGGGCTAGGCGAGCTCTCGTTCGACTGGCTCGCGGAAGAACTGATCGCTCAGGTCAAAATGTAGGGGCAGGGCTTGTCCCTGCCCGGCCTCGACGAGCCCTGCCCCTACACTCAACCGTAATCTCCTTTAGGATCGAATTCAGCATGGCTCCTTCCCCCGACTCAGACACCCGGGTGGTGCGCGTCGCCCTCGGCGAGCGCGGCTACGACATTACGATCGCGGACGGCGCGCTGGCACGGGCGGGCGAGGTGGCGCGGGCCGCGCTCGGCGCGCGGGCGCGGCGCGCGGCGCTCATCTCTAACCCTCGCGTCTACGATCTCTACGGCCGCGCGGTCGAGCTCAGCCTGCGGCGGGCGGGCCTCGAACCCCGGGCGCACCTCATTGGCGACGGCGAGCGCGCCAAGTCGCTGCGGACCGCCGGGCGGGCCTGGTCGTTCCTCATCAGTAACCGCTTCGAGCGCAGCGACGCGGTCGTCGCGCTCGGCGGCGGCGTCGTCGGCGACCTCGCCGGGTTCGTCGCGGCGGGCTTCCTGCGCGGCGTCGACTACGTCCAGATCCCAACGACGCTGCTCGCCCAGATCGACAGCTCGGTCGGCGGCAAGACGGCGGTCAACCACCCGCTCGGCAAGAACCTGATCGGGGCCTTCCACCAGCCGCGCGCGGTCGTCATCGACCCGGGCGCGTTGCGCTCGCTCCCGCGACGCGAGCTGCGCGCCGGGCTCTACGAGGCGTTCAAGTACGGTGTCATCCGCGACCGCGAATTGGCCGCGCTGATCCTCGGCGGCCTCCCGGCGCTCGAGTCCTTGGACTCCGACCTGCTGACGCCGCTCATCGCCCGGTGCTGCGAGATCAAGGCCGAGGTCGTCGCGGCCGACGAGCGCGAGGCGGGGCTGCGCCAGATCCTCAACTTCGGCCACACCGTCGGCCATGCGCTCGAGGCCGTGACCGCCTACCGCCGCCTCAAGCACGGCGAGGCGGTCGGCTACGGCATGAAGTGCGCCGCGGCGATCGCCGAGGGCCTGGGGATGATCGCGCCGGCCGAGGGCGCCGCGATCCGCTCTGGCGTCGACGCCCTCGGGCCGCTCCCGAGAATCGACGACCTGCGGCCCGCGGAGGTAGTCGCCGCCATGGCGCGCGACAAGAAAGTCTCGGGCGGGCGGCTCGCCTTCATCCTCCCGACGGCGCTCGGCGCGGTCGTCGTCCGCCGCGACGTCGCGCCCGCGGCTGTCCGCGCGGCGGTGCGCCGGCTCCTGGCCGCGGGCTAGGCGCGCTTGTATTCCGCGCGGGCCTTCGATTAGACTAGCGCGGCGATTAACACCCCCCGACAGTCAATTTCTCAGTTTCGAAGGAGGAACCATCAATGGCCAGCTTTGACGACCTGAAATCGAAATACAACTCGGTCATCCAGAAGGGACATGACGTCGGCCTGCGCGTTGAGAACCTGCAGATGGACGGCGAGAAGCTCTACGTCAAGGGCGTCGTCCCCTCGGATTACGCCAAGAACCAGATCTGGGACGCGATCAAGGGGGTGGACGCGAGCGCGGCCGACATCACGGCCGACATCAACGTCCAATCGGGCGAGGTCTACACGGTCGCCTCCGGCGACTCGCTCTCGAAGATCGCCAAGCGCTTCTACGGCGACGCCGGCTCCTACCAGAAAATCTTCGACGCCAACCGCGACGTGCTCAGCGACCCGGACAAGATTCAGCCGGGCCAGAAACTCAAGCTCCCATAGCGTCCGTCAACGAAGGGCGTCCACGAAGGACACGAAGGGGCACGAAGGGGATTAACCCTCGTTCGTGCCCCTTCGTGTCCTTCGTGGATCGTTTTCAGGGCATGGCGATGCCGAGCTCACGCCCGAAGGTGAACTGGACGCGCTTGCGCGTGCGCATGGCCTTGGAGGCGGTCTGGGAGAGGGCGGTGACGAGGAGCGGCATGGCGATCGTCGCGTCGCAGCGGACGGTGACGGCGCGGGCGTTGCGGGCGAGCCGCCCGAAACTCTGGGCCTGATCGAAGCCCGCGCCCGAGTAGCTGCCGAAGTCCGGGAACTCGGTGACGACCTGGACGGCGTACTTGTGGCCGCGCACCTGGCCGTGGAGTTGGCCGGCCGCCGACTCACTCTGCTGGATGAAGGTCTTCGGCGTCCCGCCCCCGAAGAGGATGACGCCGGTCGAGCGCGCCTTGGAGACGACCTGGGCGAGGTCAACCACGTCCTGGACGACGTCGTACTGGAACTGGTTCTTCTTCTCGATCCGGCTGATCGCGATCGAAACCCCGAAGGCGCTGTCGGCAATCGCCGGGCAGAAGATCGGGACGCGCGATTTATAGGCCGAGGTGAGGATCCCGTCCTCGGTCGCGATCTCGCTCAGCTCCCGCCCGAGCAGGTGGAGGAACTCGCGCGTCGAGTAGGCGTGCGAGTTGTCGAGCTGCGCGGCGAACCCGCCGATCCACTCGTTCGCCTCGCGGAACTCTTCTTCCGAGGCGAGCGTGTCGTAGATGCGGTCGACCGACTGTTCCTGGAGCTGCGCGTCGTCGAGCCGCGGGTCGCCCTGGTAGTGGAACCGCCCGAGCGTCTCGTGCAGGTCGTGGAAGACGTTGGCCCCGGTCGCCACCAGGACGTCGATGCACCGATTCTTGAGCAGGTAGGCGACCAGGCGCCGCATCCCGGCCGGGACGAGCGCCCCGCTCAAGCCCATCATGACGACCGCGTTCTCCTGGAGCATCTGGAGCCAGACCTGGTGGGCGAGAGCGAGGTTGCGCCCCTGGAACGAAATCCCCTCCATCTTCTCGAGCAGCCCGGGCACACTGCGGTCGCGGTCGATCTGGAGCGGCTGGGTGGGTTTGGTCAGGTACTTTGCGCCTTTGAGTCTTCTGATCATTATCGTCGGTAGCTCTCAGCTCTCAGCGCTCCGCTCTCAGCCGGGGCTGAAAGCCGAATGCCGACCGCTGACCGCTTATCATTTCCGTCCGTTGGTATCAAGATAGGTGTAGCCGGCGTAGTGGCTCTCGTAGTCCACCACCAGGCGGGTCGCATCGTCCTCGGTGAGCCGCCCTTTCTTGAGCTGCCGGTCGAGCTGGGCGCGGAACGCCTCCTGGAGAAAATCCTTGTCGTACCTGGCGAAGGAGAGCATGTCCCCGACCTGCGAGCCGGGGATGACCCGGCTGACGTGGTGGTTGCCGTCGGAGTCGAGGATGACGTGCGCCTCGTTGGTCGTGCCGAAGAGGTTGTGGAAATTGCCCATGACCTCCTGGTAGGCCCCGATGAGCAGGACCCCGAGGTAGTAGGGCTCCTGGCCCTTGAGGTCGTGGACCTCGAGGACCTCCTTGACGTCGTGGAGGTCGACGAACTTGTCGACCACCCCGTCCGAGTCGCAGGTGATATCGACCAGGGTCGCGCCGGAGGTCGGGGGCTCGTTGAGCTTGTGGATCGGGATGATCGGGAAGAGCTGGTCGATCGCCCAGTGGTCGGGTACTGACCGGAAGACCGAGAAGTTGCAGAGGTACTTCGCTGAGAGCAGCTTGCGCAGGTCGTCGAACTCCTCGGACTGGTGCTGCGCCTGCTTGGCGAAGTTGTTCGCCCGGTCGCAGACATCCCAGAAGAGGACCTCGCCCTTGGCGCGCTGCTCGATGTTGACGAAGCCGAGGTCGAAGAGCGTGAAGAGCTCGTCCTTGTGCTCGAGCGCGTCGTGGTAGTACTCGAGGAAGTTCTTCGAGGTCATGCTCTTGTAGAGGTCATGCAACTCGACGATGACCTGCGGCTCGTCGTCGGTGAGCGACATGTTGCGGAGCCCGTGCACTGTCTCGATCTCGTCGATGATGTTGGTCACGAGCATGGCGTGGTAGGCCACGAGCACGCGCCCTGACTCGGTGATCACGTTCGGCTCCGGGACGTTCTCCTCCTCGCAGACGCCCTTGATCGTGTAGATCACGTCGTTGGCGAACTCCTGGAGAGTGTAGTTGGCTGACGACTCGAAGCTCGTCTTGCTCCCGTCGTAGTCGACCCCGGCGCCCCCGCCGACGTTGAGGTGGTCGACGTCGATGCCCATCTTGCGGATCTTCGCGTAGACGCGCGCCGCCTCCTTGACCCCCGCCTTGACGCGCTTGATCTGGGTGATCTGCGAGCCGATGTGGAAGTGGAGGACGCGGAGCTGCGGCAGCAGCCCGGCGTCGCGCAGCGTCTTGATCGCCTGGAGCAGCTCGGTCGTCGTCAGCCCGAACTTCGACTGCTCGCCGCCCGACTTCTCCCACCGCCCCGAGCCGCGCGTGTAGAGCCGGACGCGCAGCCCGAGCATCGGCCGGACGCCGGTTTCGAGCGCACGGTCGATGATGTAGCCCAGCTCGTTGAGCTTCTCGACGACGATGACGACGTTCTTGCCGAGCTGAGTGCCGACGAAGGCGAGGTTGATGAAGCTCTGGTCCTTGAAGCCGTTGCAAACCAGGAGCGATCCCGGGGACTGCTCCAGGGCGATCCCGGCGTAGAGCTCGGCCTTGCTCCCGACCTCGAGGCCATAGTTGTACTTCTGCGCCTCCTCGAGGTATGCCTCGATCACCTGCCGGCGCTGGTTGACCTTCATCGGGAAGACGGCAAGGTGCTCGCCCTTGTACTCGAACTCCCGCATGGCGGCGCGGAAGGAGAGGTTCATCTTGCGGACCTGGCTCGCGAAGATCTGCGGGAAGCGGAGGAGGATGGGCAGCTTGACGCGCCGCGCCACCAGCTCGTCGACGAGCTGCTTGACGTCTATGCCCCGCGGGTCACCTTCCGCCGGGTGGACGACCAGATGGCCGCGCGCGTTGATCCCGAAATAACCAGCCCCCCAGTTCTCAATCCCGTACGTTTGTGCGACCTCTGCGATGGCAGATTTCATCTTTTCCAGCTCTTGACCTCCCCGAACGAGATGGGCGATATTCCGCGGCGACAACAGCACACTACCGGACACGCAAAATCACCACGGGGGGCGCCGTCGTAATGGTCCCTGTCGCAGATTACGGAAGGGTGATGTAAGTTTCGGAATGTAACAGATTGGCCGGGTGCTGTCAAAAACTATTTTCGGCGCCCCCCGCGGCGCCTAGACCTCTGAGCCTAGAGAAGATGTGCCATCCGAGGGGCGCCCGCGCGCGGCCTCCCGAGAAGCCCCGGCACGCCTCGAGGACCTCCCCGGCGACGGCGCTCCTCGGCCCGCCGGCCGCGCCCGCCTTTGATGGCTTCACCTCGCCACTGTCCGGCCGGGCATGGCCCGCCCTGGCTCGGAGAGACTCTGGAAGAGCCGGATCACGCCGGGGATGCCGACGGCCGAGCTGTTGGTGATCGCAATGTCGGGGCGCCCGTCGCGGTCGACATCCCCGAGGGCAACCGTGTAGGCCCCGCCAAGCGTCTCGTAGTTGACCGGCTCCCGGAAAGTGCCGTTCCCTTTCCCATAGAGGATCGTCAGGCTCCGGGCGTTCGGCTTGAGCCCGGAGGGGCTGAACTCGAGGTTCGCCACCGCGAGGTCCTGGTGGCCGTCGCCGTCGAGGTCCGCGGCCTCGGCGTAGAGCGGGTCGCGGCCGACTTGCGGCTGCCCAGTCCCCCTGAAAGTCCCGTCGCCGTTGCCCAGCAGGACCGTGATCGAGCCGGGCCCGGTCTCGGAATCACTCGCGCTCATCGAGTCGACGCTCACCAAATCCGGCAGGCCGTCGTGGTTGAGGTCGGTGGCGAGCACGTGATGAGTCCCCCTTCCGACCGGCAGATCGACCCCTTTGCGGAAGGTGCCGTCGCCGTTGCCGAGGTAGATGTTGACGACGCTATCCTCGAGCGCAGCGACCGCGACGTCGTTCTTGCCGTCACGGTTAAAGTCGCCGGCTGCCACGGCGTGCGGCCGCCGGCTGACGCGATCGAGCCGGGCCGCGGCCCCGAAGGTGCCGTCGCCCCGGTTGAGCAGGATGTTGGCCGTGTTGGAGAAGTCTTCGGCAATCGCCAGGTCCGGCCGGCCATCGCTGTTGAAGTCGGCGATCATCACATGGTGTGGCGTGATCGCGGGGTTGGCGTCGGTCCGCGCCGCTTCGAAGCTGCCGTCGCCGCGCCCGATGAGAATCTGTACCCCTACGTTCCGATCGCCGGCGACCTTCCCATAACAGGTGACCACCAGGTCCGGCGCCCCGTCGCCGTTGAGGTCGCCGGCAGCGATCGACGACGGCCCGGAGAGCACGGAGTAACGGACCGGCTTGAAGAACGTGCCGCGCCCCCCGCCGCGGTAGACGAGGACCGAGTTGTCGACGAAGTCGGTGACCGCGATGTCGGCCTGCCCATCGCGGTTGAAGTCGGCGAGCACAATCGCGTAGGGGCCGACGAGGCGCTCGCGGATCGTGCGCCGGAGGTAAGGGTCTTGCGCGGATGCCGGGGGGGCCGCCAAGACGCTGACGAGCGCGAGGCTCAGGGACAACTGGCTAAGCTTGGGCATGATACTCCTGTGGTCAAACTCGAATCAGCGATCAGCAGTCAGCTTTCAGCGCTCAGCCGAGCCTGGTTCTGGCTGACAGCTGAAAGCTGACTGCTGATCGCTTGCCTTGGATGAACCGACCTTCCTGTAGGACACGGGGGTGAGGCAGGAGGTGAGATCCGCCGCAGGCCCCCTTATTCTGCCATCCCCGGGCCCGAAAAGACAAACGGATGCGGGCGGGCGGGGGCCCGCACGCATCCGTCACCTGCCTCCCATCCGCGGACTACTCTCCGCCGTTCGCCCGCCGCCCCCGCGAGAGCATGACAGCGGTCCCTTTCTCGCCCGGCTCGGTCCAGGCAACGTAGACGCGACCGACCGTGCCGGCGGCGAGGGCCGGGTAGGAGACCGACTTGCGGCTGCCCGGCAGGACCACGGGAGGCGTCGCCGCACCGGCCCCGCTGATCTCGACCAGGTAAGCCTGCGCCGGCCCCCAGCTCTCCTTCTTGACCGGGTCGCGGCCCTGGAAGACGACCAGGACGCGGCCGTCCTCCGAGATCGAGAGCGCCGGGTGATTGGCGTCGACGACCCCGCCCGAGACGATCGCCGGCCGCGAGAAGGTCTTGGCCCCGTCGTCGGACCACGCGACCCGCACCCCGGCGTCTTTGCTCACGCCCTCGGAGAACCAGGTCACATAGAGGCGGCCCCCTTTGCGCGCCACGCTCGGGCCGCTGTGCGGGCAGCCGCTGATCTTCCAGTTGTCGTCAGCCACGCGCACCGGAGCGCCGAACGCCGCGCCGCCGTCCCGCGAGGTCGCCATGACGATGTCACGCACGTCTCCCTTGAAGACGTGGCGCCACGAGACGTAGACCTCGCCCTGCTCGCCGAAGGCGACGACCGGGCGACAGCAGGGGCAGACGCCGGAGGCCACCTCGATGTTCCTGCCGAAGGTCGCGCCGCGGTCGGTCGATTTGGCGAGAAAGACCGACGAGGTGCCGGGCGCCTCGGCCCGCGGGTTGCGCCCGTCGAGCCAGACGGCGTAGATCTCGCCGTTCGGCGCGACGCTCAGGTGGGAGAAAGCGTTGGAGGAGGGCCTGGCCTTGTCGGTGACGCGGATCGGCTTCTCGAACTTGCGCCCGAAGCGCAGCGAGCGCGCGAACATGAGCTCGGTGCCGCCCTCGGCGCTGCCCTGCTCCCAGAGCGCGTAGGCGTCGGTCCCGTTGAAGGCGACCGAGGGGCTGTTCTCGCCGTGCGAGCTGACGGCCGCCCCCGGTTCGCTGATCGGCACGGGCGGCTCGAAGCTGTCCCCGCCGTCGCCCGACACCGAGAGCCCGAGCTGTGACTGCCCGTGCCCGCCGTGGACCGCGAGCAGGTAGAGGTTCGACGTTCGCAGCGCCAGCTTGGCGTGGCGCGACGGAGCGACCCCGACCTCAGCGAGCACCGGGCGCGCCTCCGGCTCGAACTGAAAGATCTTCTGTGGCCCCGCCGCGCCGAGCGCCGCGAGGCCGAGCGCGAGAACGACTATTAGTTGACGCATGCCTTTCCCCCAGGAATCATCCACGAAGGACACGAAGGGGCACGAACGGCCTTCGTGATTCTTCGTCTCCTTCGTCGATCAAAATATTGGTCGCGCTGCAAGCCGCAGCTTCAAGCCAATTGTCCGGCTTTCACCTTGCCCCCTTGCATGACGGCGATGAATTTGCTGCGGTCTGAGAGCAACGAAATATCCGCGAGGACGTCGCCGTCTACGATCAGTATGTCTGCGAGCTTGCCC
>Ga0075421_100013427_pt1 | contig 10208 bp, 4 predicted proteins | sample SoiMetdeltSBSDD5_FD_75292 | JGI IMG/M metagenome (GOLD analysis project Ga0075421, IMG submission 75292) | Bulk soil microbial communities from a Populus tree surrounding site in Tennessee, USA - Soil MetaG P. deltoides SBSDD5 | ecosystem: Environmental > Terrestrial > Soil > Tree plantation... | reverse complement strand
GCCGCTATGCGCCTGACGACATCGCACGCGTGCGCCAGGGGTGGTACAACTTCAACCTGACTACCGAACCCGAGGGGGCTGAGGTCGCGATCAGAAACTATCTGAACGTGGACGGACAATGGGAGCCGCTCGGACAAACACCTTTTCAAGATGTGCGATTGCCTGGTGGCTACTATCGCGTTCGTATCGCGAAGGCGGGCTATCTTCCGCTCGAAGTGGCGCGCGATTCGATGCGGCCAGCCTCAATCGCACTGACGTCGGAGCGAGCGGTGGAGCCGGGGATGGTTCCCGTGCCGGGTGGTTCATTCACCGTCGGCATCGCCGGAACCGTGGCCCTGCCAGACTTCTGGATGGACAAGCTCGAAGTCACGAACAGCGACTTCAAACGGTTTGTCGATGCTGGAGGCTACCGCGAATCAAAATACTGGAAAGAACCGTTACGGGAAGGCGACCGTGTGATGGGCTTCGACGAGGCAGTCCGACGCTTTCGCGATGCGACTGGCCGAACCGGCCCGGCGACCTGGGAGCTTGGTACCTATCCGGAGGGGAAGGGAGATTTTCCGGTTGGCGGAATCAGCTGGTTCGAAGCGGCCGCGTATGCCGAGTTCGCCGGCAAGAGCCTTCCGACGTTGTATCACTGGTATGGCGCCGCTCCGCCAGATGAACTGTCGTCGGAGATTTTGCGCCTGAGTAACTTCGATGGAAAGGGACCCGCCAAGGCCGGAGAGCGACAGGGGTTAGGGCCGTTCGGTACGCTGGACATGGCCGGCAACGTGAAGGAGTGGTGCTCTAACGCCGTCGAGGGATCGGCCCTGCGGTACATCCTCGGCGGCGGCTGGGACGAGCCTACCTATCGCTACGCCGAGGAAGACGCGCGCAATCCGTGGGATCGGCTTCCAACCTTTGGGGTGCGGCTGGTAAAGAACCTCGGTCCCCTCGACGGGGCAGGGGCTCCCGTCGCGCACATATCGGGCGACCCCAAGAGCGTCATCCCGGTCTCCGACGAGCTCTTCGACGTCTACCGGCGCTTCTACTCGTACGATCGCACGCCGCTCAACGCGCGGGTGGACAGTGCGGACGACAGTTCTCCGTACTGGCGCAAGGAGAGCGTCAGTCTCGACACGGCCTATGCGGGGGAACGTCTGCCGATGCATCTTTTCTTGCCGAAGAACGCGTCCCCTCCCTATCAGACGATCGTGCTCTTTCCGAGCAATTATGCGCGTGGTGCTGCGTCCAGCCAGAACCTTGACTACTCTCGTTTCGACTTCATCATCCGTAGCGGCCGTGCCCTGCTCTATCCCGTCTACCAGGGAACATACGAACGGCGACAATCTGCGGTCGTCGGGGACAGCGGCAGACGCGATCTTCAGGTTCAGTGGGCAAAAGACTTCTTCCGGGCAGTGGATTATCTCGAGACGCGGAAGGACATCGACATGGCCAGACTCGGCTACTACAGCCTGAGCCTCGGCGCCTACTTTGGTCCCATCCCTGTGGCGTTGGAGCCTCGGGTCAAACTGGCCGTGTTCGCGTCCGGCGGCATGCGGTTCAACTACCCGCCAGAAATCCAGCCGGCGAATTTCTCGCCACGTGTCAAAGTGCCCGTCCTTATGGTCAATGGCCGCGACGATTTCCAGGCACCGCTCGGAGTTCAACAGCGTATGTACGAACTGCTTGGCACACCGCTCGAGCACAAGCGCCATGTGCCGCTGGAGGGTGGCCATGTGCCGAGCGACTGGCGCGGGTTGATCAAGGAAGTGCTCGACTGGCTGGACAAGTACTTCGGGCCGGTCCACTAGCGCCGCCGATGCAAGGGCGTCGCGTCTTACGGCTTCGCGTGCTCGAAGCGCTCGAGCGATCGGCCAAACAGTTCAAGACCGACGAGGACCTGTATCCCCTTCGCGTGCCGCGCACCCCGCTCGCCCTCGCCGACGTCGTCCATCGCGCGCTGGCGGAGGACGGCGGACATTTCGATCCGCTGCTCCTTCGCTCTCGCACGCTGCTGCGGCTCGAATGGGACGATCGCAGCAGCTGGGAGACATGGGTCACGGTCCTGCCGTCAGGCCTGAAGTTGTTTTGTGATGCCGGCGAGGAGGAGCCGCACGTGCTCGCGTCGGGAGGCCGCCACGCCAACGACGAGACCGACCGCCAGTTCCTGCAGCTGCTCGCCGAGTCTGCTGGCGAGCGGTTCGGCATCGAGATGTCCGGGGGCGCGCCTTCGCGAGTCTGGTGCTCGGTGAACGACCGTACGTTTCTCGTCGATGTCTTCACCGAGTTGTTCGAGGTGACGGGCGCCGAGGAATCCGTCCGCGAGCAGCTCGCCACCACCGGACGGCTGAAGGACTCCGGCGAAGCTGACTTCCGCGCGGAAGTGGAGGTCTGGCTCTCACGCGCATTGCGCAGAGATCAACCAGGTTCGCCGGCGAGACACGAACCACGGATCACGGACCACGGCTCGAGCCAATAACCCCAGAATTCGCAGTCTTGACGTCGATGCCGATAGACCCCCGTGCCCGACCCGTCGTCTACTGAGCCACTTTGCGTCGGGCGAGCGGCATGGCGAACGCTGCCTGCAAGGAATGACCGCGCTGCGTCAGGATGCGTGCGTAGAGCTCGCGTGCCTGGGTCGGGTTCATGTTCAGCTCGTATGCCTGCGCGAGCAGGCTCGAGACGAACGGGTCCTGCTGCTCCGCCTTCGACAGCTCGGCAATCGCGGCGTCGTATTTGCCTTCGTAGAACGCGATGTAGCCGAGAAGGTGTGGGTAGTTCGCCATCTGCCCCTCGTCGAGGTTGCCGCGATCGACGATCGCCTTGACGGCCGCTGCGTGCTTGCGAGCGACATCGAAGCGCTTGCCGCGTGCGGCGATCCGAGCTTGCGCGTGCTGCCACCGCATCTCCCACAAGTCCTTGTCCTCGGGCGTCAGCTTCTCGATCTTCTGCGACGTCTCGTATCCCGTTCGGTACCACTTCTCGGCGTTGGCGAGGTCGCCCGTCTCGAGATAAACCCGCGCGAGTGCGTTCGCGGTACCCGCCGCCGCATCAGGCGCATTCGCTTTCATCTGCCGGTCGAACACCTGCTGGTAGTACTTCGCCGACTCAGCGGCCCTGCCTTCGAACGCGAACGCGACCGCCATCGTCGACAGCGCCGGGCTCAGGCCGTTCTCGGGAGCGGCATCAATTCCCTTCTGAATGTTCTGACGAGCCTCCTCGTATTGGCCCTCGACGTCCAGGATGCGCCCGATCCCCAGGTACGCGTCGAACTGTGACGGGTTCTTCTCGACCGCCTGCCGGTATAACGTCAGCGCCTCTTTCCAGGTATCGCCAAACTCGAGCTTCGCCGCCTGCTTGACGAGGTCGGCCGCCTCGGCCGCTGCGCCCGTCTGAGCGTAGGCAGAGCTGGACGAGATAGCAGTAATTGCAACGACCGCGATCAGATTCTTGACCATTGTCGAATTATAGGACGCACCCAAAAAAGGTGGCTGGCACCTTCCCCGGGAAGGTGCCAGCCACCTATTGCAGATTCAGCGACCCAGGGTGGGGCGCGAAGACCCCGACGCCAGGTCCCAGGCGGCCTGATAGACCAGGCGCGTGATCTTCTCCATCTTCGGATAGTTGATCCTGTCCGCGTCGTCGTTGGCGGTGTGGTAGTCGGGATGCAAGCCCGAGTGGATCCAGACGCCCGGCACGCCGCGATTGAGGAACGGCCAGTGATCGCTGCGGCGCATGAGTTGTGACGCGTTGTTGTCGTAGCGCAGACGCAGCGTGAGGCCGATGCCGCCATTCGCCTTCTCGATGACTTCTTTCAACGACGCGCTGCGCGTCGTGCCGATGACGTTGACGGCATTGTTGTTCGATTCCGACGTCTGCGCGTCGAGGCCGCGGAACCGCCCGGCACCGGCTTCCGGCACTTCCTCGTTGCGTCCGATCATGTCCATGTTGAGAACGGCGACGGTTTGCTTCAGCGGCAGGAGCGGCTGCTCCGTGTACGCCCATGCGCCGAACAGTCCCCGCTCTTCCGAGTTCCATGCGGCGAACAGGACCGATCGTCGCGGGCGCTGCCCTTTGGCCGCCGCAGCCACGAACGCCTCGGCAATCTCCATCACGCCAATCGTTCCGGAGCCATCATCGTCCGCGCCGTTGAGGATGCTCTCGGCGTTCGCACCGTCATGGTCGTAGTGCGCGCACACGATGACTACTTCATCGCGAAGCTGCGGATCCGATCCTTCCAGCAGGGCGACGACGTTGCGATCAGGGATGACCTTGCGATCGACTGAGGTCGTCAGGTCCATGGAGACGCCGAGCGGCAGCGGCTTCGAACCCTTCGGCGTCTCCGAAGCCTTCGACAGGTCCATCAGCGTCCGGCCGCTCCCCTTGACCAGGGTCTCCGCGAGCGCGGGAGAGATTTGCGCGGCCGGAATGCGCACGCGCTCCACCCAGCTTCCGAGCATGAACCGAGGAATCCGCGGCGGCTGCGCCGGCCAGTAGTTGCTGGCCGATCGCGCGAACCCGTCGTCAGCCGCTTGCGCGCCACCGGCGGGTGGCGCAGCGCCGCCGCCACCACCGCGTCCGCCACCGCCGCCCTGGTGATTGTGCACGTCGCTGACGAAGACGATGCCCGCCGCACCCTTCTCCTGTGCGGCAAGGGTCTTCCAGAGCTGGTCCGAGGCCTGGGCGGTGACTATGCCGTCGAACGGGCTGTTCGGATCGGTTTCACCGGGCTCGTGATCGATCGCGACGACGATCTTGCCTTTCACGTCACCGGCGTAGTCGTCGTAGCCGAGCTCGGGTGAGGCGATGCCGAACCCGACGAAGACGAGCTCGCCAGACGCCTTCGCTGTCGCGCTGAACCGCAGCGGGTAGAAGTCCTGGCCAGAGGTGGGACTCGGTGCGCCCGCCAGCTGCGGACCACGAACGACCAGCACGTTGTCCGCCCCAGCCGTGGAGGTCATCAGGTTGTACTTCTGAAAGTAAGTGCTGCCGTCACCGATCGGTTTCAACCCCAGACGCTCGAATCGTGACGCAATCCACTCAGCCGCAAGCTTGTTCTCGGGCGTGTCGGTGAGGCGGCCGCGCATGCTGTCGGACGCGAGGAAGAAGAGGTCGGCCTTCATCTCCTCTTGTTTGATCGAGTCGATCTCCGGCGCACGCTGCTGGGCGCTGAGCGTTGCGGCGGCAACCACGATGGCGGGAATCAAGGCGCGGCGCATAACGTCATCCTCCGGCTGGGAATTGTAGGAACCACGAACTACGGATCCGTCCTTGTCGGACTACCGGCCGCCACCGTTTGTGGTAATGACCGTCCCGCGCTGCGTCTTGCCGCGCACCGGATACGCAGGGCGTGTGGTTTTCGCCGGCGGATTCTTCTTCAAATCCGCCATCACGACCTCAATTGCTTTCTCGAGCTGCGGATCGCGGCCGGCGATCACGTCGGCCGGCGTCTGCTCCACCTCGATGTCCGGAGGTACGCCCTCGTTCTCGACGACCCATCCGTCTTCGGGCGTCCAGATCGCGAGGTTCGGGGCGGTGATTCCGCCGCCGTCCATCAACACAGGGAACCCGAGAATGCCGACCAGGCCGCCCCAGGTCCGCTGGCCCACGAGCGGGCCCATCTTGAACTTGTGGAACATCCACGGCAGCAAGTCACCGCCCGACCCGGCTGTCTCGTCGATGATCATCGTCATCGGCCCCTGGATGGACGCGAACGGCGTCTTCAAGTCTTCGCCGTACCGCATCGCCCAGTTCGCGACGAAGGGGCGGCGAAGTATGTCGATGTAATAGTCGGCGACCTGCCCGCCGCCGTTGAACCGCTCGTCGACGATCACCGCGTCCTTGTTCACCTGTGGATAGAAGTAGCGTTTGAAGTAGGTGTGGCCGCCGCCCCCGGTGTTCGGGACGTAGACGTAGGCCACGCGACCGCCGGTGGCTTTGTCTACCTTCTTCAGATTGCCTTCGACCCAGTCGCGGTTGCGCAGGGCGCCCTCGTTCGCAATCGGCACGACCTGCGCGACACGCGAGCCGGTTCCGTCCGGATTCGGACCGAGCGTGAGCTCGACGATCTTGCCGGAGGTGTTCTCGAACAGGCTGTAGATGTTGGTCGGCGCCTTCAGGTCGCGGCCATTGACGGCGAGGATGTACTCACCTGCCTTGGCGTTGACGCCCGGTTCGGTCAGCGGCGCACGCAGCTGCGGGTTCCAGTTCAGACCGCCGTACACCTTCTTCAGCCGGTAGCGGCCGTTCGCGACTTCATAGTCTGCGCCGAGCAGGCCACCCGGCACGTTCCTCGGCTCGGCCAGCGAATCGCCGCCACCCACGTTGTGGTGGCCGACCGACAGCTCGCTCGACATCCACTGCAGCACGCGGTTCAAGTCGGCGCGCGTCACCACGTGTGGAAGGAACGCCGCGTACTTGTCACGCTGCTTCACCCAGTCCACGCCGTGCATGTTGGGCGCGTAGAAATAGTCGCGGTTGATGCGCCAGCCTTCGTCGAAAATCTGCTTCCATTCGGTCCGCGGGTCGATCCGGACTTCGATCGAATCGACCGCGATTCGACCCTCCGCCGGTTCGATCTTGCGGTTGGTCGGCACGATCGACCAGGCGTTGCCGTTTCGATAGAGCAGCTTCTTGCCGTCGGCTGACACGATGTAGTCTGCGACCTCCGGCAGGATCACCTCGTTTTTCCGCGTCGTGAGGTCGAAGCGATTGAGCGCCGATCGGCCATCCACAGTCTTCAGGTAGTAGACATGCCCGGCGGTACCGGTCTGCAGGTTGGTCAAGGTGCCGGGCGCGATCGGCAGATCGAGGATCCGGTACTCGAGGCCCTCGAAATCGATTCGGAACGGCTTGTCTTTCGTGGCCGGCGGCTTGTCCTCCGGCACCGCACCGGCCGGAGCGTCCGGCTTCTTCTCGTCCGGCTTTGCGTCAGGCTTTTTCTCGGCACCCGGCGGCGCCGGTTTCTCCTCGTCGCTCTCGCGCGCGAGGGGCGAGACCTGATCGTTCGGCAGCACCGCGAGATAGATGCCCGAGGTCGCACGCATGTCGGCGGTGGACTGCGCGAACCAGTCCTTCACTGGTCCAGCATCCGTCGACGCAAAGAAAAAGAGATACTTGCCGCTCTTGTCGAAGACCGGGTTGCTCACCTCGCTCAAGCCGTCGCTGATCTGCGACGTCTTGCCTTGCTCGATTCCATGCGCGTACACGGTCGTGATGTTTGCCTGGTTGTTCATCGCGTACGCGAGCCACTTCGAGTCCGGCGACCACGAGTAGCTGATCACGACGTCGGGACCGTAGATCGGCTGCGAGGCAATCTTCTTCGAGACGCCGCTCTTCACGTCCACCCAGTACACGCTCCGGGAATTGTCGAAGTAGGCGATCTTCTGAGAGTCGGGTGACCACACTGGCGCGTTGTAGAAACCCTCGCCGGCAACTTTGATCGCGCGCGGCTCACCCTTGCCGTCCTGGCTGCCGATGAAGAGCTGGTATTCGCCCGAGGCATCCGAGAACCAGGCGATCGACCGGCCGTCTGGTGACCACGACGGAAAACGATCGTGCGCCCCCAGGCTGTTGGTCAGGTTGCGGACGTCACCCTTCTCGCCTGGCACGGTAACGATCTCGCCGCGAAAATCGAACACGGCGCGCGCGCCGGTCGGCGACAGCGCCGCGTCACGGATCCAGCGCGCACCCTTCACGAACCGCGGCCGCAGCTCGCGCAGGTCGGAGGCCACGCCAATCGACAGCTTCTTGCTTGCCCCCGACTGCGGGTCGAGCACGTGCAGCACGCCCGCCTGTTCGTAGACGATGCGGTTGGCACCGTTCGATGCGCTCAGGACGGGAAAGTCGGTATGCTTCGTGATCTGACGAACCTGTTTGCTCTTCGTGTCGTAGGCGAACACGTTGAATTCGCCGCTGCGATCGGATCGGAAATAGACCGTGTCGCCAATCCACATCGGATCGGTGTCGTTCGATCGTGTTTCCGGCTGCGGGACCTTGTCGATCGCATGCGACTTTCTGTCGTACAGCCACAGGCGCGACACGGTTCCGCCGCGATACTGCTTCCACTGCTGATATCGTCCGGCGATGGGGTTGTAGGCGATGCGCTGCCCGTCGGGGGAATAGGTGGCGCGCGCCGCGTTCGGAATCGGCAGCGCCTCTTCGATGCCCCCGCCGACGGGAACCGTGAACAGCTGGCTGTAACGGCCGGTGAACGTGGCGCGCTGCGAGGTGAAGAGGACCGCCTTGCCGTCCGGCGTGAAGCTCTGCACGATGTCGGCGCCTGGATGCCACGTCAGGCGCACCGGCGCGCCGCCGCTGACCGGCACGACGAACACGTCGGTGTTGCCGTCGTACTGCGCGCTGAACGCGATCGTCCGGCCGTCCGGAGAAAAGACCGGGTTTGACTCCACACCGTCGTCGGTCGTCAGCCGCTGCGCGGTGTTCCCGGACGCATCGGCAACGAACAGGTCGCCTGCGTAAATGAAAGCCACGTGAGTGGCGCTGATCGCCGGCTGCGTCAGCAGCTTCGTATCGGCCGTGTCCACACGGGCGTCGAGGGTCGGAGCCTGGCTCGCTGCGCCAACGAGGAGCAGCCCGACAACGATCAATCGCAGTGTTCGCATAGGCAACCTCTGAAAAGAATGCGTCAGTATATCGGTTCCGCCCCAGATGTGGCCGCGCCTGTCGGCTATAATCCGCGCATCCAGCAATGAGAATCGAGGCGGGCGCACAGCTCGGACCGTACGAGATCGTCGGTGCGCTGGGGGCCGGTGGGATGGGCGAGGTCTACCGGGCCCGCGACTCGCGGCTGGGGCGAGAGGTCGCCGTCAAGATTCTGCCCACCGCGTTTGCTTCCGACGATGACCGGTTGCGCCGGTTCGAGCAGGAGGCGCGGACCGCTGGCCTTCTGAATCATCCGAACATTCTGACCATCTACGACGTCGGCACGCACCACAGCCATCCATATATCGTCTCTGAACTGCTGGACGGGGAAACGCTGCGCGCGCGTCTCCAGCACGGCGCACTGCCACCGCGCAAGACGGTAGAACTGGCGCTGCAGATCGCTTACGGGCTCGCGGCTGCGCACGAAAAAGGCATCGTGCATCGGGACCTCAAACCCGAGAACCTGTTCATCACGGCAGATTCGCGCGCGAAGATTCTCGATTTCGGGCTCGCGAAGCTCAAACAGCCGGACGTTGCGGGCGGGCAGAGTGCTGTGGCCACGGTGGCGGCGGTGGATACGCAGCCCGGCCTTGTGCTCGGCACCGTCGGCTACATGTCGCCCGAGCAGGTGCGCGGCGCCGCGGCCGATCACCGGTCCGATATCTTCAGCCTGGGCACCATCATCCACGAGATGCTCAGCGGACGGCGCGCGTTTCACCGCGAGACGGCCGCCGAAACGATGAGTGCGATTCTGAAAGACGATCCGGAGCGGTCGAGCAGCGATCCCGCCGTTCCACTCGCTCTGGAGCGCGTCATCGGCTACTGCATGGAGAAGGATCCGGCCGAGCGCTTTCAGTCCGCGAAGGATGTCGCGCTCGCGCTCGCGGCTGCCTCCGGCCCCGCGCTGTCGGGTCCACAACGGGCCGACGCGCTGCCGCCGCACCATCGATCGTGGCGGACTGCCTGGTGGAGTGCGGCTGCGGTGACGGCGGCCATCGGTGCATTCGTTCTCGGCCAGCGGAATGCCGTACAGGTGAGCGACGCGGTGTCCGAGCCAGCCTCGTTCCAGCGTCTGACCTTCCGGCGGGGCTTTATCTCGGGCGCCAGATTCGCGCCGGATGGCCGCACGATCGTCTACAGCCAGTCGGTAGACGGGCGGCCGCCCGAGGTGTTCGTCACGAGTCCGGATTCACCGGAATCACGTCCGCTTGGCCTGCCTAGCGCGGACGTACTGAGCGTCTCGCGATCCGGCGAGCTTGCGATACTGCTCTCGCCGCGGACCGGGGTGTTCAACTACGAGCGCAGGGGGGTGCTCGCCCGCCTGCCGCTGACGGGCGGTGCTCCACGACCGATTCTCGATGACATCAGGACCGCGGACTGGGCACCAGACGGCGCATCGCTGGCGATCGTCCGCCAGAAGGCTGGCCGTTTCCATCTGGAGTATCCGATCGGCCAGGTCATTCGCGATTCAGCCACCTACATCTTCTATCCGCGTGTGTCGCCAGATGGCGAGCGCGTCGCATTCTTCGAGCCCGACCCGTCGGGTCGGATCAACATCG
>Ga0075421_100013426_pt1 | contig 10208 bp, 8 predicted proteins | sample SoiMetdeltSBSDD5_FD_75292 | JGI IMG/M metagenome (GOLD analysis project Ga0075421, IMG submission 75292) | Bulk soil microbial communities from a Populus tree surrounding site in Tennessee, USA - Soil MetaG P. deltoides SBSDD5 | ecosystem: Environmental > Terrestrial > Soil > Tree plantation... | reverse complement strand
CTTGGCCGGGAAGTCCGGATCGAGCGCCATCCCGAGCAGGCCGCGGTCCCAGAAGTTGTGGACCTTGGTGCTCAGGTCGGCGAACAGCGTCGCCGTCGTGTCCGAGAGGCTGTCGTAGACCTTGATGTAGCCCCGCTTCTCGGCGACGAACACGCGCCCGTCCGGAGAGAAGCGGACCATCGTCGGCGCGGTCAGCCCCGTGATCGGCGCCGTCTCCTGGAAGCCCGGCAGCAGCCCGAGCGACCCGGTGCGGAACGTCTGGTCGCCCGCGCAGCCGGCGCCCTTGGAGTTCGAGGCGCAGGCGCGGAAGTGGTAGAGCGTGTCCGGGTTGAGCCCGGTGACGCGCTCGGTCACGTTGCGCGTGTCGGTGCCGCTGCCCCCGTCGCGGTGGGTGGTCGAGCTGCCGTAGGACGTCGTCGTGCCGTACTCGAACCAGTACTGCGTTGGATCTCCGCCCGCGCTCCCGTGGGCCCGCAGCGTGGCTGCCTTGTCGGTCACGTCGGTCGCGGAATCCGTGACACCACCAGCGCATCCGGTCGCGAGCAGCAGCAGGAGTGCGACCCAAAAGGGGGCGGAACGTCGCACGTAGGGGGACTATCCCCTGGCGCGAACGGCAATGTCAATGGCGAACCCGGCGCCGCCCGATCGCCGCGCCGGCCATGACCAGCAGCATCCCCACGCCGACGCCCCCGCCGCACTGGGCCTGGTTGAACGCTGCGCTGTAGGTCGCGGTCGTCGCCGGCGTCGTGATCGTGTGCCGGCGTGCACCGTCGTCGGACCAGGACCCGAACGTCCACACCTTGTTGTCGATGCCGGCGACCGAGGGGGCCTGCACCGTGAAGCGGTAGCCCTCCCAGGACACGAACGCCGCCGGATCGGACACCGTGATGCCGTCGACGGTCAGCGGGAGGCCATCCGGGTTGGTATCGAAGAAGAGCCCGACCGTGTTCGGGCGCAGGTCCTGGCTGATCGTCTTGCGCAGCCCCTTCGAGTCGATCGCGGTCAGCCGCACCTCCAGGTAGCTCGTGCCCGCCGCGTTCAGGTCCTCGGGGGCGGGCGCGTCGAAGGCGATGTGGTTGCCGGGCTGGGGGCCGAGGAAGGGATGCGCGTGGGTGTTGTGATGCAGCAGGACGGTCCACTCCATCGAGAAGGGGGTCAGTGGGCCGTCCTCGGGGTCTGTGGCGGAGCCGACCAGCGTGATCCGGTCGCCGACCGCGAACCTCAGGTCGGGGTCGGGCGACTCGATCGTGGGCCGTGGCTCGGTGTTGCCCACGTCGATGCGCACGGTGTCGGTGTCCGTCGCGCCGGTGCTGTCGGTCACCTTCAGCGTCGCCTGGTAGGTGCCCGCCTGCTCGTAGACGTAGCCGGGCCTGGCGATCGTCATCGGCGCGCTGCCGTCCCCGAAGTCCCAGCGGTAGGCGAGCGCGCCGCCGTCTGGGTCGCTGCTCGCGCTGCCGTCGAAGAACACGCCCAGCGGCGTGCCGCCGGAGGTGGGGGTGGCCTTGGCGACCGCGACCGGCGAGCGGTTGCCGGTGTACGCGATCCGGCGCACCTGCCCGTCCCACGTGAGGTAGTAGAGCGCCCGGCTCGAGCCCCAGGGGCCGAAGGTCAGGTCGATCACCGCGCCCATGTCGTTGGCGAAGTCGGCCGCCACCCCGCCGAGCGCGGTCAGCCGCAGGCTCTGGATCTTCCCGCACCCGTAGTCGCCGAACAGGTAGCGGCCGTTGTACTCGGCCGGCCACAGGGCGTCGGGTACGAACGCCCCGCCGGTGATCGCCACGCAGCCCGCGCCGCGGCCATAGTCGAACAGCGGGTTGGTCATGCCGCTGGGCGGCGCGCCGCAGTTGGTCGTCGAGTTCGCCGCGCAGTGCCCCTCGCGCACGTTCCAGCCGTAGTCGGCGCCCGACTTGCCCTCGTCGATCTCCTCCCAGGCGTTCTGCCCGACGTCGTTGACGAAGAAGCGGGTGCCGGCGGCGTTCTCGTCGAAGGCGAGCCGGAACGGGTTGCGCAGGCCCCAGGCGAAGGTCTCCTGGCAGACGTTGCCGGCGCCGGTGCGGCCGGTCGCGTTGCAGCGGGCGCTGTTCGTGCCGCGGAACGGGTTGTCGGCGGGGATGCCGCCGCCGGCGGTGATCCGCAGCACCTTCCCGACGAGCACGTTGCGGTCGCGGGAGGCGTCGTTGGCGATCCCGCAGCCGCTGTCCCCCGCGTAGTCGCAGCCGCCGTCGCCCACCGTCACGTAGAGGTGGTTGTCCTTGCCGAACCCCAGGTGGCCGGCGTTGTGGTTGCCGCCGGGCGACGGGATCCCGTCGATCAGCACCAGCTCACTGGTGGGGTCGATCGTGTTGTCGTCGCGCAGGGTGAAGCGCGACACCCGGTTGACCGGCCCGTTGGGCGGGGCGTCGAACGCGCAGGTGCCGTACTTGTTGAACGTGTAGTAGAGGTAGACGTGCCGGTTGACCTGGAAGTCCGGGTCGGCCGCGACGCCCAGCAGGCCGCGCTCGCTCTGGGAGCAGACGCGCGCCGAGAGGTCGATCGCCGGGGCCGCCAGCAGCGTCCCGCCGCGCACCACGCGCAGCTGTCCGGCCTTGGAGGTGACGAGCAGGCGCCCGTCTGGAGCGAACGCCAGCGCGGTGGGCTGGGAGATCGAGGCGGCGACCTGCGTGTCGTCGAAGCCGACGGGCAGCGTGGCCGCGTCGGCGGGCGAGATCATGGCGAGGCTTGCGACTACGGCGACGGCGGCTCGTCTGAGCATCGGTGTCAGCAGCTAACTACCCGCCGGTGCCTCCCGCAACCGACACCGGTTTCTCCCGGCTCGGTAGGACCGCGCCGACGAGCGCGACGAGCGGGACGAACAGTCCGACGATGCCGGTCAGCTTGCGTCCCCTGCGGAAGCACACCACGGCCAGGGCGACCCCGATCAGCTGGATCGGAACCGCGACCCACGCGTGGCCGTCGTCCATCCCGGCGAGGATCAGCACGGCGTCCCAGACAGCGATCCAGAACTCGAGCCCGAGCAGCGCGATCACCAGGAGCCCGGTGGTGATCACGACCGCGTCGATCGACTGGCGGCCCTTGTCCGACCAGTAGACGTCCTGCAGGTTCAGCCAGAGGGCGAACTCGTCCATCGTCAGGCCCATGCCGATCCCGAAGGCGATCGCGACGAACTCGAACCACGGGCTGCCGAGGTCTGTCGAGATGCCCAGATAGCCCATCGACAGCAGCAGCAGGATGCCCCAGACGAGGTGGTGCACGTGGGTGCCGCCCTTGGTCTCCACGTTGCCCGGCCACCACGACACCTGCGCGCGGATCATGTGCGCGCTCGTGCGGATGAAGCCGAACGAGCAGATGAACGCGAGCAGGATGAGGAAGTGCGTCTCCTTGCCCGGCGCCTGGATGTGGTGGTCGTAGGCGCGGGTGATGTCGTCCCAAAGCTGCTCCACCCCGATCGATCGTAACCTCCGCTTCCGATCGAAGGGCTCGACTACACGGATCTGGCCATCGTGCTTGGCGCGGCCACCGCGGCGCCGCTGCTGGTCGACCTGCTGCCGCTGCCGAAGGTCCCGCCGATCGTCAGCGAGATCGTTGCCGGGATCCTGATCGGCCCGGTGGTCCTCGACCTCGTCGACGACACCGCCCCGCTGGCCGTGTTCTCGTCGATTGGCCTGGTCTTCCTGTTCTTCCTGGCCGGACTGGAGATCGCCTTCGACGCCCGCGACGACCGTCACCTCGCGCTGGTCGGGCTCGCCTTCCTGGTCTCGCTGGGGCTGGCCCTGATCGTGGCGCTGGTGTTCGACGCGGTCGAGCTGGTCGGGGCGCCCCTGCTGGTCGCGATCATCCTCGCGGCCACCTCGTTCGGGATCGTGGTGGCGGTCCTCAAGGACGCCGGCCAGACCGGCACGCCGTTCGGCCAGCTGGTGATCGCGGGCGCCTCGATCGCGGACTTCGCCACCGTGATCCTGCTGTCGCTGTTCTTCTCGTCGTCGGGGGCCAGCTTCGAGACGACGCTCGTGCTGCTGCTCCTGTTCCTGGGCGTGGTCGTGGTCGTCGGCCTCGTCCTGGCCGGCGCGCGCGGCTCCGAGCAGCTGAAGACGACGGTCGCGCGGCTGCACCGCACCAGCGCCCAGATCAGCGTGCGGATCGCGTTCCTGCTGCTCGTGCTGCTCGTCTACATGTCAGAGGAGTTCGGCCTCGAGGTGGTGCTGGGAGCGTTCCTGGCCGGAGCGATGGTGAGCCTGCTCGACCGCGAGAACGTCGTGCGCGACACCGGGCTGACGGAGAAGCTCGAGGGCATCGGGTTCGGCGTGTTCATCCCGATCTTCTTCGTCGCGAGCGGGGTGAGGCTGGATCTCGACGCCCTGTTCTCCTCGTTTGACACCATCGCGCTCGTGCCGCTCACCGTGATCGCGCTGCTGCTGGTCCGCGGCGTTCCGGCGCTGATCTACGGGCGCTTCGTGCCGCGCCGCCAGGCGCTCTCGGCGGGGCTGCTGCAGGCGACCTCGCTGTCGTTCGTGGTGGCGGCCACGCAGATCGGGGTCGAGATCGGCAAGCTCGAGCCCTCCGCCGCCGCCGGCCTCGTCACCGGCGGCGTGATCTCGGTGCTGATCTTCCCGGCGCTCGCGCTGAGGCTGCTGAGGCCGGCGTGATCGACGGCGTCCTCGGCGGACCGGTCGACCAGGACTACCTGCTGCAGGCGCGCCAGATGCAGGCGATGTCGTTCGCGGTGCACATCCCGCTGGTCTGCTTCGGGATCGCCTTCCCCGCGATGGTGCTCTTCCTGGAGGGGCTGTGGCTGCGCACGGGCGACCCGCTCTATCGGGCGCTCGCCAAGCGCTGGTCGAAGGCGATGCTGATCCTGTTCGCCGTCGGCGTGGTGACCGGCACGATCCTGTCGTTCGAGATGGGCCTGCTGTGGCCGGAGTTCATGGCCACCTTCGGCGACGTCTTCGGGCTCGCGTTCATGGTCGAGGGCTTCTCGTTCTTCATGGAGGCGATCTTCATCGCCATCTACGTCTACGGCTGGGAGCGCCTGTCGGCCCGCACGCACATGCTCGCCGGCGTGCCGATGGTGGTCGCCGGCATCACCGGCTCGCTGATGGTGATCTCCGTGAACGGCTGGATGAACCATCCGACCGGCTTCTCGATCCGCGCCGGCGAGGTGGTCGACGTGAAGCCGCTGGCGGCGCTGTTCAACGACAACCTGTGGCACGAGCTGGTGCACATGTACCTGGCCGGGTTCATCGTGGCCGGCTTCCTGGTCGCCGGGGTGTACGCGTTCGGCTGGCTGCGCGGCCGCCGTGACCGCCACCACCGCATCGGCCTGGTCGTGGCGCTGTCGGTCGCCGCGCTGGCCGCGCCGGCTCAGCTGCTCGTGGGCGACTGGGCGGCGCGCACGGTCGCCGAGCGCCAGCCGGTCAAGCTGGCCGCGTTCGAGGGGCTCGAGGAGACGACGAAGGGCGCGCCGTTCTCGCTGCCCGGCGGGATCGAGATCCCGAAGCTGCTGTCGCTGCTCGCCTTCCACGACCCCAACGCGACGGTCACGGGGCTCGACAGCGTGCCGGAGGACGACCGGCCCCCGACTGGCATCGTCAAGGTCTCGTTCCGCCTGATGGTGTTCATCGGCAGCGGCCTGGCCGCGCTCGGCGCGTGGTTCGTCTGGCTCTGGTGGCGCCGCCGCCGGCTGCCGCGCTCGCTCTGGTTCTACCGCGCGCTGGTGGCGGCGGGGCCGGCCGCGCTGGTCGCGCTGATCGCCGGGTGGGTCACCACGGAGGTCGGCCGCCAGCCGTGGGTCGTCTACCAGGTGATGCGCACCGAGAGCGCCGTGACCGGCGCCAGCGGGATCCCGGTTGGATTCGGCGCGCTCGGCCTGGTGTACCTGGGCCTGGCGGCGGTCGCGGTCGTGATGCTGCGCCGCCTCTCCCGGCCTCCGCTCGAGGTGGGTCCCTGATGCTGCCCGACCTGACCGCCGGCGTGGCGCTGCTCGCCCTCACGGCCTACGTGGTCCTGGGCGGGGCCGACTTCGGCGCCGGCTTCTGGGACCTGACCGCCGGCGGCGCGCAACGCGGCGCGCCGGTGCGGGCGATGATCAAGCGGGCGATGTCGCCGGTCTGGGAGGCCAACCACGTGTGGCTGATCTTCCTGCTGGTCGTGCTCTGGACCGGCTTCCCGGAGGCGTTCGGATCGATTACGTCGACGCTCGCGATTCCGCTGTTCGTGGCCGCCCTCGGGATCGTGCTGCGCGGCGGAGCGTTCGCGCTCAAGGGCGAGGCCGCCACGATCGCCGAGGCGCGCGCGCTCGGCGCGACGTTCGCGCTGGCGTCGGTGATCGTGCCGTTCTTCCTCGGCGCGGCCGCCGGCGCGATCGCGGCCGGCGAGGTGCCGGTCGGCAACGCGGGCGGCGAAGAGTGGACGAGCTGGACCCACGGCACGTCGCTCCTGGTCGGGGCGCTGGCGGTGGCCGCAGGGGCCCACCTGGCCGCCGTCTTCCTGGGCGCCGACTCGCGGCGCGCGGGCGAGACCGAGCTGGTGCACGCGTTCCGGGCGCGGGCGCTCGGGTCTGGGGCGGTCGCGGGGGCGCTCGCGCTCGCCGGGCTGGTGGTGGTGCGGTCGGACGTGCCCGAGCTCTACGACGACCTCACCTCGGGCGCCGGGCTGGCGTGCGTGCTCGCGTCGGCCGCCGCTGGCCTGGTCACGCTCTGGCTCGAGTGGCGAGAGCGCTTCGAGCTGGCGCGCTACACCGCCGCGGCCGCGGTGGGCGCGATCGTCGCCGGGTGGGCAGTCGCCCAGGAGCCCTACCTGCTCCCGCCCGACCTGACCGTGCACGAGGCCGCGGCGCCGGACGCCACGCTGGTGGCGTTGCTGGTGGCGACCGGTCTCGGCATGCTGATCCTGATCCCCGCGCTGACGTGGCTGTTCCGCCTCGCGCTCAGCGGGCGGCTCGTGTACGAGGACAAGCCGCGCCCGTGAGCCGCCTGGAGCTAGCCACCGCCGCCTGCTTCGTCCTCGGGGCGGGGCTGCTGTTCCCGTTCGACAGCACGTTCACGATCATCCCCGGCGTGCTCCTGCTGCTCGCGTTCGTCGTCTGCGGGGTGTTCGTGCTGGCGAGCCCCGAGCGGCTCGGCGGGGACGAGCCCTAGCGCCGCTCGCGCTCCAGCCACGCCACCAGCGCTTGGAGGTCGGTGCCGACCACCTCACGCTCGCTGCCGCCGTCGAACGGGGGGCGCCCGGCGACGATGCCGTTGGCGGCGACGGTGTAGACGACGTCCGGCCGCAGGTCGGTGTTGCCGGACACCAACAGGCCCGGCTGCTCGGCCGCGGCCTTGATCACGTCGGCGCCGAGCATCCGCATGCGCCAGACGGGATGCTCGTAGGCCTGCACCTCGAATGCGTCGGCGTAGGTGATCGGCCCGGCGTCGATGTCGGAGCGCGTGTTGCCGGGGTTGAGGAAGGCGATGTCGGCGCCCGTGAAGGCACGCTGGGCGTCCACGGCGACCCGGTCGACGGCCTCGTTGTCGAGCCGCTGGTCGGTGTAGCCGATCACCCGGTTGGCCAGCGGCGCGAGGCGCTTGCGGTAGCTCTCGACGAGCGTCAGCAGGTCGGGGTCGGGCTTCATGCCCTCGTGACGCGTCGGCATCACCAGCGCCGACTTCGAGACCACGTCTCCCGTGGCGCGGTCGACCGTGAGGTTGACCCGGTCGAAGGCGACGCCGTAGGAGAGCGCCTCCACGACCAGCTTGCCGTCTACGTCGAGGTTGAGCCGCGAGTGTGTGTGCCCGGCGACGACGACGTCGACCGCGTCGCTCATCTGGCGCGCCTCGTTGACGACCTCCCCGGCGGCGTCGTCGCCCTGCTGGAAGGCGCCGGCGTGGGCGAGCACCACGATTGCCTCCACCCCTTGGCGCTGGAGATCGGGGACGTAGCGGTTGACCGCGTCGGAGAGGTCCGTCCAGTTGAACTGGCGCGCGTACTCGGAGAGCAGGAAGTAGGGCGTGTCGGTGGTGGCGACCCCGATGAAGCCGACCTTGACGCCGCCGCGCTCGACGATCTCGTAGGGCGGCAGGACCAGGTCCCCGCCGTCGCGCGTCTCGGTGTTCGCCGCGATGTAGGGGTAGTGCGCGCGCCGCACCAGCCGCAGCGCCTCGGCGCCGCCCTCGTCGAACTCGTGGTTGCCGAGCGTGCCGACGTCGAAGCCCATCAGGTTGGTGGCCTCGATCGTCGGCTCGTCGTGCCAGTGGCTGGAGATCAGGGGGGAGGCGCCGACCATGTCGCCGGCGTGCACGCGGATCGTGCGGCCTGGGTGCGAGGTCGCGGCTCGGTCGAGCCAGGCGCCCAGCCACGCCGCGCCGCCTAGGCCGGGCTCGGGCGGCTCGAGGTGGCCGTGCAAGTCGTTCACCCCCAGCAGCTGCAGCTCGACGGTGTCCCCGCGCTGGGCGGCGGTCGGCTGGTCGGCGCCCGCGTTGAGGCCGAACAGCGCAACGAGCAAAGCGGCCGCGAACGCGGCCGCTCCAGGCAGCAGGTGACGGCGGTCGATGCGTCGCATGGCCGCAAGGTATGTGCGATTTGCAGGCCTTTTGTAGCCGACTCATGTCGATGGCGTGAAGCCCGTGTGAAGGGGTACTTGTCATGCATGAGGGTCCTCGATTGCGATTGCGGCACGACGCTGCAGGCAGGCAACGACGACGACCTGGCCATCCAGGTGCGCGAGCACGTCGCCGAGAGCCACCCGGACATGGAGCTCTCGGACGACCAGGCCCGCGAGCTGGTCGCCGACCGGGCCTACGAGGCGACCGACAGCTAGCTGGCCGCGCGCTGCGGCGCGCCGCGCTCGAGCAGCCAGCCGGCCAGCTCTTCGGGCGGCACCGGCCGGCTGAGGTAGTAGCCCTGCGCGACGGTGCAGCCGAGCCCGCGCAGCACGTTCCAGGTCGGCTCGTCCTCCACGCCCTCCGCCACGACCTCGAGCCCGAGGTTGCGGCCCAGGTCGATCGTCGAGCGCACGATCGTCGCGTCGTCCTCGTCGGCCTCCATGCCGATCACGAACGAGCGGTCGATCTTGATCTGGGTGATCGGCAGGCGCTTGAGATACGCGAGCGAGGAGTAGCCGGTCCCGAAGTCGTCGATAGCGAGCCGGACGCCCATCTCGGCCAGCTCCTCGAGGATCGCCTTGGTGCGCACCGGGTCGGTGAGCACGGCGTCCTCGGTGATCTCCAGCTCGAGCCGGTCGGCGTCGAGGTCCCACGCGCCGAGCAGGCCCTTCACCTGGGCCGGGAACTCCACGTCGAGCAGGTTGCGGGTGGAGACGTTGACGGCCACCGCGAGCTCGAGCCCCTTGCGCCCCCAAGCCTGGCACTGCCGCAGCGCCTCGCCGATCACGTACAGCGTCAGCGGCCGGATCAGGCCGGTCTGCTGGGCGAGCGGGATGAACTCGCCGGGGCCGATCAGGCCGCGCTCGGGGTGGTTCCAGCGCAGCAGGGCTTCGACCGAGCGCACCTCGCCTGTGTCGAGCCGCGCCTGCGGCTGGTAGTGGAGCACGAGCTCGTGCTTCTCGAGCGCTCGGCGCAGCTCGCCGACCAGGGTCAGCCGGGCCAGGTCGAGCTGGTGGGTGTTGCCGTCGAAGAAGCCGTACCCGGTCTTCTCCTCCTTGGCCGTGTACATGGCGACGTCGGCGGCGCGCAGCAGCGTGTCGGCATCCAGGCCGTCGTCGGGGGACACCGCGATCCCGATCGAGGCCTCCACCACGAGCGGCAGGCCCTGCACCGCGATCGGCTCCTGCAACGCCTCGACGAGCTTTTCGACCACGGCCGTCACGGCATCGTGGCCGCTCGGGTTGGGCAGCAGGATGCCGAACTCGTCGCCCCCGAGCCGGGCGACCGAGTCGGAGGTCCGCAGGACGTTCGTCAGCCTGCGGCCGACCTCCTGGAGCAGCTCGTCGCCCGCGTGGTGGCCGAGCGAGTCGTTGACCTCCTTGAAGCGGTCCAGGTCCATGACCATCACCGCGGCCATGCCGCCGGCGGAGCGGGCGGCCTCGATCGCGTGCTCGATGCGGCTGCCGAACAGCGTGCGGTTGGCGAGGCCGGTGAGCGCGTCGTGGCGGGCCTGGTGCTCGTTGAGCTCGGCCTGCGCCAGCAGGGCCTGCTCGGCGGCCTTGCGCTGGCTGATGTCCTGGACCATCAGCACCGCGAGCCCCGGCCGGTCGTCCGAGTCGCGGATGAACG
>Ga0075421_100013425_pt1 | contig 10208 bp, 7 predicted proteins | sample SoiMetdeltSBSDD5_FD_75292 | JGI IMG/M metagenome (GOLD analysis project Ga0075421, IMG submission 75292) | Bulk soil microbial communities from a Populus tree surrounding site in Tennessee, USA - Soil MetaG P. deltoides SBSDD5 | ecosystem: Environmental > Terrestrial > Soil > Tree plantation... | reverse complement strand
GCACGGCCTACAACCAACAGCTCACAGCCAGCGGCGGCAGCGGCGTGGATGAACAATACTACTTCGCGGTGTCCAACGGCGCGTTGCCGCCCGGCCTGACGCTGAACTACTCTGGCCGACTGCAGGGCACACCCACCGCGGCGGGGACGTATCGCTTCACGATCACGACCACGGTTGCGCTCAGCCGTTGCCCCGGCAGCCGCGAGTACACCCTCACGGTCACGCCGCCCTGCCCCCCGCTCACGGTCGAGCCGGAGACGCTGCCTGACGGCACGACGGGCGCGGCCTACGGCCAAACGCTGACAGCCACGGGCGCCGCGCCGCCCTACAGCTTCGCGGTCGCGGCGGGCGCGTTGCCGCAAGGGCTGAGCCTGTCCAACGCAGGCGTCCTAAGCGGCACGCCCACCATGGCCGGCGCATTTCCCTTTACGCTGCGGGTCAGCGACGCGAATGGCTGCGCCGAAACGCGAGCGTATGCCCTGATGATCAAGGCCGCCGCCCTCGCCTGCGTGTCGGCGGCCAGTTACAAGGCCGGGGCGGCGCCCGAATCCATCGTCGCCGCCTTCGGCGCGCAACTCTCGACGCAAACGCAAGCCGCCTCCGGTTTGCCGTTGCCGACCGAGATGGCGGGCGTGCGCGCGAGCCTCCGCGACAGCCTCGGCGTCGAGCGACCGGCCCCGCTCTTTTTCGTCTCGCCGGGGCAGATCAACTTCCAGATTCCGGCGGGCACGGCCTCCGGCACGGCGACGCTCAGCCTCAGCGGCGGGGCGGCGGGCCAGGTTGAAATCGCCAGCACCGCGCCGGGCCTCTTCGCGGCCAATGCCGACGGGCAGGGCGTACCCGCCGCCGTGTTCTTGCGCGTGCGCGCCGACGGCTCGCAAAGCTACGAGCCGGTCGCGCGGCTCGAGGGCAATCGCTTCGTTCCCGCGCCGCTCGACCTCGGCCCCGCCGGCGAACAGGTCTACCTGGTGCTCTTCGGCACGGGCATCCGCTTCCAGCAAACGGTCAGCGCCAGCCTCGGCGGCCTGGACGCCAACGTGTTGTTTGCGGGCGCGGTGGCGGGCTTCGCCGGGCTGGATCAAATCAACCTGTTGTTGCCGCGCGCGCTGGCCGGGCGCGGCGAAGTGGATGTGAATGTCATAGTGGGCGGAGTGGCGGCGAATTCGCTGAGAGTGGCGATTCAGTAAGCCGTGCCGCCGACTGTATGGTCTTTGAAAAACCGGCGGTCTCACCGATCGGGGGGGCGTCTCAGCCGTCGCCGTGCGAGACGTCACGCCCAAATTCCACGGCGCTCTCAGCGTGGATGCGCAGGGCGTCGTCACGATCGGCAAAGCGCCGGCCGGCGGCAGCTTCAACATCACCATGCGCGCGACCGACAACTGCGGCGCTTACGCACGGAACTCAGCGAGCTGGTTAACCCGTCAACCGCTCGTATCTGAATCTCAAGCTGAATTACCGCTGCGACAACGTGAACAATCAATTCTTTTTTCCGCGGAGCGACCACGTCCCTTACCTGTAGAAAGGCATTCCCATCCTTTCCTGGTTCACCGGGTTGCACGAGGATTACCACCTGCCTTCCGATTCGCCCGACAAGATTGATTACCGGAAGATGGAGAAGGTCACGCGCCCCCTCTTTGTCACAGCCTGGTCGCTGGCCGACGCGGCAAAGCGCCCGCGGATAGATTAACCGCTGTCGCATGGATTGGGAAGAAAGTAGTTAATCCCACCGCGGGAGCTAGTGTATCGTTCAAGTCCAGCCTACCCTACCGCAGAAACTCCCGAATCCCACCAGCTTCCGCTGGTGGGATTCAAACCGCCCGCAGAGGTCGAAAAATTATTCCTCCCACCGGCAATTCCGGCCCGCGTTTTCGCATGAGTGACTGTGAGTGGGCGCACCGCGCGGCGCTCTCAGCGGGAAACGGCAGCGACCAAAAGGGTTGCCGCTCAAGCCTCGAGAAGGGGAAAGAATGAATTTCACCCAGCACATTTTATCTTCGTTGATTTCCGCCGCGCGTGGGGGAGCGCGCCGGCGGTACCGGCTCGCCGTCTGCGTGTTGTCCGCGGTAGCGGCGGCGGCGAGCCTGACGTACTTCCAGCCGCGCCGGGCGCAGGCGCAACAAACACCCACTACCCTGCATGGCGCGGCAGCGCTGGAGCAATTGAAACAGGAAGGGCAATACGACTCGTTGCAGGAGGCCATGAACCAGGCGCGCTTCACCGTCAGCCAGGCGGCGCGGACGCCGCTGGGCCGCGCGGCCTGGCACGCGCCCAACCCAGCGGCGGGCTACGACGCTTACGTCACCGAAACGGGCGTCAGCATCGCCGTCAACGATCAGGCGTATGTCAGCTTGAATCTGTACAGCCTCGGATACGGCGCGGCCTTGCGAGCCGTCGGGCCGGGCGAGGTCAGCGGCGACAAGCAGACGATCAGCCTCAGGCGCGAGGGCGGGGTGCGGGAGTGGTACGTCAATGGCCCGGACGGCTTGGAACACGGCTTCACGCTCAGCGAGCCGCCGGGCGCGCGGCCCCAAGGCGCGCCGTTGCGGCTGGCCCTGCAAGTCAGCGAAGGCTGGCAAGCCGTGGCGAGGGATGACGGCAAGGCCGTGACTTTGCGCGGCGCGGGCGCGGCGGTTGAGTACGGCAAGCTGGTCGTGAGCGACAGCCTGGGGCGCAACCTGCCGGCGCGGTTAACGGTTGCCGAGGAACAGGTCGTCATCGAGGCGGAAGACAGCGACGCCGCGTATCCGCTGACGATCGATCCGATTTTCACCTTGCAACAGAAGCTGCTGGCGGCGGATGCAGCGACCTATGACCACTTCGGCAATGCGGTCGCACTGAGCGACGACACGCTGGTCGTGGGCGCGAATGGCGATGACATCGGCGCGAACGCGAGTCAGGGTTCGGTTTACGTCTTCACGCGCAGCGGCGCGACGTGGACGCTGCAACAGAAACTCACCGCCGGCGACGGCGCGGCTAAGGATCTTTTCGGCAATGCGGTCGCGCTCGACGGCGACACGCTGGTGGTGAGCGCGCATGGGAGTGACGTTGGCGCGAACATCAATCAAGGCTCGGCCTACGTCTTCACGCGCAGCGGCGCGGTCTGGACGCAGCAACAGAAACTCATCGCCAGCGACGGCGTGGCGGGTGATCTTTTCGGCGTCGCGGTCTCGCTGAGCGGCGACACCCTGATTGCCGGGGCGTTCGGCGATGACATCGGCGCGAATGTCGGACAAGGTTCGGCCTACGTCTTCACGCGCAACGGCGCGGCCTGGACGCAGCAACAGAAACTCACCGCCGGCGACGGCGCCGCTGGGGATACCTTCGGCTACGCGGTCGCGGTCGACGGCGACACTGTGGTGGTGGGCGCGTACGGTGATGATATCGGCGCGAACGTGGAGCAAGGTTCCGTTTATGTGTTCACGCGCAACGGCGCGACGTGGACGCTGCAACAGAAACTCACCGCCAGCGACGGCGCCGCCTATGACATCTTCGGCGTCGCCGTCGCGCTGAGCGGTGACACGCTGGCAGCGGGCGCAAGCGACGACGATAATAGCGCGAACGAAGACGATGGCGCGATCCCAAATCAAGGTTCGGCCTACGTCTTCACGCGCAGCGGCGCGGCCTGGACGCAGCAACAGAAACTCACCGCCGGCGACGGCGCGGCGAATGATAACTTCGGCGCCGCGGTCGCGCTGGACGGCGACACCTTGGCAGTGGGCGCTCAGCTCGACGACGTCTGGGCGAACGCGGATCAAGGCTCGGTTTACGTCTTCACGCGCAGCGGCGCGGTCTGGACGCAGCAACAGAAACTCACCGCCGCCGACGGCGCGGCTAGTGATCTTTTCGGCGGCGCCGTGGCGCTCAGCGGCGACACCCTGGCGGTGGGCGCGAGTTTGGACGACATCAATGCGAACCTCGATCAAGGTTCGGTCTACGTTTTCGTCATCCCGTCCTGCCCGGCCCTCACGTTCGAGCCGCCCAGTCTTCCCAATGGCGTCAAAGGCATTTCGTACCAGCAATTGGTGACTGTCAGCGGCGGCGGCGCGGGGCCGTATCAATTCGCGCTGGCCGGCGGCGCCTTGCCGCCCGGCCTGTCGCTGGCGACCTCCGGCTTGCTGTCGGGCACGCCGGCGAAGCAGGGCACGTATAACTTCACTCTCACCGCCACCAACTTGGAGAACGGCTGTTCTGACAGCCACGCTTACACCATCACAGTCACTCTGTCCTGCCCCGCGCTCACGATTGATCCGCCGACGCTGCCCAACGGCGCGACGGGCGCGCCTTACAGCGAGACGCTGACGGCGACAGGCGGCATGGGGCCATACAACTTCGCCGTGAAGGGCAAGCTACCCCCCGAGCTGACCCTGAACACGAACGGCGTCTTGAGCGGCACGCCCACGAAGGCGGGCAATTTCAAATTCACGCTGGTGGTCAGCGACGCGAGAGGCTGTAACGGGTCGCGGGCTGACTCCATCACGATCGTCCCGGGGAACATCGAATAGGGGCGGAGGAGATATGAATTTTACCAGGCAAAAAACGCGCGTCGGGGCCAGCGCGCTGCTGGGCGCGGCGCTGCTCACCCCGACGCATTGCACAAACTTCTTTGAGGCTGCGGCCGGCGCGCCATTGGCCATCATTACCGCACCTGCCAAGTTTCCGGCGGGCAGTTCCGGTCGCTTTCTGCAACTCGCCACCGTGAAAAACAGGTGGGCGCGGGTGACGGTCAACGGCGGCGCGAGCGCGACCGTCAACGGCGTGACCGTTTCCAGCCTTGCCGTGAATGAAGCCGGCGCGGCCAGGGCGCTGGTCAGCACGTCGTGCAAAGCCACGAATGCGGAATTCACGTTGCGCGCCACCAATGGCAAAGGCGGGGCCGCGCCGGCGACGCTGGCGGTTGCCGTGACGCCCAATCCGCCGCCTACGCTCGGTTACGACGGCACGCAAACCGTCGCGCCCGGCGGGACGCTGACGATCAAGCCAACCAGCGGTCTCACCGATCAGGGGGGCGTCTCCGCCGTCACCGTGCGGCGCGTCACGCCCAAATTCCACGGCGCTCTCAGCGTGGATGCGCAGGGCGTCGTCACGGTCGGCAAAGCGCCGGCCGGCGGCAGCTTCATTCGCGGATTACATTAAAGGCGCTCGCAAGAAAAAATCGCGACCTGTGCGGACGCTTCAGTAATCCCACCAGCGGAAGGAGGTTGTACACGCTGCGCTAAATGCTGATAAAGAAGGACTTGGCAACTGATGCGATTTGACACCCTTGCTGGTTCCAAAGGGCTTCCAATGCATCGTGTACAGCCTCCTTCCGCTGGAAGGATTCAAACCGTCCGCAGAAGTCGAATTATTTTTCCTCCCACCGGCAATTCCAGCCCGCGTTTTCGCATGAGTGGCTGAGCGGGCGCAGCACACGGCTGCTCACAGCGGGAAACAGTAGCGACCAGAAAGGGTTGCCGCTCAACCTCCGAGAAGGAGAAGGAATGAATTTCGCCCAGCACATTTTATCTCTGTTGATTTCCGCCGCTCGCGGAGGGGCGCGCGGGCGGTACCGGCTCGCCGTCTGCATTCTATCCGCGGCAGCGGCGGCGAGCCCGACGTACTTCCAGCCGCGCCGGGCGCAGGCGCAACAAACACCCACTACTCTGCACGGCGCGGCGGCGCTCGAGCAATTGAAACGGGACGGGCAATACGAATCATTGCAAGCCGCTATGGATCAGGCGCGTTTCAGCGTCAATCGCACGGCGCACACGCCGCTGGGGCGCGCGGCCTGGCACGCTCCCAACCTGGCGGCGGGCTATGACGCTTACGTCACCGAAGCGGGCGTCATTGAGGCAGAAGACCACGAAGCCGCGTATCCGCTGACGATTGATCGGCTTTTCACGCTGCAACAAAAGCTGCTGGCGGCAGATGGCGCGGCCGATGACCGGCTGGGCTGGTCGGTGGCGCTGAGCGGAAACACGGCGCTGGTCGGCGCACCTTATGATGACGGCGCCGGCGGGATCAGCCAGGCCTGCCCACCCAGCACGCTCGCGCCGGACAGTTTGCCCAGTGGCAACGACGGCGTTCCGTACCGGCAAGTGATGACCGTCAGCGGCGACGCGGGGCGCTATCAAATCGCGCTCGGCAATGGCGCGTTGCCGCCCGGCCTGACACTGGACCGCGACGGCGTGTTGGCGGGCACGCCGATGGGGGCGGGCGCCTATCGCTTTATTCTCACCGTAACCGACATCGTCACTGGTTGTGTTACCACACGCGAGTACACCCTAGAAATCAATCTCTTACTGTCTTGCCCCACGCTCACGGTCGCTCCCGCGGCGCTGCCCAATGGGACGACGGGCGTGGCGTATAGCCAGGCCGTGACAGTGACGGGCGGCACGGCGCCCTACACCTTCGGCATCAGAATCCGCAGCACCATACCGCCCGGAATGTCGTTTCTCAACGGCGTGCTCAGCGGGACGCCCACCCGGGTGGGCACGTTCAGCTTCGGGGGGCCTGTGAAGGACGCAAATGACTGTCAGGGCCAGTGGGGGTATTCGGTGACGATCAAGGACGCCGCCGCTTTCGTATCGGCAGCCAGCTACCAAGCCGGAGTGACGCCCGAATCCATCGTCGCCGCTTTCGGCGCGCAACTCTCGACGCAATCGCAAGCCGCCTCCGGCTTGCCCTTGCCGACTGAACTGGCGGGCGTTCGCGTGCTCATTCGCGACAACTTAGGTGTCGAGCGTTTGGCCCCCCTCTTTTTCGTCTCGCCAAGTCAACTCAACTTGCAGATTCCGGCGGACACAGCCACCGGCCCGGCGACCGTCAGCATCAGCAACGGCAGTCTCAACAGCGGCGCGACCAGCCAAATCGAAATCGCCCGCACCGCGCCGGGCGTGTTCACCGCCAATGCCGACGGACAGGGCGTGCCCGCCGCCGTGTTCTTGCGCGTGCGCAACGGCGCGCAAAGCTACGAACCGGCCGCGCGGCTCGAAGGCAACCGCTTCGTTCCCGCGCCGCTCATTTTCAACTCCGCCACCGAGCAAGTCTTCCTGGTGCTCTTCGGCACGGGCCTACGCTTCGGGCAAACGGTTACTGCCAGCGTAGGCGGAATGGACGTCAGCGTGCTGTTTGCCGGTGCGGCGGCGGGCTTCCCCGGGCTGGATCAGGTCAACGTATTGTTGCCGTTTGCGCTGCGCGGGCGCGGCGATGTGGATGTGGTCTTGCGCGTGGATCGCGCGGTCGCCAACACGGTGCGCATCAATGTGCGTTGAACCCTTACAGAAGAAATCATGAAATTACAGAAAGTCACTCGCGATCAACCGCAGGGAGATAGCCGGGTCAAAGCCCACGCTGCTCCCCGCGGTCAATCCGCTTCTCCCGCCGACAGAATTTTTCACGGTGATGACAATTCTCTGCCCGATTCGCGCATGGGTACATGCGGGCGCAAGATACTCCGCGGGTCACCAATTCAAGAAGGAGAAGATAATAATGTCCTACCCCTACAAGCTGACTCGGAGTGCCTGACCCTTTCGGCGCGTAGTAGCCGGCGCGGGCGCGTACGGCTAGCCGGGCTGCTTGACGCGGACGGCGAGTTTGCGGAAGCCCCCGCGGCGCGCGCCGTCGGTCGAGTAGCAGCCGAGCGTGTCCTGGGACGGCACGACGCGCATCACTGCTCAATACCTGGAAGTCAGTGCCAGGCGCGCTTGAATCGGCATTGACGCGCGCTCACGCTGGCCGTGCGCTGGCGGAGCGCGCGCCGTGCGGCACAAAGTCCGCACGCTTCATCGGTGAGGCCACGCTCGGCCCACTGCAACCACAATCATGTTTGACTGAAAGTAGGAGAAGCTAAGGAGACCTAGATGCTCAAACGTATCGCAGTTTTTGGCTACGGAATGGTTTGCTATCTCGCCTTTTTCGCGACCTTCCTTTATGCGATCGGCTTCATCGGCAACCTGGTCGTGCCCAAATCGATTGATTCCGGACTGGAGGGGTCATTCGTTCAGGCGTTGCTCGTCAACGCGGGTCTGCTCGGCTTATTCGCCATACAGCACAGCGTCATGGCCCGGGAGTGGTTCAAACGCGCCTGGACCAGGATCATCCCTGAACCGGTTGAGCGCAGCACCTACGTGCTATTTTCCAGTCTGGCGCTGCTATTGATGTTCTGGCAGTGGCGGCCGATGGGCGGAGTGATCTGGGAGGTAGATAATCAGACCGCCCGCTCGGTGATCTACGGGCTATTTGCACTCGGTTGGCTCACCGTCCTGGCCTCTACCTTCCTGATCGATCATTTCGACCTTTTCGGATTGCGGCAGGCTTACCTTTACTTGCGAGGCCTGGAATATAGGCCGACCAAATTCAAGACTCCCGGACTGTATCAACTCGTTCGACATCCGCTGTATCTGGGCTGGTTGCTCGTCTTCTGGTCGGCGCCAAAGATGACGGCCGCTCATCTTCTCTTCGCGCTGGCAACAACAGGCTACATCCTCATCGCAATTCAATTTGAAGAGAGGGATTTGACCCGGCTCTATGGAGACGCATACCGGCAATACCGCAGGCGAGTGCCGATGATATTGCCCTGGCGATCTGGAAAGAATCGCAAGCTGGCGGTCACTGTCGAAGAGGATGCCAAGACCGCGGTGTGACTTGCGCCGCCAGCGCAAGTCACAGGCTAAATCAGGCGGCGCAAGATTTGGACACCGCGTTGAAAAGATCTTCGGGGCAGGGCTGGTCCCTGCCCGTGGTGGCGCCACCGCCAACCCGGGCAGGGACCAGCCCTGCCCCGACATCTGTCCCCATCTTCTGCGGTTCGATTTAGGCAGCGCAAGCTGATTCATTCGCTGTGTAGCGCAGCCGATGACCGGGTGAAATCTGCGCCGACAATTTCACCGGCGGAAGCCAGGCGTTTTCAGCTACGGGCTTGAAATCCGCCGCTGCGCCAAATGACAAGCGCCCGCCAGCAGGCAGCCTCAGGGAAAAAACACGCGTGCGCCCGAACGCAGGCGCAACAGGAGAAGTAGCACATGTGAACTTCCAACGGGTGAAGCCGGTCGTGCTGTACGCGGCCCTGGTAGTCCTGGGTCTCGCCGGCGCCGGATGGTTCCCGACTCAACCGGTAGCCGGGCAGGAAACTAAGCCTGCCGCCTTGCACGGCGCGGCGGCGCTCGAGCGATTGAAACAGGACGGCCAGTACGAATCCCTGCAAGCTGCCATGAATCAGGCGCGTTTCAGCGTCAGCCGCACGGCGCACACGCCGCTGGGCCGCGCGGCCTAGCACGCTCCCAACCTGGCGGCGGGCTATGACGCTTACGTCACCGACGCGGGCGTGAGCATCGCCGTCAACGACCGATCCTATGTCAGCCTCAGCCTGCACAGCCTCGGTTACGGCGCGGCGTTGCGGGCGGTCGGGCCGGGCGAGGTCAGCGGCGACAAACAGCCGATCCACCTGAGGCGCGGAGGCGGCGTCCGGGAATGGTACGTCAACGGCCCGGACGGCCTGGAACACGGCTTCACGCTGAGCGAGCCTCCGCCGGGCGCGCGGCAGCAAGGCGTGCCGTTGCGGCTGGCGTTGGAGGTCAGCGCGGGCTGGCACGCCGTGGCGAGCGAGGACGGCAAGCGCGTGACCTTGCGCGGCGCGGGCGACGAGGCGGTCGAGTACGGCAAGCTGGTCGTGCGCGACAAGCTCGGGCGCAACATCCCGGCGCGGCTGACGGCCGCCGGCGAGCAGGTCGTCATCGAGGTGGAGGACTCCGAGGCCGCGTATCCGCTGACGATTGATCCGCTCTTCACCTTGCAACAGCAGCTGCTGGCAGCGGATGGGGCGGCGGGTGATTACCTGGGGTACGCGGTGGCGCTGAGCGGCGACACGGTGGTGGTGGGCGCGCAACAAAACAAAATCGGCACGAATGTGAATCAAGGTTCGGCTTACGTCTTTGCGCGCAGCGGCACGGCCTGGACCCGCCCATAACCGGAGACCACGAAAGGGATCGAAAGATGCGGCCAAGCAAGCTCTGAACTGGCTCGCCGACGAGCCGAGGCGTCAAATGGGGGTCAGAATTTTGCAGATCGGGATCGGCCTGGAGCCGGCAAACGGTCTCGAGCCTTTTCAACACCACGCGCCGCGAACGGGCCGCCCTCGCCCTCGCCCAATGTGAAGCAGCATTATCAACCACAGGGAGATAGCCGGGTCAAAGCCCACGCTGCTCCCCGCGGTCAATCCGCTTCTCCCGCCG
>Ga0075421_100013424_pt1 | contig 10209 bp, 6 predicted proteins | sample SoiMetdeltSBSDD5_FD_75292 | JGI IMG/M metagenome (GOLD analysis project Ga0075421, IMG submission 75292) | Bulk soil microbial communities from a Populus tree surrounding site in Tennessee, USA - Soil MetaG P. deltoides SBSDD5 | ecosystem: Environmental > Terrestrial > Soil > Tree plantation... | reverse complement strand
CAAATGCGATCGTGAGTAACGCCGATGCAGCATTCACATACCGCCGCCTCGTCCCATCGACAGCTCGCCGCGTGAACACGGATCGTCGCATCGAGCGGATGCGGTACTCGATGTCCCTGTTCGTGGTGTACTTCGGCACGGATCGCCAATACGCGGATCTGGCGCACCACGAGATCCTGATGGGGCCGCGATACTCCGGCCTTCTGAGCGACATCTTCGATCGCAAGCGCTTGGCCGATGATTTCTCGCTGTACCTGCATCGACCCACTGCGACGGACGCGTCGCTCGCGCCGTCCGGGTGTGATAGCTGGTATGTGCTGTCGCCCGTACCCCACCTGGGCGGGTCGATCGATTGGTCGCGAGCCGCTGGCCCGTACCGCGACGCGATCATCCGCTACCTCGAAGAGCGATACGTCCCCGGGCTCAGCAGGCACATCGTGACCGAGCACCGGATCGACCCGCGTTACTTTCGCGACTCCCTGAACAGCCATTTGGGCAGTGCGTTCTCGGTCGAGCCGATTCTGACGCAGTCCGCCTGGTTCAGGCCCCACAACCGGAGCGAGGACGTGCCGAACCTCTACCTGGTAGGTGCCGGAACACACCCGGGGGCAGGGGTGCCGGGAGTGCTCAGCTCGGGGAAGATCGTCGCGGACATGATTGGGGGGAGCGGCGGCACGGTTGGTGAATAAGCGAAGGCGAGCATGTCGCTTCTCGCCGCGGAGCTTACCACGCCCGTCCGCTGGCCGCGCCCGCGATGGCGCCGCCCGCGAACTCGTCTGCGCGCGCTCCTCGCGGGGCTGCTCTCACTAAGTAGCGCTGGAAAGCTCGCCGCGCAGGCGCCGGCCGCGAGCAAGCTTCCGGAGATCAGCGACGTCGATCTGCGCGGAGTGCAGTCGGTCCCTGAAGACCAGCTGCAGCTAGTGCTCAGCACAAAGTCCACGTACTGCCGGCTGCCGTTCCTCAGGCCCGTCTGCTATTTCGTGCGGACGCCGTTCCTGGTGCGTCACCATTATCTCGAGCCGGGCGAGCTGGAGCGGGATATCGTCCGGCTGCGCGGCATCTACTGGCAGCGTGGCTTCCGCGAAACCACGGTCGACACCGTGGTCACGCGCGCACGCCATGGACTCCGGATCGCCTTCGTGATCACCGAGGGGCCACCGACGCTCGTCGACTCGGTGGTGGTCGAGCGCGTCGGCGACTTGCTCACGTCCGACGAGATCCTGCGCGCGGTACGTCTCGAGCGCGGTCGCCCACTCGATCTCGCGTCGCTCGACACAGGGCTCGTCACGCTGCGAAACAAGCTGTGGGACGCGGGTCATGCCGACGCGACGCTGGAGCCGGAGATCCGCGTCGATGACCGAGGGCGACGTGCGAACGTGCGCCTCGTGGTGGACTCGCGTTGGCGAACGCGCGTCGGCTCGATCGACATCGAGGGAAACGAACGGTTGTCCGATGACGCGTTGAAGAGCGCGCTCACCTTGCGTCCTGGTGAGGCTTTCCGCCGGCGCGACGTAGTCGAGAGTCAGAAGTACCTCTATCAGTCGCTCGGTGTGGCGACCGCGACGATCATCGGGCCGCCGACCGGAGACAGCCTGAAGGACGTACGCGTGCTCGTGCGCGAGAACCCATCGCACCGAGTCGCGCTGAGCGCGGGGTTCAACACGATCGAGTTCGTTCAGCTCGGCGCCAGAGCCGGCGTCTACACGCTGGGCGGCGGCCGGTGGCAGGCGGAGTTGCGGGCGGGCGTGGGGAACCTTCTCGCGAGCCAACTCGAAGGTGCTGGCCCGTTCGCGGACGTCCCCACCGTGGCCGAGGGCGACGCGGTCTTCCAGGACTTCACGCAGTCAACGTGGCAAGGCAGCGCAGAGCTCACGCGCCTGTGGGCCGGCTCGCCGAGGAATCGCGTCACGGTAGGCGGCTATAGTCATCAGCGACTCGAGCCCTCCGTATTCATTGAGCGCGGATCGGGCGGGTTCGTCGCATTCACGCGAGAGCTCGCGCAACGTGCGCCACTGACGGTCGGATATCGACTCGAGCGTGCAGCCGTTGATGCGCCCGACGTGTATTTCTGTCAGAGCTACGGTCAGTGCAGCGCGAGTGTGGTCGCGGCGCTGCGAGAGCCGCGGCGACTGGCGAGCGTCACGCTCAACTGGTGGCTCGATCGTACTGACAACGCGGTTACTCCGTCGCGGGGATACACGCTGCGCGCGGATGCAGATCATGCATCGGCCGTAACGGGCTCGGAGTTCAGGCACAATCGACTGGCGGCCGAAGCCACGACGTATCTGAAGCTCGGCCGGGCCGTGCTCGCGACACGCGCGCGCGCGGGATGGGTCCGCGCCCCGAATTCGTCGGGAGACGGAGCCGGTGTTGCCGCGTTACACCCGCGCGCGCTGTTCTTCGCCGGTGGCGTCGAGTCGGTCCGCGGCTACCACGAGAATCAGCTCGGGCCGCGCGTGCTTCGCGTCCGGTCGGAAGACCTGATCGCGAGCGGCTGCACGCCGGAAAGTGTGGTCGACGCGAGCTGTGATCCGGCTGCCGCACCGGCGTCCGTCTTCTCCCCGAGGCCCGTGGGTGGCACGACGCTCCTGGAAGGGACAGCCGAGGTCCGCTTCCCAATCGGTGGCAAGGTCGGCGGAGTCATCTTCGCGGACGCCGCGCGCGTGACCACCGAGAGTGATGTGAAGGGCGCAACGGGGGTCACGCCGGGGCTAGGGCTCCGGTACGAGTCGAACGTGGGCACGTTAAGGCTGGACGTCGGGTGGCGCCCGCGGCGCACCGAACAGCTGCCCGTGGTCGTTGCGACGCGCGACCCGAGCGGGGTCGAGCGCGTCACGCGTCTCGCCACGGATCGAGCGTGGACCGAGGGCGACCGCGAGAGCGGCCTACTGCGCCGTGTCACGTTCCACTTCGTGCTCGGACACGCGTTCTAGGGCGGCCAGTGAGACCAACGATACGGAGATTGGCGGTTGGCGCCACGATCTTCCTGGTCGGAACGACGGCGGTGCTGGCGAGCTGTGCCCTGCTCCTCCAGACCGCGCCCGGCCGCGAATATCTGCGTCGCCTCCTCGTTGCACGGCTCTCCGCCCAGGTCAACGGCCGCATCACCATCGGACGCCTCGGCGGCGGGCTGCCTAACGACGTCGTCCTGCACGACGTCGCCCTCACGGATAGCGCCGGCTCGCTCGTATTCGGCGCCGAACGAATTGCCGCCCACGTCAATGTCGCGCAGCTCTTCTCGAAGCGCATCGACGTCTCACGCATGGAGGTCGACCGTGCGGTGCTCGTGCTCCGCCATCGCCGCGGTGGCGCGTGGAACGTCGCGCGGGTGTTTGCGCGACGGGACCGTAACCCGCGTGACGCAGGAGGGCGCGGATTCGGCCACTGGGTGCGAATACACAATGCGAAGGTCATCGGCGCGAACGTGATCGTGCGCATCCCGTGGCCTGCCGACAGCGCCCGCTCGTACACGCTGTTGGATAGCGCCGCGGCTAGGGAACGAGAGCGCGCACAGGTGGAACGGACGCCGAACGGGTTCGAGCAGGTCATGCGGTTTCGCGACATCGATGCGCTCGTTTCGCGGGTGGTGCTCGCGCACCCCGACACGGCCCGTGTCATCGCGGAAGTAGCAAACGCCGACATGATCGCGGAGCCGTTTCGGCCGCCGGCAGCCGACATCCGCGATCTGAGTGGTCGCCTCGAGATCACGAGTGATTCACTCCACTTCGTCGGATGGCGCGTGGTGCTGCCTGACTCGCGCATGACAGTCGACGTGCGGTACGCGCCCGGCACCGGCGCGCTTCGCGGCACGCTCCACGCGGAAGCGTTCGCGTTTCGCGATCTGCAGTGGCTGTATCCGCAGTTGCCGGCGGAGGGGGTCGGGGTCGCTACGATCGAGGCGGCCCGGAACGACTCGGGGCCGATGTCGGTGCACGCCACAGAGCTCTCGGCTCGCGTCGGAGAGTCGCTGGCCCATGGGACAATGAGCCTCGCAGTGGGCGACACGGTTCGCCTCACGAGCGCCGACGTTCGCGTCGAGCGGCTGAACACACAGCTCGTGCGGCGGCTGTTCCCTCGGGTACGCTTGCCGGCGGACGGAGTCCTGGATGCGCGGGCCCGCATCGACACGACGGCGCAGGGCTACGCAGCGGACGGCGACGTGACACTCCACGATCGACGCGGGCGGCCGTCGGCGTTCTTCGGGAGAGTCATCGTGCGCCGGGGCGGAGCATTCGACGTTGACGGCCGCGTAGCGCCCCTGTCGCTTGGCTCCGTCGCGCCTCTAGCACCACATCTCGGTCTTCACGGCTCCACAAGCGGTCGGGTGCGGGGGACCTTCGCTGGCGATTCGGTCTCGTTCCGGATGCTGCTCCGCGTTGGCGAAGGCATGCTCGCGTCCGGCGGCAGGGTGCGCTGGGGAACTCCGGGTATCTCGTACGATGTGAACCTCGAGCCGCGCTCCCTCGATCCACGCGCAGTGTCCCTGCGTCTGCCGCGCGCTGTGCTCACTGGCAGCGTCTCGGCTCGTGGCCACGGCACTGCCCTCGGCACCGCGGGAGCCGAAGTGTCGGTGAGCCTGCGGGACGTTCGGCTGCCGCGCGTGGCTCTCGACTCGCTGCGGTTCGCTGGGCGTCTGGCCGACGGCCTGGCCACGCTCGACACGCTCGCTGCGTGGCGCGACGGCACACGCCTCGGTGCGACGGGGACCATCGGGCTGGTATCGAATCGCGTTGGCACGCTTCACTACGACGCGCAGACTGATTCGTTAGGTGCAGGGCTGAGCGTCGTGACCGCGAACGGTGCTGAGGTCGCTTCGGCGTCAGCGTCTCGACCTGCTGCATACGGAGGACGCGCGACCATCCGAGGTACGGCGGTCGGGAACGTCGACTCGCTTCGAGTCGCGGGCCGTGCATCGCTCGAGGCGGTATCCACGGGCGACGCGCGCGCAGCACGGATCATCGCGGACTACACGATGGGCCTGGGGCGGGACGACACCCTTTCCGTTTCTGCCTCGGCCGACAGCGCCCGCGTTGGTCGACTCTCGTACGACCGCGCGGACGTCGCTCTCGCCGGAGCACCAACCAGGCTGATGGTAGAGGCGCACGTCCGTCAGGATACCGCCGTGTCGCTCGAGGCGAACGCCATCATCGCGCTGGACACGACTCGCACGGGTTCCCTCGCGCGCGCCGGTACGATTGCCCTGCGAGACGTCGCATTGCGCCTGCCCTCCGGGGAGTGGCGCAACTCCGGCATTGCGTCGATAACGTGGCGAGACGGCGGGCTTGCAGTGGACTCCCTGTCGCTTCGCTCGAGCAGCGCCGCCGCGCTCACAGTAAGCGGCGACCTCCCAGCGGAGGGCGACGGGGCCCTGCTCGTTCGGGTCGACAACCTGCCCTTGTCGGACGTCTCCGCGTTGCGTCAGAGGGCAGACGGGGTCGAAGGCCGACTCTCCACGACGACGCGGATCACCGGGACGACCGCATCACCGATGATCGCGGGCAGCGTATCTGTCACACAGCCTGTCGTGCGTGGCACCGTCCTGCCTGACGTGCGAGGAACGGTCTCGTACGCGAATTCGCTCCTCACGGCCGGCGCGGAGGTGGGCGACGATCGCAACGCGCCGCTCGCTCGGGCGAGCGCCGAGCTACCGCTGAACCTCGCGTTGGTGGGAGTGTCAGACAGGCGGCTCTCGCCCGACGCGCCGCTGCGGGCCGAGGTCCGCGCCGACAGCCTGCCACTCGGCGTGCTCCCCCTCGGCACAACCATTCGGGTGGACAGCGGCTGGATTCACTCGGAAGTGCGCGTGAACGGGACCGTCAGCGAACCGGCTGTCTCAGGCTGGGCCAAGGTGCCCCGCGCGACCGCGTTCATCCCTGATGCCGGCGTTACGATGCGTGACATCAGCGCGAGTGCGCGCCTGACGAGTGACTCGCTGGTCCTCGACTCGCTCGTCGCGCGTAGCAACGGGCACATCCACCTCGCCGGCACGGTGGTTCGGTCGACCGGGGGTCCTCATCGTGTTGCTGGAAGGCTCACCGCGCGCGACGCCGAAGTGCTCGGCGGATCGTTGGGCCTCATTCACGCCGACGCGGATCTCACGTTCGACGGGACGACGGATTCGTTGAGTGTGACTGGACGCGCGGAGGTGCTCCACGGGTTCGTGGAGCGAAAGGGTCCGGGAGAACAGGCCATTCACATGGCGGCGACCGGCGACCCGGAACTGTTCGCGCTCATCGACACGTCGCTCGTCGTGCGGCGGCGCCACCTATTGGAAGGCGTTAGGCCAAAGCGCGCGGTGCATGCGGACGTCGCCGTTCGGATCGACCCCGGGGTGTGGTACCGGTCGGCGCCGAACGCGAAGGTCGAAGTGTTCACGCCGCGGGACCTCCGCATCGGGGGCAACGTCGCCGCCGGGGACGCGGCGGCTGGGGGCGTCGTGCTGACGCGCGGTGGCGTCTACGTCTTCCGCCTGCGCCCGTTCGAGCTGATACGAGGGGGCGCCACGCTCGCCGGCGCCACCAACGTGGCGCCGCTCATACAAGCAACCGGCGAGCACGACGTGTGGATCGTCGGCCGCGGCATGCTACCGGTTCGCTTCGTGGCGAGCGGATTCCCGAGCGATGTGCAATTCTCGCTCGGCGATGCGGCGGTGCTTCCGGCGGCGCCGCCAGACCTGGCGTCGTATCTCTCGTTAGGCCGCCCGCCGGTCTCGTTGCTGCAGAGCGAGAGCTCCTCGCTGTCCGGGCTCTCGACGTCGGGCGGGCGCTTCACGGGCACGCTCGGCGCGCTCGCTCGTCGCCAGCAGGTGAGCCCGGCCCTGGGGGCGATCCTGTACCAACTCGCCAAGGGTGCGCGCGACGCGGTCGGCGTCGGCCTGTTCACGGTCACCCCGACGGATCTGCCGCCGGAGCTCGAGGAGAGTCAGTTCGCCGGCATCCGCGGGACGACGATGGATGCCGGTTATCTCCTCGGATCCCGCACTTACCTCGGCGCTCGCATCCGCCTGTCCGCCGTGTCGCCGGGCGTTGTCGTCGTGCACACCCTCGGCTCCGGCCTGCTGTTGCGCGCGGCATACGAACCGATCTTCCGCATTGGTGAGCCGGTGACGCTCGGGCCGCCTCGGGAAGGCACGGTGCGCCGGGCGTTCGGCGCATTCCTCACCAAGGAGTGGTGGTACTGATCAAGCCACTCTGCGTTAGGTCTTCTCACCGCGTCCCGGTAACGAGGCCGGGTCGTTGTTATTAGAACGCCACGCCAATCAGAAAGCGCGCCGAGCCGTAGACGAACGGCGCGTCCTCGAACTCGTCGGAGTCACCGAGGATCCGCTTCGCGCCGAGGCCGGTGCCCACGAAGAAGCGATCACTTCGGCCAAGAAGCCAGTTGTAGTCGACGTAGACGCCGATCGACGGATGTGTCTTGTCGCGCAGGGTCCGTCCGGCTTCGGTATCGACATGCTCGCGCGTGTTCACGGCGCCCAACCCGAACCCGACCGAGAACGCGCGCGGCGCTTCCTCGTTCGGGTAAAGGCGTCCCTTCACCTCCAGGCTCGAGCGGGTGTAGTCGTCGCCCGCCGAGAAGTAGCTGAAGTTGCCGGCGAGTGTGTAGGCACCCTGCAATGCACCCTCGAACTCGACCGATACCACTTCGAACGGAATCCCCAGCGGATTGACCGAGAAGACGCGGCTGCGTGATTGCGTCACCTGCTGAAGCGAGCGCGTGCGAGCGGAATCCGCGACGACGGGACCCTGCTGGGCGACGACCGCGCGCAGTGGGGCGGCGAGGAGAAGCACGGCAATCACGGCGCGGCGCATAATCGATTGTGACATGTATGAGAAGGCTCTCGTAAACGACGGTGGTTCGGTACCCATTGGAAGACGACAAACTAGCGTCTGCGTCGCAGTAGCCGGGCGGTGGGCCTCGCACTCGGGTTGGTCCCCCTCCAGACGCGGGTTAGGTTTCCGCTCGGAAGGCGGTCCGGTCCGCGCTGGCGGCGCTCGTCGGCACGCGCGGCACGGGAGAGCGGCCGAGACCACATCACCACTCTGCGTTCGATCGCATGAACATCGAGATCACCCCGAAGAAAACCGACGGCGTCGAACGCCTGCTCCAGATCTCGGTGCCCGTCGAGACGGTACGCGACGCTGAGGACAAAGCGGCCCGCCGCTACGCGACGCGTGTTCGGCTCCCAGGCTTCCGCCCGGGCAAGGCGCCGGCGGCGATGATCAAGAAGAAGTTCGCGGACGCGATCCGGCAGGAGACCCTCGAGAGTCTCGTACAGGAAGCGTACAAGGAGGTCCTCGAGCGAGAGAAGTTCAAGCTCGCATCGCAGCCGCACGTGCACGACGTGAAGTTCAGCGACAACGAGCCGCTCACGTTCGAGCTGCACCTCGAAGTGCGCCCCGACATCGAGCTGGCGCGGGTCCAAGGGTTCCGCGTACATCGCACGGAGCGGCACGTCACCGATGAACAGGTGCGCGAGCAGATCGATGCCGTTCGCGACCAGCGCGCGACATGGACGCCGGTCGAGGATCGGCCGACGCCGGGCGACATGGTCACGGTCGTACTGGCGACCGCGGACGAGACCGGTGCCATGCCCGAAGGACGGCAGTACCCGCTCGTCCTCGGCGCCGATCAGGCGATTCCGGGAATTGAAGAGCTGATCATGGAAGCGCGGCCCGGTGAAACCGTCGAGCGGCCGGTAAAGTGGCCCGACGACTTTCCCGACGAGTCGCAGCGGTCCAAAACGAAGACGGTTCGCGTCACGCTCCAGGAAGTGAAGCGGAAGACTGTTCCGGAGTTGGACGACGCGTTCGCGCGGGAAGTCGGCGACTTCGACTCACTCGACGCGCTGACGAAATCCGTGCGCGACGATCTCGAGACGAACGCGAAGCGCGAGACGGAGTCGGAGCTTCGGCAACGACTGCTCGACGACATCATCGGCGCGAATCACTTCGAAGTGCCGCCGAGCTGGGTGAATCAACTGGTGGATGCGTACGCGAATGCGTATCAGATCCCCGAAGGGGAGCGCGAGCGATTCGGCAGCGAGTTCCGTCCGATGGCGGAGCGGCAGGTTCGGCGCGATCTCGTGATCGATACGGTCGCGGAGCGCGAGAACCTAACGGCAACGGAGTCCGACCTCGACGACCGCATCGCCGAGACGGCCGCGAAGCGCGGCGCGGACCCGGGGCAGCTCTACGCGTCGCTGCAGAAGGCCGGGCGACTCAAGGAGCTCGAGCGGTCAATTACGGAGGACAAGGTCTTCAACTGGCTTCTGGAGCGAAATACGGTCGAATGAGAACGGCCGGCTTGTAGGTGGAGAACTCTCACTAACGGGAAGCATATGCCGACGATCTATCCTCCGTACGTCATCGAGCGGTCGAGCCGTGGCGAGCGCACGTACGACATTTTTTCGCGGCTCCTCATGGACCGCATCATCTTCCTCGGGACGCCGATCAACGATGACGTCGCGAACATCGTGATCGCGCAGCTCCTGTTCCTCGAGGCGGACAATGCGGAGCGGGACATCCATCTCTACGTCAACTCGCCGGGCGGCAGCGTGTCGGCGGGTCTCGCGATCTACGACACGATGCAGTGGATGAAGAGCCCGGTGAACACGATCTGCATGGGGCTCGCGGCGAGCATGGGCGCGTTCCTGCTGGCAGCCGGACGAACGGGGAAGCGATCTGCTCTTCCCCACTCGCGCATCATGATTCACCAGCCGTCCGGCGGCGCGCAGGGAACCGCGGCCGACATCGAGATTCAGGCGAAGGAGATCATCTACCTTCGCGGCAAGATGAACGAGCTGATGGCGAAGCACACAGGCCGGCCGGTGGAGCAGATCGAGCGCGACATCGATCGCGACCGGTTCATGTCGGCCGAGGAGGCGAAGTCGTACGGCATCGTCGACCATGTGATCTCGCATCGCGGTGAGCTCGTCGAACCGAGCAAACAACCGTCGATGACTTTGTGATTTAGAGGGGCGTCTCCTCGTGAAGGATTTCACAAGGGACGCCCCGGATTTTGCTTGACCCCGTACGGGGAAGTCTATTAGGTATCCCGAGCCAGTTCGCCTTCGAGCGGCAATTGGCCTCCCGCATCACGGACCGCCATGTCCCACGATAAACACCTCCGCTGCTCGTTCTGCGGCAAATCGAAAGACTCGGTCCGGAAGTTCATCTCCGGGCCCTCGGTCTACATTTGCAACGAGTG